>Ga0187780_10000209_pt1 | contig 45276 bp, 41 predicted proteins | sample 1015_Q2_SP10_20__FD_132429 | JGI IMG/M metagenome (GOLD analysis project Ga0187780, IMG submission 132429) | Tropical peat soil microbial communities from peatlands in Department of Meta, Colombia - 1015_Q2_SP10_20_MG | ecosystem: Environmental > Terrestrial > Soil > Wetlands > Peat | place...
CCCTGATGACCTCGCGGTGGTGACGCCGCCGCCCAAGGAGCTGGCGGCGCTCTCGGCGGCTTGTGTCGCCAAGCTGCCCGGCCGGCCGCAGTTTTACACCACCAGCGTTGCCGTGAAGGACCTCGATGCGGTGCGCGCCGCCCTCGGCTACGAGAGCGTCAGTTTTTACGCCGTGTCCTACGGCACCCGGGTCGCCCAGCATTACCTGCGCCACTACGGCACGCACGTGCGCGCGGTGATTCTGGACGGCGCGGTGCCGCCGCAGGTGATCCTGGGCGAGACCCTGGCCCAGGATGCGGAACGCGCGCTCGAGCTCGCCTATGGGCGCTGCTCCGCGCAGCCCTCGTGCCGCGCGCACTTTCCTGACCCAGCCGGCGACTACGCCGCGCTGCACCGGCGACTGGCGAATCAGCCGCTTAAGCTCACCGCCACGGATCCCGAGACCGGCGCCCCGACTGCGGTCGCGTTCGGGCCCGACGAGCTGGCCGGGACCATCCGGCTCTTGAGCTACAGCGCCACCACCAGCGCGCTCATACCGCTCTTGCTGCACGAGGCAAACGAGGGCCGGGTGCAGCCGCTGGCCGCGCAGCTCCTGATGTTCAGCCGCGAGCTCGACGTGAGCCTCGCCTACGGCATGCACAACTCGGTCGCCTGCAGCGAGGACGTGCCGTTCTTCGGGTTGCCAGACCCGGCGCTTTCCCGCACCTATCTCGGCACCACCGAATACGACAGCCTGATCGCGCTCTGCCAGCCCTGGCCGAGGGGAGTCGTCGATCCGGACCTGCACGCACCGATGCACGCGCGGGTGCCGGCGCTGATCCTGGCCGGCGAGGCTGACCCGATCTCACCGCCCGCGTTCGCGATCACTACGGCGCAGGGATTCCCGGACCACAAGCTGGTGGTGGTTCGCGGCCAGGGCCACGGCCAGCTGCTGGTCGGCTGCACGCCCGAGCTCATGGTGCGGTTCCTTGACGGGAGTGCTGCGACCTCGCTCGACGCCACCTGCCTCGAGACCGCGGTGTCGACACCGTTCTTCATCGACTTCGCGGGTCCGCCGCCGTGATCAGCGCCGAGCGCCTCACCCGGCGCTTCGGCGCCACCACTGCCGTCGACGCATTGAGCTTCGTCGCGCCGGATGGGGCAATCACGGGCCTCCTGGGGGCGAACGGTGCCGGCAAGTCGACCACCCTGCGGATGCTGGCGACGGTGCTGCGCCCCGATGACGGGCGCGCGCTGATCGACGGTCGCGACACGCGCAGCGATCCGCTCGGCGCGCGCGAGCGGTTGGGCGTGATGCCGGCCGTTTCCGGCATCTACCGCGAGCTCACCGCGCGCGAGAACGTGCGCTACTACGGGCGCCTGCAGGGTCTAGCCGGCGCGGCACTCGAGCGGCGCATCGATGAGCTCTTATTCCGCCTCGAGCTCGAGGGCTGCGCCGGCCGCCGGGGCCGCGAGTTGTCGCATGGCCAGCGCGTCAAGGTCGGCCTCGCGCGCGCGCTGGTGCACGCGCCGCGCAACGTCGTGCTCGATGAACCGACCAACGGCCTCGACGTGCTGGCGATCCGCAGTCTGCGCCAGCTGCTGCGCGAGCTGCGCGCGGCCGGCCACTGCCTGCTGTTCTCGAGTCACGTGCTGTCCGAAGTCGCCGAGCTCTGCGACCGCGTCGTGGTCATCGCGCGCGGCCGGGTGGTGGCGGAAGGCTCACCGGACGCGCTCGCGGGCGCCCACGGCGCCTCGCTCGAGAGCGCGTTCCTGGCGGCGGTATCCGATCGAGCGCCATGAGCCGCGGACTGAGCGCTTTTGTCACGGTACTGGTCAAGGAGCTGCGCGAGAACGCGCGCGACCGGCGCACGCTCATTTCGGCGCTGCTGTTCGGGCCCCTAGTGCCGCCGATACTGTTCACGGCGCTCATGGTCTCGAGCGTCGAGCGCCATCGCGGACTCGAGCACCCGGTGGCGCTCGCCGTCCGGGGCGGCGAGCGCGCGCCTGGGCTCGTGCAGTATCTCGCCGCGCGCGGCGCCAAGATCACTCCGGAGATGCGCGATCCCGATGCACTCCGGCACACGAGCCGGCCGGGCTTACTGCTGTCGATATCCGAGCATTACGAAGCTTCGCTGCGCGCCGGGCGCCCGGCGACGGTCGCGCTCTACGGGGATTCCTCGGACCGGGACACGCTGGTCGACGAGGCGCGCGTCGCGGCCTGGCTGCACGCCTACGGCGCCGAGCTCGGCGCGCTGCGGCTGCAGGCGCGGGGCGTGTCTCCGACGGCGGCCAACGCGCTCGCCGTCGATGAAGTCGACTGGGCGACACCGGCGAGCCGATCCGCAGTGCTGCTCGGCATCCTGAGTTACTTCCTGCTGTTCGCGACGCTGATGGGCGGGCTCTACGTCGCCATCGACAGCACCGCCGGGGAGCGCGAGCGGGGATCGCTCGAGCCGCTGCTAACGCTGCCCGTGCGCCGCGGGATCCTGGTGTTGGCCAAGCTCTGCGCCGCCGGCATCTGCATGGCGGTGTCGCTTGCGCTCGCGGTCGTGATCTTCGCGATCTGCCTTCGGGTCGTGCCCCTCGAATCTCTCGGCATGCGCGCCAACTTCGGGCCGCTGGTGGCCGCGCAGGTGTTCCTGGTGGTGCTGCCGTTCGTGCCGCTGGGCGCAGCGCTGATGCTGGCCGTCGCCTCCTACACCCGCAGCTACCGCGAAGCGCAGACCTGGCTGAGCGTGATCCTGCTGGTGCCGACCCTGCCGATCGTGTTCGCCTCGCTGTACGGACTGACGGCGCGACCGGCGCTGATCGCTGTGCCGAGTCTCGGCCAGCACCTGCTGATCCAGCGCCTGCTGCGTGATGAAGGCCTGCCGGTCGCACTCTGGTCGCTGTCGGCACTCACGACCTTGGCGACCGCACTCTTTCTCTCCTGGATCGCGGTCCGGCTGTGGCAGCGGGAGGCGCTGCTGGGCTGACGCGGCCTTTAGGGGTTTTGCCTAGGCGTAATTCGGGGTACCGGCACTGACGTCCGGCCTTCACATCGTTTACATATTGCGGTCGCGACTTCGTGCCCGCGCGAGACCCATGGAACCGGACGTCCAGCAATCCCTGACCTCCACCGTCCTCAAGGTGGGCTACGTCGTGGGCATGGTCTGGCTCTATGCCGCGCGCCCGGTCGTGCTGGTCGTGGCCATCGTCCTGGCGCTGACCGCCGGCTTCGTTGCCCGCGCTGTCGTGCCGCGTCGCGCGGCTCGCTGATCCACTCCCCGAGTTGAGGGCGCCGCGCCCGCGCCGGACAATTCCGGTCCCGCTCCGGCGAGTCGGATATGACCCGCGCCTTCAGCTTATCGCCGCTCGCGCTTTTGGCGCTGTCGCTGATCGTCGGTTGCGATTCGCGCGCGCCGGCGACGCACGATTCGGGTGCCGGCGGCCGGCTCAACATCTACAACTGGGCGAATTACATCGGGCCCGACACCATCCCTGAGTTCGAGGCGAGATCCGGCATCAAGGTCGTGTACGACACCTACGATTCGGAGGCGACTCTCGAAACCAAACTCTTGGCCGGGGACTCGGGCTATGACGTGATCAGCACCAGCCCCGATACGTTTGCGCCGGGAATCATCGCCGGCGAGTTCGAGCCGCTCGACAAGAGTCTGCTGCCCAACTGGCACAACCTCGATCCGCACGTGCTGTCGATGATCGCGGAATTCGACCCGGGCAACCGCTACGCGATGCCGTACTTACACGCCATCAGCGGCTTCGCCTACAACACCGACATGGTGCAGAGCCGGATGCCGGACGCGCCGGTCGGCAGCCTCGACATGCTGTTCCGGCCCGAGGTGGTTGCGCGCTTTGCGGACTGCGGCGTCTCCTTCCTCGACTCAGCCGCCGACGTGCTGCCGCTGGCGTTGTTGTACCTGCACCGCGACCCGAACTCGACCAGTGCTGAGGATTACGCGGCGGCCGAGCAGCTGGTGCTGAAGGTGATGCCGAGCCTGCGCAGCTTCCAGTCCGTGGGTTACATCCAGGACCTGGCGAATCGTGAGCTGTGCCTGGTGATGTCCTGGTCGAGCGATTATTCGGTGGCGATCGCGCGCGCCCGCGCCGCGGGCCTCGACCTGCACCTCGCCTTCACCATTCCGCGCGAGGGAGCCAACATCGCCGACGACGCGCTGCTGATCCCCGCCGGCGCTCCGCACCGGGAAGCGGCGCACCGGTTCCTGAACTACATGCTGGAACCGAAGGTGATCGCGGGCGTCACCAACGCCATTCATTACGGCAACAACAATCTCGCCGCTGACGCCTATGTCGATCCCTGGATCCTGAACGATCCAGTGCTCTATCCGCCTAACGAGGTGCTCGAGCGCCTGTACCACGCGCGCCCGCCTACGCCGGAGCTGCGGCGCCTCAGGACCCGCACCTGGACAAGGATCCGCACCGGGCACTGATCGAGTCGCCGGGACTCATCCGCGGACTCCGCTTCACTTGCCGATGCAGAACTCGGAGAAGATCCGCCCGAGCAGATCCTCGCTCGTCATCCGTCCGGTCACCTCGCCCAGGGACTCCTGCGCCAGCCTGAGCTCTTCGGCGGCCAGTTCCTGTGCGCCCGTGCGCGCGAGCTCGCGGCGTGCGGCGCTGACGTGCGCAGCGGTACGGCTCAACGCGTCCAGGTGGCGGCGCCTGGCACTGAACGTGCCGCCTGCTCCGGGCGCGTAGCCGGATATTTCGAGGAGCCGCCGCTTGAGCGCCTCGAGACCGGTGCCGGTGTGCGCCGAGACCAGCAGGGCCGGCGCCGGCAGGCGCGCGCCCTCCGCGGCAACGGAGCGCGACTGCGCCTCACTGAGCAGGTCGCACTTGTTGAAGAGCACGGTCACCGGCACCTCGGGCAGCGTCTTCACGTCCGCGATCAACGAAGTCCGCGCGGCCGGGTCGCTGGCGTCGACGAGATAAAGAATCAGGTCGGCACGATCCATTACGGTGCGTGCCCGGCGTATGCCTTCCGCCTCGATCGGCTCCGGTGACTCCGCGAGCCCCGCGGTATCGACGAGCTCGACCGGCAATCCGTCCACGCTCACGTGCTCGCGCAAGACGTCCCGGGTCGTGCCCGGAATCGCCGTCACGATCGCCGCCTCGTGCCCGGCGAGCCGGTTCATGAGGCTCGACTTGCCGGCGTTGGGCCGCCCGGCCAGAACCACGACCACCCCGTCGCGCAGCAGCCGCCCCTGCTCCGCCTCGCGCGCCAGCGCCTCGAGGTCAGCGACGAGGTCTCCGGCGCGAACGTCGAGCGCGGACATGGCGGCCAGTTCGAGCGCCTCGTCACTGAAATCGATGCCGGCTTCGATCTCGGTCCGCAATGCCGTGAGCCGCTCGAGGATCGAGTCGACGCGGGCGGAGAACTCCCCTTCGAGTGAGCGCAGCGCGGCGCGCGCGGCGCCTGCGGAGCCCGCGCTGATCAGGTCGGCCAGCGCCTCGGCCTGCGCCAGGTCGAGCTTGCCGTTGAGAAACGCGCGCTCGGAGAACTCACCGGGCCGCGCCGGCCGCGCGCCGAGTTCCAGCGCGCGTTCGACGATCGCCGAGAGCGCCCAGGGTGCGCCGTGCCCGTGCAGCTCCAGTACCGATTCGCCGGTGTAGGACCCGGGAGCCGGGAAATAAAGCGCCAAGCCCCGGTCCAGTGCCTCGCCCCGGTCGTTGCGAAACGCGCGATTGACCGCATGGCGCGGCGGCGGCAACTCCCCGATCAGGCCGAGTGCCACCTCGGGCACCTTGGGCCCCGATACCCGGACGATGCCGATCCCGCCCCGACCGGGCGCGGTGGCAACCGCCACGATGGTATCGGTCATAAGTCATCCTCCGGGCGTCGAGTATCCCATCGCGGCGGCCGGTTCCGGTCCCGGCTACACTGCCGCCATGCTCTCGGATCGGTACCGGACGCTCGGCCGGCAACTGCACCGCTATCCGCCGCCGGTCTCGGCGAGCCGCGCTCTGGCGCTGGTTGAGCGGCTCACCACCGCGCCCGGCGGTCTTATCCTCGATGTCGGCTGCGGCACCGGCGGGCTTCTTCTCGATACCGTGGCCCTGCACCGCTGCCGGGGCGTGGGTTACGAACGCAATTCCGAGCTCGCGACGCTGGCCCGGGCCCAGGTCCAAGCCGAAGGCCAGGAACAGAGCATCGAGATCCGAAACCAGCCGGCGCGCGAGGCGAATCCCGCGGAGCGCTTCGACGCCATCCTGTCGCTGGATGCGGCCGATTCCTTTGGCAGCGTTGCGGAGGCCGCCGAGCGCTGCCACGGCTGGCTCAAGGTCGGCGGCCTGTTCGTGCTCGGCGAGCCGTTTCTCAGGCGTGCGCCGGGCGCGCGCTACCGCGGGCTCTTGGGTGACCGGCTCGGCGTCGCCGCCGAGCGCCTCGATGGCAACGGTGCCGCCGCGCGCGCCGTGGTCCGGGCCGGCTTCGAGCTGCTCTGGACCGCGATACTCAGCGAGGCGGAGTGGGATGCGTACGAGGGCGCGAGCTACCGCGCCATCACCGCCTACGCGAGCCAGCACCCGGAGGATCCGGACGCCTTGATGCTCAGGCAGCGCGCCGAAGCCTGGTACCAAGGCTACTGGAACGGCGGGCGCGACACCCTCGCCTTCGGCGTGCACGGCTTCGTCCGGCCCAGGCGCCAGCTGGCGCTGGTCAAGGTCACGCCCGCGCTTTCTTGATCTCGGTCTCGACCAGCTGGTTGATGCGCCACTGCTGCAGGATCGACAGGCCGGTGTTGGTGATCCAGTAGAGCACCAGGCCGGCCGGGAAAAACGCCATCGTGAACGCCATCACGAACGGCATCATCGCGAACACCTTGGCCTGCGTCGGATCCGGTGGCGGCGGATTGAGCTTGAACTGGCCCCACATGGCGACCGCCATGATCGCGGGCAGCACGAACACCGGATCCCTGCTGGATAAGTCCTGCACCCAGAGGATCCACGGTGCCTGGCGCATCTCGACGCTCTCGAGCAGCACCCAGTAAAACGCGATGAACACCGGGATCTGCACCAGGATCGGCAGGCAGCCGGCGAGCGGATTGACCTTCTCGCGCTTGTACAGCTCCATCATCTGCCGGCCGAGTTCCTCGCGATTGTCCTTGTAGCGCTCCTGGATGTCCTTCATCCGCGGGGCGAGCGCGCGCATGCGCGCCATAGACCTGCCGCTGGTCTGGGCCAGCGGGTAGAACGCGAGCTTGATGAGCGCGGTCACCAGGATGATCGAGAAGCCCCAGTTGCGGACGAAGCGGTGCACGAACGCGAGGAGCGCGAACAGCGGTCGCGCGATCGGGGTCATCCAGCGCCCGTAGTCGGTGGTGAGATAGAGAGTCCCGTTCACCGCGTCGAGCTGCGACTCGAGCTTGGGTCCGGCGTAGAACGTGGTCTGGATCTGGCCGCTCGCTCCCGGCGCGACGCTGTGGACCGGCCCTACCGCGCGCAGCAGGTAGTCGCCGCCGGCGAAGTCCAAGGAATAGACCACCGGCGTCGTCGGATCCGGAACGATCGCGGATACGAAATAGTGCTGCATGCCGGCCACCCAGCCGCCGGTGACCGGGGTCGTTGGCAGCGCGCGGTCCTCGGCCTTCTCGACGTCGAGCTTCTGGTAGCGGGTGCCGTTGTAGTAGGCGGGACCGCGATACGCGTAGGTGTCGGGGTTGAAGAACGAGCGCTCCACTTTCTGGTGGTGACGCAACAGCTGTGCGTAGTCGACGGCGCGCCACTCGCCGGCCGTATCGTTCTTGATCTGGTAGCTGACGGCGACGGCGTAGCTCCCGCGATGGAACGTGTAGGTCTTGGTGACGGTGATGCCGTGATCGTCGGTCCAGGTGAGCGGGACGGTGAGCGTGTCCTGGCTGGGCTCAAGCGAATACTGGGTCGCGGGCGCCTTGAAGAGCGCGCGGTGATCAGGCGCTGCCGATCCGGGCGCCGCGGATAACCCGGACTGCAGCACGAAGCGTGTGTCCGGCTTGTCCTCGTTGAAGAGCCGCACCACCACGCTCGGGTCGTTCTTGTGTTCCGGATAGTTGAGCAGGTCCGCGCGAATCAGCTCGCCGCCGCGCGCGCTGATGACTACATCCATGACGTCGGTGCGCACCGTTACCGTGGCGGCGGGCTCGGCGGTGGCGGCAGCGGCGGGTACTCCAGCCGCAACGGCGGGAGTCTCCGCCGGCGGGGTCGCCGTGGGCGCGGGCGCAGGAGATGCCGGCGCCGTCGGCGTCCCCGGCACGCTCTGGTCCAGCTGGCGCGTGGGAGCAGTCGCGGTCGCTGCCGTCGCCGGCGGGCGGCCGTAGTCCTGCTGCCAGGCGGTGTAGTTCTGGTACAGCAGATACAGGAGCACGCCCCAGAGGATCAGCCGCAGGTTGTCCATCAGGAAGCGCTCCGGGAGTGCGGATCGGGGGGCACCGGGTCGTAGCCGCCCGGATGCCACGGGTGGCAGCGCGCGAGGCGGCAGACCGCGAGCCACAGGCCGCGAACCGCGCCGTGGTGCTCGAGCGCCTCGAGCGCGTAGCTCGAGCAGCTCGGGTAGAAGCGGCAGCGTGGGCCGATGAGCGGGCTGATCGTCAGCCGATAGGCCACGATCGGCAGAGCGAGCAGTCTGGAGAGCCAGCGATTCACGGTAGCCTGCAGGCGCGGTCGATGAGCCGGGTCACGCTGGCGACCAGCGCGGCGCGCGGTGCACTGCGCGCTCCCGGTCGCGCCGTCACCACCAGGTCGACGGCGGGCAGTGCCGGCGCGCGCACGCGAAAAGCTTCCCGGATCACGCGGCGAACCTCGTTGCGGCGTACGGCCGCGCCAACCGCTTTCGCTCCGACCGCGAGTCCCAGACGCGCGCGACCGCAGTCATTTGCCAATGCACTCACGCCGAACAGGGCATCGCCGCAGCGGCCCCCGTGCCGGTACACGCGCTCGAACTGGATCGCGTTGGTCAGGCGCTGGTCGCGTCGGAAATGAAACGTGCCGGCCATGGCCACCGGCGCCCACCTGACTCGTCGTCAGGGAATGAGACGCTTGCGGCCCTTGGCGCGGCGGCGCTTGAGCACCAAGCGGCCCTTCTTGGTGGCCATGCGCGCGCGAAAGCCGTGCGTACGCTTGCGACGGAGTTTGCTCGGCTGATAAGTGCGTTTTGTGGCCATGGCGCAGAGGACCCCGCGGGCGGCGGAGCGAAGATCGGTGAAACAGACGCTCGAACAGGCACTTACGTCCCGTCCGTGTGAGCCGCGCACTGTACGTGAGCGTTGCTTCGGCTGTCAACGCTCGCTACCGCGCGCGGCGCGGACGCCAAGCGCAGCGTCTTGCGGGCTGCGCATTGGATCGCGCGCATTCGCGGTATAGACTCGCTCCCCCTTTTTTTTCGCGCGCGCAACTTGCGCGCCCGCTACCAGGAGCGCCGCGCGGTGGAGCTCAATCGCTGGGACCGCTGCGTCCGGCAGCTTGAGTCGGAGCTGCCCGAGCAGCTGTTCAACGTCTGGATCCGCCCGCTGCAGGCGATCGAAGAAGACGGCGTGCTCAAGCTGCTCGCGCCCAATCACTACGTGGTCGACTGGGTGCGCAAGCACGCGCTGGTTCGCATCGACGAGCTGCTGCACACCGGACGCGGGCCCGAGGGCCACATTCAGATCGAGGTCGGCAGCCGGCGCGGCGCCGATATCGCCGCCGCGATCCCGCCGCGCAACGGAGCCGCGAAAGCGCCGGCGCGCGCGCCGATCGGCGCGCGTCTCAATCCCGAGTTCACCTTCGACAGTTTCGTCGAAGGCAAGAGTAACCAGCTGGCCAAGGCCGCGGCGCGCCAGGTCGCCGACAACCCGGGCCGTGCCTACAACCCGCTCTTCATCTATGGCGGCGTGGGGCTCGGCAAGACGCATCTGATGCAGGCGGTCGCGAACGCCATGCAGCAGCGCCATCCGGCGGCGCGCGTCGCCTACGTGCACTCGGAGCGGTTCGTGAGCGACATGGTGCGCGCGCTCCAGCACAACACCATCAACGAGTTCAAGCAGGCCTATCGAACGCTCGATGCCCTGCTCATCGACGACATCCAGTTCTTCGCCGGCAAAGAGCGCTCGCAGGAGGAGTTCTTCCACACTTTCAATGCGCTGCTCGAGGGCCAGCAGCAGGTGATCCTCACCTGCGACCGGTATCCCAAGGAGGTCACCGGGCTGGAGGAACGGCTCAAGTCGCGCTTCGGCTGGGGACTGACGGTGGCGATCGAGCCGCCCGAGCTCGAGACCTGCGTCGCGATCCTGATGACCAAGGCCTCCCAGGCGCGCATTCAGCTGCCCGAGGAAGTCGCGTTCTTCATCGCCAAGCGCATCCGCTCCAACGTGCGCGAGCTCGAAGGCGCACTGCGGCGCGTAGCGGCCAACGCGCAGTTCACCGGTCATCCGATCACGCTCGACTTCGCCAAGGAAGCGCTGCGCGACCTGCTCGCGCTGCAGGAAAAACTCGTCACCATCGAAAACATCCAGAAGACGGTCGCCGAGTATTACAAGGTGCGGGTCGCGGATCTGCTCTCCAAGCGCCGCAGTCGCTCGGTCGCGCGTCCGCGCCAGATGGCGATGGCGCTCGCCAAGGAACTGACCACGCACAGCCTGCCGGAGATCGGCGATGCGTTCGGTGGCCGCGACCACACCACGGTGCTGCACGCCTGCAAACGCATCAAGGATCTACGTGAAGGCGAGCGCCGCGTCGCTGAGGACTATTCGAACCTGTTGCGCACCCTGACCGCTTGATGTGCGTAAGCTGTGGGTCGGCGGAATTTCCGCGCCACGCGACCGCCAACGGTGGCAAGATATCCACACGAGCCGCACAGCGTGCGAGCGCCTCCGCGGCCAGTGATCCCTGGGTTTATGCTTGACGCAAGGCGCTGAGCGCCGGCTCGTTTCCCGACTTGTCGACGGGCAGCTGGTCACTCAGCTGCTACAGCAGCTGTCTTGAAGATTCTCTTCTGAGAAACTCCAAGACTAGGAATTGAAGAAGAGGCCACGAGGCCCGAGTACGATCAGGTGCAGCGATGAAATTCACCAGCGAGCGCGAACGCATCCTCTCTCCACTGCAGGCAGTGATCGGCGTGGTTGAACGCCGCAACACGATGCCCATGCTGGCCAATGTGCTCGTCGCGGTGAAGAACGGGCGGTTGTCCGTGACCGCCACCGATCTCGAAGTCGAGCTCGTGGCCGGGACCGAGGTGACAGTTCAGAGCGCAGGGACGATCACCGTGCCCGGCCGAAAGTTCCTGGACATCATCCGGGCGCTACCTGACCAGGCGCTCGTGACCTTTGCCCAAGACGGCGAAAAGGTCGTAGTGCGCGGGGGCAAAAGCCGGTTCACGCTCTCCACGCTGTCGGCTGCCGACTTCCCGACGGTCGAGGAGATCAACAGCCAGAAGAACTTCGAGCTGCCGCAGAGCGACCTGCGACGTCTTCTGGAGAAGACGCAGTTTTCCATGGCCCAGCAGGACGTTCGCTACTACCTGAACGGTATGTTGATTGAAACGGACGGGAAAGTGCTGCGATCTGTCGCGACTGACGGCCATCGTCTGGCTTTGTGCGAACTTGAACTCGCCGGAACGGGGCCGCTAAATCAGGTCATTTTGCCGCGGAAGGGCGTGCTGGAGCTCGCTCGCCTGGTCGGCGACGAAGGGATCGTGAAAGTTCAGGTGGGTGCCAATCATCTTCGCGCCCAGATCGGCGACATTCGCTTCACTTCGAAGCTAATTGACGGGCGTTTCCCGGAATATGGCCGCGTGATTCCTGCCAAACCGCCGAAATCGGTTCGGGCGGATCGCGAGCTCCTTCGTCACGCGCTGCAGCGGACGTCCATTCTTGCGAACGAGAAGTACCGAGGCGTCAAGCTGGCGTTAAAGCCCAACGCGCTGACGATCATGGCGCACAACCCGGAACAGGAAGAAGCAGAAGAAGAAGTCGAGGTCGTGTACGCGGGCGAGCCGCTTGAGGTCGGCTTCAACGTCAATTACCTCCTGGACGCGCTTCAGGCAGTGGATGGCGTCGAGGTCGAGATCGGCCTAACGGACTCAAATAGCAGCTGCCTCGTCGGCGCGCCTGGCGGTGGAAACACGAAGTACGTCGTGATGCCCATGCGCCTGTGAGGCCATGGGACTCGAGCGAATAGAAATCGAGGCCTTTCGCTGCCTGACTCGGCTCGATCTCGAGCTTGACCCGCACTACAACCTGATCCTAGGGCCCAATGCGTCCGGCAAAACCAGCTTGCTGGAAGCCCTGTTCTTTCTGGGCCGCGGCCGCGGTTTTCGCGGCCGCCAGCTTGAGCCTCTGATCCAGACCGGGCGAGAGGAATTCCGGATCGTCGGTCACGTGCGAGTGGACGCGCGCACGACGGTTTTGGGCGTTAGAGGACGTACCGGCGAGACTGAGTATCGCGTTGGGGGCGCGGTCGCCCTCTCCGCGGCAGATCTTGCGCAGTTCTTTGCCCCCGCGATCATCGATCCTGAGCTACACCGGCTACTGGAGGACGGTCCTCACAGGCGCCGCCGGTACCTGGATTGGGGCGTGTTCCACGTGGAACCGGGGTTTCTGGTCCTCTGGCGCCGGTACCGCCAGGCCCTGAAGCAGCGCAACACACTGCTTCGCAAAGGGGCAGACCCTGCCCAGGTGGCCGCCTGGGACCCAGAGCTCGCCAAGGCTGGCGAGGAGCTCAGCGCGATGCGTGGGCGCTATCTTGCCGCCCTGACTGCCAAGCTTCTGCCCGTGGGTCGTGAGCTTCTGGGAGTCGACGTCGATCTTCGGTATTCGCCTGGCTGGCGCAGCTCGGAGAGTCTGGCGGGTGCCTTGAATCTGACGGCCGAGCGCGACCGCCGAGCCGGAGTCACCCACAGCGGGCCCCATCGCGCCGATATCCTGATTCATGTTGGCGGGCAGGCAGCCCGACACCGGATCTCGCGGGGTCAGCAGAAGCTGCTAGCCGCCGCACTCATACTCGCGCAAGTGGAACTGCATGCCGGATACTCCCCGGGTTCAACTGCACTGCTGCTGGACGATCCCGCTGCCGAGCTCGACCAAGCCAGTCTGGCGCGCCTCCTGGGCCGAGTGCGACAGCTGCCGGTTCAGCTGTTCGTGACCGCCTTGACCGCTGAGCCGCGCGAACTGGGCGCCCCGGGCCGGAGGTTTCACGTGGAACACGGGAACATCACACGCGCCGGCTAGTCGGCACGATGTTCCACGTGAAACGCTGGAACCCATGCCGGCCGAACTGGGGATAAGTGCGAGGCGCACCGCGCCGAGCGCCTGAGTTCGCGTTCGGATGACGCATCGAAAGCGTTGTCCGCGACTCCTCCGAACGAGCCCAATCGTCTCACTATCGCACTGCAGCAAAAGCGGCGCGCTAAGCCATTGAATGCTATAATTTTGCGTTCGGGACAGGGGGCACGCAAGACCCGTGAACGACGTCTACGATTCCAGTAAAATCAAAGTCTTAAAGGGTCTTGATGCGGTGCGGAAACGACCCGGCATGTACATCGGTGACACCGATGACGGCACGGGCCTCCACCACATGGTTTTCGAGGTGGTGGACAACGCCATCGACGAGGCCCTCGCCGGGTTCTGCGACCGCATCGTCGTCACCATTCACGCTGATGAATCCGTAACCGTCTTCGATAACGGCCGTGGAATTCCTGTGGATATCCATCCGGAGGAAGGTGTTTCGGCAGCCGAAGTGATTATGACCGTGCTGCACTCCGGCGGGAAATTCGGCGAGGGCGGCTACAAGGTCAGCGGTGGCCTGCACGGCGTCGGCGTTTCGGTCGTCAATGCGCTGTCGGAGCATCTGCAGCTCACCGTGCTGCGCGACGGGCGCACCTATCGCCAGGATTACTACCTGGGCGACCCCAAGGCGCCGCTGGCCGATATTGGCGCGGCCGAACCCGCATCGGCCACCGGCACCCAGGTCCTGTTCAAGCCGAGCGCCGAAATTTTCACCAACATCCAGTTTTCGTGGGAAGTGCTGTCACGCCGCCTGCGCGAACTGTCGTTTCTGAACTCGGGCGTGCGCATCGAGCTCATCGATGAGCGCGACGATCGCTCGGAGGTCTTCCAGCACGAAGGCGGCGTGCGTGCCTTCGTCAAACATTTGAATCGTTCGAAGACACCGGTTCACGAATCGGTGTTCTATTTCAAGACGCAGGCCTCGGCCGAGGAGGGCGAGGGCGCGCCGATCGCGGTGGAAGTCGCCGCGCAGTGGAACGACTCCTATCAGGAGTCGATGTTTTGCTTCACCAACAATATTCCGCAGAAAGACGGCGGCACGCACCTGCAGGGATTCCGCGCGGCGCTGACTCGCACGCTCAACAATTACATCGAGCAGGAGGCCAAGAAGGAGCGCATCGAAACCACCGGCGATGACGCGCGTGAAGGCCTGACCGCGATTCTCTCGGTCAAAATGCCCGACCCGAAGTTCTCGTCACAGACCAAGGACAAGCTCGTATCTTCCGAAGTGCGCGGCGTGGTCGAGAACACGGTCGCCGCCAAGCTCGAAGCCTTCCTGCTTGAGAACCCGACCGAAGCCAAGTCCATTGTCGGCAAGATCATCGACGCGGCGCGCGCGCGCGAAGCCGCGCGCAAGGCGCGCGAGCTGACCCGGCGCAAGGGCGTGCTCGACATCGCGGGATTGCCCGGCAAGCTGGCCGACTGCCAGGAAAAAGATCCGGCGCTCTCGGAGATGTTCCTGGTCGAGGGCGATTCCGCCGGCGGCTCTGCCAAGCAAGGCCGCGATCGGCGCACGCAGGCGGTGCTGCCGCTCAAGGGCAAGATCCTGAACGTCGAGAAGGCGCGCTTCGACAAAATGCTGTCGAGCGCGGAAGTCGGCACTCTAATTACTGCGCTCGGTTGCGGCATCGGTCGCAACGACTTCGATGTCGGCAAGCTGCGCTACCACCGCATTATCATCATGAGCGTCGACGGCGACGAGCACGTGTTCGTGAGGGAAGCGAGCGGGCTCGCGCGCATGGTGCGCATCGGGGAGTTCATCGACGATGCGCTCACCCGGCACGCAGCGCGCGTCACGCGTGATGCCAGCGGCCACTGCGAGAAGCTCTCCGCGACCGAACTCGGTGAAGTCCTATGCTTCGGACTCGACCGTCACGAGGTCCGCTTCCGGCCGATTTCGGCCGTCCTGCGCCACCCGCTGTCCGAGAGCCTGTACGCGGCGCGTACCGCTTGCGGTCGCAGGGTTCGCGTGACCTCGAGCCACAGCGTGTTCGTGCACGAACATGGGCGCGTGCGCCTCAAGCGTGGCGATGAACTGCAGGTCGGCGACCGGCTGCTGGCGCCGGCGCGCCTGCGCCTGCCGGAAGCGGCTCCAGAGCGTCTGGATCTCGCGCGGGCACTGTGGCCGGTCGCGCAGACCGCGCCGCAGATCTGGCTGCGCGGTCCGGCGATTGCTGCGCTCGCCAAGCGCGCGGCGCAGCCGCACGGAATTTTCGGCAGCGCACGTCGCGAGTGCGGGATTGCCGATGCGACGCTCGGGGAGGCGAGTGATCGCTCGCGACCCGGGCTACCGTCGCTCCAGGCGGCGACCGTGTCCCGCGCTCTCGCGGATGCCTGGGCCCCGGAACCCGAATCCAGGCCGACGCCGCAGATTCCGTCCGCTCACCAAGCGGCTCTCGCGCCTGACGCGGCGCGCGACCGCATTCGCCTCGCGGACCTGTCAGGCGTAGACCTCGACCGGCTCGAAGGCCAGGAGCATCTCAGCCTGACGGAGGAACAGCGCGCGGATCAGGCGATCGCGCGGTTCATTGCGGTCGGCGAGGACCTGCTGACTCTGCTGGGCTTGTACTTCGCCGAAGCCTCCAGCTGCGACGGCAGCGGCATTCGCTTCACGCTGGGCGCCGGCAACGAGCGCTTTGCGACCGAAATGATCGAGCGCCTGGCGCGGGTGTTTCCGGATGCGCGGGTGCTTTACCGCGGTCGCGAGCGAAGCGCGGACCTGAAGCTCGTCAGTCCTCTGGCCGCGCGCGCATGGCGGGAGCTATTCGGGGCTGCTGACCATTCCGCCTCGAGGCGGCTGCCGGACCTCGTGTTCAACGTCTCCGAGAAGTTGCGGCTCGCATTCCTGCGCGGCTATCTGTTGGGCGGCGGAGCGGTATCCGAAGCCGGGATTCAGTTCGCGACCTGCTCTTACGATGTCGCGAGCGGGCTACTGTACCTCTTGAGCTCGCTGCAGGTCGTGGCCTCACTGTCTGAGAGCGGCGAGGGCGGCGTCCCGCGCTCGGATTGCTATGCGATCACGATCTCGGGCGAGCGCGGCCTTGCACGACTGCGTCCAGTCTGGGCCGACCACGCGGGGGCGGCGACGATCAGCGCGGAGCTGAACTCGGCTGCGCCGTGGGACCACGGCTGCGAGCCGATTGATGGTGACCTCATGGCGCTGCCGATCGTCTCGCTCGAGGCGGTGGCGGCAAGCTCGGGCTACGTGTACGACTTCTCCGTCGCCGGCGACGAGAATTTCATCGCCGGCCTGGGCGGCATCTGCTGCCACAACACCGACGCGGACGTCGACGGCTCGCACATCCGCACGCTGCTGCTCACCTTCTTCTACCGCCAGATGCCGGAGCTGATCGAACGCGGGCACGTGTACATCGCGCAACCGCCGCTTTACAAGGTCAAGCGCGGCAAGAGCGAAAGCTACGTCAAGGACGACGCGGAACTGAATGCGGCACTCCTCAAGAGCGCGCTCGATGGCTCGGCTCTGCACCTGCAGCCCCGTGCCGCCAACCCGGATGACGCTGCCAGCAGCACCCTGAGCGGGGCGGCGCTGGATGCGCTGGCGCGCCAGTACGTCGATGTCCAGGCGATCCTGCAACGCTGGGCGCGACGCTACGACCAGCGGGTGCTGGAGCAGCTGCTGCTGTTGCCCGAAGTGCGCCACGAATCGCTCGGCGATGCCGCCTGGATCGGTGACTGGGGCCGGCGGCTGGAGGCGAGGCTCAACGCGGGCGGCGGCTCCGAGCGCCGTTACCGGGTCGACCTTCAGGTGAACGCCGGCGGCCAGCCGGTGCGCCTCAACGTATTTCGAACCGAGCACGGATTGACGACGGAGAAGCACCTGCAGCGGGAGTTCTTCGATTCCGCCGAATACCACCGGATCGCCGAACTGGGGCGCGCGCTCGCCGGACTGATCGGCCCGGGCGCCTACGTGACCAAGGGCGATGAGCGCCACGACGTGCAGAGCTTCCGTGAGGCGATGGACTGGCTCATGGGCCAGGCCCGCAAGGGCCAGACGATCCAGCGCTACAAGGGTCTCGGCGAGATGAACCCCGAGCAGCTCTGGGAGACGACCATCAACCCCGCCACCCGCCGCCTGATCCAGGTACGGATCGAGGACGCGGTGGCGGCGGATGATCTGTTCACGACGCTGATGGGCGATCAGGTCGAGCCGCGCCGCGAGTTCATCGAAAAGAACGCGCTCGCGGTCGCGAACCTGGACATCTAGTCGGGCCGATCCGCGCCACTCCGCCCGCTGCGCAAGCGGGCCGGACCCCGCTTGTCGACGACACCTCTGCGCCATGACGCCGCCCGCGGTGCCGGGCGCCGGCATCTGCTGTTGACCACGTTATATTGCACAATTAAATAAACGGCATGGTTTGTAATATATAATTGACGGGAGAACGCGCCTGGGAGTCGAAGCGTGGAGCTTGAGGAGCTTGGCCGGCGGATCTCCCGCGCACGGCGCGATCGCAGGATCTCGCAGGACGAGCTCGCGCATGCCTGTGGCCTCTCGCGTCAGACCCTGTCGGGACTCGAGCGCGGGGAGCTGACCGACCTCGGACTTCGCAAGCTGGAGCGCCTGCTGGAGGCGCTCGATCTTCAGCTGGCCCTGCGACCGCTGCGCCACCCGATCACGCTCGACGACCTGGCGCCGTGACGGACGCTGCCCGACTCAAGGTCTGGGTCGGCACGGATTCCGTCGGATCGTTGGAAACCTCACGCGCCCGCTACCTCTTCAGCTACGCGCCCGACTGTCCCGCGGTCCGGTTCGTCTCGCTCACCATGCCGGTGCGCCGCGAGAGCTACGTCTGGCATGAACTGCACCCGGTGTTTCAGGCCGGGTTGCCCGAGGGCGCCTGGGGCGGACACCTGATGGCCCGGCTCGAGCGCCAGGGCCGGTGGCGGCCGATGGACCAGCTCGCGCTATGGGGCGCCGGATCGGGGCGCCTGTCGACGAGTCCCGAGGGCGCGACGGAAACGTCGCCGCCAGCACTTCGGGGTCTCGCCGGTTGCATGACGGCGCAGGACGCTCGGCTCGAACTCGCCGCCCGGGTAGAAAACTTCCTCGAACGTCAGGGGCTCGAGCCGGAGCCGGCGCAGGTGGCGTTTTGTCCCGCCGTCAGCGATGCCAACTACCACTACCGCCCGGCGTCGCCCGCCCGACCGCAGGAACGGCGCGTCGAGTCCTGGTGCTTCAGGGTCGCGCGTCGCGCCGGCATGGACGTCCCTGCAGCCGAGCTCGCACGCGATGGGCGCGTCCTGCGTCTGGCGCGTAGCGATGGCGCGGCCGGTGCCCGGCACGGCCGCGAGGACCTGGCCGTGCTGCAGGGCCTCGGGTCCCGACAGCGCTATGCCGGCGACGCCTGGCGCCTGGTGAGCGCAGCCGCCGCGTTCGTCGCGCCGGTGACCCGGATTTCGATACGCCGGGAACTGTTCCGGCGACTGGCGCTCGCAGCTCGCCTCGGAGACAGGTCCGTGAGCCTGCGCCACTTCGCACTCATCTATGACACGGCGGAGTCGGCGCGGCTCGCGCCGTGCGAGGCGCTGTGCACGAGCGACCTGACTCCCGAGCCGGTCGCCGGTCCGGCACCGTTGCTGCCCGGCGGCGAGGAATTCCGGCCTGCCCGCGGCGTCTGGCGCCGCTTCGCGGCGCACTGCGGACTCGCGCAGCGGGAAGCGCAGGCGATCCTCGATTGGCAGGACGCCGCGGTCGCCAGCGAACTGCAGTCCATCGAGGGCGAGGTCGGCGCAGACGAGGAGAGCGAAGTGTTGGCGGCCATCAAGCCGGTGTGGGCGGCCGCGGCCCAACGCCTGCGCGCCGCCTGGTAGTTCAGGCGCCGAGCTCGGCGACCTTGGCGTCAATCCACGCCTTCGCCTGCTCGGTAATATCGCGCGCATCCCGGCCCGCGCTCGGAATCGGCGGGCCGATCACGATGCGGATGGTGCCGCGGCGCTTGAGCAGGCCGCGGCGCGCCCAGTAGAGCCCGGCATCGTGCGCGACCGGCACCAGCGAGCGGCCGGTGTTGATCGCCAGCAGTCCGCTGCTCACGCCGAAGCGCCGCGTGGTCCCGACCGGTACCCGCGTGCCCTCAGGAAACACCAGCACCCAGAGACCGGACTCGAGCCGTGCGGTGCCCTGCTCAACGACCTGATTGACCGCGGCCGCGCCGGCCGAGCGGTTGATCGCAATCGGGCGCATGAAGTGCGTGGCCCAGCCCACCACCGGGATCCACATCAGCTCGCGCTTGAGCACCCACGCCTGCGGCGGGAACACCAGCACCTGGGCGATCGTCTCGAAGGTCGAGGAGTGCTTCCACACCGAGATGTGCTGACCGGGCGGCACCCGCTCCTGGCCTTCGACCACGTAGTCGAGGCCACAGAGCCAGCGCAACGCCGCGAGCTCGGTTCTTGCCCAGGCGCGCGCAACGGCGTAGCGCGTGGCAAACGGCCGCCAGGCACAGAGCAAGACCACGACCGCAAACGCGGCGGTCGAGACGAACAGGAAGGTCGTGAAGATCAGCGAGCCCAGTCTCTGGCGCATGCGCTCAGCCCGGCAGGCGCGACAGATCGGCGATCGACAGGAACGAGTCGCGTAGCCGGGCGAGCAGGCTCAGGCGGGCCAGCTTGAGCTGAGGGTCCTCTGCCATCACGAGCACCTGATCGAAGAACGAGTCGACCGGGCCGCGCAGGCGAGCGAGCGTGGTCAAGGCGGCGCGGTAGTCGCGACGCCCGATCAGCGCGTCGACCGGACCGGTGACTGCGGCCAACGCTGCATCCAGCGCCCGCTCCGCGGGCTCCGGCCCCGATGCCTGCGCGCTCGTAGGCGCCTCACCCGCCTGGCGCAGGATGTTGGCGGTGCGCTTGTACGCGCTGGTCAGCGCCTGCGCGTCGGGCATAGCCAGGAACTCCTTCAGCGCGCGCAACCTCAGGTCGAAGTCGAGCGGCGAATGTGGCCGCTTGGCGAGCACGGCGTCGAACATCTCGGTCGTGAAGCCCTGCTCGGACTCGAGGTAGTAAGCGCGCAGCCGCTCGAGCAGGTAGTCGTAGACGGCGCCGCCCAGATCAGTGGGCGGGACCGGTGCGGTCTTGGCGCCGGTGGCAGCGCTCTGCAGGTCGGCGCGCACCTGGTGCTCCGCGCCGGCGATCAGATCGGGCAAATCGAGATCCACGCCGCCCTCGATGCAGATACGCAGTACACCGAGCGCCGCACGCCTGAGCCCGAACGGATCGCGCGCGCCGGTCGGGCGCTGACCGACTGCGAAGATGCCGACGATGGTGTCAATCTTCTCGGCGATGGCGAGCGCGGTGCCGGCGCTGGTGGCCGGCAGTGCATCGCCCGAATACCGCGGCCGGTACTGCTCGGCGATGGCGGCGGCGACCGGTTCCGGCTCGGCGTCGTGCCGCGCGTAATAGCCGCCCATGATCCCCTGCAGCTCCGGGAATTCGCCGACCAGGCCGGTGAGCAGGTCGCACTTGGCAAGCTCGGCCGCGCGCGTGCAGTGACCGACATCGGCGCCGACCACTGAGGCGAGGCGTGCGCACAGCGCACTCACCCGTTCGCTCTTGGCGAAATAGGAGCCCAGCCGCGCCTGAAACGTGACCTCCTTGAGAGCGCTGCGGCGCGCCGCGAGCGGGGTCTTGCGGTCCGAGTTCCAGAAGAAGGCCGCGTCCGCGAGCCGCGGGCGGACCACGCGCTCATTGCCGAGCACCACCTGCTCTGGATCGCGGCTGACCAGGTTCGCCACCGCGATAAAGAGCGGCGTCAGCGCTCCGGAGCGATCCCGGGTCGGAAAGCAGCGCTGCTGGTCCTCGAGTGTTGCCATCAGCACCTCGGGCGGCAGCTCGAGATACTGGGCATCGAAATGACCGGCCACCGGCACCGGAAATTCGGTGAGCGCCGCCACCTCGTCGAGCAGCGCATCGTGCATGACGGCGACGCCGTGATGCTTGCCGGCCAGCGCCGCGACGCCCTGCGCGATGCGCGCCCGCCGCTCCGCGAAGCCCGCGATCACCTTGCCGGTGCGCTCCAGGCTGCGCGCATAGCCCGCCGGCGTTCGGATCTCGATGCGCCGCGGTGCCATGAAGCGATGGCCGCGGGTGTGCCGGCCGGTCGCGACCCCCAGCACCTCACCGCTCACCACCTGCTCGCCGTACAGCACTACCACCCAGTGCACCGGACGGACGAATTCCGCCGTGCCATCGCCCCAGCGCATGCGCCGCGCGATCGGCAGTTTCGCGAGCGCTTCCGTGAGCATCGCGATCAGCAGCGTCTTGGTCTCGGCGCCGCGGCGCGTGCCCTCGTAATACAGGAACTCGCCCTTGGGTTCGGCGATGCGGCCGAGTGCCGTGACCGCTACCCCGCAGGACTCGGCGAAGGCGAGTGCCGCACGGGTCGCGGTGCCGTCGGCGGCGAACGCGGCCGATACCGGCGGGCCACGCCGCTTGATCGCCTGGTCGGCTTGGCGGGTCGCGAGCGCAGACACCAGCAGCGCCAGCCGGCGCGGAGTCGCGTAGCGCTGCACGGGCCCGTGCGCGAGGCCCGCCTGTGCGAGCTGTGTGACGAAATCCGACTCGAGCGCCTGCGAAAGCACGAGCAGCGACTTGGGCGGCAGCTCCTCGGTGCCGATCTCGATCAGGAGGTCGCGCGTGGCCGTCACGCGCGCCCCTTCAACAGCGGATAGCCGAGCGCCTTGCGCGACTCGCCGTAGCAGTGCGCGACCGCGCGCGCCAGTTCCCGCACCCTGAGGATGTAGCGCTGGCGCTCGGTGACCGAGATCGCGCGGCGTGCGTCGAGCAGGTTGAAGATGTGCGAGGCCTTGAGCATGCGCTCATAGCCGGGCAGCGCGAGTTGCTGCTCGATGCACCTGCGGCACTCGGCTTCATACGCGTCGAACTCGCGAAACAGGAGCGCGGTGTCCGCCACCTCGAAGTTGTAGCGCGACTGCTCGACCTCGTTCTGGCGAAACACGTCGCCGTAGCTCACGCGCCCGGAACTCGCTTCGGTCCAGGTGAGCTCGTAGACGCTCTCGACGCCCTGCAGATACATGGCGAGGCGCTCGAGCCCGTAGGTGATTTCGCCCATCACCGGCCGGCAGTCCTGGCCCCCGACCTGCTGGAAGTAGGTGAACTGCGAGATCTCCATGCCGTTGAGCCAGATCTCCCAGCCCAGTCCCCACGCGCCCAGCGTCGGTGATTCCCAGTTGTCTTCGACCAGGCGCACGTCGTGCACGCGCAGGTCGAGACCGACCGCGGTGAGCGATCCGAGATAGCGATCCACGAAATCGTCGGGCGACGGCTTCATCACCACCTGGTACTGGTAATAGTGCTGCAGCCGGAACGGGTTCTCGCCATAGCGACCGTCGGTCGGGCGCCGCGACGGCTGCACGTAGGCAGCCGCCCAGGGCTCAGGGCCGATGGCCCGCAGGAAGGTGGCGACGTGGAAAGTGCCCGCACCCACTTCCATGTCGTAGGGCTCGAGCAGCACGCACCCCTGACTGCCCCAGTAACGCTCGAGCGCGAAAATCAGTGCCTGAAAGGTCTCGGGCCTCTCGGGCTGACGGCGGCGAGCCATGCCGGTTCCTGGGGTGCGGAAGGCGCGCAAGTATAGCGAAGGGCCGGATCCGCCCGGCACGAGCGCATCGCCGCCCGGTCTGCCGCGGTCCCAGATTCAAACAGAGTGCACGGTTCGCTCCCGCCTCGGATGAGTGCGTTGCGGCTGGTGACATGCACCGTTTCAGTGCATCATGCGTCCGGTGCCGACCTGCGCTGCGAAGCAAGCGATTGATTTTGCCCCAAATCGGTGCGTAGGCACGGTTCCTGCAATAGATCCAGCTTCCCCGGGCGCTGCTGCCCGCCGGGCTCGCGCCCGGGTTGCGGCGCCCGATCCCCTATCGACCGGAGCCGGAGGACAGAGATGACTGCCGCCGATGTCGTCAAACTCGTCAAAGACAAAGAGATCAAGTTCGTGGATCTGCGGTTCACGGATACCCGCGGCAAGGAGCAGCACGTCTCCATGCCCGCCCGTTATGTGACCGAGGAACTGTTCGTCGACGGCAAGATGTTCGACGGCTCCTCGATCGCCGGATGGAAGGGCATCAACGAGTCCGACATGATCCTGATGCCGGACGCCGCGACCGCGGTCATCGACCCGTTCTTCGAGGAACCGACGGTCAACATCCGCTGCGACGTCATCGAGCCCACCACCATGCAGGGCTACGAGCGCGATCCGCGCTCGCTCGCCAAGCGCGCCGAGGCCTACCTGAAATCCACCGGCATCGCCGACGGCGCGCTGTTCGGTCCGGAGAACGAGTTCTTCATCTTCGACAGCGCGCGCTGGAGCGCCGACATGCGCGGCTGCTTTGCGGAGATCGACTCGGTGCAGGGCGCCTGGAACAGCGGCAAGGACTACGAGGAAGGCAACAAGGGCCACCGGCCCGGCGTCAAGGGCGGCTATTTCCCGGTGCCGCCGGTCGACGGCTTCCAGGACATCCGCAACGCCATGTGCCTCGCCTGCGAGGAGATGGGCCTCAAGGTCGAGGTGCACCACCACGAGGTGGCCACCGCCGGGCAGGCGGAGATCGGCATTGGCGCCAATACCCTGGTGAAGAAGGCCGACGAGGTTCAGATCCTGAAGTACGCGCTCATGAACGTCGCCGCCGGCTACGGCAAGACCGTGACGTTCATGCCCAAGCCGATCGTGGGCGACAACGGCAACGGCATGCACGTGCACCAGTCACTGGCCAAAGAGGGCAAGGCGCTCTTTGCCGGGGACAAGTACGGCGGCTTGTCCGAGCTCGCGCTTTACTACATCGGCGGCATCATCAAGCACGCGCGCGCCTTGAACGCGCTGACCAATGCCAGCACCAACTCCTATAAGCGCTTGGTGCCGGGGTTCGAGGCGCCGGTACTGCTCGCCTACTCGGCGCGCAATCGCTCGGCCTCGATCCGGATTCCCTGGGTGTCGAACCCGAAGGCGCGGCGCATCGAGGTGCGGTTCCCGGATGCCACCGCCAATCCCTACTTCGCGTTTGCGGCGATGATGATGGCGGGCCTCGATGGCATTCAGAACAAGCTGCACCCGGGCGAGCCGGCCGACAAGGACCTCTACGATCTCGAGCCCGAGGAGGCGAAACACATCCCCACCGTGTGCCATTCGCTGGACATGGCGCTCGAGTATCTGGACCGTGATCGCGAGTTCCTGAAGAAGGGCGGCGTGTTCACCGACGATGTGATCGACGCTTACATCGCGCTCAAGATGCAGGAAGTGACCCGGCTGCGCATGACGACGCACCCGGTCGAGTTCGACATGTATTACAGCAGCTGATGCGTCGCTACTTCGTGACGCGAGGGCGCCCGGGGCGGTCCGCCCCGGCCGCCATGCCTGTGTTCTGTCAAGTGAACTGCGTCGCTGTTGGCCCTGGTGCGGAAGGGCTATGCTGGCTTTATGCGCCTGCCTGCCGCGCGAGCTTTCGCCTGCGCCATCCTGCTCGGATGGGTGGCGTCTGTTCCCGCCGCGACCCTCTACAAGTGGGTCGACGAGAACGGTGTGGTTCATTACTCGGATCGTCCCGAGCCGGGCGCCGAGAAGATTCACGTCAACGCGGCCCAGACCTACAAGGCGACACCGGTCGCGCCCTCCGACTCGAGCCGCAAGCCGACGCCCGCAGCGAGCTACAGCCGGATCGCTATCGCGAGCCCGATCGCCGAGCAGGTGTTCGTCAACACCGGCGGCAGCGTGCCGGTCGCGGCCGACGTGCAGCCGTCGCTGCAGCCCGGCCATCAGCTCTGGTTCCTGCTGGATGGATCGCGGGTCGAGGGCCTGTCGCCCAATTCGACGTCCGTGACGCTCGACAACGTCGATCGCGGCGAGCACACGCTGGCGGCGCAGGTGAGCGATGCTTCCGGCACCCCGATCATCACCTCGGCACCGGTCACCTTCTACGTGCGCATTCCGAGCGAGGCGCGCCAGCGCGGCCAGGTCGCCCCGCCGATCGCGTTGCCGCCCGGCCAGTCACCGCCCGCGCCCGGATCACCGGGGAGCGGCGGGCCGCCGATGGTCAACCCGCACGCCGTCACCCGCGGCGGCGCGAACTAAACCGGACTCCCGGATCGACCGGAGAGCGACGTGGCTGCTGAGCCGCGGCTGTCGCCACGTCGCGAGCCGGAGCCGGCGGGACTCCTCGATGCGCTGGCCACCGCGCTCGTCATGGTCGATGCGCGCGATGAAGTCCTGTACCTGAACGCCGCGGCCCAGGACCTGCTGGCCATCGGCGACGCCGGCGCGCGCGGACGCAAACTCGGCGAACTGATCCGCGACCCGCGCCCGCTCGAGGCGCTGATCGCGCGCGTACGCGAGCGCGCCGAACCGATCGCCCAGCGCGAGATCAAGCTCACGCCCACCGCCCGCAGCGATGTCTCGCTGTTCGTCGACTGCACCGCGAGCCCGCTCGAGCCCGACCAGGTGCTGCTCGAGATCGCCGACACCACCGCGCAGCAGCGCATCAACCGCGACGCGATGCTGCTCTCTCAGCTGGGCGGCAGCCGCCTCATGGTCAAGAGCCTGGCCCACGAGATCAAAAATCCCTTGGGCGGCCTGCGCGGCGCCGCGCAGCTCCTGGAGCGCGAGCTGCCGGATGCGCGTCTCAAGGAGTACACGCAGGTAGTGATCTCGGAGGCCGACCGGCTGCGCGCGCTGGTCGACAGCCTGCTCGGTCCCGGCTACCCGCCCAACAAACAGAGCCTCAATGTCCACGAGCCGCTGCAGCACGTCTATCAGCTGCTGCGCAGCGAGGCGCCGGCCGGACTCGAGATCGTGCGCGACTACGATCCGAGCCTGCCGCATTTAAGTCTCGATCGCGATCAGATGATCCAGGCGATGCTCAACGTCGGGCGCAACGCGGTGCAGGTGCTGGGCAACTCCGGCCGCCTCATCATCCGCACGCGCGCGCTGGTCAACGTCAGCATCGGTCGTGCGCACCACCGGGTCGTGGCGAGCGTGCAGTTCGAGGACAACGGGCCGGGCGTGCCACCGGAACTCGCCGATACCCTCTTCTACCCGCGCGTGACCGGCCGCCCGGGCGGCAGCGGGCTCGGGCTCGCGGTCGCCCAGGACCTGGTCACCCGCCACGGCGGGCTGATCGAGTACGAGAGCCGGCCCGGGCACACGGTGTTCACGCTGCTCTTGCCGCTCGAGGAGGATGAGCGTGGCTGATCCGCTCAACGTCTGGCTCGTGGATGACGACGCCTCGATCCGCTGGGTGCTTGAGCGCGCGCTGCGCTCGAGCGGCATGGCGCCGCGCGCGTTCGAGCAGGCGGACCTGGCGCTCGATGCGCTCGACTCGGCGGAGCCGGATGTGCTGATCACCGACATCCGCATGCCCGGCAAGAGCGGGCTCACGCTGCTGGACGAACTGCGATCTGCGCATCCGGGCCTCCCGGTGATCGTCATGACCGCCTATTCCGATCTCGACAGCGCGGTCGCCGCCTACCAGGGTGGCGCGTTCGAATATCTGCCCAAGCCGTTCGACATTGACCAGGCGGTGGACCTGGTGCGCCGCGCAGCGAGCCACCAGCCCGTAGTGCCGGCCGGCGGCCCGAGCGCGCGCCGCATACCGGAACTGCTGGGCTCGGCACCCGCGATGCAGGAGGTGTTCCGCGCCATCGGCCGCCTCTCGCGCTCGAGCCTGACCGTGCTCATCACCGGTGAGTCCGGCACCGGCAAGGAGCTGGTCGCGCGCGCCCTGCACCGCCACAGTCCGCGCGCCAACAAACCGTTCGTGGCGCTCAACACCTCGGCATTCACGGCCGAGCTCCTGGAGTCGGAGCTGTTCGGCCACGAGAAGGGTGCGTTCACCGGCGCCGAGGGCATGCGCCGCGGGCGTTTCGAGCAGGCCGACGGCGGCGCCCTGTTCCTGGACGAGATCGGCGACATGTCGATGGAGCTGCAGACGCGACTGCTGCGGGTGCTGGCAGAAGGTGAGTTCTACCGCGTGGGCGGCAACGTGCCGGTAAAAGTCGACGTGCGGGTGATCGCCGCCACCCACCAGGCGCTCGAAACCAGAGTCGCGGACGGCCGCTTTCGCGAGGATCTGCTGCATCGCCTGAACGTGATCCGGGTGGCGCTGCCACCGCTGCGCGCGCGCCGGGAGGACATCCCCGAGCTCATGCGTCACTACCTGGACGCGGCTGGGCGCGAGCTGGGCGTCGAGCCCAAGGTGCTGACGCCCGACGCCGAGCGCCTCCTGTGCGCCTTCGACTGGCCGGGCAACGTGCGCCAGCTGGTCAATGCCTGCCGGCGGCTCACGGTCAGTGCGCCGGGGCGCGAGATTGAGGCCACGGACGTGCCGGCGGAGCTGGGTGGCGCCGGCGCAGCACCCGAATTCGGCTGGCAGCGCGCGCTCGCCCAGTGGGCGACGCAGCAGCTCGATGCGTCACCGCGTCCCCTGCTCGAGATTGCGCTACCCGAGTTCGAGCGCGCGCTGATCGAGGTGGCGCTGACCCGCTCCGCCGGCCGGCGCCAGACTGCGGCGCGGCTGCTCGGCTGGGGACGCAACACGCTGACGCGCAAATTGCGCGAGCTCAACCTGGATGCGACCGACCCGGAGTCCGAGTGAACGCGACCGGAGTCCGGGTCGAAGCCGCCTCGCCGCGCGAGCCGCACGCGCGCGCGCTGATCGGCGAGCTCGACGAGTATCTGCTCGACCTCTATCCGCCGGAAACCAACTATCTGCTCGACGTGGAAGCGCTTGCGGCGCCGGACGTGCGCTTCTTCCTCGCCTACCTCGACGGCCAGGCCGCCGGTTGCGCGGCGCTGCGCCGTCTCGATGCCGACTCCGGCGAGGTCAAGCGCATGTACGTGCGGCCCGAGGCGCGCGGCCGCGGCATCGGCGCGCTGCTGCTCGCGGCGCTCGACCGTGAGGCGCGTGCGCAGAGTCTGAGCGCGCTTTACCTCGAGACCGGGGCGCTGCAGCCGGAGGCGCTGGGGCTGTTCGAGCGCGCCGGATTCGTGCGTTGCGGCGTGTTCGGCGAGTACCGCGACGATCCGCGCAGCCTGTTTTATCGCAAGGCGCTCGCTCCGCGCCCCTGACCCCGCTCCGGTACCCTACCCGGCATGGAACGCCTGATGAGATTCGCCGAGCTCAATCCGCTGCTGCGGGTGTTCGGCAATCCGCTGATCGACTGGCTGCTGGCCATCGCGATCGGCGTGGTGATCTTTCTCGCGCTGATATTGCTGCGGCGACTGCTGATCCGGCAGCTCGATCGCTACGCCACGAGTGCAAGCCACCCGGGTCTGCGCCTGCTGGCGCGAGTCGCCGGCCGTACGCTGGTCACGCCGCTGCTGGCGATGTCGCTGGTGCTGGGCTCCAAGTACCTGGACATGAGCACCAAGGTCGAGCGCTTCACCACCGATGCGCTTGAGCTGCTGATCGCCCTGCAGATCGGCCTGTGGCTGGCGGGGGCGGTCGCCTTCTACACCGAGGAGAAGCGCGCCCAGAGCGCCGGCACCGGCGGCATCACCATCAACATCCTCGACTTCGGGCTCAGGTTCGTCATCTGGACCATCGTCGTGCTGGTGGCGCTCAGCAACCTGGGCGTCAATATCTCGGCGGCGCTCACCGGCTTAGGGATCGGCGGCGTCGCGGTCGCATTCGCCCTGCAGAATCTCCTGGGCGATCTCTTGGGCTCGATCTCGATCGCGCTCGACCAGCCGTTCGCGGTCGGAGACGCACTCACCATCGACGCGCTGACCGGGACCGTTGAGGCGGTCGGCATCCGCTCGACCCGTCTGCGCAGCGTGACCGGCGAGCAGATCGTGATTGCCAACTCCGACGTGGTGAAGAGCCGGCTGCGTAACTGGAGCCGGACGCGCGAGCGCCGCAAGATCTTCTCGTTCCGCGTCGCCTACGACACCCCACTGGCAAAGCTCGAGGCAATCCCATCGCTGGTTCGCCAGGTGATCGACGCGCGCCCGCACGCGCGCTGCGAGCGCTGCCACATGCGCAATCTCGGCGACTACGCGCTCGAGTTCGAGGTCTCCATGGTGTCCGAGGACCCGGGCCTGATTCCGCTCGCGGAGCTCGAGCAGGCGGTCAATCTCGGCATCGTCGGCGTGCTGGCCGAGCAGGGCATCGAGATCCCGGTGGCGGCGACGGTCGCGGTCCCGACTCGCAGCGCCTAGCGGCACTCGAGCGAGCCGGTCAGCTCGCCCACGTGAGTGAGGCCCTGTGCCTTGAGGTACTCGGCGATGCCCGCGTTGAGCGTGCGGCACACGAGCGGGTCGTAGAAGAGTGCGGTCCCGACGCCCACCGCCGTCGATCCCGCGATCAGAAACTCGAGCGCATCACTGACGGTCGTGACGCCGCCCTGGCCGATGATCGGAATGCCGTGCGGCTTGGCCACTTGATAAACCTCGCGCACCTTCAGGAGCGCGATCGGCTTGATCGCGGGCCCCGACAGGCCGCCCTGGCCGTGGCCCAAGAGCGGCCGGCGCGTGGCAACGTCGATCGCCATGCCCATAACGGTGTTGATGACCGCGAGCGCGTCCGAGCCCGCCTCGATGCAGGCCTGCGCGTTGGCCCCGATGTCGGCCTGGTTCGGGCTCAGTTTGGTGATCAGCGGCTTGCTGGTCACTGCGCGGCAGGCGGCCACCACCCGGCCGCTCATCTCCGGATAGTTGCCGAACTGCACGCCGCCCTCGCGCACGTTCGGGCAGGAAATGTTGATCTCGATGGCATCGATGGGCGAATCGTCGAAGCGGCGCGTCACCGCGACGTATTCCTCGATGGTTGACCCGGACACGTTGGCGATGAAACGCGTCTCGCTGAAATCGAGCGTCGGCAGGATCTCGTCGACGACGGCGGCGACGCCCGGATTCTGCAGGCCGATCGCGTTCAGCATGCCGTCCGGTGTCTCGTAGATCCGGTGCGGCGGGTTGCCCAGCCGCGGGTTCTGGGTGGTACCTTTGAGCACCACCGCGCCCGCGTCGCGGTTCGAGAACCCGGCGACGCGCGTGTACTCTTCACCGAATCCGACGCAGCCGGACAGGAGCACGAGTGGCGAGGCGAAATCGAGACCGCAGAAGCGCAGTCGCAGCGAGGGGGGCGGAAGTCCGGCCACGGCGCCATTATAGTGGGCCGGGCCCGGCTCCGACGGCGTTGCCATGAGGATTGCCGGCAGCGGCGCCGACCTGCCGCGCTGGCGCCGCTCGGTGCTGCCGGCGGTGATGGCGCTGTTACGCCTGCTGGTTGCCTACCTGCTGACGCGCGGCGAATTGCAGGCGCTGCTGACTTCTCCGAGTGTGCTGAGCACGCGCCTCGTGGCGCCGTCGCGCTACGGGCTGGCCACGGCGATGGCTGCCGGGATCGTGCTGTTCGTGCTGCCGCGCACGGTCGCCTATGGCGCGGCGCTGCTCGCGCTCGCTCTCGGCATCTTCGAGCATCTGTGGCGGCACTTCGGGCTGCCGGCCCAGAACGTCTACGGCTACGCGCTGGCGCTGCTCCTGGTGCTCGCGGGCAGTGACTGGCTGGTCGCGCGCGTGCAGCGGCGCGTGTATTCGCCTAGGTCTCCGCCCTGAGCTCGCGGCTCATCAGCGCTCTGACCGCCTCGCGCATCGGCCGGCCTTCATAGAGCACGAGCGCCACCTGCTCCGCGATCGGCATCTCGACGCCGACCCGGCTTGCGACGTTGACCACCGCGCGCGCGGCGGCGACGCCCTCGACCACCTGGCCGATCTCTGCGGCTGCCGCCGCGAGCGTCCGGCCGTGGGCGAGCAAAAGCCCGAAGCGGCGGTTGCGCGACTGATCGTCGGTGCACGACAGCACCACGTCGCCGAGCGCGGCCAGTCCCATGAAAGTCTCGCGCTGCGCGCCGAGCGCGACGCCGAGCCTGGTCATCTCGGCCAGCCCGCGGGCGATGAGCGCGATGCGCGTATTGGCACCGAATCCCATGCCGTCTGAAATGCCGGCGGCGATCGCCAGCACGTTCTTGACCGCACCGCCGACCTCGACGCCGACGATGTCGGGCGAGGTGTAGGCGCGGAAGTTCTCGTCGGAGACGTGTGCGGCGAGCTCGGCGGCGAAGCGCGCCTGCGGGGAGGCCACCGTCATCGCGGTCGGCAGGCCGCGTCCGACCTCGGATGCAAAGGTGGGACCTGACAGGACCGCGATCGGCACCTTGGGCCCGAGCACTTGGGTCGCGACCTGGTGCGGCAGCAAGCCGCTGTCGACCTCGAAGCCCTTGGTCGCCCAGGCGACGCGGCTGTCGGATCTGAGCTCGGGTTTGAGATCGCCGAGCACGCCGCGCAGCGCCGTGCTCGGCACGGCGATCAGAACATCGCGCGCCTGGGCGACCGCCCGGGCCAGATCCGGCTCGATCGCCAGCGTATCGGGAAAGGCAACGTCCGGCAGGTAACGCAGGTTGCGCCGCGCGTGCGCGTAGTCCTCGAGCGCCTCCGGGCTGCGGCCCCAGAGAATGGCGCGGCCGGCGCGCGCAAACTGGACTGCGAGCGCCGTGCCCCACGAGCCGCTGCCGAGTACGGCGATCGGCCCGGCGCCCGCGTCGGAGCCCCCGGCCACGAAGCTCTCAGCTCAGTTCACCGCGGGCGCCGGCGCGTTGGCGGCAGCCTGCGCCAGCGACTGGTTCAGCAGCGCGTCGAAGTTCACCGGCGGCAGCAGGAACGGCGGAAAGCCACCGCGCAGGATCAGGTCCGACACCGCCTGGCGCGCGTACGGGAACAGCACGCCCGGGCAGAACGCGCCAACGATCCGGCGCAGCTCCTCCGGGTTGTAGCCACGGATGGCGAACACGCCGGCCTGCTTGACCTCCACGAGATACGCGACCCGCTCGCCGACCTTGGCCTCGAGGGTGATCGTCAGTACCACCTCGTGGGCGTCCGGCGCGAGCACGGTGCCGGCGGTCGCCATGTTCAGACCGAACTGCGGATTCCATTCCGTGGTCTGCAGGTTCGGGCCGCTGGGCGCCTCGAACGAAGCGTCCTTGACGTAGATGTTCTGCAGGGCAAGCTCCTGTGCGCCATTGCCCGCGCCCGGCGGCGTGCCGATCTGTGCCTCAGCCATGGTCGTTCCTCGTGGTGAATCCGGTAGTGCGCCTCAGGCGGCGCCTTGTGTCAGGAGTCGATCGAGCGCGCCGCTCGATTCCAACGCGTCCAGCTCTTCGCTGCCGCCGATCGGCTCCCCGTCGATGAATATCTGCGGCACGGTGCGCCGGCCGCTTCTCTCGATCATCTCCGCGCGCCGCGCCGGCTCCGATTCGAGGTCGATCTCGGTGTAGGCGACGCCCTTGTGATCGAGAAGCGCACGCGCCCGCTCGCAGAACGGGCACCAGGCAGTGCTGTACATGACCACATCCGCCACCCGCTAGCTCCGGGTCAGAGGCAGGTTCTCGCCGCGCCAGCCGGAGAGCCCGCCGCGCAGACTCGAGACCTGCTTGAACCCGAGGCGCGCGAGCTGGCGCGCGGCGGCGGCGCCGGTGGGGCCGTTGTCGCAGTAGGCGATCACCGGCTTCTCCTTGAAGCGCTCGAGCCCCTTGGCGCCGTCGGCGATCGCCTCGCCGGGAACGTTGCGCGCGTTGGCGATGTGGCCGGCATCGAATGCGGCCTTGGCGCGCACGTCGAGGAGCAGGGCGCCGGAGTTCACCAGCCGCACCAGCTCCGTTGGCGACACCGCGCCCTGCTGGCGGGCCGCCTGGCGCACCTCGTAGCCCAGCACCACGATGGCGATGGCGAGTGTTCCGCCGGCGAGCGCGGCGTGATGTTGCAGATAGTCGCTGAGCTGGGACATGCCTCAACTGCCCGGGGGAAATATCGCATTATAGCAGCGCGCCCCCGCCCGCCCTTTGGGGCGGCCCGTCATGGAGAACGCTCGCCTGAATGCTGCCCGCGCCGTTTGCCTGATTGCGCTGGCGGTATTCGCGTTGCCTGCGCCGTCGGCGACGCGCACGCCGGCACAGGCGCAGGCCGAACTCGCGCGTACGCGCTCGCGAATCAAATCGGTGACCGAGGCGGTGCACGGGCAGGTCGCGGAGCGCGACGCCGCGGCCTATGCGCTCGCCAACGCCGAGACCGCACTCGCCGCCGCCCGCAACCGGCTCGGCGACGTGCGCGCGCAGCGCGCGGCGAGCGAAGCGCGGATGAAGGAACTCGTCAGCGCGCAGGCCCAGGCCGAGCGCGCGCTCGGCAACGAGCGCGACGCGCTCGAGAGTCAGGTGCGCGCCGCCTATCAGACCGGTCGTGGCGAAAGCCTGAAGCTGCTGTTGAGCGCGCAGGACCCGGCGACGCTCGGCCGCGCGATCGCCTACTACGGCTACCTGAGCCGTGCGCGCGCGGCGCGCATCGACTCGATCCGCGAGCAGGTGGCGCACCTCGAGACGGTGGAGGCGGAACTGTCGGCCGAGAGCGCGCGCCTGGCGGGCCTCGAGCGCCAGCAGGCGGACGAGGTCACGAACGCGGCCGGTGCCCGGCGCAAGCGCGAACACGCACTCGCCACCGTCAAGGCCGAGCTCGACTCGAACCGCACCGAGCTCAAAAGGCTCAAGGCGAACGCCGCCTCGCTCGATGACCTGATCAAGCGTCTGCGCGAGGCGCTCGCGGAGACGCCGGCGGAGCAGGACTTCGGGTCACCCGGCGCACGCGCCTTCGCGCAGACGCGCGGCCGGTTGCCCTGGCCGGCGCACGGCAAGATCGCCGCGCGCTACGGCGATACCCGTCCGGGCGGACTGGCCTGGCAGGGGGTGCTGCTCGAGACCGCGCCCGGCGCGCAGGTGCGCGCGCCGTACGCCGGGCGCGTGGTGTATGCGGACTGGCTGCCGGGGCTGGGGCTGCTCATGATCGTCGATCACGGCGGCGGCTACATGACCCTGTACGGCCACAACGAGCGCCTGTACCGGTCGGTCGGCGATGCCGTCACCCCGGGCGAGCTCCTGGCGGCGAGCGGGGCCGGGGCCGGCCAACCCGCGCCCGAGCTCTATTTCGAGATCCGCCACGGCACCCGGACACTCGATCCGGGCGAATGGCTGCGGGGGATCCCCGCCCGCTGAGGCAATCCCGGCCCCGGCAACCCCGGACCCGGGTCGCAGTGCGGGATTCCCCGACACCACCCCCGGCGGAACTGAGGATCAAGTCAAGGAATAGGCCCCCGCCCCCCGGCAGGCTACGACTTAACGTCGCCCGGACTGCGTGCGGCGCGGCCCCGGTCACGCCGGGCGCACAGGCTTGAGGGTGGACATGGCCGCAAACGCTGAGGCCCAAAGCGCCGGTACGCAGCAGCGCCTGCAGGGGCTGGAGCCCTACGGACAGGTCATCAAGATGCTGTTGCCCCGCGCCCGCAGCCTCGCGGTGTATGGCGCGAACCGGGCGACCCTGTGGGTCGCGGACGGCCACGACGACCCGCAGCTGCAGGCGCTCGCGGTCGAGACCATGGACCATTCGACCGGCCGGCCCAACGACATCGACGGTTTTGCCCGCGAATTCGACGGCGCCACCGCGTACGTGTTCCGGCTGCGCGAGGAGCGTGGCTGGCCGCTGGCGGCGGTGGCGCTGCTGACCCAGGAATCCGGCGGCTCGCGACCGTTCAGCCTGATCCTGGGGCTGGTGCGCCCGGCGCTCGAGTGCCTGGCGCGCGAGCTCGCCATGCGCGTCTCGCTCGGCATTCTGGTGCGGGATCTGTCGTCCCGCGACCAGGATCTGGAACTGCTGCTCGACGCCTCGCGCGAGGACGCGCGCGCGCGCAACGACGCCGACGAGCTCGGACGGCTGGTCCAGGCCGCGGTCGAGCACCTGGATTGCACCATCGGCGCTCTGATCGTGCCGGAGAAGGGCATTGCGGTCGTGCGCCTGCACCGCACGCGCGCCACCGGAGGCGAGGCGGCGATCATCACCCGCACCCACCGCCACCTGATGAGCTGGGCGCAGCTGCAGCGCAAGACCATGGTCGTCAACAAGGTGGGTAACGGTGACAAGGTGCCGCCGTTCAAGATTCTGTCGGTGCCGGTCCGGCACACCTCGAGCCGGGTGATCGGCTTCTTCGCCCTCTTCAATCCGGTCGAGCGGCCGGACTACATGGTCCGGCACGTGCGCCTGGCCGAGCTCCTGGCGCGCAAGGTCACCTCCATCCTGCAGACCAGCCTCGATGCCGGAACCGGGCTCGCCACCCGCGCGGCCTTTGAGAGCCAGGTGGCGGCGCTCGCCGAAAGCGAGGGCGGCGGCCACCTGCAGTCGGTGATCTACATCGATCTCGATCAGCTGCACGTGATCAACGAGAACTTCGGCATGCACGTGGGCGACGAGATCATCGCCCGGGTCGCCGAAGTGTTACGGCGCCGCGCCCCGGTCGGCACCCTGATCGCGCGCATCGCCGGCGACCGCTACGCGCTGTATCTGCCCGGCACCGCGCTCGATGCCGCGGGCACCGTGGCCGAGGAGCTCAGGACCGCGGCCGCCGAGCTTTCGCAGCAGCGCGGCGAGGGCATGCTGAAAGTCAGCCTGTCGGCCGGTGTCGCCGAGCTGCAGAGCGAGTCGCAGCAGCCGCTCGCGCATGCGCTCGCCTGCGCGGAAATCGCCTGCAAGTCGGCCAAGGACCGCGGCCGCAATCGCGTCGAGGTGTACCACGGCGGCGATCAGACCACCGTGCGCCGGCACAACGACAGCGACGCACTCGCCGAACTGCGCACGGCGCTCGCCAACTCGCGCTTCGAGCTCCTGGCGCAGCCGATGCTGTCGCTCGGCGCCAACGCCGCGGAGCCGCGCTTCGAGATCCTGCTGCGCATGCTGAGCCCGAGCGGCGAGTCCCTGCCGCCAGTGAAATTCATGGGGACGGCCGAGCGCTACCAGCTGATGCCGGCCATCGACCGCTGGGTGATCGAACACGGATTCGCGGCGCTGGCGGCCCAGCGCGCTGCGCTCAACCAGCGGGTGGCGCGCTTCGCATTCAATCTGTCGGCGCAGTCGCTCGCCGACACCTCGCTCATCGGCCTGATCGAGAGCCTGGCGCAGCGCGCGGGAATCCCCGCCGACCTGATCTGCTTCGAGCTCGCCGAGAGCAGCGCGGTCGCGAGTCTGGAGCGTACCGACGCATTCATGCAGCGGCTGCGTTCGCTGGGCTTCCAGTTCGCGCTCGACGATTTCGGCACCGGCGCCTCCTCGCTCGCGTACCTGAAGGCGCTGCCGGTATCCGTGCTCAAGATCGACGGCGGCTTTGTCCGCGACGCGCTCGCCAATCCGCGCTCGGAGTCGATGGTCAAGGCGATCGCGCAGCTGGCGCGCTCGATGGGCATGACGACCGTGGCGGAATTCGTCGAGACCGACGAAATCCGGCTGCGCATGGCCAATCTCGGCGTCGACTATGGCCAGGGCTTCGCCATCGCCCGGCCGGCACCGCTGGCGGAGGTGCTGCAGGACCTGGCGCTCTATTCCGAGCTCGCGAGCCCGGCGAGCGGCGCAGAACCGCAGCTGCTCGCGGGCTGAGATCAGCCATGGCGCTCCCGACGGGACTGCTGCGCCAGCTGCGTGCCGGCGCACTGCCCTTGGGCGTCGGGCTGCTCCTGGGCTTCGCTCTGACCGTCAGCAGTGGCGTGCGCGCGCACCGCGATCCGGCGGCGCCCACCTTAAGCGCCGCCGACACCCGGCTCCTGGAAAGCGTGCTAACCGACATCGGCACCGACTACGTCGACCGCGTCGACCTGCATCAGCTTCTGCACCGCGGGCTCGCCGACACGGTCGCACGGCTCGACCCGTACTCGGCACTGCTCGATCCTTCGGAATTCGCGCAGCTCAAGGAGCGCACCAGCGGTACCTACTGCGGCATTGGTGTCGAGATCGGCGCCGTTACCGGCGGCATCGAGGTCACGCGCGTCCACCAGAGCTCGCCCGCGGAGCGCGCCGGCATCCGCCGCGGCGACCGGCTGTACGCGGTCAATGGCGGCGCCATCGGCGGCGATGACACGCACGCGGTGGCCGCGCGCCTGCAGGGGCCGCCGGGATCGGTGCTGACGCTGACGCTCGCCCACGGGCTGGGCGCGGATCCCTTCGAGCTCAGCGTCACGCGTGCCCCGGTGCACATCGTCACCGTGACCAGCAGCCTGCTCGAGGGCGGCGTCGGCTACGTGCGCATCTCCTATTTCGCGGACGCGACCCCCGCCGAGCTTGAGCGCGAACTCAATGCCTTGAAGCGCAGGAACGGCGGCGCGCTCGCGGGCCTGGTGCTCGATCTGCGCGCCAACCCCGGCGGCGTGCTCGAGTCCGGCATTGCGGTCGCTGATGACTTTCTGGACACGGGCGTGATCGTGCGCTCGGTCGGGCGCGACCGGGAGGCGAACTTTGTGGCGCGCGCGACGCCCGGCGACCTCCTGTCCGGGCGGCCGCTGGCGGTGCTGATCGACAACGGCTCGGCCTCGGCAGCCGAGATCGTGGCGCAGGCGCTCAAGGACAATCAGCGCGCGACCCTGATCGGCAGGAAGAGTTTCGGCAAAGGATCGGTGCAGACCATCATGCCGCTGAGCGACGGCGGTGCCCTGCGGCTCACGACCGCGCGCTGGTCCGGCCCGTCCGGGGCGTCGCTCACCGGTGTCGGGCTCGAGCCCGACCTGGCACTCGCGGCGCCCACGAGTCCGGCCGCGGTCAGCGGCCTGAGCCTCCAGGCGGCGCTCGCGGATTCCGACGTGGCGGCGGCCGTGGATGTCCTGGCGCGCGCGCCTGCGGCGCGCCTCGCACAGGCGCCGCTGCCGTGAGCCGCGGCGCGTCCTGGCCCGCGGATCGCGTATCCTTGCGGCGCCGCCATCGGCAATGACCGCGCATCTCGGAGCCACCAGCACCATGTCTCGCACCGTGCCCTCAGCGCCGGACGCTGCGGATGCGCCGCGCGCCGCTAGCGCCGGGGAGTCGGACGTCAGCCTGCCGCCGCTCGAGCGGCGCCTGCGGCCGCGCGCGCCGACACCGGACTCCGACCAGCTGGTCAAGCATGTCGCGCTCACCGACTGGCTGGTGCTCACCGTCATCCTGCTCTATGAGCTGCTCGCCACCAGCGAAGGCCAGCCGAGCTGGCCGGTGGTCGCGGCCATGGTGGCGTTTGCGGGCTTAAGCATGGTGCTGCGCGCGCCGATGCTGATGCGCGGCCAGCCCGAGTGGCGCTACATGCTGCGCACCTGGGCGACGGCGGCTTTCATCACCTTCGTCGTCTGGGAAACCGGCGGCGCCGACAGCCCGCTCATCAGCCTGTATCTCCTGCCGATCGTGCTGGCCGCGCTGGTGCTGCCGGGCGTGAGCCTGAGCGTCCTGGTGGGCGCGATCGCGGCCGCTTACGTGGTGACTGCGTGGCGGCGCTCGGGACTCGACGTGACCAGCTCCGCCTTCGCCGGGCGGTTCGCGACCGCGATGGGTCCGTTCCTGATCGTGGCCTGGCTCACGCACCAGCTGGGTGCCCAGGTGATCGCGGCGCGGCGCCGGGTGCGGCTGCTCGCCGACACGGATGCGGTGACCGGGCTGGTCAACCTGCGGGTGTTCACCGACACCGTGCGCCGCGAGCAGGCGGATGCCGACCAGCGTCAGATTCCGTACGCGATCCTCGCGGTCGACATCGAGCGCCTGCGGCTCGTGAACGAACAGTACGGCGTCGGCGCCGGGGACGCCGCACTCGCCCTGGTCGCCAACGTCCTGCGGCGCGGGCTGCGCGACACGGACCTCGCGGCGCGCTCCGGCGGCGATGAATTCCTGCTGATGCTGTCTGGTGCCGACATCGAGGCCGCGCACTCGGCGTCCACCCGGATCCGCAATGCGGTGCAGGCCGCGACGCTCGACGTCGGCAGCCGGGTGATCCGGATCGGCATTGCGATCGGCGCCGCCGCGGCGCCGCGCGACGGGCGCGATGTGCGGGAGCTGATCGCCGGCGCCGAGCGGCGCCTGGAGCGCGACCGGGAACTCAGGCGTCAGCCGCGCGCGGCGGTCAGCTGACGAGCGCGCGCACCGCGCCCAAGAGTCCGCCGGCGAGCAGGACCGCGATCGCGAAGAACGACAGCGCGAAGCCGACGTGGCGCTGATCCGGGTCCTTGACGTAGGCCCGGAAATACCAGGCCCTCCCGACGATGAACACCACGCCCACCGCCGCCGCCCAGATCGGGCTCACGTAGCGCGCGAACAAGAGCATCCCCGGCAGGAACACGATCAAGAGCTCGAGCGTGTTCACCTGTGCGCGGTGATAGCGCTCGAACAGCTCGTGGCCGGTGACGGCCGGTGCCCGGACGCCGTAGCGCTTGCGGGCGCGGCCGACCGCGTAACCGAACACCAGATATTCGACCAGCGCCAGCGCGATCACGATGTGGCAATAAGGCATGCGGCACTCCAGGGCGCGAGGCTACCGGCGCCGCGCGGCTCCGGGCAGAATACTATCGTCGTCAGAGCAGTTCCCATGTCGGAGACCAATCGCGGATACGCCCAAGTCGTCGGAATTGCGGCCCGCCCGACCGCAGCGTGGCGGGCATTCACCGAGGAGCCGATGCTGGTCCGCTGGTACGCGGCCGCGGCACGGGTCGATCCGCACCTGGGAGGCACGTTTTGGGTGCGGCTTCGTGACGGCCGCGAGCGCAACGCCGTGATCGACGTCTGGGAAGTCGGTCGCCGGCTGCGACTCGTGTATTTCCCGACGCCCGGTCTGCCCGCGCCGCCGGACGGCGCGCCGCTCACCGAGGACGTGCTGTTCGACATCCGCCCGGGACGGACTCTGGTGCGCGTTCTGGGCGCCAACGTCCCCGATACGCCCGAATGGGTCCCGGAGTACTTGCGCCTCAGGATGGGCTGGGCGTACTGGCTTAATCAGCTCAAGAAGCTGCTCGAGACACCGGCGGAGCTGGCCGGTTGAAGCGCCGGCGCTTCCTCACGCTCGCCGCCGCGGCGGGGCTGACGCCGGCGTTGCGCGCCCAGCAGGCGCCCGAGAACCCGCCGGGCGAGCCGCCGCCACCACCACCGGCATCGCCTGCCCCAGAATCCCCGCCGGCGGCGCCTGAATCCCCGCCGCCGCAGACGCCGGCTGCCGTCCCGTCCCCGGAAATTGCGCCACCGAGCGCGCCTCCGGCGGCAACCGCACCCGAGCCCCCGCTCCCGGCGCCCGAGCCTGCCGCGCCGACGCCCGCCCCGGAACCGGCACCGCCAGCGCCGGGACCGGTACCACCAACGCCGAGCCCGGCAGCGACGCAGATCACGCAACCCGTGACCTGCGCTCTGGTCGGCGGGCGCCTGATCGACGGCAGCGGCGGCCCGCCGCTGGCGGACAGCGTCATTCTGATCTCGGGCGAGCGGATCCTCGCGATCGGGACCCAAGGGGCGATGACCGTTCCGGAAGGCGTGGAGACCGTCTCGACCGAGGGATTAACGGTGCTGCCGGGGCTGTGGGACATGGCGGTGCACCTCACCCGGCTCGGTTACCCCGACACGCGGCGCTGGGACGAAACCTACCTGCCGCTCGCAGAGCGGATCATCGCGCCGGCAGCGGCGCTGCAGCTTTTGCACGCCGGCGTGACCACGGTGCGTGACGTGGCGAGCCCGCTGGATGAGGCGCTGGCGGTGCGCGACCGCATCCGCAGCCACCGCCTGGTCGGACCCAGGGTCTACGTGGGCGGACCGGCGCTCGAGCACGACCCGCCACCGAGTACCCGAAGTTACCGCTGGCCGGTGGCCAATCCTGCGAACGCCAAGGAGCTCACCAATCGCCTGATCAAGGCCGGCGTCGACTACGTGACGGTGGCCGGGCTCGATTCGCTGCCGGCGGCGGACCTGTCGGAGATTGTCGCGTTCTCCCACGCCGCGCGCCTCAAGGTGGAAGCGATCATCCGCCACGATGCCGATATCGAGCGCGCGCTCGAGGCGCAGGTGGACGGGCTGATCGGGCTCGGGGATGGCGGCGGCGACCTGCCACCCGGCGCGCTCGCAGCACTCGAAGCCCGCGCGCGACGCGGCGAGCCGGCGGTGATCGCACCGGCACTGTCCCCGCTCGTCAACTACGAATGGCTGCGGGAGAACGCCGAGCCGCTCGATGATCCGGCGTGGCGCGCCGACCTGCCGCCGATCGTAGCCACCGACCTGCGCGACTCGCTCGCCGACCTGAGCGGGCTCGCCGTCGAATACAACATGCCCGCAGTGCGCTTGCCGGGGCAGGGCGCGCGGCTGCGCCAGGTGCGAGACGCCGGTGCGCTGCTCGTGATCGGGTCCGACGCCGGGGTGCCGGCGCACTTACTGCCGCGCGCGACCTGGCAGGAAGTGGAGTCCTGGGTGCGGGAAGCGGGCTTCACTCCGCTCGAGGCCCTGCGGCACGCGAGCTACTGGCCGGCGGTCGCGATGGGCGTGCAGTACGAAGCGGGCACCGTCACCGCCGGCAAGTTCGCGGATATTCTCGCGGTGCGCGGTGATGTCCTGCGCCACATCGACCGCCTCAGTGATGTCGAGGTCGTGATCCAGCGCGGTCGGCGGATACGGTAGCGGCTGTTAGGAGGAGCGATGCGGTTCCTGCTGCGTGCGGTTTTTGCCGCCTTGGGTCTTTATGTGGCGACTTTATGGCTGCCGGGGCTGCGCTTCGACACGCCGGCGACCCTGATCATCGCCGGGCTGCTGCTCGGGCTGGTGAACGCGATCCTGCGACCGGTGCTCGTGATACTGACGCTGCCGATCACGCTCCTGACGCTGGGGCTGTTCCTGCTCGTGATCAACGCGGCGATGGTGGCGCTGGTGGCCGCGTTTCTGAACGGCATGCACGTCGCCGGCTTCTCGACCGCGCTGCTCACCGCCATCACCGTGAGCGTCGTGAGCTTCGTCGGTCACGCGCTCTTTGGCCGCTGATCAGCCGGCCGGCTCGGTGGGCGGCGCCGGGCGGCTGCCCGGCTCGGCCAGCGTCAGAATTCCGACGCCCGCGAGGATGATCGCAGTGCCGAGCAGCTGCAGCTTGGAGAGCCGTTCGCCGAAATAGAGCCAGCCCAGGATCGCCGCGACCGCGGGATTGACGTAGGCGTAGGTGCCGTAGCGCGCCGGCGTCGTGTGCGTCATCAGATAGCTGAACGCGGCATAGGCGATGCAGGAGCTGAACAGCGTCAGGAACGCGAAACTCAGGGCACCCGGCACGCTCCACTGCCACTGACTCGCCTGGCCGAGCATCAGGCCGAGCAGCGCGAGCGCGATCCCGCCCAAGAGCATCTGCATCGCGGTGTGCATCAAAGGCGAAGTCTTCGGCTGCACCTCGCGGTAATACATCGTGCCGAGCGCCCAGCTCAGGCAGGCGATGATCACCGCGAGCTGCCAGCCCAGATGGCCTTCGATATGCGTGCCGCGCGGCCAGACCACGAGTGCGACACCGGCAAAGCCCAGCACCAGGCCCAGCACCGCCGCCGGCGTGAGTGGGTGGCGGCGCTTGCCCTGAGTGGCCAGGATCGCGATCCACAGCGCCGAACTCGCGTTCAGGAGCGCCGACTGGTTCGAGGGGATGTGCTGGATCGCAATCGCGTTCAGACCATTGGAGCCGAGCACGGTGAGTAGCCCCATCACCAGAGCGTGGCGCCATTCGTGCTCGTCGTGCGGCAGCGCCTCGCCGCGCGCGTAGGCGACCGCGCCCAGGAGCAGTCCCGCCAGCATGAACCGGGTGCCGGCCGCAAGCAGCACCGGCAGCGTGGTCACCATCACCTTGCTGGCGACGAAGCTCGAGCCCCAGATGAAATAGACGGCCGCGAAGGAGGCGATCAGGCGCCGGTCATGCACACGAATTCGCGCGGCGGAATCCGCCGGCCGGTGGGAGCGCGCTGCCGTCACGGGGTACGGCGGCCTGGAAACTGCGGCAGCCCGTCGCCGGGGCGGTCCCAGGCGGGCGCATCTTCCATCCAGATGTGATCGGCGGGAACTACGCGCCCGGGCTCATCCAAGCTGCCGACGGTGATGTCGACCTCGAGCGGCCTGGGATCGCAGGTGTAGGTGATCGGCGTTCCGCACCGGCTACAGAATTCGCGGCGCACCCCGGGCGAGGAGCGGTACAGGGACGGCTTGCCGCTCACGTAGGCGAACGCTGTGGCCGCGACCGTGAACCAGCCGACCACGTGCGCGCCGGCCGCGCGCCGGCACGAGGTGCAGTGACACAGCGTGGCCGGATACAGCAGAGAGTGGGCCTTGTAGCGCACGGCACCGCACAGGCAGCCGCCAGCAAACGCTTCCATCGTTGCTCCTTAGGCGGGCACGACGCGCGCGGTCCGGTACACGTAGGCCGCGATCGCCGCCATCACCAGCACGCCCGGCAGCACGCCGGCCTGCCAGCTCGCCGGCACCGCCAGCACATCGGCGTTGCCTGATACCACGATCGGGATGGCGATCGCGACCCCGATCAGCGCTTCGCCGGCGATCAGGCCGGCGGCGAGCAGGAGCCCGGGCTGGCGCAGCTGCTCGAGGTTGCCGTCGGGCCGGGCGCGCTTGAGCGCCCGATCCACGAACGCGGCCAGCAGGCCGCCAGCGAAAATCGGCGAGGTGTATTCGAGCGGCAGATAGATGCCGACCGCGACCGCCAGGATCGGCGCGCGCCACGCGGCCTTGCGGGCGGCCAAGATCCGGTCGATCACGATCACGAGTATTCCGATCGCCGCGCCCAGTCCCACCATGTCCCAGGGCAGGTTGTGGTGGAAGATGCCGGTCGCGACTGCGGCCATCAGGTGCGCCTGCGGCGCCTGCAGCGCGCGCACGCCGGGGTGCGCGGGCACGCCGATACCGTACGCCTGAAGCAGCAGGTTCAGGACCGGCGCCATGACGGTGGCGCTGGCTGCGGCGCCGATCAGGAGCATGACCTGCTGGCGCCACGGTGTCGCGCCCACCAGCTGGCCGGCCTTCAGGTCCTGCAGGTTGTCACCGGCCACCGCCGCGGCACTGCAGGTCACGGCGCCGATCAGGATCGCCGCCACCGGGCCGACCGCCGATCCGGATCCGAGAAACGCGAGCAGCACCAGGGAAGCGAACAGGATGGTCGAGATCGTGATGCCGGACACCGGATTGTTCGAGGATCCGACCAGGCCGGCCATGTAGCCGGACACCGAGGAGAACACGAAGCCCGCCACGATCATGATCACCGCCATGGCGAACGCGACGCCCAGGCTCTGCACCACGATCGCGTACAGCACGAACAGCGGCAGCACGAACAGCACGATGCCGGACAGCACCATGGTCATGGGAATGTCGCGCTCGGTCTCGGCGATGCCCTGCACACGGGCGCGCGCCGCAGTGAGCCCGGTGCGCACGCCCGAGAGCAGCGAGCCGCGCAGCGTCCACAGCGACCACAGGCCGCCGGTGAGCATCGCGCCCACGCCGACATAGCGGATGCGCGCCGACCAGAGCGCCGCGGCGGCATCAGCGGCATCCATGCCGAGGTGCTGGGCGTCCGGCCCGCCGGTGGCGGCGAAGATCGGGATCAGGATCCACCAGGCGATCAGTCCGCCGGCCACCATCAGGAAGCCGATGTTGGCGCCGACGATGTAGCCGACCGCGAGCAGCGCCGGCGACATCTGCAGGCTCGCGACCACGGGTGCCGCGCCAAAGCGGGTCGAGGTGGCGAGGGTTTCCGGAAGCACGCGCAGCGCCGAGGCGGCGAGCTTGGCGATGGCGGCGATGGCGCCGGCGATCGCCAGTAGCCGGACGCCGGAGCCGGCGTTGCCGCCGGCTTTGAGGACCTCCGCGGTCGCTACGCCCTCCGGGAACTTGAGGTTCTGCTCGAGGATCAGCGTGCGCCGCAGCGGCACCGAGAACATCACGCCCAGCAGGCCGCCGAGTCCGACGATCGCCAGCACCCACAGATACGGGAAGTACGACCAGCGCCCGAGCACCACCAGTGCCGGCAGCGTGAACACCGTGCCGGCGGCGATCGACGAGCCGGCCGAGGCACCGGTGGCGACGATGTTGTTCTCGAGCACGCTCGAGTGGCCGAGCAGGCGCAGCACGCCCATGGACACCACCGCCGCCGGAATCGCGGTCGCGACCGTGAGTCCGGCGAACAGGCCGAGATACGCGTTGGCGGCGGCCAGCAGTACC
>Ga0187780_10000210_pt1 | contig 45085 bp, 59 predicted proteins | sample 1015_Q2_SP10_20__FD_132429 | JGI IMG/M metagenome (GOLD analysis project Ga0187780, IMG submission 132429) | Tropical peat soil microbial communities from peatlands in Department of Meta, Colombia - 1015_Q2_SP10_20_MG | ecosystem: Environmental > Terrestrial > Soil > Wetlands > Peat | place...
CCGAGCAGCGGCCACCGCCCACCGCCCTGCTCACCGCACATCTGCACGGCGCAACCAGGGCCCGTCAAGGGCGGCCCGAAGTCGGGTCCTACCCTCGCTGCGCTCGGCCCGACCACGGCCCGACGGCTCCCTCTGACGGCCCCGGCGCACCGTGCCAACGCCCGCTCCCAGAAGGCGATGGGCGACTACTGCCCGCCCACGCCCCGACCTGGGAGGCATTCCACGATGGCGAAACTCACGTTTCACTGGCACCAGGAGCAGGAAGGCGCCGACCGACCAAGTGTTGCCCTGCGCACCGACACCGCCGTCGGCCTCGACTACGTGGCCGAGCAGGTCGTCACCGCCTGGGGCACGGTCAGCGTCGACCACGTAGCCATCGTCGACATGGCGACCCTGACCCTGGTCTTCTCGCCGCCCCGGTGTCCCTCGTGCCGTTGGCTGAAGCCGGCCTGCCAATGCGACGGGGAGCTGGCCCGATGACCGCCCGCCCGTCCAGCGGACAGCGCAGGCACTTGGCAGGTGCTATCGCACCTGTATCAAGATCCAGAACGTCTAGGGGCCTCCGGGCCCCGACCCAGGGGCCCCCGCCGGGGCCCTGCCGCACCAGCTCCCCGCGGGTTCCCGCTGGCAGGCCTGCTGCACCGTGGTGTAGCGTGGTCGACCGGGCCCGAGGGGGGCCCGACCCGAATCAGACGTCTCCGAGCGCCCGCCGGCCCGCCCGATGGGGACCTCGGAGCACCCCAGATGAGCGCTCCGCTCGGGATCCCCGGGCGGAGCGTTGACGTGGAAGACCGAGAAGACCGAAGGGACGTACAGCACCCGTGGCCACCAAGGCGATCGTCGGCGAGAAAGTCGGCATGACCCAGGTCTGGGACGATCAGAACCGCGCCATCCCGGTGACGGTCCTCAAGGTCGCGCCCGTGCGCGTGGTCCAGGTCAAGACGCCCGAGCGCGAGGGCTACTCGGCGCTCCAGGTCACCTGGGGCGTGCGCAAGGCGGCGGGCCTCACCAAGCCGGCGCTGGGCCACTACGAGCACGCCGGCGTGGAGCCGGGCCGACGTCTCGTCGAGCTGCGTCTCGACGACGCCACCGGCTACGAGGTGGGCCAGGAGCTCACCGCAGACCTCCTCGCCCCCGGCGAGCGCGTGGACGCCATCGCGGTGTCCAAGGGCAAGGGCTTCGCCGGTGGGATGAAGCGCCACAACTTCAAGGGCCAGGGCGCCGCGCACGGCAACCACAAGAAGCACCGGGCGCCGGGATCGGTGGGGGCCTGCGCCACGCCGGCGCGGGTGTTCAAGGGGACGCGCATGGCCGGCCGCCTCGGCGGCACCCGTGTCACCACCATGAACCTCGAGATCGTCCAGGCCGACCCGGAGAAGGAGCTCGTGCTGGTCAAGGGGGCGATCCCCGGTCCCCGCGGCGGCATGGTCGTCCTGCGCGACACGGTCAAGGGCCTGGCCGGAGGGAAGCGCTCCTCATGACGATCACGGCGCCCGCCACGTCCTACGTCCGCCGCGAGCGGCCCGAGCCGGCCCGGCGCACCGCGCCCCGCCGCAGCCAGGACGGCACCGTCCTGGGCGAGGTAGTCCTCGACCGCGAGATCTTCGGGATCGAGCCCAACGTGGCCGTCATGCACCAAGTGGTCACCGCCCAGCTGGCGGCCGCCCGATCGGGGACGCAGTCCACGAAGACCCGCGCCGAGGTGCGTGGCGGCGGCGCCAAGCCATTTCGCCAGAAGGGCACCGGCCGGGCCCGCCAGGGCTCGATCCGCTCGCCCCAGTGGACCGGCGGCGGGGTGGCCATGGGGCCCAAGCCGCGCTCGTACCACCAGCGGACCCCGAAGAAGATGGTCCGCCTGGCGTTGCACTCGGCGCTCAGCGACCGGGCCGACGAGGGCCGGGTCATGGTGGTCGACCAGTGGTCATTCGACCCGCCCAGGACCAAGGCCGCGCTGGCAGCGCTGGCCGCGCTGGAGGTGGAGGGCCGGGTGCTCGTCGTGCTGGCCGACACCGACGGCGCCGCCGATCGCAGCTTCGGAAACCTGCCCGAGGTGCAGACGATCGCGGCCGCCGAGCTCAATACCTACGACGTCCTGCGCAGCGACTGGGTCGTCTTCACCGACGAGACGCTCCCGGGCACCGCGGAGCTGCTCGCGGCGCCCGCCGGGGCGAAGAAGGCCGCGGGCACGACGAAGGCCGCGACGAAGAAGGCCGCGGGCACGAAGAAGGCCGCGGGGACGAAGAAGGCCGCCGGCGAGGCGGCCGACGACGAGGCCGACGAGGCCGAGGCCGACCGCGTGCGCGCCGAGGCCCCGGACGCGGCCACCGACGACGAGGGCGCCGATGCGGCGCCGGAGGAAGGGGAGGCCTGATGAAGGATCCCGTCGAGGTCCTCCTGCGACCGGTGGTGTCGGAGAAGTCCTACGCGCTGATGGAGGACGGCGTCTACATCTTCGTCGTCCACCCCGACGCGACCAAGATCGAGGTGCGCCGCGCCGTCGAGGATGCCTTCGGCGTGCGTGTCACCAACGTCAACACCCTCAACCGCAAGGGCAAGCGCCGCCGCAACCGGCGGTCCAACACGTTCGGCACCCGGCCCTCGACGAAGCGGGCGCTGGTCACCCTCGCCGCGGGCGACCGCATCGACCTGTTCGAGAAGAGCTGAGAGGACGCGAACCGTGCCCATCCGCAAGCGCAAGCCGACCAGCGCCGGCCGGCGGTTCCAGAGCGTCGGGGACTTCGCCGAGATCACGCGCTCGAGGCCGGAGAAGTCGCTGCTCGCGCCCAAGCCGGGCACCGGCGGGCGCAACAACTACGGCCGCAAGACGGCGCGCCATCGCGGCGGCGGCCACAAGCAGCAGTACCGCGTGATCGACTTCAAGCGCGACAAGGACGGCGTGCCCGCCAAGGTCGCCTCGATCGAGTACGACCCGAACCGCAACGCCCGGATCGCCCTGCTGCACTTCTACGACGGCGAGAAGCGCTACATCCTCGCCCCCGCCCAGGTCCGCGTGGGCGACGTGCTCCAGAACGGGCAGGGCTCGGAGATCCGCCCCGGCAACGCGATGGCGCTCCGCTTCATCCCGGTCGGCTCGACGGTGCACAACATCGAGCTGCGCCCGGGCCAGGGCGGGAAGCTCGCGCGCGGCGCGGGCATGAGCGCCCAGCTCGTGGCCAAGGAGGGTGTCTTCGCCACGCTGCGCCTGCCCTCCACCGAGATGCGCCGCGTGCCCATCGACTGCCGCGCCACCTTGGGCGAGGTCGGCAACGCCGAGGCGGAGCTGGTCTCGGTGGGCAAGGCGGGCCGGAACCGGTGGAAGGGCGTGCGCCCGCAGACCCGTGGCGTGGCCATGAACCCGGTCGACCACCCGCTCGGCGGTGGCGAGGGCAAGTCGTCGGGTGGACGCCACCCGGTGTCGCCGTGGGGCAAGCCCGAGGGCCGGACCCGTCGCCAGCACAAGCCGTCCGACAAGATGATCGTGCGCCGCCGCCGCAAGCGCGGCGCGCGCCGATGACCGAGGCCGAGGGAGCGTCCGAGCATGCCGCGTAGCTTGAAGAAGGGGCCGTTCGTGGACGACCACCTGCTGAAGAAGGTGGACGCCATGAACGCCGCCGGCGACAAGCGCGTCATCAAGACCTGGTCGCGACGCTCCACGATCATCCCGGACATGGTCGGCCACACCATCGCCGTGCACGACGGGCGCAAGCACGTCCCCGTGTACATCACCGAGTCGATGGTCGGGCACAAGCTCGGCGAGTTCGCCCTGACGCGCACGTTCCGGTACCACGCGGGCCAGGAACGGCAAGGGAGGCGGTGACGTGCCCGGACTGAAGACCAACGAGGTGCCGGGGACGCGCGCGGTCCTGCGCCACTACCGGATGTCGGCCACCAAGGCGCGCCAGGTCCTCGACCTCGTACGCGGGCAGGACGTCGACCGGGCCCAGGAGATCCTGGCGTCGACGCCGCGAGAGGCGGCCCGGGTCGTGGGCAAGGTGCTGGCCTCGGCCGCGGCCAACGCTCGTCACAACGACGGGCTCGACCCCGAGGAGCTCTACGTCTCCGCGTGCTACGCCGACGAGGGAGCGACAGCCAAGCGCTGGCGTCCCCGCGCCCGGGGCCGGGCCACGCGCATCCGCAAGCGCACCTGCCACATCACCGTGATCGTGAGCCGTCTGGACGAGGAGCGCCTCGCTCGCAAGCGTTCGACGATCGCCGCCGCGGCCGCCACTCGGTCTCGCCGGGTCGCCGCCTCGCGCCGCGGCGAGGGCCGGGCGGCCCGCAGGGCGGAAGAGGCCGAGGCGCAGGTGACGGAGGAACAGGGCGCGGAGGAGCTGGTCACGGAGGAGACCGAGACCGGCGTGGAGGCGGAGGCCGAGGGCGAGGAGCCGGCGGCGGAGGGCGAGGAGCCGGCGGCGGAGGGCGACGCCGACACGGACGCCGAGCACGACGCAGAGGAAGAGGACTGACGATGGGCCAGAAGGTCAACCCCTACGGGTTCCGCCTCGGTGTCACCACGGACTGGAAGTCTCGCTGGTTCGAGGAGCGCCACTACCAGGACTTCATCGTGGAGGACTGGAAGATCCGCGACTTCCTCATGTCGCAGCTGGAGGCGGCCGCGGTGAGCCGGATCGAGATCGAGCGCACGCGCGACCGCGTTCGCGTCGACATCCACACGGCTCGCCCCGGCATCGTGATCGGCCGGCGCGGCTCGGAGGCCGACCGTCTGAAGAAGAAGATCGAGGACATCACCGGGCTGCGCAACCGCATCCAGCTCAACATCCAGGAGATCAAGCAGCCCGAGCTCGACGCCGCGTTGATCGCCCAGAGCATCGCCGACCAGCTCGCCCGGCGCGTCGCCTTCCGTCGGGCCATGAAGCGCGCCCTGCAGACCGTCACCAAAGCGGGGGCGCTCGGTGTCCGTGTCCAGTGCGCCGGGCGGCTCGGCGGCTCCGAGATGGCCCGCAAGGAGGGCTACCGCGAGGGACGCGTCCCGCTGCACACGCTGCGCGCCGACATCGACTACGGCTTTCGCGAGGCCAAGACGACCTTCGGCCGGATCGGCGTGAAGGTCTGGATCTACAAGGGCGACATCCTGCCCTACAAGCTCTCCTCCGAGGAGAAGATCTCCCGCGAAGCGGCCATGGCCGCCGGCGAGACCTCCGGCCAGGCCCGTCCGCGCCGGCTCATCACCGCCGGCGGTGGACGTCGGCGGGCCGAGCAGGGCGAGCCGGGCGCCGCGCCCGTGGAGCCCGGTGCGCCCAGCGCGCCCGCGGCGGAGGCGCCCGAGACCGAGGAGGCCGCGCCGACACCTCTGCCGGGCTCGGCCCCGGCGACCGGCGAGGCCGACGACCTCGAGCGCCTCCTGGCCGAGGAAGAGGAGATCGAGCGGCGTACCCGCCAGGAGCACCACGAGACGCCGCACTTCCGCAAGGAGTCGGACTGACCATGCTCATGCCGCGCAAGGTCAAGCACCGCAAGCAGCAGCGGGGCCGGCTCAACGGCGCCGCCAAGGGCGGCACCACGGTGAACTTCGGCGACTTCGGGATCCAGGCCCTGGAGCCGGGCTGGCTCACCCAGCGCCAGATCGAGGCCGCCCGGATCGCCATGACCCGCCACGTCAAGCGTGGCGGCAAGGTCTGGATCCGCGTCTTCCCGGACAAGCCGGTCACGCAGAAGCCCGCCGAGACCCGCATGGGCTCGGGCAAGGGGAACCCCGAGCACTGGGTGGCGGTCGTGCGCCCGGGCCGGATCCTCTTCGAGCTGGCCGGTGTCGACAAGGACCTGGCGCAGGCGGCCATGGACCGTGCCATCCAGAAGCTCCCGTTCAAGGCCCGGTTCGTGGTGCGCCCCGGGACCCACGGCGCACCCGAGGTGGAGGTCTAGGAGCCATGCCCAGCGCTGCCGAGCTGCGAGAGCTCGACGACGACGAGCTCGCCGACCGTCTCGGCGAGTACCGCAAGGAGCTGTTGAACCTCCGCTTCCAGCTGGCGACCGGCCAGCTGGACAACGTGGCGCGCGTCAACCAGGTCCGGCGCGACGTGGCGCGCGTGCTCACGCTGCTGCGCGACCGAGAGATCGCCCTGGCCGAGGGCGCTGTGCCCGCCGACGGTCCCGGCACGGTGGGGGCCGAGGCGCCCGCGCCCGCCCCGGCGCGCCGCACGCGCCGTTCCCGGGCCAAGGCGGAGGACGAATTCGAGACCGAGGAAGAGGCCCGGGCCGACGCCGGGGTCGAGGCCGATGTCGAGGAGGCCGACGAGGTCGAGGCCGATGTCGAGGAGGCCGACGAGGCCGGAGAGGACGAGTGATGGCACCCGAGCAGCTCCCCGAGGGCCGGGGCCGGCGCAAGGTGCGCGAAGGCCTCGTCGTCTCGGACAAGATGCAGCAGACGGTGGTCGTCGCCGTGTCCGAGCCCGTGCGCCACGCCCGCTACGGCAAGACCGTCGAGCGGACCAAGCGGCTCTACGCCCACGACGAGTCCTTCGACGCCAAGGTGGGCGACCGCGTCCGCGTCATGGAGACGCGTCCGCTGAGCAAGCTCAAGCGCTGGCGGGTCACCGAGGTCCTGGAGCGCGCCCGATGATCCAGCAGGAGTCGCGCCTCAAGGTGGCCGACAACTCGGGGGCCCGCGAGGTCCTGTGCATCAAGGTCCTCGGCGGCTCGCGTCGGCGCTATGCCGGGATCGGCGACATCTTCGTGGCCACGGTCAAGGACGCCATCCCCGGTGCCGCCGTGAAGAAGGGCGAGGTCGTCAAGTGCGTCGTCGTCCGCACGGCCAAGGAACGCCGGCGTCCCGACGGCAGCTACATCCGCTTCGACGAGAACGCGGCCGTCCTCATCAACGAGCAGCAGCAGCCCCGCGGGACCCGCATCTTCGGTCCGGTCGGCCGCGAGCTGCGCGACAAGAAATTCATGCGCATCGTCTCGCTGGCGCCGGAGGTGTTGTGATGCGTATCCGCAAGGACGACAAGGTCCAGGTCCTGAGTGGCAAGCACCGCGGCAAGCAGGGTGTGGTCATGCGGGCCGACCCCAAGGCTGGCACCGTCATCGTCGACGGGGCCAACATGGCCAAGCGCCACACGAAGCCCCGCGGCCAGACCATGCAGGGCGGGATCATCGACAAGGACATGCCCCTGCCCGTCTCGGCGGTGGCGATCGTGTGCCGCTCGTGTGACCGGCCGACGCGTGTCGGGGTCAAGATCGACGAGGCGGGCCGCAAGCAGCGGGTCTGCCGTCGCTGTGGGAGCGACCTCTGATGGCCGACGCCCTCACCCGCGCCCGGCCCCGGCTCAAGGAGCGCTACGACGGCACCGTGCGCGCCGAGCTCAAGGGGACCCTCGGGCTGGCCAACGTCATGGAGGCCCCCCGCCTCGAGAAGATCGTGGTGAACATGGGGGTGGGCAAGGCCACCCAGCAGCAGTCGCTGGTCGAGGGGGCCGTGCGCGACCTGGAGGTCATCACGGGCCAGAAGCCGGTGGTCACCCGGGCGCGCAAGTCGATCGCCGGCTTCAAGCTGCGCGAGGGCATGCCCATCGGGGCCAAGGTCACCATGCGCGGCGACCGGGCCTGGGAATTCCTCGACCGGCTGATCTCGCTGGCCATCCCCCGGATCCGCGACTTCCGCGGCCTGTCCTCGACGTCGTTCGACGGGCACGGCAACTACACCTTCGGCGTGACCGAGCAGCTGATCTTCCCCGAGATCGACTACGACCGGGTCGACACGACCCGGGGCATGGACATCACGATCTGCACGACCGCCCGCACGGACGAGGAGGGCCGCGCCTTCCTCGCTGCGTTCGGGTTCCCGTTCAGGCAGGAGACCGCATAGCACCATGGCGAAGAAGGCTCTGATCGAGAAGCAGCAGCGGACCCCGAAATTCAAGGTCCGGTCGTACACGCGGTGCCGGCGCTGCGGCCGGCCCCGCGCCGTGCTGCGCAAGTTCGGACTGTGCCGCATCTGCCTCCGCGTGATGGTGCACGCAGGGGAGATCCCCGGTGTGACCAAGGCGAGCTGGTGAGGGGAGGGACGCGCCGATGACGATGACCGATCCCATCGCGGACATGCTGACCCGCATCCGCAACGCCAACATCGCCATGCACGACACCGTGCGCATGCCGAGCTCCAAGCTCAAGGAGTCCCTGGCGACCGTCCTCCAGAAGGAGGGGTACATCGCCGGCTACGAGGTCGCGCCCGCGTCCAAGGGCCCGGGCAGGGTGCTCGAGATCACGCTCAAGTACTCGGACCGCAAGCGGACCATCGCCGGGCTCAAGCGGGTGTCGAAGCCGGGGCTGCGGATCTACGCGCAGGCCGACCACATGCCCCGGGTGCTCGGCGGCATGGGCGTCGCCGTCGTGTCGACGAGCCAGGGGCTCATGACCGACACCGAGGCGCGGCGCCGCCGCGTCGGCGGGGAGGTGCTCTGCTATGTGTGGTGAGGAGGTCGAGCCGTGTCGCGCATAGGCCGCAGTCCCATCACCGTGCCGAGCGGGGTGACCATCACCCTGGGCGAGCGCGAGGTGACCGTCGCCGGTCCCCAGGGCACCCTGTCGCGCCCGATCCCCGGGGCCATCACCGTCCGCCAGGACGACGGCACCGTGGTGGTCGAGCGTCCCGACGACGAGCGCCACAGCCGCGCCCTGCACGGCCTCACGCGCTCGCTGGTGGCCAACATGGTCACCGGGGTGACCAGCGGCTTCACCAAGGAGCTGGAGATCGTGGGCGTGGGCTATCGCGCCCAGGCCAAGGGGCCGGGCTCGCTGGAGCTGGCCCTCGGCTTCTCCCACCCGGTGAGCGTCGACGCGCCCGAGGGGATCACCTTCGAGGTGCCCACCCCCACCCGGATCCTCGTCAAGGGGATCGACAAGGAGAAGGTGGGCCAGGTGGCGGCCGACATCCGCAAGATCCGCAAGCCCGAGCCCTACAAGGGCAAGGGCGTGCGCTACGCCGGCGAGCGCGTCGTGCGCAAGGCCGGCAAGGCGGCGAAGTAGCCATGAGCGGTTCCACCAGTCGCACCACCGCGCTGCGGATCCGTCGCCACCAGCGCGTCCGCAAGCAGATCTCGGGCAGCGCCGAGCGCCCCCGCCTGGCGGTGTTCCGCTCGGCGCGCCACATCTCGGCCCAGGTCATCGACGACACCACCGGGCGCACCCTGGCCTCGGCCGCCACGGTCGAGGCGGCCCTGCGCGCGAGCAGCGGCGGCAACGTGGCCGCGGCCGAGGCGGTTGGCCGCCTGGTGGCCGAGCGGGCCAAGGCGGCAGGGGTCACCAGCGTGGTCTTCGACCGGGGCGGGTTCCGCTACCACGGGCGCGTGGCCGCCCTCGCCGACGCCGCCAGGGCGGCAGGACTGGAGTTCTGACGTGACCATGATCGAGGGGCAGTTCGAGGAGCGGACGATCCGGGTGAACCGGGTCGCCAAGGTCGTCAAGGGCGGCCGCCGGTTCTCCTTCACCGCGCTCATGGTCGTGGGCGACGGCCAGGGCCGGGTGGGCCTCGGCTACGGCAAGGCCAAGGAGGCCGGCCTGGCCGTGCAGAAGGGCATCGAGGAGGCCCGCAAGAACATGTTCACGGTGCCCCTGGCGGGCTCCACCATCACCCACCCGATCATCGGCGAGGCCGGTGCGGGCCGGGTGATGCTCAAGCCGGCCGCGCCCGGGACCGGGGTCATCGCCGGCGGCGCGGCCCGGGCCATCCTGGAGCTCGCCGGCGTGCACGACATCCTGTGCAAGTCCCTGGGGTCGTCCAACGGCATCAACGTGGCCCACGCCACCATCGCGGGCTTGAAGGAGCTGCGCCGCCCCGAGGACGTGGCCCGGCTGCGGGGCAAGGCGCCCGACGAGGTCACGCCCAAGGGTGTGTTGCGGGCCTACCGCGAGCGCCAGCGCGCCGCGGACCTGTTCACGGAGCCCGACGCATGAGCCCGGCCCGCACCGCCGGCAAGGGCGGGTACGTGCGCGTGACCCAGGTCCGCTCTGCCATCTCGACCAAGCCCAAGCACCGGGGCACGCTCCGGGCGCTGGGCCTGCGCGGCATCGGTCGCTCCCGGGTGCTGGCCGACGGGCCCGAGCTACGCGGCATGCTGGCGCGCGTCCCGCACCTGGTGGCGCTGTCACCGGCGACGGCCGAGGAGGCCGGCGCGGAGCGGGCGCGGGCCGACGCCGCCCGCCGGGCGCACCGGGCCGCCGAGCAGCACAGCACCGGCGACGGCGCGGGTGCCGAAGGGAAGGACCGGTCATGAAGCTCCACGACCTGCGCGCCCCGCAAGGGGCGACCCGGCCCAAGCGCCGGGTCGGCCGCGGCATCGCCGGCAAGGGCGGCAAGACGGCCGGCCGGGGCACCAAGGGCCAGGGGGCGCGCGACACCGTGCCCATCGGCTTCGAGGGCGGCCAGCTCCCGCTGGCCCAGCGCATCCCCAAGCTCAAGGGGTTCACGAACCCGTTCCGGGTGGCCTACGCCGTTGTCAACCTCGACACCCTGGCCGGGTTCGAGGGGGCCGAGGTGACACCCGAGACCCTGGGCGCTGCCGGCCTCGTGCGCAAGGGTGCCCTGGTCAAGGTGCTCGGGCGGGGCGAGTGCACCCGGGCGCTGACCGTGTCCGTCCACGCGGTGTCGGCCTCGGCCCGGGCCGCCATCGAGGGGGCGGGCGGGAGCGTGACCATCCTGCCGCCCCCCTTCGGCCACGGCCGTCCCCCCGCGCGGGGGAACGCGCTCACCAACCGGTAGCCTCGGCGACCGGAACCCGGGCCCGGCAGGGATCGAGGAGGGGCGTTGCTCTCGAGCCTCAAGAACATCTTCAAGGTCCCGGACCTTCGCAACAAGGTCGTCTTCACCCTTGCCATCATCTGCCTCTACGAGCTCGGGGCGAACGTCATCGTCCCGTTCATCTCGGTCGACAAGGTCCAGCAGCTCGAGACCCAGGCGCGCCAGGCGGGCATCCTCGGGTTCCTGAACCTGTTCTCGGGCGGCGGGCTGCTGCGGATGGCGGTGTTCGGGCTCGGGATCATGCCCTACATCACGAGCTCGATCATCATCCAGCTGCTCTCCACCGTGATCCCCAAGCTCGAGGAGTGGCGCGACCAGGGGGCCATCGGCCAGAAGAAGCTCACGCAGACGACCCGGTACCTGACGGTCGGCCTCGCCCTGCTGCAGTCGGCGGGCCTCGTCTACGTGTTCCACAACGGCGGCTCGGGCCTCCTCGGCACCGGGCAGAGCATCGACCTCATCCCCAACTTCACGCTGTGGCGGGCCGCCTTCATCTGCCTCACCCTGACCGCGGGCACCGCCCTGGTCATGTGGCTGGCCGAGCTCATCACCCAGCGCGGCATCGGCAACGGCATGTCCATCCTGATCTTCGCCAACGTGGTGGCCGGCATCCCCGCCGGCGGCGCCGCCGTCCTGGCCCAGGGCGGCCGGCTGAAGTTCGGGGTCATCCTGGCCCTGACGCTGGTCATCATGCTCTTCGTGGTGTTCATGGAGCAGGGCCAGCGGCGGATCCCGGTCACCTTCGCCAAACGGGTCGTGGGCCGTCGGATGTACGGCGGCTCGTCGACCTACATCCCCCTCAAGGTCAACCAGTCCGGCGTGATCCCGATCATCTTCGCCAGCTCGCTGCTCTACATCCCCGTGCTGCTGGCCAACATCGTCCCGTGGTCGGGCTTCCGGACCTTCGTCAACAACCACATCCAGCCGACGAGCATGCTCTACATCGTGTCGTACGGCGTCTTGATCTTCGCCTTCACGTTCTTCTACGTGTACGTGGCGTTCGACCCGCACCAGCAGGCCGACATCATCCGCAAGCAGGGCGGCTACATCCCCGGCATCCGCCCGGGCCCGCCCACCGAGCGCTACCTGGCCCGAATCCTCAACCGCATCACCGTTCCGGGGGCGGGCTACCTCGTCCTCGTGGCCGTCACGCCGTCGCTGCTCATGGCGCTGTGGAACCTACGCGCCTACCCCTTCTACGGGACGACGCTGCTCATCGCCGTCGGTGTCTCCCTGGAGACCATGAAGCAGATCGACAGCCAGCTGATGATGCGGAACTACGAGGGATTCCTGAAGTAGCCGGGCGTGGTACCTGGCGCCAGGCTCGTGGTCCTCGGCAAGCAGGGGGCCGGGAAGGGAACGCAGTGCGTGCGGCTGTCGCACCACTACGTCGTCCCGCACGTGTCCACCGGCGACATGCTGCGCGCCGCCGTCAAAGCCGGGTCCGACCTCGGGACCAAGGTCAAGGAGGTCATGGACCGCGGCGAGCTGCTCGGGGACGACATCATCATGGAGATGGTCTCCGAGCGCCTGGCCGAACCCGACGCCCGGGCCCGGGGGTTCATCCTCGACGGCTGCCCGCGCACCACGCATCAGGCCGAGACCCTGGCCGCGCTCATGGCGCCGGGCGACATCGACGTCGTGATCGACATCGAGGTGCCCACCGTGCAGGTCATGCGCCGGCTGGTCAGCCGCCGGGTGTGCACGGACTGCGGCACGAACTACTCCGTGACCGCTCCGCCCAAGGTGAACTGGACCTGCGACATCTGCGGCGGCGAGGTGGTCCAGCGCGAGGACGACACCGAGGACGCGATCCGGCGGCGCCTCGACCTCTACGAGCGCCAGACGGCGCCGCTCGTCGAGTGGTACGAGGGGCGCGGCCAGCTGGTCAAGATCAACGGGGTGGGCTCGCCCGACGCCGTGTCGCGCCGCATCATCCGGGCGGTGGAGGACCGCCGCGGCCGCTTCGGGCGCTCGGGACGCCGGTTATGAGGCGCAACGCCGAGGAGATCGCCAAGATGCGCCGGGCCGGCCGGGTGGTGGCCGAGATGCACGAGGCGACCCGGCAGGCGGCCAAGCCCGGGGTCACCACGGCGGAGCTCAACGCGGTGGCGGCCGAGGTGCTCGAGCGGCGTGGGGCCCGGTCGAACTTCCTCAACTACCGGGGCTTCCCGGCGGTCATCTGCACTTCGCCCAACGACATGATCGTCCACGGCATCCCCGGGGACTACGTCCTCGAGGAGGGCGACATCATGTCCATCGACTGCGGGGCGATCATCGAGGGCTACCACGGCGACGCCGCCTTCACCATGGCCATCGGCGACGTGACCCCCGAGGCGGCCCGGCTCATCGAGGTGACCGAGCGGAGCCTGTGGGCGGGGATCGACCAGCTCCGCCCGGGCAACCGGCTCCACGAGGTGGGCCGGGCGGTCCAGGCGGTGGCCGAGGCGGCCGGGTTCAGCGTGGTGCGGGAGTACGTGGGCCACGCCATCGGCACGGCCATGCACGAGGACCCCCAGGTCCCCAACTACTGGCCGGGGCACGGGGGACCCGTGCTCAAGCCGGGGATGGTCTTCGCCGTGGAGCCCATGGTCAACGCCGGCGGGCCCGGGACGGTCCTGCTCGACGACGGCTGGAGCGTGGTCACCGCCGACGGCCGGCTCTCGGCCCACTTCGAGCACACCATCGCCGTGACCGAGGACGGCCCCGAGGTGTTGACCCTGCCCTGAGCGACCGGGACGGCCCCTGACCTGGGCCCCTTGGCCGGGGCGGCCGGGAGCCGCTATCCTGGAACGGCTCGCCACGCCGGGCCGGTACTCGGCCGCCCAGGGACCATCCGGTCCGAGGACGTCCCGGGGTGCGGCGGCGGGCCTCGGTCCCGGCCGCCGCCAGGATCGCAGCAGCGCCCGATCACCGCGGGGACGGGCGTGCCATGGACACAGACCAGGAGGAGTCACCTGCCGAAGCCCAAAGAGGATGCGATCGTGCTCGAGGGGACGGTCATCGAGCCGCTCCCGAACGCCATGTTCCGGGTCGAGCTCGAGAACGGCCACAAGGTGCTGGCGCACAGCTCGGGGAAGATGCGCATGCACCGGATCCGGATCCTCCCGGGCGACCGCGTGCAGGTGGAGATCACGCCCTACGACCTCACCCGGGGGCGCATCACCTACCGCTACAAGTGATGACAGGGAAGAGCGCATGAAGGTGCGACCGAGCGTCAAGACGATGTGTGAGAAGTGCAAGGTGATCCGGCGCCACGGGCGCGTCATGGTCATCTGCGAGAACCCGCGGCACAAGCAGCGCCAGGGCTGAGGACGAGGGGACGGCACGTGGCACGAATCGCAGGGGTGGACATCCCCAGGGAGAAGCGGCTCGAGATCTCCCTCACCTACATCTACGGGATCGGCCGGACCCAGGCCCAGCGCGTCTGCGAGGCCACGGACACCAACCCGGATACCCGCGTCCGCGACCTCACCGACGAAGAGGTCACCAAGCTCCGGAACTGGATCGACGCCAACCTCAAGGTCGAGGGGGACCTGCGCCGGGACGTGGCCCAGGACATCAAGCGGAAGATGGAGATCGGCTGCTACCAGGGCATCCGGCACCGCAGGGGCCTGCCCGTCCACGGCCAGCGCACGCACACCAACGCCCGGACCCGCAAGGGCCCGAAGAAGACGGTCGCCGGCAAGAAGAAGGTTCGCAAGCACTGATGGCCAAGCCCACGAAGTCCGCAGGCGGCGCAGCCCGCCGACCCAGAAAGCGCGAGCGCAAGAACGTCGCCTATGGCGTCGCGCACATCAAGAGCTCGTTCAACAACACGATCGTCACCATCTCGGACCAGGAGGGCAACGTCCTGTCCTGGGCGTCCGCGGGCAACGTCGGCTTCAAGGGGTCGCGCAAGTCCACCCCCTTCGCCGCCCAGCTGGCGGCCGAGCAGGCGGCGCGCCGGGCCATGGAGCACGGCGTGCGCAAGGTCGACGTGCTCGTGCGGGGGCCCGGGTCGGGGCGCGAGACGGCCATCCGGTCGATCGCGGCCACGGGCATCGAGGTCGCGGGGATCAAGGACGTCACACCGATCCCGCACAACGGGTGCCGCCCCAAGAAGCGGCGCCGGGTCTGATCGGCAGGGCGGAAGGAAACAAGGAGCCATGGCGCGTTACACCGGGCCCGTCTGCCGGCTGTGCCGGCGCGAGCGGACCAAGCTGTTCCTGAAGGGCGAGCGCTGCTACTCGCTCAAGTGCCCCGTGAGCGAGGCGGTCACCGACCGCCACAGCCGCGCGTACCCTCCGGGCGAGCACGGGCGCGACCGCATGCGCCAAGGCTCGGAGTACCTCGCCCAGCTGCGCGAGAAGCAGAAGGCCCGGCGCATCTACGGGGTGCTCGAGCGCCAATTCCGCAACGTCTACGCCGAGGCCGCCCGCCAGCCCGGGATCACCGGAGAGAACCTGCTGCGCCTGCTCGAGCTGCGGCTCGACAACGTAGCCTTCCGGGCGACCTGGGGGGCGAGCCGTGCCCAGGCCCGCCAGCTGGTGCGCCACGGCCACGTCCTGGTCAACGGCAAGCGGGTCACCATCCCGAGCTACCGGGTCCGGGTGGGCGACGTCGTGGCCATGAAGCCCTCCTCCAAGGAGCTCTACGTCGTGCGCCGCAACCTCGACACGATCGACCGCCCGCTGCCGCTGTGGCTGGGCGCGGGCGCGGACCGCACCCAGGTGACCGTCAACGTGCTGCCCGAGCGCGAGCACATCGACGAGCCGGTGCGCGAGTCGCTCATCGTCGAGCTCTACTCGAAGTAGCCACCCGGCACGACCTGTCCCGAGCACGCACACCCACCACCTGCAGGAGCCATCCGAATGCTCATCATCCAGCGCCCGACCGTCGAGGCCCTCGGCGAGGAGGAGGAGAACCGACAGCGCTTCGCGGTCGGCCCCCTCGAGCCCGGCTTCGGCCACACGCTCGGCAACTCCATCCGCCGGACCCTGCTCTCGGCCATCCCCGGCGCGGCGGTGACCCAGGTCCGCTTCGACGACGCCCTCCACGAGTTCACGACGCTGCCCGGCGTCAAGGAGGACGTGACCGACATCATCCTGAACCTCAAGGACATCGTCCTGCGGGTCCACAGCGACGAGCCCGTGACCCTGCGCTGCGACAAGCGCGGCCCCGGAGAGGTCACCGCCGGGGACCTCCAGCTCACGGCGGACGTCGAGGTGCTCAACCCCGAGCTGCACATCGCCTCGCTCAACGCCAAGGGCCGCCTGGCCATCGACGTCACCGTCGAGCGCGGGCGGGGGTACGCCTCGGCCGAGCGCAACAAGCGCTCGAGCACGATCGGCGTCATCCCGGTGGACTCGATCTTCTCCCCGGTGCGACGGGTCGCGTTCACCATCGAACCGGTCCGGGTCGAGCAGTCCACCGACTTCGACCGCCTGGTGCTCGACATCGAGACCGACGGCTCCCTCACCCCGCGCGAGGCGCTGGCCTCCGCCGGTGACACGCTGCGCTCGCTGGTGGGGCTGGTGGCCGACCTCGAGGAGGAGCCCCAGGGCCTCGAGCTGGGCGAGGTGGGCACGTCCACCAGCGGCTCGCCCGACCTGGACCTGGCCATCGAGGACCTCGACCTCTCCGAGCGCCCCCGCAACTGCCTCAAGCGCGCCCAGGTGAACACCATCGGCGAGCTGGTCGAGCGCACCGCCGAGGACCTGCTGGCCATCACCAATTTCGGCCAGAAGTCGCTCGACGAGGTCATCCAGCGCCTCGACGAGCGCGGCCTGTCGCTCCGGGTCAAGGACTGAGGTCGGACCATGCGTGGCACGCCCAAGCGGGGGCGCCGTCTCGGCGGTGACGCCGCTCACCAGAAGGCGATGATAGGGAACCTCGTGGCGTCGCTGATCGCCGCGGAGTCCCTCGTCACCACCGAGACGAAGGCCAAGGCGTTGCGCCCGGTCATGGAGAAATGCATCACCGCGGCCCGCAAGGGCGGGGTGCACCGCCAGCGCCGGGTGGTGGCGCTCATCCGGGACAAGGACATGGCCCACAAGCTCTTCGAGGAGATCGGCCCGCGCTACGCGGACCGCCCGGGCGGCTACACGCGGATCCTCAAGCTGGGGCCCCGCCTGGGCGACAGCGCGCCGATGGCGCGCATCGAGCTGGTTTGACCCTCTTCGACCCCGATCCTGCGCCCGCCGAGGCCGGGGTCGGGCCGGCCGACACCGCCACACCGGCCGACACCGCCACACCGGCCGACACCGCCACACCGGCCGACACCGCCACACCGGCCTCGACGACCGTGCGGCTGCGCCTGCTCGTCGCCTACGACGGCAGCGGGTTCCGGGGATTCGCCGCCCAGCCGGGGCAGGTGACCGTGGCCGGGGCGCTCGGCGACGCCATCACCACCGTGGTCCGCCACCCCGTCACCCTCACCTGCGCGGGTCGCACCGACGCCGGAGTGCACGCCCGGGGCCAGGTGGTGCACGTCGACGTCGGCGCGTCGGTGGACCCCGACGCGCTGGCCAAGTCCTGCAACGCCATGCTCGCCCCCGCCGTGGTGGTGCGCCGGGCCGAGCTGGCCCCCGACGGCTTCGACGCCCGCCGGGACGCCCGGGCCCGGCGCTACCGGTACCTGGTCCTCGAGTCGCCCGCCCCCGACCCCCTCCTCGCCCCGATCGCCTGGCATGTGAAGGACCGCCTGGCACTGCGGGCCATGGTCGCCGCCGCGGACGCGCTGCTGGGCGAGCACGACTTCCGGGCCTTCTGCCGGCGCCCGCCGGGCACCCCGCCCGGGGAGCCCATCCGCCGCCGGATCCTCGACGCCCGCTGGGAGGTGGTGGGCGAGCCCGTCGACGCCCTCGGCGAGGGCGCCCGGCTCCTGCGCTTCCGCATCGAGGCCCAGAGCTTCTGCCACCAGATGGTCCGCTCCCTCGTGGGCACCCTGGTGGACGTGGGTCGCGGGCGCCATCGGGCCAGCGACGTGGTCGGGATGCTCTCGGCGCCGGCAAGGGCCCACGTGTCGAACATCGCCCCGCCCCACGGGCTGTGCCTGACCGACGTGGACTACGGGCCCGAGGACCAGGGGACCCCTCGTAGCTGAAGGCCGGAGGCCGGCTTGCCGTCGGCCCTCGCCACGACCTACAGTTGACGGTCGGCCAGCGCTCGGGACCTGGGCTTTTCCCTCCCATGGCGGGCCGACGGACCGGTGCCGGGGGCCCGAACGGCGGGCCCGCGCCGGACAGCTACGAGGAAGATCTGTGCGCACCTTCTCGCCCAAGCCCGAGGACATCACCAAGTCGTGGCTCGTGGTCGATGCCGAGGGACTCGTCCTCGGCCGCATGGCCACGGAGATCGCGGCGCGCCTGCGAGGCAAGCACAAGGCCATCTTCGCCCCCCACGTCGACACCGGCGACCACGTCGTGGTGGTGAACGCCGGCAAGGTGGTGCTGACGGCGGGCAAGGCCGAGACGAAGGTCGCCTACCGCCACAGCGGCTACCCAGGCGGGCTCAAGGAGCAGCGCTACAGCGAGCTGCTCGAGACCCGGCCGGACGAGGTGGTGCGCCGCGCCGTGCGGGGGATGCTGCCGCGGACCCGTCTCGGGCGCCAGCAGCTGCTCAAGCTCAAGGTCTACGCCGGCCCCGACCACCCGCACCAGGCACAGCAGCCCGTGCCGCTCGAGCTCCCCGACGCCCGCGCCGAGCGCTGAAAGGACCACCAGCTTCGTGTCGACCACAACCAAGTCCCCTGCCCCGCTGACCAAGACCGTCGGCCGCCGCAAGGCCGCCGTGGCGCGGGTGCGGATCCGGCCGGGCGCGGGAGTCATCACCGTCAACCGCCGCCCCATCGAGTCCTACTTCACCTCGGCCACCCACCGCATGCTCGTGACCGAGCCCCTGCGGGTCACCAACCTGACCGAGGGCTACGACGTTGACGCCACCATCGACGGCGGCGGCGTCTCGGGCCAGGCCGGCGCCCTGCGCCTCGGCATCGCCCGCTCCATCGTCGAGCTCGACCCCGAGCACCGCGGCACGCTCAAGCGCGCCGGGCTCCTCACGCGTGACGCCCGTGAGAAGGAGTCCAAGAAGTACGGGCTGAAGAAGGCCCGCAAGGCGCCGCAGTACTCGAAGCGGTAGCCGGCGGTGGGCGTCCGCTTCGGCACGGACGGCATCCGCGGGGTCGCCAACGTCGAACTCGACGCCGGGCTCGTCCTGGCGCTCGGCCGGGCGGCGGCGCGCGTGCTGCCCGCGCACACCTTCCTCGTCGGGCGCGACACCCGGCTCTCGGGCCCCATGCTGCAGGCCGCGTTCGGCGCGGGCCTGGCCAGCGAGGGGGCCGACGTGGTCGACCTGGGCGTGCTCCCCACGCCCGGCGTGGCCTGGGTGGCGGCCGAGCGCGCCCTGCCGGCGGCCATGGTCTCCGCCTCGCACAACCCCTTCACCGACAACGGCGTGAAGCTGTTCGCGGCGGGCGGCGTGAAGCTCCCCGACGCGGTGGAGAAGACGATCGAGGCCGAGCTGGAGGGCATCCTGGCCGGCGCGCCCGGCCCCCTGCCCCCGAGCGGCCACGGCGTGGGCCGCATGTGGGCCGAGCCCGAGGTGGCCGAGGCCTACGTCGATCACCTCGCCGGCCTGCTCGAGCCGGGCGCGCTCGCCGGCGTCCACCTGGTGCTCGACTGCGCCAACGGCGCCGCCCACGCCGCCGCGCCGGCGGTCTTCGAGCGCCTCGGCGCGCGTGTCGAGCTGATCGGGGCCGATCCCGACGGGACCAACATCAACGACGGGGTGGGCTCGACCCACCCGGAGCGGCTGGCAGCGGCGGTGGTCGAGACCGGCGCGGCGCTGGGCCTTGCGCTCGACGGCGACGCGGACCGGCTCGTGGCCGTGGACCACACCGGCACCCTCGTCTCGGGCGACGAGCTCCTGGCCATGTTTGCCGCCGACCTGGCCGGGCGGGGGCGGCTGGCGGGCAACACCGTCGTGGTCACCGTGATGTCCAACCTGGGCCTGCGCCTGGCCATGGCCGAGCGGGGGATCGCGGTGCGCGAGACCCCCGTGGGCGACCGCTACGTTCTCGAGGCGCTCGACGCCGACGGGCTGAGCCTCGGTGGGGAGCAGTCGGGCCATCTCGTCTTTCGCGAGCTGTCCACCACGGGCGACGGCATCCTCACCGGCCTCATGCTCCTCGACCTGCTGCGCCGCGACGGCCGGCCGTTGGCCGACGTGGCCGGCGCCTCGATGCGCCGTCTGCCCCAGGTGCTCGTCAACGTGCCCGTGGCCGACCCGGCCGCGGCGGTGGCCGACGCCGCCGTGGCCGAGGCGCGGGCGCGCGCCGAGGCCGAGCTCGGCGGCGGGGGACGGGTGCTGCTGCGGGCCAGCGGGACCGAGCCCCTGGCCCGGGTGATGGTCGAGGCCCAGACCGAGGAGCTCGCCCGCCGCATCGCCGAGGACCTGGTGGCGGCGGTCGGCCAGGCGGTGGGCCCCCCGGCGCAGGTGGCCGAGGCCGACCACGGGGCGGTGCCCGGCGCCGCCTCCCCGGCACCGGCGCCCTAGCCTGGGGCCATGTGCGGGATCATCGGCGCCACCGGCGGCGCCAACGTCCTCGACGTCCTGTTCCAGGGGCTCGAGCGCCTCGAGTACCGCGGGTACGACTCGGCCGGGGTGGCGCTGCAGGCCGAGGGGGCCCAGGACGCCCTGTGGCGGGCCCGGGCCGCCACGGGCACGCGCTCGCTCGAGGACCTCGCCAAGGTCGTCCACGACGCCCCCGACGACATCGTCGCCGGCATCGGCCACACCCGGTGGGCCACCCACGGCCACCCGACGGAGGCGAACGCCCACCCCCATGTGGACTGCTCGGGGCGGGTGGCCGTCGTCCACAACGGCATCATCGAGAACTGCCGCGAGCTGCGGGCCCGCCTAGAGGACGACGGGCACACCCTGGCCTCGGACACCGACACCGAGGTGGTCGCCCATCTGGTGGAGGAGGAGCTGGCCGGCGGCGCGTCGCTGGCCGACGCCGTGCGCACCACCGTGCGCGAGCTGCGCGGCGCGTTCTCGTTGGCGGTGGTGTGCACCGGCGAGCCCGGGACCATCGTGGCGGCGCGCCGGGTGTCCCCGCTCGTGGTCGGGATCGGCGAGGCCGGGGAGGGACTCCTCGCCTCGGACATCCCGGCGCTGTTGGGGCGGACGCGGCACTTCTGGGTCATCGACGACGACCAGGTGGTCGAGCTGCGCCCCGGCGCCATGCGGGTCACCACGCTGGCGGGCAAGGTCGTCGAGCCGACGGCGCGGGTCGTCGACTGGGACCTCGAGGCAGCCGAGAAGGGCGGGTACCCCGACTTCATGAGCAAGGAGATCCGCGAGCAGCCCCGGGCCGTGGCGGACACCCTGCTCGGCCGAGTGCTCGCCGACGGGTCGATCGCCCTCGACGAGCTGCGCATCACCCCGGAGCACCTGCGTGCCGTGGACAAGGCGTTCATCGTCGCCTGCGGGTCGAGCTACCACGCCGGCATGGTGGCCAAGTACGCCATCGAGCACTGGGCCCGGCTGCCCACCGAGATCGACATCGCCTCGGAGTTCCGCTACCGCGACCCCGTGCTCGACGAACGGACGCTGGTGGTCGGCGTCAGCCAGTCGGGCGAGACCATCGACACCCTGCAGGCCATGCGCGAGGCCCGCCAGTGGGGGGCGAAGGTGCTCGTCATCACCAACGTGGTGGACTCCTCCATGGCCCGGGAGGCCGACGGCGTGCTCTACACCCATGCCGGCCCCGAGGTGGGCGTGGCCGCCACCAAGACGCATCTGGCCCAGGTGGTCGCCCTGGAGATCCTCGCCATCTACCTCGCCGAGCTGCGCGGCACGCTGACGGCGGCGGACGGGCGCGGCCGGCTCGTCGACATGGCCGAGCTCCCCGCCCTGCTCGAGGCCACGCTGGCGCGCGCCGAGGACGTGACCGCGGTGGCCGGCCGCTATGTCACGACGCGCGACTTCTTCTTCCTCGGCCGCCACGTGGGCTTCCCCGTCGCCATGGAGGGCGCGCTCAAGCTCAAGGAGATCTCGTACCTGCGCGCCGAGGGATATCCCGCGGGCGAGCTCAAGCACGGGCCCATCGCCCTCATCGAGCCCGGCACGGTCGTCGTGGGGGTGGCGACGCGCACCCAGCTGTGGGACAAGATGATGGGCAACGTGGCCGAGGTGCGCAGCCGGGGGGCGAAGGTCGTCCTGGTGGCCAACGACGACGACGACGAGACCGCCGAACAGGCCGACGACGTGCTGTGGGTGCCGCGCACCCACCCGCTGCTGGCGCCGGTGGTCGACGTGGTGCCCCTGCAGCTCTTCGCCTATGCGCTGGCCCGCCTCCACGGCCACGACGTCGACCGGCCGCGGAACCTGGCGAAGACCGTCACGGTCGAGTGACGAGCCGGTGACCGGCGAGCACGGGACCGGCATGAGCGGCGCCACCGTGAGCGGCGCCAGCGTGAGCGGCGCCAGCGTGAGCGGCGCCCGCGTGAGCGGCATCGGCATCGACGCCGTCGACGTGGCCCGCTTCCGCGCCGTGCTCGAGCGCCGGCCCGCCATCCTCGGGCGCGTGTTCACCGCGGGCGAGCGGGACGACACGGCCGGGGGCGCCGACCCCGCGCCGCGCCTGGCGGCGCGCTTCGCGGCCAAGGAGGCGGTCTTCAAGGCGCTGGGCGTGGGACTCGGCGGGGCGGGCTTCCACGACGTCGAGGTCGTGCGCACCGAAAGCGGCGCGCCCCGCCTGTCGCTCCACGGCCGGGCCGCGGCGCTGGCCGCGGCCCAGGGGGTGGCGCGCTGGCACGTGTCGCTCACGCACACCGCGACGGTGGCCGTGGCCAGCGTCGTCGCCGAGGCAGGGCCACGTCCGTGAGGCCCGTCGTCACCGTGGAGGAGATGCGCGCCGCCGACAAGGCCGCGCTGGCCGAGGTGGACGAGGCCGTGCTCGTCGAGCGCGCCGGCACGGCACTGGCCACCCACGCGCTCGCCATCATGGGGGGTGCCTACGGGCGGCGCGTCGTGGTCGTCGCCGGCAAGGGCAACAACGGCGCCGACGGCAAGGTGGCCGCCGAGGTACTGCGCCGGCGCGGGGCGCGGGTGGTCGTGGTCGACGCGCTCGACGCCCCGGCCCGCATCGGCCCCGCGGGGGCGGTCGACCTGGTCGTCGACGCCGCCTTCGGCACAGGCTTCCGGGGCGAGTACGTCGCCCCCTCCGTGCCCGCCGGCGTGCCGGTGCTCGCAGCCGACATCCCCTCGGGGGTGGACGGCGACACGGGCAGGGCCTGCGGCGAGCCGCTGCGGGCCGACTGCACAGTGACCTTCGCCGCCTTGAAGCCCGGCCTGCTCCAGGGCGACGGCCCGCTCCTGGCCGGACGGGTGGAGGTGGCGGACATCGGCATCGACATCGGGCGCCCGCGCATGGCGCTGGTGGAGGACGCGGACGTGGCCGCCTCGCTCCCCCCGCGCCCGCGGGGCGCGCACAAGTGGGTCTCCGCCGTGGCGGTGGTGGCGGGGAGCCCCGGGATGACGGGTGCCGCGGGCCTGTGTGCGCACGCCGCCTACCGCGCCGGCGCGGGGATGGTACGGCTCGGCGTGCCCGGCGCCAGCGGCGGCGAGCTCCCCTCGGGCGAGGCGGTGGGCGTGGTCCTGCCCGAGCACGCCTGGGCCGACGACGCGCTGGCCATGGCGGGGCGTTGCAAGGCGATCGTCGTCGGCCCCGGGCTCGGCCGGGACCCTCGGACGGCAGACGCGCTGCGTGTGCTGGTGGCGGGCTCGCCCGTCCCCCTGGTCGTCGACGCGGACGGCCTCTACGCCCTGGGCTCGGGCGCCGACGCGGTGCGCGCCCTGGCTTCGGCCCGGGCCACGCCCGTCCTCACCCCCCACGACGGTGAGTTCGCCCGGCTCACGGGGCGCGACCCCGGTGACGACCGCATCGCCGAGACGCGCCGGGCGGCCGAGACCCTCGGCGCGGTGGTGCTGCGCAAGGGCCCCACCACCGTGGTGGCCGCGCCCGGGTCCGAGGTCCTGCTGGTGACGTCCGGGTCGCCGCGCCTGGCCACCGCCGGCACGGGCGACGTGCTCGCCGGGGCCATCGGCGCGTTCGTGGCCCGGGGCCTCGCCCCCCTGCAGGCGGCCGCGCTGGCCGCCCATGTCCACGGGGCGGCGGCGGCGCTGGGGCCGTCGGAGGGCCTCGTCGCCGGCGACCTCGCCGACCTGGTCGGCCGGTGGCTGTCGGGGGCCCGGCGTGGGTGAGCGCGAGGGCGCCGCCGGACGCGGGGCCTGGGCCGAGATCGACGTGGCCGCCGTGCGCCACAACGCCCGCGTCCTGGCCGGGGTGGCCGCGCCGGCTCGGCTGTGCGCGGTGGTGAAGGCCGACGGCTACGGGCACGGTGCGCCCGCGGTGGCGCGGGCTGCCCTCGACGGTGGTGCCACCTGGCTGGCCGTGGCCCTGGTCGAGGAGGGGGCGGCGCTGCGCGCCGCGGGGATCGATGCCCCCGTGCTCGTCCTCTCCGAACCGCCGCCCGAGGCGATGGACGAGCTCGTCGCCGCGTCGCTCACCCCCACGCTGTACTCGCTCGAGGGTGTGCGCGCCCTGGAGGACGCGGCGCGCCTCGCGCCCGCGCCGGTGGGGGTGCACGTGAAGGTCGACACCGGGATGCACCGGGTCGGCGCGGACGTCGACGACGTCCTCAAGGTCGTGTCGGCTGTGCGCGACGCCCCCGGGCTGACCTTCGAGGCGCTGTGGACGCACCTGGCCGTCGCCGAGTCCCTCGAGGAGGCCGACCGGGCGTACACGGCGGAGCAGCTGCGGCGTTTCGCAGAGGTGCGCGACGCCCTGGCCGCCGCCGGCATCCCGGCCCCCATGGCGCACGCGGCCAACTCGGCCGGCGCCGTCGCCCACCCCGCGGCGCGCCTCGACATGGTGCGCTGCGGCATCGCCCTCTACGGCGAGGCGCCCTCGCCGGCGGTCGGCGAGATGCTGCGGGCCGCGGGCGTCGGGCTGCGTCCCGTGCTGGCGTTCAAGGCGCGTGTCTCGTTCGTGCGCCGGCTTCGGGCCGGCGAGTCCCCCTCCTACGGCCGGCGCCGGCCCCTGCCCGCGGACGCCACCGTGGCGACCGTGCCCGTGGGCTACGCCGACGGCGTCCCACGCCGATGGTTCGACGTGGGCGGCACGGTGCTCGTGGGCGGCCGGCGCTGCCCGCTGGCGGGGACGGTGACCATGGACCAGATCGTGGTGGACTGCGGCCCCGACGCGCCCGTCGCGGTGGGCGACGAGGTGGTGCTCATCGGCCGCCAGGGCGCCGAGTCCCTGGCGGCGGGCGACTGGGCCGACGCCCTCGGCACCATCAGCTACGAGGTGCTCTGCGGCATCGGGCCGCGCGTCCCGCGGGTGGTGGTCGACCGCGAGGCCGATGGCGACCGGGCGGGCGGCGCCGGCGCATGACGGCGCGCACCGGCGGCAGGCACCGGCCCGGGGCGCGGATCGCGCTGGGCCTGGGACTGGGGGCGGTGGCCGCGGCCGCCTGGGCCCTGGAGCACCGCGTGGTGCGCCGCGCCGCTCGGGACGTGGCCCTGGGGGAACCCGACCTCGTCCTGCCGGGCGACCTCGTCCACCACGACGTCGACGTCCCCGACGGGGGCCGGCTGCACGCCATGGAGCGCGGCGTGGGCCCGCCCGTCGTCCTCGTGCACGGGCTCATGCTGTCCTCGGCCGTCTGGGTGCACCAGCTGCACGACCTGGGCGAGCACCATCGGGTAGTCACCGTCGACCTGTCGGGGCACGGCCAGTCGGTCCTCGGGGCCCGGCGCTTCCGTACGGACGAGGGACCCGGGCCCGCCGACGCGCTCGGCCGCCTGTCGGCCGACCTGTGGGCGGTGCTCGAGCGCCTGGAGGTGGAGGGCGCGCTGCTCGTGGGCCACTCGCTGGGCGGCATGACGGTGCTCCGGCTGGCGCTGGACACGCCGCCCGACGCCCTGGCCCGGCGTGTGCGCGGCCTGGGGCTGGTCTCGACGACGGCGGGTCCCGTCACCGCCCTGTCGCCCGCGCTGGCGCGCCTCGGAGGCGACCTGTCGTCGCGCGTGGTGCTGGCCGCCGAGCGCCGTGGCGTGCACGGGCTCCCGTCGCAGGACCTGCGCTGGTGGGTCAGCCGCCTGGGCTTCGGCGCCGACGCGTCGGGCGCGCAGGTCGAATTCGTCGAGCGCATGCACAGCACGAATTCGGCGCGGGTGTTCGCCGAGCTGCTGCCCTCGCTCGTCGCCTACGACGTGTCCGGCCGTCTCGGGGCCGTCGAGCTGCCCACCCTCGTCGTCGTGGGCACCCACGACCGCGTGATCCCGCCGCGCCAGAGCCTGCGCCTGGCCGGCGGGCTGGCCAACGCCGAGCTGGTGGAACTGGCCCGCTGCGGGCACCAGCCCATGCTGGAGCGCCCCCACGAGTTCTCCCGGCTGCTCGACGAGTTCTCGGCCAAGGTGCGCTGAGGGCGCCGGCCTGCCGCCGCGCAGGCGGCCCGGTTCCCCAGAGGCCGGCCCGGCGGCATCGCCGGGGCCCGGCGGTACCATGCCGCGGTGGGCACGCTCGCCGATGTCCGGGCCGAGGCCCTCGGATGCACCCGCTGCGCGCTGGCCGCGGGCCGCACCCAGGTCGTCTTCGGGGTGGGGGACCCCGGGGCGCGCCTCATGTTCGTCGGCGAGGGTCCCGGCCGCGACGAGGACCTCGCCGGCGAGCCATTCGTCGGCCGGTCGGGGAAGCTGCTCGACAAGCTCATGGCCCAGGAGATCGGGATCGACCGCAGCACCTGCTACATCGCCAACGTGGTCAAGTGCCGGCCCCCGGGCAACCGTGACCCGAGGCTCGAGGAGATCGACGCCTGCCGTCCCTACCTGGAGGCCCAGCTCGGGTGCATCGACCCCGCGGTCGTGGTCACCCTCGGCAACTTCGCCACCAAGCTCCTGCTCGCCACCGGCGACGGCATCCGCCGCGTGCGCGGGCGGGCCTATCCCTTCCGCCACGGGCACCTGGTCCCGACCTACCACCCCGCGGCGGCGCTGCGCGGCGGCGGCGAGGTCCTCGCCGAGATGCGCGCGGACTTCGTGCTGGCCAAGCAGCTCCTCCAGGGCGGGGCGCCGTGACCGCCCCGCCTCGCCCCGCTGCGCCCGGTGCCGGCGCGCTGGAGGCCTTCACGACGGGGCCCCAGGACACGCGCGCTCTCGGCGCCGCACTGGCGCGCCTGCTTCGTCCCGGCGACGTCCTGCTCGTGTCGGGTGACCTGGGGGCGGGCAAGACCGTGCTGGCCCAGGGCCTGGCCGCCGGCCTCGGGGTGCGCGAGCAGGTCACGAGCCCGACCTTCACGCTGGTGCGGCACCTGCCCTGCGGGCCGCGTGCCGGGGACCCCGACGGCCCCGGGCCGCTGCGCACCATGCTGCACGCGGACCTCTACCGGCTCGAGCACCTGCGCGAGGTGGTCGAGCTGGGGCTCGGCGAGCTGGTAGAGGACGCCGCAGCGGCCGTCGTCGAGTGGGGCGAGGCGGCGGCGCCGGTGATCGGGCCCGACGTCCTCGTCATCAGCATCGCCTCCGTCACGGGCGGGGACGGCGACGGCGGCGAGGAGGGCGCGGAGGCGACGCGCCGGCACCTGCGGGTGACGCCGGCGGGATCCTGGGCGGCGCGGGCGGGGGCGTTGGCGGAGGCGCTCGCGCCCTGGGCCGGCTCGAGGGCCGCGGCGCCGGCGGCCTCGGGGCGCGGCGGGGCGGGGTAGGGGTCGCGCCGTGCTGGTCCTCGCGGTGGAGAGCGCCACCGACGCGGCGGCCGTGGCCCTGGCCGGGGAGGACGGCGTGCTGGCGTCGGCCGTCACCACCGAGCGCCGCCACCATGCCGAGCGCATCGCGCCCTTCGTCGCTTCGGTGTGCGCCGAGGCGGGCGTGACCCTGAGGGAGATCGACGCGCTGGCCGTGGACGTCGGACCGGGCCTGTTCACCGGCCTCCGGGTGGGGGTGGCGACGGTCAAGGCGCTCGCCTTCGCGCTCGAGATCCCGGTGGTGGGGGTGACCAGCCTGGAGATCCTGGCCGGCGCCGTGGCCGAGGAGGGCGGCGCAGGCGGCCGCCTGGTCGTCCCCGTCGTCGACGCCCGCCGCGGCGAGGTCTTCTCGGCCCGCTACGAGGTCGACGGCGCCGGCCTGGTCGAGTGCGCGACCCCGACGATCGGCTCGCCCGAGGTGCTGGCCGAGGCGCTGGCCTTCCACGGGCGCCCGGCACTGGCCCTGGGCGACGGCGCGCTGCGCTACGAGGGTCTGCTCGCCTCGGTGCCCGGGCTGGAGGTGGCCGGTCCCGCGCTGGCCCACCCGCCGGTCGCGACGCTGGCCCGCACGGCCCTGGCGCGTGCCGCGACAGGCGAGTGGGTCGAGGGTGGCGCCATCGGCGCGCACTACCTGCGCGAGGCGGACGCGCGCATCAACTGGGAGACTCGCGCCACGCGCCCGCACGCGGAGGCCCCGTCGTGACCAAGGACGACCACTCGGCCGACGCGGAGTACGAGCACGTCCTCGGGGCGGTGCGCATCGTGCGCATGCGCCGGCGCCACCTGCGCTCGGTGGTGCGCATCGAGGAGGAGTGCTACCCGCGCCCCTGGTCGGCAGCGCTCTTCCTCTCCGAGCTGGCCCAGCGGGCCACCCGCCGCTACATGGTGGCCACCATCGGGCCCATGGTGGCCGGGTACTCGGGCCTCATGCTGGTGGACGACGAGGGGCACGTGACCACCCTCACCGTCGACCCGCCCTGGCACCGCCAGGGCATCGGCGCCACGTTGCTGCTGGACCTGGCCCGCGTCGCGCCGTCCCTCGGCGTGCGCAACCTCACACTGGAGGTGCGCACCGGCAACACCGGCGCGCAGGCCCTCTACGACGAGTTCGGCTTCGCGCCGGTGGGCGTGCGGCGCAACTATTACGCCGAGACGGGTGAGGACGCCATCGTCATGTGGGCCAACGACGTGGGCTCCGAGCGCTACGCGGCGCGCCTCGACGCCATCGAGGCGCGTCTGGCGGCGAGGCGATGAGCGTGCAGGCGGCACCCTCGGACACCGTGCTCGGCATCGAGACGTCGTGCGACGAGACGGCCGCCGCCGTGGTCGGCGGCGGGCGCACCGTCCTGTCGTCGGTCGTCTCCAGCCAGGTCGACCTGCACGCCGCCTACGGGGGTGTGGTCCCCGAGCTGGCCGGGCGCGCCCACCTGGAGCTGCTCACGCCGGTGGTGGCCGACGCCCTTCGGCGCGCGGGGCTCGGCCCGGGTCCCGGATCGGCCCACCCCGCGGCGGTGGCCGCCACGGTGGGCCCCGGCCTCATGGGCTCGCTGCTCGTCGGCGTGAGCGAGGCCAAGGCCCTGGCCCTCGCCTGGGACGTGCCCTTCGTCGGGGTCAACCACCTCGAGGGTCACCTCTTCGCCGCCTTGTTGGACCACCCCGGCCTCGAGTGGCCGCTGGCCGTCCTGCTCGTCTCGGGGGGCCACACCATGGTGGTGTCGATGGCCGGGCCCGGCCGCTACTCGCTGCTCGGGGCGACCCTCGACGACGCCGCGGGCGAGGCGTTCGACAAGGTGGCCCGATTCCTCGGCCTCGGCTACCCCGGGGGCCCGGCCATGGAGCGGGCGGCCGAGCACGGCGACCCCGAGGCCTTCGACTTCCCCCGGGCCATGCTCGAGGACGGGCTGGACCTCTCCTTCAGCGGGCTCAAGACCGCCGTGGTGCGCGCCGTGCGTGCCCACCCCGAGGCGACCAACGAGGATGTGGCCGCGTCGTTCCAGGCCGCGGTGGTGGAGGTGCTGGTGGCCAAGACCGTGCGCGCCGCCGAGCGCATCGGCGCCCGGGGGGTGTGCCTGGCCGGCGGGGTGGCCGCCAACGGGCCCCTGCGGGCCGCCGTCGAGGCCACGTGCGCCGAACTGGGGGTGCCCGCCTTCCTGCCCAGCCGGGCCATGTGCACGGACAACGCGGCCATGGTGGCGGCCGCGGGGTGGTGGCAGCTCCAGGCGGTGGGCCCGAGCCCCCTGGAGCTGGGCGCGGACCCCGACCTGCGCCTTCCCCTGGCCGGCTGAAGCGATCCAGTTGCCCCTCCCCGCGGTGCCCGCTATCGTTAGCACTCGCTTGGTGTGAGTGCTAAGACCTGGCACCGACACCCCGTGAGTGCCAACGCTGCCTAGGAGGCTCGCCAGTCATGAATCTCCAGCCCCTCGAGGACCGGATCGTCGTCCGCCCCGGTGAGTCCGAGGAGACCACCGCCTCCGGTCTGGTCATCCCCGACACCGCCAAGGAGAAGCCCCAGCAGGGCGAGGTCCTGGCCGTGGGCCCCGGCCGCCGGGCCGAGAACACCGGGGAGCTGATCCCCCTCGACGTCAAGGTCGGCGACACGGTCGTCTACTCGAAGTACGGCGGCACCGAGATCACGGTGGACGGCGAAGACCTGCTCATCCTCTCCAGCCGTGACGTGCTGGCCAAGACCACCAAGTAAGCGGGGCCGACCTCCATGCCCAAGATCCTGAAGTTCGACGAGTCCGCGCGCCGCGGGCTCGAGGCGGGCGTCGACAAGCTGGCCGACACGGTCAAGGTGACGCTCGGCCCCAAGGGCCGCAACGTCGTCATCGACAAGAAGTTCGGCGCCCCGACCATCACCAACGACGGCGTGACCATCGCCCGGGAGGTCGAGCTCGAGGACCCCTTCGAGAACATGGGCGCGCAGCTGGTGAAGGAGGTGGCGACGAAGACCAACGACGTCGCCGGTGACGGCACCACCACGGCCACGGTGCTGGCCCAGGCGCTCATCCACGAGGGCCTGCGCAACGTGGCCGCCGGGGCGTCGCCCACCTCCCTCAAGCGCGGCATCGAAAAGGCGGTCGAGGCGGTCGTCGAGTCCATCCGCTCCCAGGCCCGGGAGATCGACTCCAAGACCGAGATCGCCCAGGTGGCCGCCATCTCGGCCGCGGACTCCTCGATCGGCGACGTGCTGGCCGAGGCGATCGACAAGGTCGGCAAGGACGGGACCGTCACCGTGGAGGAGTCGAACACCTTCGGCCTCGAGCTCGAGTTCACCGAGGGCATGCAGTTCGACAAGGGCTACCTGTCGCCGTACTTCGTCACCGACCCCGAGCGCCAGGAGGCCGTCCTCGACGACGCCTACGTGCTCATCGCCAACCAGAAGGTGAGCGCGGTGCACGACCTGGTGCCGGTGCTCGAGAAGGTCATGCAGACGGGCCGCCCGCTGCTCATCATCGCCGAGGACGTCGAGGGCGAGGCCCTGGCCACGCTGGTCGTCAACAAGATCCGCGGCACCTTCGTCTCCGTGGCCGTCAAGGCACCCGGCTTCGGCGAGCGCCGCAAGGCCATGCTCCAGGACATCGCCGTGCTGAGCGGCGGCCAGGTGATCTCCGAGGAGGTCGGCCTCAAGCTCGAGCACACCACGCTCGACCTGCTGGGGCGGGCCCGCAAGGTCATCGTGACCAAGGACGACACGACCATCGTCGAGGGTGCCGGGACCGAGGAGGACGTCAAGGGCCGGATCGCGCAGATCAAGCGCGAGATCGAGGACACCGACTCCGACTGGGACCGCGAGAAGCTCCAGGAGCGGCTGGCCAAGCTGGCCGGCGGCGTCGCCGTCGTCAAGGTGGGTGCGGCGACCGAGGTCGAGCTCAAGGAGAAGAAGCACCGTATCGAGGACGCGCTGAGCGCGACGCGCGCCGCCATCGAGGAGGGCATCGTGGCCGGTGGCGGCACCGCGCTGGTGCGCAGCCGCTCGTCGCTCGACAAGCTCATCGCCGATCTGGAGGGCGACGAGTCCACCGGGGCGTCGATCGTGGCCCGCGCCCTCGACGAGCCGCTGCGATGGATCGCGATCAACGCCGGGTTGGAGGGCTCGATCAAGGTGCGCGAGGTCGAGTTGGCCAAGGGCAACACCGGCCTCAATGCCGCCACCGGCGAGCTCGAGGACCTGGTGAAGGCCGGCGTCATCGACCCCGCCAAGGTGACGCGCTCTGCCCTGCAGAACGCCGCCTCGGTGGCGGGGCTCCTGCTCACGACCGAGGCCCTGGTGGCCGAGAAGCCCGAGAAGAAGGACGCGGCGGCGGCCGCGGCCGCCGCCGCGGGCATGGGCGGCATGGGCGGCATGGGCATGATGTGACGTTCCGGCGGCGCCACGGCGCCGCCGAGCGGCCGCATGTGGTCGATGCAGGACACGGCCGCACGACACGGGCCGCACGACATGGGCCGCATGACACGGGCCGCACGACATGGTGGACGGTGGCCGGGCCGGTGCCCGGCCACCGTCGCGTCCGCCCACGGAGGGGGCAGCCGCCCCGGCCGTGACCGGTAGGGTCCCGGCGATGGAGTCGGCGTTCGGGCGCGGCGGTCGCCAGGTCATCCCCCGCCCAGCGACGGCGCGCGCCGGCGGCCCCGCCCCCTGGGCGGCGCTGCCCGAGCCGCGACGGCGCCCCATCGGCGCGGCCCGGGTCGCCGAGGCCGTGCGCTCCCATCACCACGCCCTGCGTGGCGCGGAGCGCGTGGTGGTCGACGGGATCCCCGACCCCGGCGCGCCCGCGGCGGTGCTGGTCCCGGTGTTCGAGGAGGACGGTGAGGCTCGCGTGGTGCTGACCCGCCGCGCCGCGCATCTGCGGTCGCATCGCGGCGAGGTGAGTTTTCCTGGTGGGCGCCTGGAGGAGGGGGAGTCACCCGAGCGCGGAGCCCTGCGAGAAGCCGCCGAGGAGGTCGGCCTCGACCCCGCCGGGATCGAGCTGGTGGGGCGGCTGAGCAAGCTTGGCACGGTGTCCTCGGGGACGACCATCACCCCCGTGGTCGCCTTGCTCCCGGGCCGGCCTGCGCTGGCGGCCAATCCGACCGAGGTCGAGCACGTCTTCGACGCCGCGCTCAGCGATCTGGCCGATCCGGCCTGCTTCCGGGAGGAGCGCTGGGCCATCCCCGGGCGCGGCGACGACTTCCCCGTGTGGTTCTTCGAGCTCGGCGACGACACGATCTGGGGAGCGACGGCCCGGATGCTGGTGGAGCTGTTGCGGCTGGTGCTGTCGGTGTGACGGCTCCCCCGCACACCGGGGGCCGCGCATCGGGACGGTAGGGTGGAGGGATCGCCGGCGGGCGAACGGCGAGAGGCACTGGGCCCTGGGCACCCGGGGCCTGGGCCCGGGTATTGGTCGCGGGACACGGGCAGGAGGCAGCCAGGTGGCTGAGATCGAGATCGGGATCTACAAGTCGGGTCGGCAGGCCTACGGCTTCGACGACATCGCCATCGTGCCGAGCCGGCGGACCCGCGACCCCGAGGACGTCGACATCTCCTGGGAGATCGACGCGTTCCACTTCGACCTGCCCCTCATGGCCGCGGCCATGGACGGTGTGGTGAGCCCGCGCACCGCCGTGGAGATCGGCCGCCTCGGGGGGCTTGCCGTCCTCAACCTCGAGGGGCTCTGGACCCGCTACGAGGACCCCGAGCACCTCTTCGAGGAGATCGCCGAGCTCGAGGACGACAAGGCCACGGCCCGGATGCAGCAGATGTACCTCGAGCCCGTGAAGCCCGAGCTCGTCACCGAGCGCATCCGCCAGGTCAAGGCCGCCGGGGTCGTCTCCTGTGCCTCGGTCACCCCCCAGAAGACGGCGGAATTCGCCCCTGCCATCCTGGCCGGCGAGCTCGACATGCTGGTGATCCAGGGCACCGTGGTGTCCGCCGAGCACGTGTCGAAGACGGTGGAGCCGCTCAACCTCAAGCGCTTCATCCGCGAGTTCGACATCCCGGTGATCGTGGGCGGTTGCGCCTCGTACCAGGCGGCCCTCCACCTCATGCGCACCGGTGCGGTGGGCGTGCTCGTCGGCGTGGGCCCGGGCAACGCGTGCACCACGCGGGGCGTGCTGGGCATCGGCGTGCCCCAGGCCACCGCAATCGCGGACGTGGCCGGCGCCCGGATGCGCCACCTCGACGAGACCGGCGTCTACGTCCACGTCATCGCCGACGGCGGCATGAGCCGGGGCGGTGACATCGCCAAGGCCATCGCCTGCGGCGCCGACGCCGTCATGCTCGGCTCGCCCCTGTCGTCGGCCGAGGAGGCGCCGTGCCGGGGCTTCCACTGGGGCATGGCCACGTTCCACCCGACGCTGCCCCGTGGCGCGCGCGTGCGCACCACCGTGCGCGGGTCGCTCAAGGAGATCCTCCTCGGGCCGGCCCACGAGAACGACGGTCGCATGAACCTCTTCGGGGCACTGCGCACCTCCATGGCCACCACCGGGTACCAGACGGTCAAGGAATTCCAGAAGGCCGAGGTGATGGTGGCACCGGCCCTGCAGACCGAGGGCAAGGACCTGCAGCGGTCCCAGCGCGTGGGGATGGGCCACTGAGCTCGGCCGCCGGCCCGCTCGCCGCCACGCCACGCCGCCGGCTCCGCCCGCCACCGTCGCCCCACGCCCGACCCGCCACCCGCCGATGACCGAATCACCTGACGTCGTCCTCGTCGTCGACTTCGGCGCCCAGTACGCCCAGCTGATCGCCCGGCGCGTCCGCGAGGCGCGCGTCTACTCGGAGATCGTCCGCCACGACATCGGTGCCCCGGAGCTCATGGCGCGTCGGCCCAAGGGCATCATCCTCTCCGGCGGCCCGCAGTCGGTGTACGCGGAGTGGGCGCCGCAGATCGATCCCGCCATCTACGACACCGGCGTGCCGATCCTGGGCATCTGCTACGGCGCGCAGCTGCTGACCCAGCAGCTCGGCGGCACGGTGACGCGCACAGGCCGGGGCGAGTACGGCCGGACCGTGCTCAACCGCACCGGCTCGTCCCCCCTCTTCGCCGACTACCCGCCGACCGGCCCGGTCGACGTGTGGATGAGCCACGGCGACTCGATCACCGAGGTGCCCCCCGGGTTCGTGGCCCGGGCCTCGACCGCCGAGGCGCCCGTCGCCGTGCTCGAGCACGCCGAGCGGCGCATCCACGGCGTGCAGTTCCATCCCGAGGTGGTGCACACCGACCGGGGCCAGGCACTGCTCGAGCGGTTCCTCTTCGACGTCTGCGGCGCGCGCCCGCTGTGGACGCACACCAACATCATCGAGTCGTCGGTGGAGGAGGTGCGGGCCCAGGTCGGCGGTGCGCGCGTCCTGTGCGCCCTCTCCGGCGGGGTCGACTCCGCGGTGGCCGCCGCCCTCGTGCATCGCGCCGTGGGCGACCAGCTCACCTGTGTGTTCGTCGACACCGGGCTCATGCGCTCAGGTGAGGCCGAACAGGTCGAGGAGACCTTCCGTCGCCAATTCCACTTCGACCTGATCCACGTCAAGGCGGCCGACCGTTTCTTCGGCGTCCTCAAGGGCGTCACCGAGCCCGAGGCGAAGCGCAAGGCCATCGGCGAGACGTTCATCCGTGTCTTCGAGGAGGTGGCGGCGGACGTCGAAGAGGCGCGCTTTCTCGTGCAGGGGACGCTGTACCCGGACATCATCGAGTCGGGGACGGCGGACGCGGCCACCATCAAGTCGCACCACAACGTGGGCGGCCTGCCCGAGGACATGGCCTTCGACCTCGTCGAGCCCCTGCGGCTCCTGTTCAAGGACGAGGTCCGTGCCGTGGGCGAGGAGCTCGGCCTCCCCGAGGAGATCGTCTGGCGCCAGCCGTTCCCGGGCCCCGGCCTGGCCGTGCGCATCATCGGCGAGGTGACACCCGAGCGGGCCGAGATCCTGCGCGCCGCCGACGCCGTCGTGTTGGAGGAGGTCCGGCGCGCCGGGCTCTATCGCGAGCTGTGGCAGAGCTTCGCCGTGCTCCCCGCCGTGCGCACGGTCGGCGTCATGGGCGACGCCCGCACCTACGCGTACCCGATCGTGATCCGCGCCGTCACCTCCGACGACGCCATGACCGCGGACTGGGCACGGCTGCCCTTCGACCTCCTCGAGCGCCTCAGCTCGCGCATCATCAACGAGGTCGACGGCGTGAACCGGGTGGCGCTGGACATCACGTCCAAGCCACCTGGCACCATCGAGTGGGAGTGACGCGGGCCATGGCGGGTGCAGGGACCCCCGCCGCGCCGTTGCCCCGGCTCGGCGTGGGCGCCTACGAGGGCGACGAGTTCGACGACTTCGAGGTCGCCGAGGCGCCGGCCGCGCCCGGCCACGGCGGAAGCGTCGGGGAGGAGACCGAGCCCGGAGCGCCGGCCCGACGGGGCCGCTGGGCGGGGCTCGACATCGACCCCGACGAGCTGCTCGAGGGCCTCAACGATCCACAGCGCCGGGCCGTGGTGCACCGTGGAGGCCCGCTCCTCGTGGTGGCGGGCGCGGGCTCGGGCAAGACCCGGGTGCTGACCCGCCGGGTCGCCCACCTGGTGGCCACGGCAGAGGCCGCCCCCTGGGAGATCCTGGCCATCACCTTCACCAACAAGGCGGCCGACGAGATGCGCGAGCGCCTCGTCGCGCTCATCGGGCCGCCGGCGGAGCGCATGTGGGTCTCGACCTTCCACGCAGCCTGCGTGCGCATCCTGCGCACGCACGCGGACCGGCTGGGATACCGGCGCTCGTTCACCATCTACGACGACAGTGACTCGCGCCGGCTCGTCGAGCAGGTCGAGCGCGACCTGAACATCGATTCGAAGAAGTTGCCGCCCCGCGGGGTGCAGGCGGCCATCTCACGCGCCAAGGCGGAGCTGGTGGGCCCCGGCGACTTCGCCGCCGCGGCGACGAGCGTCTTCGACCGTCGCATCGCCGACGTCTACGCCGAGTACCAGGGGCGGCTGCGCGCCGCGTCGGCTATGGACTTCGACGACCTGCTCCTGTGCGTCGTCGATCTCTTCCGCACGTGCCCTGACGTGCTCGAGTCCTACCAGCGACGCTTCACCCACGTGCTGGTGGACGAGTACCAGGACACCAACCGGGCACAGAACGAGATCGTCCTCATGCTGGGCGCCGCCCACCGCAACGTGTGCGTGGTCGGCGACAGCGACCAGTCGATCTACTCGTTCCGCTCGGCGGACATCCGCAACATCCTCGAGTTCGAAGAGGCCTTCCCCGACGCGGCGGTGATCCCGCTCGAGCAGAACTACCGCTCGACCAAGACGATCCTCGACGCCGCCAACGCCGTCATCGCCAACAACACGACGCGCGTGCCCAAGGAGCTGTGGACCGAGGGCGGGCGCGGCGAGCCGCTGCGGCGCTACCGGGCCGAGGACGAGTACGACGAGGCCGCCTGGGTGACCCGTGAGATCGCCCGGCTGTGCGCCACCGAGGGCCTCCGCTACGGCGACGTGGCGGTCTTCTACCGCACCAACGCCCAGAGCCGGGCCCTGGAGGAGGCCCTCGGGCGGGCCCGGATCCCCCTCAAGGTGGTGGGCGGGACCCGTTTCTACGACCGCCGCGAGGTGAAGGACGTCCTCGCCTACCTGCGGGTGCTGGCCAACCCGTCCGACGAGGTGTCGGCCCGGCGCATCGTCAACGTCCCGCGCCGGGGCATCGGCGACACGTCGGCCGAGCGCCTGTCGGCCTGGGCCCGTGCCAACGGCCTGTCGTTCGCGGCGGCGCTGGCCTTCGCCGCCGATGCCGGGGTGACGGGGCGCGCGGCGAAGGGCGTGGCCGAGCTGCGCACGCTCCTCGACGGGTTGCGCACCCTCGTCGTCGAGGGCGCCGGCCCCGCCGTGCTCGTCGACGAGGTGGCCGTCCGCACCGGCTACCGGGCCGAGCTCGAGGCGGAGGGGACCCTCGACGCCCGCGGGCGGCTCGAGAACGTCGGCGAGCTGGCCGTGGCCGCCACCCAGTACGACGACCTCGACTCGTTCCTCGAGTCGGTGGCCCTGGTGGCCGATGCGGACGAGCTCGGGGGCGACGGCAGCCGCGTCTCGCTCATGACGCTGCACACGGCCAAGGGGCTCGAGTTCCCGGCGGTCTTCCTCATCGGCATGGAGGACGGGGTCTTCCCCCACCTGCGCGCCCTCGACGACCCGGTGCAGCTCGAGGAGGAGCGGCGCCTGTGCTACGTGGGCATCACCCGGGCTCGCGAGCACCTCTACGTCACCCACGCCTGGCGCCGCACCCAGTGGGGGTCGACCAGCCACGCCATTCCCAGCCGGTTCCTCTCCGAGCTCCCCGATGAGCTCGTGCGCGACGTGGGGCCCTCGCTCCGGGACCGCCCCGACCGCGCCTGGGGCGGGCGCCGGGGGCCGGGGGCCGCCCGGCCCGACCCCTCGGGGTTCGAGGCCGACGCCGAGTGGGACTGGGACGACCTCCACGAGGCAGGCGGGGACGCCTGGGACGACGCGCAGGGCCCCCGGGACGAGGGCGAGGGGGGCCGCGGCCGGTCGGCGTCGACCCGTGGCGCGCCCTCGCCCGCCCTGGACCGGCGCAGAAGCCCAGGTAGGCTGGGGTCGACGAAATCGCCGCCGGAGCGATCGGCGCGGTCGGGCTCGTCGGGCACGGGTGGGGCTCGGTCCCGCCGTCTGCCCAAGATGGCGCAGTGGCGATTCGACGAAGGACGCTGACCACGGGATCGTCACCATGCCCCTGACGACGACGGACGGGCACGGCCCCAAGTCGGTGCTGCCACGCCAGCCGGGGGCACCCCGACCCGGCAGTGCCCGTCACGACGCCGGCTGGTTCCGCCGGGTCCGCGACCGTCGCCGCGCCCAGAGGGTCAGGCGCAACCACGAGCGGGCGGCCCGGCGCACCTGGTTCGGGCGCCATCCCAAGACCACGGCCTTGCTCGCGGTCCTCGTGGCCCTCACCCCCGTGTGGTGGTCGCTGGGGTCGTTCATGGCCAACCCCGCCAACGGCCCATTCGGCGGCCGGTTCGTCGAATGGGTGCGCGACCACGGGGGCAACGGCATCGTCGTGTGGGTGGAGAACTGGTGGTACGCGCACCACCCGCCGCCCACGGGGGGCAAGCCCAAGGCCGGGGCCATCCCCTCGCCCAAGGGGGCGGGGGCCACGACACCGAACGCCACGGTCGCCCATCTGCCGGTGCCGTCGCCGATCGCGCCCCTGGCCAGCCCGCCGATCCCCGGCGAGGGACTCTGGCACCCGGCGGGCCGCCTCGTCCACGGCATCCCCGCCGTCTACGAGTCCTACCTACGTCCCGACCCGGTGCACACGAGCGTCGTCGACGGGGTCATGTGGATGGACCCCACGCTCCTGCGGGCCACGCTGTACTCGGGCTCGCAGGTCCCCGGCGACGGCCCATGGCACTACACGGCCCCCGTCGGCTCAGTCGAGGCGACCTCGCTCGTGGCCGCCTTCAACTCCGGCTTCCGGATGAGCGACGCCCTCGGCGGCTACTACTCCGAGGGGCGTGAGGTGGTCCCGTTGCGCACCGGGGCGGCCACGGCCGTCATCTACACCGACGGGACGATGAACATCGGGGCCTGGGGCACGGAGGTGACCAGGACCCCCGAGGTGGTGGCGGCCCGCCAGAACCTCCACCTGCTCGTCGACAACGGGGCGCCCGTGCCCGGGCTCAACGCCAACGACACCTCCGAGTGGGGCTTCACCCTGCACAACGACATCTACGTCTGGCGCTCGGGCGTGGGCATCACCGGCGACAGGGCCATCGTCTACGTGGGCGGGCCGGGCCTCAACATCACGACGCTGGCAGACCTGCTGGTACGCGCCGGTGCGATGCGGGCGATGGAGCTCGACATCAACACGGCGTGGGTCAACGCCGCCACCTATGGCCCCTCGACGCCCGACGGCGCGGCCAGCGCTGCCAACGGCACGAACCTCATCACCGGGATGGCCGGCGGCACGTCGCGCTACTTCTCCCCCTGGTACCGCGACTTCTTCACCATGTCCGCCCGGTGAGTGTTCGCCCGGTAAGTGCCCGCCCGGTGAGTGCCCGCCTGTGAGCACGGCCGGCCCATCGGGCTCGGCCGGCCGGCGTGAGTGGGACGCCTCCACCTACGACCGCATCGCCGACCCCCAGACGCGCTGGGGTGCGGGCGTGCTCGAGCGGCTCGAGCTCACCGGCGGTGAGACCGTCCTCGACGTCGGGGCGGGGACCGGGCGCGTGACGGAAATGCTCCTCGAGCGGCTCGAGAGCGGCCGGGTGGTGGCGCTTGACGCCTCGGCGTCGATGCTCGAGGTGGCCGCGCGGCGCCTGGAGCGCTTCGGCGATCGGGTGCGCGCGCTCCACGCGGACGTCCTGCGGCTCGACGCCTCCATGCTCGGCGGCTGGGCCCCCGTCGACGCCGTGTTCTCTACCGCCACCTTCCACTGGGTCCTCGACCACGACCGGCTCTTCGCCGTGCTGGCGTCGGTGATGGCGAGCGGCGCGCCGCTCGTGGCCCAGTGCGGGGCGGCGGGCAACATCGCCGGCCTGATAGAGGCGGTGCGGGCCACGGGCCACGAGCGCGCCGGGCAATGGAACTACGCGACCCCCGACGAGACCCGGGGGCGCCTGGCGCGCGCGGGGTTCGTCGACGCCGAGGTGTGGACCAACCCCGAGCCCACGCCCATCGAGTCCGGCGAAGCCCTGGAGACCTACCTGGAGGCGGTGTGCCTGCGCAGCCACGTGGCCGCCCTGCCCGAGCCCGAGCGCGTCCCGTTCGTCAAAGCGGTGGCGGCGGCGATGGACGAGCCGGTCATCGACTACGTGCGCCTCAACATCGTGGCCCGCCGGGCCTGAGCAACCCGGGAGAGCCGATGCGCCGGGCGTAGGGTGAGTGCCGTGGCGCAGGCATCGGGACGCCGGAGCGGAGCGTGACGCCGCCGCCCCCCCCGGCCGGCTGGTACCCGAACCCTGACGGAACCGCCAGCCTGCGCTGGTGGGACGGGGGCCGGTGGACCGAGCACGTCCACGCGACTCCGGCACCCCCGGCGCCCGACGCGATCCCGGTGCCCCCACCGCTTCCCAGCGCCTCGCCTCCCGGCGTCATGGCGCCGCCCGGTCCCATCCCCCCGCCCCCGGAGCGTTTCGGTGGCCCCCGGTCGGCCGCGCCCGTGGCCGGGCGCACCGGGCTGGTCGTGGCCATCTGCTTCGTCGTCGTGGCGGCCGTCGTGTTCGTGCCCTCGGTCTTCTTTGTCGCCCGCACCGTCGTCGACCAGATCGTCCACGCCCCGACCATGGCGGTGCCGGGCACCCTGAGCCTGTCGCTGCCGGCGTCGGGTGACTACTACCTCTACGACCCCTTGGGCGTCGGTGCCCTCGACGCGTCGGATCTCGTGGTCGTCGGGCCGAACGGCACCGCGCCCACGCTGGGGGCGCCGACGGGCACGCAGACCGTCACCCGCGACGGCAGGACGTACACGGCGTCGGTCGGCTTCCACGCCGCCGTTGCAGGCGACTACACGATCACCGTCCGGGCCTCGTCGGCCGGCGCGCACCGGGTGATCGTGGCGCCGTCGTTCGGCACGGTGGCCGCCGAGGTGGCCGGCTGGGGGGTGGGCATCGGCCTGTCGGTGCTGCTCGGCATCGCCGGGATCGTCATCCTCGTCGTGGCGCTCGTCCAGCGCAGCCGCGCCCGGCGGGCGATGCCGCCGTCGTATCCGACGCCTTTGCCGTCGTGAGCGACGAGGACCTTCGGGCCGCGCTGGCCGACGTTGCCCGCCGGCTGGCGGCCGCCGAGGCCGTCCTGGCCATCCAGGCGCTCAAGGCGCGCTACGGCGAGCTCGTCGACCGGCGCTTCGAGCGCGGCGCGGTGGTCCCCGCGGCGCGCCTGGCCGAGCTGGGCGCGGCCATCGCCGAGCTCTTCACCGAGGACGGGGTGTGGGACGGGGGGCCGGTGCTCGGGGTGGCCGAGGGCAGGGCCGCCATCGCCGCGCGCCTGGCCGAGCCCACGCTGGTGTTCTCCCGCCATCTCTTCGTGTCCCCGAGCATCACCGTGGAGGGCGATCGGGCCCGTGGCCGCTGGGAGCTGCTCGCGCCGTGCAAGGACGCGGCGGGCCGCTCCTACTGGATGTGCGGGATCGAGGAGGACGAGTACGCGCGCGACGGGCTCGGCGTCTGGCGCCACGCCCGCATGACCCTCACGACGGTGACCATGGCCCCGGTCGGCGAGGGGTTCGACCAGATCTGGTGCTAGGTGGCGTCAGGCCCGCGCGCCGAGCGCCCCGGCCACGGGGAGGGCGGCCTCCTCCATGGCGAGCAGCGCCTGGTGCAGCGCCCGGCTGGCCTCGCCGAGCTCCATGGCCCGCTGGCCCGCTGCCGGGCCGGTCAGCGCCAGCTCCCAGAGGCGGTCGACCGTGCGGGTCACCCGCCGCAACTGCATGGTGATCGACGAGAGCTCCCGAGGTCGGGCGTCGCCGTGGGCGCTGTGCATGGAGGAGGCTCCTTGGGAGTCTGACCCTGGCGGGCCAGGGACTGGAGGGGGGGCGGTCGCCAACGGTCCGCCGTTGCTGTGTGAAAGCACTATGCCTACTGACTCCGGGCGGCGACAGGGTCCAAAGTCCCGAGACGCCGCCCCGTATCCTGGTCGAGGCGCCCGCGCGCCGTGGTCGGGAGGACCCATGGACCTCCGACGGGCGAAACCCGCCCGCCCTGTGAAATCCCTCGTCGTCGCCCTGCTCGTCGTCGCCGCGGTCGTCGCGCTGGTCGTCGCGCTCGTCCCCGGGGCCGGCCGACGGGGAACCGGCGGCCGGGTGCGGGGCACCGGTTCGGCCGGTGCTGCCGGCGACGTTCTCGGCTCCGGGAGCACCGGGTCGGCCGGCCGCGGGACGGGGGGGACGGTCCCGGAGGGGTCGCCGACGACCACGACCGTGCCGGCCACGCTGACGCTGGCGGGCTGCCCGCCGCCGCCGGCCCCGCCGTCCTCCGCCCCGCCCGCGCCGCCGTCGCACCCGGCGGTCCTCGTGCCCGAGTCGGCCCTGCCGGCGCCCCCCTGGCCGACCCTGCGGGTGCACGACCTGTCCGCCATCTCGGGCAAGGGCATGTGGATCTGGCAGTGGTCGCAGACCGAAGGCGCCGACGCGGCGGCCGTCGTCGCCCGGGCCCGCGCCGCGGGGCTCCATCAGCTGTGGGTGCGGGTGGCCGACTCCTTCGACGGCTTCTACGGCGCGGCGGAGCTCGACGCGCTCGTGCCCGCCGCCCATCGCGCGGGCCTCGCCGTCATCGGGTGGGGCTTCCCCTATCTCTACGACCCCGTGGGCGACGCCGGCTGGACCCGCGCCGCCCTCGACTGGCGGGGTCCCGGCGGCGCCGAGCTCGACGGGTTCAGCGCCGACATCGAGATGGCGACCGAGGGCGTGGCCCTCTCCGCCCGGCGGGTGACGGTCTACCTGGCCCTCGCCCGTCAGGCCGCGGCCGGCCGCCCCTTCGTGGGCACCGTCTACCCGCCGACGGACCGGCTCTGGGCGACCTATCCCTACGCGTCGATCGCCCCCTACGTCGACGCCTTTGCCCCGATGGTCTACTGGTCGTGCACCCAGCCGGCGGCGGCGGTGCAGCAGGCGATCGCCCGGCTGGCCACCCTTGCGCCCGTCGCCCCCATCGGCCAGGCCTTCTCCACCGCGGGCACACCGGGCGAGCGGGCCGGCGCCCCCAGCGCGGCCGAGATCACGCAGTTCCTGGCGGTGGCGCGCGCCGACGGGGCGGTGGGCGCCTCCTTCTGGAGCTGGCAGGCGGCGGACGCCGAGCAGTGGGCCGCCATCGGCGCCTATCCCTGGCCCCTGGCCCCGGTCCCCGTCGGAGCCCACCCGGGCACCGGCTGACACGACGCCGCGGGTTGCGCCGGGCACCCGCCGGGCCGACGCGCCGCCCGTTCAGCCGAAGCAGGCAGCGAGGAAGGCCTCGAGGCCCTGCCAGTCCACCTCGACGTCGAAGCGGCCCCCCTCGTGGGCGATGGTCAGCGTCGGGCAGAAGACGTCGGTGTCGCCCACGAAGAAGTGCGGCGACCCCACCACGCCACGGGCACGCCCCTCGGCCCAGTCGGCCTCGACCCGTGCCCGCCCGCCGGCCCCGGCGGTCGCGGCCCCGCCCGACGTCGCCGGGTCCAGCCCGGCCGCCGCGGCGACGGCGTCGAGCACGGCGGGGTCCTGAAGGTCCAGGCCCTCCTCGAACAGGGCGCGGCGCACACCCAGGCTCACGGCCTCGCCCGCCGCCAGGCTCGTGTCGTAGGCGGCCGCCGCGAGGGCGAGGGCGGGGACCGACGAGCGGGGGAAGCGGGCGGGGTCGAAGCCGGCGAAGAGCCCGGGGGCCACACTGCGGCGCAGCGCCTCGATCTCCTCGGCCACCACGGCGGGGTCGAGGGGCGCGCCGTTGACCAGCTCGAGCGGCCAGGAGCGGCAACGCAGCACCACGTCCGGGCGGTCGCGGCGGCGACGTTCGTCCACCAACCGGGACAGCCCCGCGTGGGTGAAGGGGCACACGACGTCGGCGAAGACCTCGACGACCCGCACGGCGGACACGCGTCGCCCGTCGTTCGCCGCTGGCCGCCCGGGGTCCGCCCGGGTCAGCCCGGCAGGCGCCGCCAGAGGGCGGCAGGCAGCAGCCGGAGCAGCGCGAAGACGAATTTCAGGGGGGCGGGCGACCACACCGTCGCGGCACCCCGCTCCAGGCCGCGCACGACGTCGGCCGCCACCGCGTCGGGCGTGGTGGCCATGGGGCCGGGCTCGCGCCCCGCCGTCATCCTGGTGGCCACCCACCCGGGGCGCACGATCATGAGGCCGGCACCCGAGCCCCGCAACGACTCGGCCAGGCCCTGGGCGAAGCCGTCGAGCCCCGCCTTGGAGGCGCCGTAGACGAAGTTGGCCCGCCGGACCCGCACGCCGGCCACCGACGAGAGCACGACCATGCGGCCCGTCCCCTGGGCCCGCAGGACGTCCGCGAACGCCACCATGGCCGCGGCCGGGCCCACCGTGTTGGTGGTGAGCACCCGCGCCGTGGCCAGCGGGTCGTGCTCGTCGGTCGACTGGTCGCCCAGGACCCCGGCGGCCACCAGCACGAGGTCCACGTGGCCGAGGCGCTCCGCCGTCTCCCGGGCGAAGGCGCCGTGGCCTTCGACGTCGGTGACGTCGAAGGGGCGGGTCTCGACCTTGTCGGTGCCCAGCGCCTCGAGCTCCTTGGCCGCGGCGGCCAGCGACACCTCGTCGCGCCCGGCCAGCACCACGTGGCGCAGGCGGGTGGTCGCCAGCGCGCGCAGCACGGCCCGGGCGATCTCCGACGAGCCGCCGAGCACGACCGCGGTCTGGGGCATGCCCATGGCGTCGTTCATCCGTCCCCTCCTGCTGTGGTGGCCGAGCGGGTGGCGGCACGCGTCCGGGTGCGGACGGGGCGCCCCGCGCCGCGTCCTGTGCCGGCCGCGCGGGTCCGCTTGCCCGGTGCGCCGGCGCGCCCGGCCCGGCCGGCCGGGCCGGTGACGATGCCGAGCCGGCACGCCAGGTCCGACACGAGGACGCCCGCGGGGTCCACCC
>Ga0187780_10000212_pt1 | contig 45016 bp, 39 predicted proteins | sample 1015_Q2_SP10_20__FD_132429 | JGI IMG/M metagenome (GOLD analysis project Ga0187780, IMG submission 132429) | Tropical peat soil microbial communities from peatlands in Department of Meta, Colombia - 1015_Q2_SP10_20_MG | ecosystem: Environmental > Terrestrial > Soil > Wetlands > Peat | place...
GCGATGCGGCGGCCGAGCCACGATCCGCAGCAACCTGGTACCATTTTCGCGCTTTGTCGATATCGGCCGTTACCGCAACGGCTCCAAGCCGCTTGATGACTAAAGGATCATAGGTCGAGCCAAGCGCCAGTGCCGCGTCAGCACTGCCGGCGTCGGCGGCGCGCTCAAACAATAGGCGCGCCGCGGCGAAATCCCCGTTGCTGAGCAGATCCTTGCCGCGCTTGATCAGTCTGACGAGTTCGTCGTTGTCGAGCACCACCGCAGGCCGGTTGGGCGTGGGAGAAGCAGACTGCGGCGCAGGGGCTGGCGCGGCATGTGCCGGCGGCAACCTGTCACTCACCGGCGGCGCCGGTTGCGGATTCAGCACCGGCGCTGGAGTACCCTCGACATTCGACAGCGATTGGTTCGCCGGAGCGGTTGCGATCACCTGAGGTGGCGGCTGAGCGGCGATCGGTCCGCCCCCGGGCGGCACCTGTGATGGTCCACGCACCGCCTGCGGCAACGACTGGGCGGCGCGCGCTAATCCGTCAGGGATCAAGGCTGGGACAATTTGACGAGTTGCGACGGACGAGGGCGTATCTGTGCTCGCCGCGATCGAAGCTAGTGGACCCTTGGCTTGCGCATGCTCGGGAGCGGGCTGCTTCGTATTGAACAGCATTACCGCCGCGCCGGCGACAGTCGCTGCAATGGCGCAAATCATGACCATTTGCAGGACGAGTGGCCATAAGTTTAGAGCACCCAACGGCTCTGGAACCGCTTCTGCCTCCAGGACGCGCGGACGCCAAATCTCGTTACTTAAGCCACGGTTTTCGCTACTGACAAGCTCGTTCCGCGTTCGCTGCTCGACAGGAGGTGGTCCAGCCGAATGTCCCACTAGCGGCAGCACTTGGTTACGGGCCCATGGTGGCGCGTAGGCCAACTCGGGGTGAGAATTTTCAGGGTCCTGATTCGGCGAATTCATAGTCGCCATCCGTGCTTTCAAGTGTACCAACCATCGAATGTTTAGATCGCCTCGTTAATGGTGCTGCGTCTGCCATTGCAGAAATTTGCGAAACAAGGCCTCTCGTTCCGCATCGCTGGTGGGTATGTTGGGCTGATTGCTCAGGAATGTCTCGAAAGCAGCCCGCTGTTGCTGCTGTGGCTGCTGCTGCGCCTGCAGCTGCTGCAGCAGATTCTCCGCCACGCTAAACCTCGTCCAGCCTGGCACCGTGGCCGCTAAATTCACGTCCCGCCATTTCGGATGATAGGGCGGATGCTGGAATGTATCCCAGCGGTTGAACAAATATTGGATGAAACGCTCGACTTTGTTGTAGCGATCTGTGTTCTTCTGCCAGTTGAACACTGCCAGCACTGCCGGGACCGCGATAGTATCGATATGGTCCTGCCCCTGCAGCAGATTGGGATAGTCCTGCTTGGTGAACTCGCCAAGTGTGTAAAGGTCTTCAAAGGTTTTGTTGAAAGGGATGTTCACCAAGTGCAGGCCGGAATTGGCCGGGATTTTCGCGAAGAAGTCGATCGGCTTCGGGATAACCCGCGCGATGGCATCGACCTCGCCGGATTGCAGCTTCTGCAAGGCGGTCGGTTGATCGATGAGCACCTGGTCGACGTTGATGCCGAGCCGTTGGAACACGATGGTGCCGGTCAGGCTCGCGCCAGTGCCGGCTGGGCCGAAATTGACCTTTTTGCCGCGAAGATCCTCGAGCGACTGGACGTCATTGCGCGCCAGGATATGCAATTCCGAGATCGGCAACCGGATGATGTACTGAATGCGGCGCTCGAGATTGGGCGTCTTACGTTCGCTGCGAAAATACTCGAAGACGTCGGATTGGGTGACTGCCGCGTCGACGCCGCGAAGATAGAGCAGATCGTCGAGATTGGACGCCGCGCCGTAGGAAACGATCGGAAGAATGCGCAGATTGTCGCCGTCGTTCAGCACCGAAGCCATTTCGTCGACGAAGCGCATGTAAGTTCCGGAGAGGAGGCCGCCGACGATGCCGACCGTCCAGGCGTTCTTTTTCTCGCGCAAAGCGGAGTCGGAACCGCCTTCTTGAATGGATTTCGGTATGGTTTGCGCGGCAAGATTGGCAGTAAACAAACCCATCGCCAAAGCCGCCAGGCAGGCGAGAACAACACGGCTACGCATCTACTGCCCCAAACATGATATATTGCGGCCCGATCGGGCCAGCACGCTCAGAGTGCACGAGATAGGGAATTAATTATGACCGACCTCGCCCGGAGCGGATTTTTGTTTATCACAATTCGCTGGTGTATTTTAGTTCGGCAAAGAAATCGCCGTATTGTGACCAGAGTTTTTCCTTTCTGAGTTGAAATCTTCGGCCGCATTCCGGAACCGTCCGGTTGTGGCCGTGAAACGTCGTGGTTGTGCAAAGGGCTGCGGAGCGGCGGACAGTTGTGCCACGCCGGCGCGGCGATTTGCGCGAGTGGCGCGCCGCCTCGGACCGGCGTGGCTGCGGACGACATAACTTCGGCCGAACCGGCCCCTTGTAGACGCGAGCGTAGTACTGAGGAGGATGAAATGCGTACAAAATTGGCCATCGTGGCGCTGGCGGCAGTGCTTGCCGCCGCTTGGATTGCGCTTGCGCATCTGAAATTTGCACAAGCCGACCAATGGCCGACCCGGCCCGTCACCATGGTCGTCCCCTTCGCGGCCGGCGGTCCGACCGACGTCGTCGGCCGCATCGTAGCGGAGCGGCTGAGCGACATTCTCGGCCAGCAGATGATCGTGGAAAATGTCGGTGGTGCGGGAGGAATGACAGGCGCTCAACGCGTGGCTCAGGCGACGCCCGACGGCTATCAAGTTCTGCTCGGCACGGTGGGAACTCAAGCCTACAACCAGACCCTCTATAAAAAGCCACTCTACAACGCCAATAGCGATTTCGCGCCAGTCGTGCTCATTGCCGAGCAACCCTTGGTCCTGGTCGTGCAGAAGGATTTCCCGGCCGACTCGCTCAAGAATTTCGCCGCTTACGTCAAAGCCAATGCGGCGAAACTGTCGTTCGGTTCGGGCGGCAGCGGGTCAGCAACCCACCTCGGCTGCGTGCTGCTCAATACCGCAATTGGGGTCAATGTGCAGCACGTGCCCTATCGCGGTTCGGCGCCTGCCATGCAGGATTTGATCGCGGGACGCATCAACTATCTCTGCGACGCCGTTTCCACCGCGCTCCCGCAGATCAAGGCCGGGTCCGTGCGGCCGATCGCCGTTCTGGCGCGCCACCGGTCGCCTGTCCTGCCCGACGTGCCGACCGCGCAAGAGCAAGGGCTTGCCGGGTTCGAGGCCAATAACTGGATTGGGCTGTTCTTCCCGCGTAACACGCCGGATGCGATCGTTCGCCAGCTTCATGACGCAACGATCAAGGCCATGAATACGCCGGCGCTGCGTTCCCGCATGGAGGCCATCGGAACCGACTTGGTGAGTTCCGACCGCACGGGCACCGACTATCTCAAGCAGTTCGTCGGCAGCGAGATCGCGAAATGGGCCGTGCCAATCAAGGCCAGCGGCGTGTCGGTCGACTAACGGCGAGCGCGGCAGGCACCGAGAGCGCAATAATCGAATCGATTGCGGCTCTAGATGTTTGATAGACATGATCTTTTCGGAAAACCGGCTTCCACTTTCCGGATCATGCCCTATTGTCTTCGCACCACCTCCGGCAAGTTGGCGATGGCGGCCGCTATCCGCCGCGCTTCGTCGCGGCTGAGCAGCTTTACGATCGAACGCCGGCGCGGATCGTCCTCGTAATAGATATAGGCGAGCTCTTGGCCGCCTCGGGCTTTCACCACAAAACAGCCGACAAGGTCCTCGACGACCCAAGGTGACCGAAAGCGCCGTTGTTCAGGCATGGGCGATGATAGGCGCCGAATATCGGCGCCAAATGGGCGCAAGTGGGCCGCAATTTGGCTTCGGCTTTGGCAGCTTGCTCGAACGGCGCCGTTACGACCGGGTTCCGCCATTCCCGGCGCTACGTTATTTCTGCGGTCCCGCCGAGACGTTCCAGGGCAGCATCGCAGCGCGCGCAACTTCGGACCAAGGAAAAGTCCAAGGAAGCCACGCCATCTGCGCAGCCTGAACCCAAAACATAAACGGGTTGGCGGTCTCGAGGAACCGGCCGAACGCCTCGAATGAGGGGGTCGCCCGCAGATTGACCGAAATCCGTTCGGCGTCGCCCTCCGGCGACCTCGAGTGAACGATCTCAATCTCCAAACCGGGGAGATGCGCCGTCGCACGCGTTGTGTCGTCTTCGATTTGAGGGTGGTGCAAGCATCTTCTCCATTGTCTAACCTTCACGACGTGGATCGTGATCTGTGAGGCCGGTACGGCTCGGAACCGCGATCCGAATTGCGCGTTGTTAGCGTCCAGGTTCCATCGCGGATGGAGGATCTAATGTGCTGGGAAATAGACTACAAGCTCTTCGCCGAACAGCAGAAAGCTCAAGACGCGCGCATCGAGCAAGAGCGGCGGCGCGATGGAGTTGTTGCCAAACTCCTCGACGACGCCAATAAGCAAAACGAAAAGGCGAACGCACTAGAAACGACAGTCAAAGAAGCGGCGCCCGCGAAATAGGCGTGCGGGCGCTTCCGCCGCGATCGTGCACGAGGCTGCTTTGCTGCGCGTAGCGGAGCTCTTCATTCCGCGCGAAGTCCGGCGTCCTTTATGACTTTGGACCACTTCGCCATTTCGTCCTTGAAGAAGGCGCTGCACTCTTCGGGCGAGCTGCCGATCGGCACATAGGCCATGGCCGATAGTCTCTCCTTGACATCAGGTTGCGAGAGGCTGCCGACGATCAAGCGATTGAGCTCCGTGACGATGTCCTTAGGCGTGCCCGCGGGCACCACGACCGCGGTCCAGGTGCTGCCTTCCACCTCCGGAAACCCGGCCTCGCCCATTGTCGGGATTTCAGGCAATGTCGGCGATCGCGCCTTGCCGGTCACGGCCAATGCGCGCAGCGCCCCGCTCCTAATCAACGGCACCGCCGGCGCCAGCGCGCCGAACGAGATCGGTGTATGCCCCGCGACGGTCGCTTCGACGGCCTGCCCGCCGCCATCAAACGGCACATGGACGAGATCGAGTTTCAACGATTGCTGGAATAGTGCGCCGACGAGCTGCGGCGGCGTACCGATTCCCGGCGACGCGTAGCTGTACTTGCCGGCATCGGCGCGGATCAGCGCCACCAACTCCTTCACCGTTTGCGCAGGGACCGACGGATTGATCGCCAACACGACCGGAGTCTGTGCGCCGAGCGTGACCGCGTCCAAGTCCTTGAGCGGATCGTAGGGCACGTGGCTATAGAGAAAGGGATTATTGGTGAGATTGCCGCCGGTCACCAAGAGCGTGTAGCCGTCCGGCGGCGATTGCGCCGCGCGTCCGGCGCCGATATTGCCGCCGGCGCCGCCGACATTCTCGACGTAAAAATTCCGGCCGGTTTGCTCGGAGAGTTTTTGCGCGATCAGGCGCGCAAAGAGATCGGTCGGGCCCCCGGCTGCGAACCCGACGATCAGCTTCACCGGCCGTGCCGGCCAGGTCTCCGCAGCGGCGGATGCGAGGCCCGCCGCGAACAACAGCAGTGCCAAAGCAAGACGGTTTTTCACGTCGGCCTCCCGGCGGTCGGCTCGGACCTCATGCGCTCGATCGCGCAACCAGCGTTCATGTCATGTCTTTCGTCACGACAAGCTTCGGAGCGAAGACAGATGCATTGACGCAACCAAGATAGAGACTTCCGATTGATTGTAGCAATATGTTTGCTTCTTATCGGCCGCCAGAGCGGGCGTCCCGGTGGGCGCGCCTCTGTCTAGCGAATCCTCCGCTCGGGAGACACCGCCATGATGACTCGTCGTACATTGACTTCCGCGCTCGCGACCGCAGCCGCGGGAACGCTGATGCCGCGCCTGGCGCGTGCCGAGAATAGCTCTTCGGCTCGCAACGTCGTCATGGTCCACGGCCTGTTTGCGGACGGATCGTGCTGGTCCGAGGTGATCGGACGCTTGCAACCGGCGGGGATGAACGTGACGTCCGTGCAGAACCCGCTGACAACGCTGGACGATGCGGTGGCGGAGACGCAAGGCGTGTTGAACCGGCAGGACGGGCCCACCGTGCTCGTGGGACATTCCTTCGCCGGCATGATCGTGACGGAGTGCGGCGTCGATCCAAAAATCTCCGCAGTCGTCTATGTCGCGGCGCGAGCTCCGGATGCCGGAGAGGACTACACGGCGCTGGCCAAGAACTTTCCGGCGCCACCCGCCTCGGCAGGCATCGTCTTCGATGGCGACGAGGGAAGACTGACAGAGGCCGCGTTCCTGCGCGATTTTGCCGGCGATCTGCCTCAAGCGCGGGCGCGGATGCTCTATGCGGTCCAACAACCCTTTCATAAGGCGCTTTTGACCGGCAAGACCAAACACGCCGCCTGGCGTTCGAAGCCGAGCTTCTACGCGGTTTCGACGCAAGATCGAACGATCAATCCCGATCTGCAACGGTTCATGGCCAAGCGCATGGGAGCAACGACAATCGAGCTGACGTCGAGCCATTTGTCGCTCATCTCGCATCCGCAAGAAATCGCCGACCTGATCCTGCGAGCCGCCGGACAGCGAGCATAGTCGCGAACCTGACAACTGCCGTTTGCGACATTTCGATTGCCGCCCGAACATTGTCGGCGGGAGCGACTTGTCGTTTCCGCCGCACCTGGCCTCGTCAAAAATCTTATTGCTGAAAGCCGCCATTTTTTGACGGACTTCGACGCTCTCTACAAACGGCGACTGGCCCCAATACGGTTCCCAAAATCGTGCCTCATATTCGCTCGGTCAGTGTCGGGCGGGTGGACAGATGAGCTAAAACCCGAGCGGCGTCGAGGTACAAAGTAAGCCGCTGCTCGTCATAAGGCTTGCGTAATTCTCGCCGTACTGCGTCCTGTTGTGCTTGGTTGCTTGAATGATAGATAAATAAGCCCCATCCCGCTCCCACCACGATTCGCATGCTGAAAATGAAGCCCCAATTTTTGAGTCCGCTCGCTGGGCCGTCCTGGACGCATCATATCCTCCTCGATCGTTTGAAAAGCCGTTTGCGCAAGGGTCGCTTTTCACCAGCGCCCAGCTTTTATTGTTTTTCCTGGCGGGTTGAGGGGTAACCTGCACGTAGCCGCGGCGTGGGCTTCGGGGGGACCAAAATCGGCCTTTGGTACAGCTGGGTGGACTCGAACCACCGACCTCCTGATCCACAGGTGCCTGATCGCGGTATTCCTGAGACTGAATGAGAAGAGTTGAGAGGCGATTTACCTTTACAGAACAAATAATTTGCTACGACATTAGTATCCAGGGTTCTTAGGGATTCTCACGGCCTCTCACCGTTTTTGGATCCTGTTTGGAACCATAATGCCATGCCCAGACGTGTTGCCCCGCTTTCTGTGAAGAAGCTCGCCTCAGTTCGGCCCGGAGAAAAGCCGATCGAACTTGTGGACGGGTACGTGCCTGGCCTTCGTGTTCGGGTCCTACCGAGCGGCACGCGAACGTGGTCGCTTAATATACGCGATAGCAAAGGGGTTCGCCGACGTTTTGAAGTAGGCTCTGGTTTGAGCCTTGCTGAGGCCCGTCGCAAGGCTGAATGGCTGTTCAGTGCGCTCGCTACTGACTTACCGGTGATCTGTAGCGTAGATGTCGGCGTTGGGTCATTTTCGCCGATTCAGCGTCCCTCAGAACCGCTAGCAATGCATCAGGTTCGCTCGCAACTCTCGCTTCCCGCGTAATTTTTCCCGTATCATCCACAACGCAGACGCTCGTGTCCTTGACCGATACGTCCAGTCCAGCAAAATAGTTCATCGCCGCCGGTGGCTTGATGAGCTATGGGGGCAACCTCACCGACGCTTACCACTTGGCTGGTGTCTACACGGGCCGCATCCTAAAGGGCGAAAAGCCCAGCGAACTACCGGTACAGCAGGCCACCAAAGTGGAGCTTTATATCAATCTCAAAACCGCTAAAGCGCTCGGCATCACCGTCCCAATTCCGATACTTGGCCGCGCCGACGAGGTGATCGAATAGCGCCAGTTCTGCCGCAGCGCAGAATGTCTGCTTTTGGCACTTCTCGGAAGTCGCGCTATGTCGGGGTTAAGTCCGAAATGCTCCACATTGCAGACATTCGCGCGTCCCTAATTCCAAATCCTAATCGGCGTGCGGTTCAAACGTGCGACCAAAGAATTTTTGCACTCTGGCTAGCCCGTCAATCCGTTCCAGAGTTAGCTACCGATTGACTCGTGTTCTGTTTCGGCGACGATCCCGCCATGGGTTTCAATCGCCGGAAGATAGAAGCTGAGCGGAAGGCGAAGGCCGATGCTGAGGCCGCCGCCAAGCGGGCGACGGACGCTTACGTGCTCGCGGACGCGGAAGCTTTAATCGCGGCCTGGAACGAGCGGCAGGCCAAGGGCATGCCTCTCTTGTTCGCGCCAACGATCGGTGCCGCGATTGCCGCGCGCTATTGGTTTCTTTGGGTGCGCTGCCCCGCATGCCGTACGATCAACGCGATTGACCTACGCACGATCGATCGCCACCGCGACGCTGCGGTGACAAGCCTCATTCCGTGGCTCTCTTGTCGCTCATGCCGGCCGAACGCGCCGTTTGCTGAATTGGTGCGGCTTTCGCGTACGGACTACAGGCACCGGATACTTGGCAACTAAAATATGCGTCTCCGCTGGCCTAACGTCGCTCAATTGCGCATGGACTTGCCGGATTCGTTGCTCGCACTAATGGCCTTTGAAACCCGGCGCGGCTGGTAGCTATGTGGTTGCTAAGCCCTTCCCGCCAATTAGCAGCCTTGAGCTAACCTATTGAAATCATTGGCGCGCCCGAAGGGATTCGAACCCCTGACCTCTGCCTTCGGAGGGCAGCGCTCTATCCAGCTGAGCTACGGGCGCGTGACCTTTTCAATATAGAAACCGGCGCAAACCGGCAACGCCTGCAGCCTTGCCGCAGGCGTAACCGCCTCCTAAGCTCTTGTCTCGATATCCGTCACCCTGAGGTGCGAGCGAAGCGAGCCTCGAAGGGCGACGGCCCGGAATTCCCCGGCGCATCCTTCGAGGCCAGCACTTCACGCGGGCACCTCAGGATGACGGAGGGGGCGCGCCCAAGGAGCCAGCCGATGTCGCAAGTTGCGGAAAAAATCGAACAGCGCGAGCCCAAAGGCGCGCAAATCAAGGATGCCGCGTTCAAATGGGACGATCCGCTCGACCTTGAGGGCGAGTTGACCGAGGAAGAGCGCATGGTGCGCGACACCGCGCGCGGCTATGCCCAGGACAAGCTGTTTCCGCGCGTGCTTGCCGCCAATCGCGACGGCACTTTCAACCCGGATATCGTGCGCGAAATGGGCGCGCTCGGGCTCCTCGGCGCAACGATCCCGCAGGAATACGGCGGCGCCGGGCTGAGCTATGTCTGCTACGGGCTGATCGCGCGCGAGATCGAGCGCGTCGATTCCGGCTTCCGCTCCTCGATGTCGGTGCAATCCTCGCTCGTGATGTATCCGATCTATGCCTATGGCAGCGAAGCGCAGCGCCGCAAATATCTGCCGAAGCTCGCCACCGGCGAGATGGTCGGCTGCTTCGGGCTGACCGAACCCGATCACGGCTCCGATCCGGGCTCGATGGTCACGCGCGCCGAGAAGGCGCCCGGCGGCTACAAGCTCACCGGCGCCAAGACCTGGATCACCAACGCGCCGGTCGCCGATATCGCCGTTGTTTGGGCCAAGCTCGACGGCCGCATTCGCGGCTTCATCGTCGAGCGCGGCACCAAAGGGCTGGCGACGCCGAAGATCGAAGGCAAGTTGAGCCTGCGCGCTTCGATCACTGGCGAGCTCGTGCTCGATGGGGCGTTCGTGCCGGAAGAGAATTTATTGCCGAACGTCTCCGGGCTCGCCGGGCCATTCGGCTGCCTCAATGTCGCGCGCACCGGCATCGCCTGGGGCGCGATGGGCGCCGCCGAGTTCTGCTGGCACCGCGCCCGCGACTACGTGCTCACGCGCAAGCAGTTCGGCCGGCCGCTCGCCGCCAATCAGCTCGTTCAGAAGAAGCTCGCCGACATGCAGACCGAAATCGCGCTCGGCCTGCATGCGGCGCTGCGGCTGTCGCGCCTGATCGACGCGGGCAAGGCTTCGCCGCCGGCGATTTCGCTCCTTAAGCGCAACAATTGCGGCAAGGCGCTGGACATCGCCCGGCTCGCCCGCGACATGCACGGCGGCAACGGCATTGCCGAGGAATTCCACGTTATGCGCGTTCTCTGCAATCTCGAAACCGTCAACACCTACGAAGGCACGCACGACATCCACGCGCTGGTGCTCGGCCGCGCGCAGACCGGCATCCAGGCGTTCATATGATCGAACTAGACAAGACACGAGACAGGACAGACTCCATGTGCCGCAATATCCGGACCCTGTTCAATTTCGAGCCGCCGGCGACGGAGGAAGAAATCCGAGCTTCGGCGCTGCAATTCGTCCGCAAGCTCTCCGGCTTCGCCCATCCCTCGCGGGTCAACGAAGCTGCGTTCGACCGCGCCGTCGATGAGGTGACCGGCGTCGCGCGCCGGCTCCTCGGCGCGCTCGCAACGTCAAGCTCGGCGAGAAACCGCGAGACCGAAGCGATGAAGGCGCGCGAGCGGGCGAAGGCGCGGTTTGCCTAAGCGGCGCAAAACCGCTCCACTCGATTGAAGGCCGTCATTTCCGGGGCGCGGCTGATGAAGGCTACGCCTTACAAAAAACTCTGCGGATCGACGTCGATTTCGAGTTTGATGGCACCGTGCTTTTTCGGCGGCTTGGCGAGCCAGGCGCGCAAATAGGCCGACAGATCGAAATTGCGCGGCGCCTTGATCAGAAGGCGCAGGCGATGGCGGCCGCGCACTAAAGCGAGCGGCGCTTCGGCGGGTCCAAGCACGCGCACGGCGTCGTCGGCCGGCGCCGCGCGGGCGAAGCGCCGCGCATAGTCGGCCGCTTCGTGCTTGTCGGGGCCGGAGACCACGATCGAGGCGAGCCGGCCGAACGGCGGATAGGCGGCGCGCTCGCGCGATTCGATCTCGGCGGCATAGAAGGCCTCGCGGTCCTGCGCGATCAGAGCGCGCATCACCGGATGCTCCGGCTGGTGGGTCTGCAACAAGCCCAGCCCGACGCCGGCATCGCGCCCGGCGCGCCCGACCACCTGGTGCAGAAGCTGAAAGGTGCGCTCCGCCGCGCGCGGATCGCCGTTGCTCAAGCCCAGATCGGCATCGACCACGCCGACCAGGTTGAGCATCGGAAAATGATGGCCCTTGGCCACGAGCTGGGTGCCGATGACGATGTCGAAACGCCCGGCGGCGACATCGGCCAATTCCTCGCGCATGCGTTCGACACTGGCGACGAGATCGCTGGACAGCACCAAGATACGCGCCTGCGGAAAAAGCTCCCTCACCTCCTCCGCAAGCCGTTCAACGCCCGGCCCGACGGCGACGAAGGAATTCGCCGCCTGGCATTTCGGACAGGCCGCGGGATGCGGCATGCCGAAGCCGCAATGGTGGCAAACGAGCTGGCGGCGGAAGCGGTGGTCGACCAGCCACGCGTCGCAATTCGGGCAGGCGAAGCGGAAGCCGCAGGCGCGGCACAAGGTCAGCGGCGCATAGCCGCGGCGATTGAGAAAGAGCAGTGCCTGTTCGCGGCGCTCCAGCGCCGTTTTCACCGCGCCGGCGAGCACCGGCGAGATGAAGCGGCCCGGCGGCGGACGCTCGCGCCGCAGATCGATCGCCTCGACCGCGGGCAACCGCTGGCCGCCGAAACGTTCCGGCAGCGAAATGCGCGCGTAACGCCCGCGCCGCGCATTGACTTCGCTCTCGATCGACGGCGTGGCGGACGACAGCACCACGGGGATGCGCGCAATATGGCCGCGCACCACGGCCATGTCGCGCGCGTGGTAGTGCACGCCGTCTTCCTGCTTGTAGGCCGGATCGTGCTCCTCATCGACCACGATCAGCCCGAGATCCGCATAAGGCAGGAACAAGGCCGACCGCGCGCCGACGACGACGGAGACCTCGCCATTGGCGACAGCCCGCCAGGTGCGCGCGCGTTTGCGCGGCGACAGTTCGGAATGCCATTCGGCCGGCCGGGTGCCGAAACGCGCGGCGAAACGGTCGAGGAATTGGGTGGTGAGCGCGATTTCAGGCATCAGGATCAGGCTCTGGCGGCCGCTTCGAATCGCGTCCGCCACCGCTTCGAAATAAACTTCGGTCTTGCCTGAGCCGGTGACGCCGTCGAGCAGCGTGACGGAATAACCGCCCTTCGCGACAGTTGCCTTCAACGCCGCCGCCGCCGCGCTTTGGCCGGGCGTAAATTCGGTCAGAGTGAAATCGGGGTCGGGCCGTTCGGCGACCGGTTCGGGCGGCAGCACCAAGGTTGCAAGCGTGCCTTCGTCGATCAAGCCGTCGATCACGCCGGCGCTCACCCCCGCTTCGCGCGCGGCTTCGGCTTTGCCGCGGACGATGCCGTCGACGAGAAGATCGACCACGCGCCGGCGCGCCGTGGTCATTCGCTCGGGCGCGGCGCCCGCAAGCCGCACGCCGACGCGCTCGCGCTCGGGGCCGAGATGCTCGCCCATGCGCAGGCACATGCGCAGCACCATGCCGCGCGAACTAACGGTGTAACTGGCGACCCACTCGACGAAGCCGCGCAATTCGCCGCGCAGCGGCGGCAGATCGAGCTTCTCGGCGACGTCTTTGAGCCGGTTGTCGAGCCGCGGATTGGGCTTGGGATTGTCGGCCCATACTACCGCCGTCGTCTCGCGCGGGCCGAGCGGCACCGTGACGATATCGCCCGCGGCGAGCGCAAGCTCCCCCGGCACCCGATAGGAATAGGCCCGATCCAACGCGACCGGGACCAGCACGTCGACGACCCGTTTGGCCATTGCCGGATTTTCCGCCGATTCCGGGCGGTTAAGAAAGGGTAAAGGCGGGTATTGCTATTATTTCCGCTCATTCCCGTGAAGGCGGGAATCCAGTATCAACTCTAGCACAGGCTGGGTCTCCGCCTTCGCGGGGACGAGGGGAATATGGCGCAAAAAGCGGATAGTGACTTCATCGCGCCAAAGGTGTCGGCCGAAATCGACGCTTGGCTGAGCCACCTTGGCGCCGAGCGGCGCCTGTCAAGAAAGACGCTCGAAGCCTATCGGCGCGACGTGCTGCAGTTCCTGCGATTCCTGGCCGAGCACCTCGGCGGCGCGCCTTCGCTCAAAGAGCTCGCGGCGCTCGAGCCGGCCGATGTGCGCGCCTTCCTCGCGGCGCGCCGCGCGCGCAATATCGGTAGCCGCTCGCTGATGCGCGCGCTCGCAGGGATGCGCGCCTTCGGCCGTTTCCTCGAACGCAACGGCAAGGGCCGGCTCGGCGCGCTCGCCGCCGTGCGCGCGCCGAAAATCGGCAAGACCTTGCCGCGACCGCTTGCGGTCGATGCGGCCAAAAGCGTCGCCGATCCCGCCTTCGCCGCCGGCGACGACCGCGAGCCGTGGATTCATGCGCGCGATGCGGCGGTGCTGGCGCTCCTCTACGGCTGCGGCTTGCGCATTTCCGAAGCGCTCGGCCTCAAGCGCGGCGAGTTCAATGGCCGCGACGTGTTGACGGTGACCGGCAAAGGCCGCAAGCAGCGCATGGTGCCCTTGATCGCGCCGGTGCAAAAGCTCGTCGCCGATTACATCGCGGTCTGCCCCTACGATTTACCGGGCGAGGGGCCGCTCTTCGTCGGCGCCAAGGGCGGGCCACTCTCGCCCCGCATCGTGCAATTCGCGATGGCGCGCTTGCGCGGGGCGCTCGGCCTGCCCGAAACCGCGACGCCGCACGCGCTGCGCCACTCCTTCGCGACGCATCTATTGGCGCGCGGCGGCGATTTGCGCTCGATCCAGGAATTGCTCGGCCACGCCTCGCTGTCGACCACGCAGATCTATACCGCCGTGGATGCCGAGCGCCTTATCGAGGCCTACCGCAGCGCACATCCGCGCGCTTGACAAAAAGTCACCGTATCCGTCATTCCGGATTGCCGCCAACGGGCCTGGCCCGAAGTGGCCGGGCCGTCGGTTCGGCCCGGGAATGACGAGGGAAGCCATGTCGGAAATCCATGAAGCGATCGAGAAGGCGCACGAAGGCGAGCATGCCGAATTCTTCAACAAACGAATCGCGTTGTTGATCGCAGTGCTTGCGCTGTTTCTGTCGTTCTCCGAAACGCTCGGCAAAAGCGCGCAGACCGAGGCGATCGGCGCCAATGTCGAATCCTCGGACCTGTGGGCGTTCTTTCAGGCCAAAAGCGTCCGCAAGACGCAAGTCGACACCGCCGCCGAGGAAATGACGATTGCGGCCGATGCCGCCGCCGATCCGGCGGCAAAAGCGGCGATGCAAAAACAGATCGCCTCGTGGAAACAAACCGCCGCCCGCTACGATTCCGAGCCGTCGACGGGCGAGGGCCGCAAGGAACTCGGCGAGCGCGCCAAGGAGGCGGAAGACAAGCGCGATCTGGCGCTGGCGAAATACCATCACTACGAGCTTGCTTCGGCAGCCCTTCAGGTCGGCATCGTGCTCGCCTCGGCGGCGGTGATTACCGGCATGGTTGGACTTGCCTGGTTTGGCGGCGCGCTCGGCGTCGTCGGGCTTGCGCTCGCCCTGCTTGGATTGTTCGCGCCGCATGCCGTGCCGCTTTTGGCGGTGCTTTAGCGTCAGTCGTTCCGGAGCGCCTTGCTCGGGCTCGGAATGACCCTCAGATATTGATCGCGCGCTTATCGACGGCGAGCGCCGCTTCCTTGATCGCTTCAGTCAAGGTCGGATGGGCGTGGCAGGCGCGCGCGATGTCCTCCGCGGAAGCGCCGAACTCCATGGCGACGGCGGCCTCGCCGATCATGTTGCCGGCGTCGGGGCCGAGAATGTGCACGCCCAGAACGCGATCGGTCTTGGCGTCGGCGAGAATCTTGACGAAGCCCTCGGGCGTAAGATTGATCCGCGCGCGCGCGTTGGCGGTGAAGGGAAATTTTCCGACCTTGTAAGCGATGCCGGCGGCTTTCAGCTCTTCCTCGGTTTTTCCCACCGAGGCGATTTCCGGATAGGTGTAGACGACATTCGGAATGACGTCGTAGTTCACGTGGCCGGCTTGGCCGGCCAGGATTTCAGCAACCGCGACGCCTTCGTCTTCGGCCTTGTGCGCCAGCATCGGGCCCGCGATCACGTCGCCGATAGCATAGATGCCTTCGACATTGGTGCGGAAATGCGGATCGACGATGACGCGGCCGCGATTGTCCTTCTTCACGCCGACCGTTTCGAGCCCGAGCCCCTCGGTGTAGGGCACGCGGCCGATCGCGACCAGCACGATATCGGCCTCCACGATCTCCGCCGCGCCGCCGCCCGCGGCGGGCTCGACCTTGACCTTGAGCGTCTTGCCGGAGCCGTCGATCGCAGCGGCTTTGGACGAAAGTTTGAACGTTAAGCCCTGCTTCTGCAGCATGCGCTGGAATTGCTTGCCGACCTCGCCGTCGATGCCGGGCAGGATGTCGTCGAGAAATTCCACGATCGTCACTTCGGCGCCGAGCCGCCGCCACACCGAACCGAGTTCGAGCCCGATAATGCCCGCGCCGACGATCAGGAGCTTTTGCGGAACCTTGGCGAGATCGAGCGCGCCCGTCGATGACACGATGCGCTTTTCGTCGATATCGATGCCGTTCAAGCGCGCCATGTCGGAGCCGGTGGCAATGACGATATTCCTGGCCGCCAACACTTGCGTCCCGCCGTCGGCGCCTTTCACTTCGATTTTGCCGGGAGCAAGGATGCGGCCGGCGCCGTGGAACGTTTCGATCTTGTTTTTCTTGAACAGATAATCGACGCCCTTGACGTTGCTGTCGACGCCTTGCTGCTTGTATTGGAGCATGGCGGCAAGATCGACCGTCGGCTTGCCGACTTTGATGCCCATCGCGCCGAATTTATGCGCTGCTTCCTCGTAAAGCTCGGACGCATTGAGCATCGCCTTGGATGGAATGCAGCCGATATTGAGACAGGTGCCGCCGAAGGTCGCGCGCTTCTCGATCACGGCGGTCTTCAGGCCGAGTTGCGCCGCGCGGATGGCGCAGACATAGCCGCCGGGACCACTGCCGATGACGATGAGATCGTAGGACATGATGGGAGTTCGCTACTCTTTACAAATCCAAGACGAGCCGTGCCGGCTCCTCCAGGCACTCCTTCACGCGCACCAGGAAAGTGACCGCCTCGCGGCCATCGACGAGACGATGGTCGTAGGACAAAGCGAGATACATCATCGGCCGGATTTCGATCTTGCCGCTCACCGCCACTAGCCGCTCCTGGATCTTGTGCATGCCGAGAATGCCGGACTGCGGCGCATTGAGGATCGGCGTCGACATCAACGAGCCATAGATCCCGCCATTGGTGATGGAGAAGGTGCCACCCTGCATTTCCTCGATCTTGAGCACGCCGTCGCGCGCGCGGCGGCCGAAATCGGCGATCGCCTTCTCGATCTCGGCGAGCGATTTCATGTCGCAATCGCGCACCACCGGCACGACTAGGCCGCGTTCGGTGCCGACCGCGATGCCGATGTGATAGTAATTTTTGTAGACGATATCGGCGCCGTCGATCTCGGCATTCACGGCGGGGATTTCCTTGAGCGCCTGCACGCAGGCACGCACGAAGAAACCCATGAAGCCGAGCTTCACGCCGTGCTTTTTCTCGAACAAGTCGCGGTACTGCGTACGCAGCGCCATGACGTGACTCATGTCGACCTCGTTGAAGGTCGTGAGCATGGCGGCGGTGTTCTGTGCGTCTTTCAGCCGCCGCGCGATGGTCTGGCGCAGCCGCGTCATCCGCACCCGCTCCTCGCGCGCGGCGTCGTCGGGCGGGGTCGGCGCACGGAGTTGGACCGCCGCGGCCGTCGCGGCGACCGGAGTCGGTTGCGCCGCGGCGCGCTCGATCGCCGCGAGCATGTCGCCTTTGGTGACGCGGCCGTCCTTGCCGGTCCCCGCGAGCGATGCGGCATCGATGCCGGATTCGGCGGAGAGCTTGCGCACCGACGGCGCGAGCGGCGCCTCGGCAGAGGGCCGTACCGCCGCGGGCGCCGAAACGGTCGCCTGCGGCGGCGGAACTGGCGGCGTGGGCTGCGCGCTCGCCGCGGCTGCCGGTTTGGCGGACGCCGCGCCCGCGCCCTCCTCGATCCGGCCGAGCACCGCGCCGACGGCGACCGTATCGCCGTCGTTGGCGGCGATCGCGCCGAGCACGCCGGCGGCCGGCGCTGGCACCTCGATCGTTACTTTGTCGGTTTCGAGTTCGACCAGCGGCTCGTCGACCGCAACCGCATCGCCCGGCTTCTTGAACCATTTGCCGATGGTCGCCTCGGTCACCGATTCCCCGAGCGTCGGTACGCGAATCTCAACCATGAAATCCCCTTGCTCATTCGCGCCGGCGCAGCCAGACGGCGGTCGAATTACCTCAGCGCGTCATCCAAAAACTGCTTGAGCTGATTAAGATGCAACGACATTTGTCCGACCGCCGTCGAGGCCGAAGCCGGCCGCCCCGCGTAGCGGGCGCGCCGATGCTTGGCGCCGATCTGATTGAGCACCCATTCCAGGAAAATATCGACGAAGACCCAGCCGCCCATATTGCGCGGCTCTTCCTGGCACCAAACGATCTCGGCCTGCTTGAACCGCGAAAGCTCCGCCATCAGCGCCTTGGTCGGGAAGGGATAGAGCTGCTCGATCCGCAAAAGATAAATGTCGTCGACGCCGCGCCGCTCGCGCTCGTCGTAAAGATCGTAATAGACCTTGCCCGAGCAGATGACGACGCGGCGAATCTTCTCGTCGGCGACAAGTTTGGTCTTCTCGTTCGCCGGCGTCTGTGCGTCGTCCCACAACAGCCGATGGAACGACGTGCCTGGACCCATCTCGTCGAGCCGCGACACCGCCCGCTTGTGGCGCAGCAGCGACTTCGGCGTCATCAGGACCAACGGCTTGCGGAATTCGCGTTTGAGCTGACGGCGCAGAATATGGAAATAGTTCGCCGGCGTCGTGCAGTTCGCCACCTGCATATTGTCCTCGGCGCACATCGAAAGAAAACGCTCCAGCCGCGCCGACGAGTGCTCCGGCCCCTGGCCTTCGTAACCGTGCGGCAGCAGGCAGACGAGGCCCGACATGCGCAGCCATTTGCGTTCGCCGGACGAGATGAACTGGTCGAACACGACCTGTGCGCCGTTGGCGAAATCGCCGAATTGCGCTTCCCACATTGTCAGCGCATTGGGCTCGGCCAGCGAGTAACCGTACTCGAAGCCGAGCACCGCTTCTTCGGACAGCATCGAATTGATGACTTCGAAACGCGCCTGCGGCTCGCCGAGATTGTTGAACGGCGTATAGCGCCGCTCGGTCTCCTGATCGATCAGGACGGAGTGGCGCTGCGAAAATGTGCCGCGCTCGGAATCCTGCCCGGAGAGGCGCACGCGGTGGCCTTCGAGCAGCAGCGAACAGAACGCGAGCGCCTCAGCGGTCGCCCAGTCGATACCGGCGCCGGTTTCGATCGATTTGCGGCGATTGTCGAGGAAGCGGTTGAGCGTCTTGTGCAGGTGAAAATTCGCCGGGACGGCCGTGATCTTCTGACCGATCTGTTTGAGCGCGGCGATCTCGACGCCGGTTTTGCCGCGGCGCGGATCGTCGGCATCGCCGGCAGTTTTGAAGCCGGACCAGCGGCCGTCGAGCCAATCCGCCTTGTTGGCGCGATAGCCGAGCGCGGCGTCGAGCTCTGCGTCGAGCCGGCTGCGCCAGTCCGCCTTCATCTTCTCGACCTCGCCCGCGCTGACGACGCCCTCGCCGATGAGTTTTTTGCTGTAGATTTCGAGCGTGGTCGGGTGATTGGCGATGGCCTTGTACATCAAGGGCTGCGTGAACGACGGCTCGTCACCTTCATTGTGCCCGTGACGCCGATAGCAGAACATATCGATGACCACCGGCTTCTGGAATTTCTGCCGGAATTCGGTCGCTATCTTGGCCGCGAAGACGACGGCTTCGGGATCGTCGCCGTTGACGTGAAAAATGGGCGCCTCGATCATCTTGGCGACGTCGGACGGATAGGGCGACGAGCGGGAGTAGCGCGGATTGGTGGTAAAGCCGATCTGATTGTTGACGATGAAATGCACCGAGCCGCCGGTGCGGTGGCCGCGCAACCCGGAAAGCCCGAAGCTTTCCGCGACCACGCCTTGTCCGGCGAAAGAAGCGTCGCCGTGGATGAGCAGCGGCATCACCATGGTGCGGTCTTCCGGCGTGGCGCCGTGAAGATCCTGCTTGGCGCGCACCTTGCCGAGCACCACCGGGTCGACGATCTCGAGATGCGAGGGATTGGCGGTCAGCGACAGGTGGACCTTGTTCTGATCGAACTCGCGATCCGACGACGCGCCGAGATGATATTTGACGTCGCCCGAGCCTTCGACCGCGTCGGGAGTGGAAGAGCCGCCCTTGAATTCATGAAAGATGGCGCGATGCGGCTTGCCCATGACTTGGGCCAGGACATTGAGCCGGCCGCGATGCGGCATGCCGATCACGATCTCACGCACGCCGAGCGCGCCGCCGCGCTTGATGATCTGCTCGAGCGCCGGGATCATCGATTCGGCGCCGTCGAGGCCGAACCGCTTGGTGCCGGTGAATTTCAAATCGGAGAATTTCTCGAAACCTTCGGCTTCGACCAGCTTGTTGAGGATAGCGCGCTTGCCTTCGCGCGTGAACGTGATTTCCTTATCTGGCCCCTCGATGCGTTCCTGGATCCAGCTCTTCTGCGCGGCGCTTGAGATGTGCAGGAATTCGACGCCAAGCGTCTGACAATAAGTGCGGCGCAAGATGCCGACGATTTCGCGCACCGTGCCGAATTCGAGCCCGAGCACGTGGTCGAGGAAAATCGGGCGATCGAGATCGGCGGGGCCGAAGCCGTAGGAGCGGGGATCGAGTTCTTCTTCGTCCTTCGGCGGTTCGAGACCGAGCGGATCGAGATTGGCGTGGAAATGGCCGCGCGCTCGATAGGCGCGAATGAGCATCAGGGCCCGGACGGAATCGCGGGTCGCGCGTTCGACTTCGGGCGACGTGATGTCGACGCCGCGCGCTTGCGCTTGCGCCTTCACTTTGCCCGCGATTGCCGCGCCCGCCTCGTCCCAGGCGCCGTCAAGAGCGGAAACAAGGTCGCTTCGCTCCGGCACCGGCCAGTCCGGCCGGCTCCACGACGGACCGTGTGCGTTCTTTTCGACGTCGCGGCGATCGTCCTTCAGGCTTTGGAAGAACGACTGCCACTCGGCATCGACCGCCTTCGGGTCGGCCTCGTAGCGGGCGTAGAGGTCGTCGATATAGGCGGCATTGCCGCCATAGAGAAAGGAGGTGCGGGCGAAAGCGGCGTTCGCGTCCTGTCGAGACATAGATGCGACCTTTGAACAACGATCCCGGCAGATGGGACATGCAAGGCGGACGGCAGGAAACCGCTAGGCGCGCGAAAAGAGCGTGAACGGTCCGGCGCTGGGATTTCCCTTCTACCTATTTAATCGTTCGATGCGGCGGGCAAAAGACAAAACAATGAATCGTCATTTCCATGTTTCCGCCAGTGTCTTGCCAAGCCGCGCTGGCGACGGCGAGACCTTGATGCCTGCCGCTTCCATGGCTGCGATTTTGGATTCAGCGCCACCCTTGCCGCCGGCGATGATCGCGCCCGCATGGCCCATGCGCCGGCCGGGCGGCGCGGTTCGCCCCGCGATGAAGCCGACCATCGGCTTTTTTCGGCCGCGCTTGGCTTCGTCCTTGAGAAACTGCGCAGCATCCTCCTCAGATGCGCCGCCGATCTCGCCGATCATGACGATCGCCTCGGTTTTCGGGTCGGCGAGAAACATTTCCAGCATTTCGATGAAATCGGTTCCTTTCACCGGATCGCCGCCGATGCCCACCGCCGTCGTCTGTCCGAAGCCCTCACGGGTGGTTTGAAAGACCGCTTCATAAGTGAGCGTGCCGGAGCGCGAAACGATGCCGACCTTGCCCGGCTTGAAAATGTTGCCGGGCATGATGCCGATTTTGCATTCGCCCGCCGTCATGACGCCGGGGCAGTTCGGCCCGATCAGCCGCGACTTCGATCCGCACAGCGCCCGTTTGATCTTGACCATGTCGGCGACGGGAATTCCTTCGGTGATGCAGATGATCAGCGGGATTTCCGCGGCAATCGCCTCGCCGATCGCGTCGGCCGCGCCCGGCGGCGGCACATAGATGACGCTGGCATCGCAGCCGGTTTTATCGCGCGCCTCGGCCACCGTGTCGAAGACCGGCAGCCCGATATGGGTCGAACCGCCTTTGCCGGGCGAAGTGCCGCCGACCATCTTGGTGCCGTAGGCGATCGCCTGCTCGGAGTGAAACGTGCCGTTCTTGCCGGTCAGGCCCTGGCAGATCACCTTGGTATTTTTGTCGATGAGGATGGACATTATGCCACCGCTTCTCTCACCGCTTTGACGATTTTCTGCGCGGCGTCGTCGAGATCGTCGGCCGAGGTCACGTTGAGATTAGACTTGGCGATGATTTCCTTGCCGAGCCCGACATTGGTGCCTTCAAGCCGGACCACGAGCGGCACGCGCAAGCCCACTTCTTTCACCGCCGCGACGACGCCTTCGGCGATGATGTCGCAGCGCATGATGCCGCCGAAAATATTGACCAGGATCCCCTTCACATTGTGATCGGAGGTGATGATCTTAAACGCGGCCGCGACTTTTTCTTTGGTGGCGCCGCCTCCGACGTCGAGAAAATTCGCCGGCATTTCGCCATAGAGCTTGATGATATCCATCGTCGCCATGGCGAGGCCGGCGCCGTTGACCATGCAACCGATCGTGCCGTCGAGCGCGACGTAATTGAGATCGTAGCGCGACGCTTCGATCTCCTTTTCATCTTCCTCGGCGATATCGCGCAGAGCAGCGATGTCGGGATGGCGATAGAGCGCGTTGTCGTCAAACCCGATTTTGGCGTCGAGGCAAATCAGCTGTCCCGCTTTGGTGACCACGAGCGGATTGATTTCGAGAAGGCTCATGTCCTTGGCCAGAAACGCCTGGTAAAGCCTCGGCAGCAGGCTTTCGGCTTGCTTGGCTATGTCCCGCGACAATCCGAGCGCGTTTGCAATATGGCGGGCGTGGTGCGGCATGAAGCCGGTCGCCGGATCGACGGAGAAGCTCACGATCTTCTGCGGACTTGTCTTGGCGACTTCCTCGATATCCATGCCGCCTTCGGTCGAGGCGACGAAAGCGACCCGGGAGGTGGCGCGGTCGACCAGCGCGGATAGATAATATTCGCGATCGATGTTGGAGCCTTCCTCGATATAGAGCCGGCGCACTTCCTTGCCGTGAGGCCCGGTCTGGTGCGTGACCAGGACGGAGCCGAGCAGCCGTTCGGCCTCGCGTTTGACCTCGGCGATGGATTTGACGACTTTGACGCCGCCTGCCTTGCCCCGGCCTCCGGCGTGGATTTGCGCCTTGACCACCCAAACCGGTCCGCCGAGTTCGCTCGCCGCTTTTTCGGCTTCTGCGACGCTAAAGGCAGCGACGCCACGCGGCACGGGCACGCCGAATTCGCGCAAGACGGCCTTGGCCTGATATTCGTGGATGTTCATTCAACTCTCACGCGTCCGGCGGCGATGCAGCGTGAACCTGATGGACTCCCGATCCGGGGGTTAGCATCCGATGGTCCCCGAAATTCACTTCCCCAGATCGGGCGCGATCTTCTTGCAAGCATCGATGAGAGTTTGCACCGCCTGCGCCGATTTCTCAAACATGGCGCGCTCGGCGCCATTGAGCTCGATTTCGACGACCCGCTCGACGCCTTTGCCGCCGATCACGACCGGTACGCCGACGTAAAGGTCTTTGAGGCTATATTCGCCGTTGAGCCAGGCGGCGGCGGGCAGCACGCGCTTCTTGTCGCGTAGATAGCTTTCCGCCATGGCGATCGCGGAAGCCGCCGGCGCGTAATAGGCCGAGCCGGTGCGCAACAGGCTGACGATCTCGCCGCCGCCGTTGCGCGTGCGCTCCACGATTTCATCGATGCGCGCCTGCGTGGTCCAGCCCATCTTCACCAGATCGGGCAGCGGTATGCCGGCGACCGCTGAATAGCGCACCAGCGGCACCATGCTGTCGCCATGGCCGCCGAGCACGAAAGCGGTGACGTCTTCGACCGAGACATTGAACTCATCGGCCAGAAAATAACGAAAGCGCGCCGAATCGAGCACACCGGCCATGCCGACCACCATCGTCTTGGGCAGACCGCAGCACTTCTGCAGCGCCCAGACCATCGCATCCAGCGGATTGGTGATGCAGATGACGAACGCGTTGGGCGCGTATTTCTTGATGCCGGCGCCGACCTGCTCCATCACCTTCAGATTGATGCCGAGCAGATCGTCGCGGCTCATGCCAGGCTTGCGCGGCACGCCGGCGGTGACGATGCAAACGTCCGCGCCCTCGATCGCTTCGTAGGAATTGGCGCCGAGAAAGCGGGCGTCGAAGCCTTCGACCGGCGACGACTGGACGAGATCGAGCGCCTTGCCCTGAGGCACACCTTCGGCCACGTCGAACAAGACGACGTCGCCGAGCTCTTTAAGTCCGATGAGGTGGGCGAGCGTACCCCCGATTTGGCCCGAGCCAATGAGTGCGATCTTGCTTCGCGGCATCGGATGATGTTGTCCCTGATCGGTGAGATGGCCCCGGTTGCCGCGCTCATTACCCGTTTCGGCTGACCCGTTCAAGTCGGGTGGAAATGCCGCGCGCAGGCGGGAGCGAAAGCGGCATTCCGTATTATCGATCCGAGTTATCGATCGGCGGCGAACCCGCCGCGCCCCGGCTAGAGCGCAATCGTTTCAAGTTGAATTGATTGCGGCTCTAGATGTTCGATGGAGCGTGATCTTTCGGAAAAACGGTTTCCACTTTTCCGGATCACGCCCTAGGTTTCCACGATACCGCTCGAAGAACCGGATATGCGCTCGTGCGCGGCGCCATGCGGGCGCGCCAGATAGGCTTGCGAACCCATTTCGATAAGCCGCGAGGCCGTGCGCTTGAATTCCCGCGCCTCGAATCCTTCGTCGGCGCGGTAAAGCGCGTCGGGCGCCGCCGCGGCCGAGGCGATCAGCTTCACGTTCATGTCGTAGAGCGTATCGATCAAGATAATGAAGCGCTTCGCGGCGTTGCGATTGTCGTAGGTCATCGCCGGAATGCGATCGAGAATGACGGTGTGAAACTCGCGCGCGATACGCAGATAATCGGCGGATGCAAGCGGCTGTTCGCAGAGATCGTGGAACGAAAACCGCGCCACGCCCATAAAAGCGCGCGGTACATGGATCGAGCGCCCTTTAAGCGGCAATTCCAGCGCGGCGCCGCGCTCTCCTCCGGTGAGCCGCCGCCAGGCGTCGTCGAGACGCGCATCGGCCACCGCATCTGCCGGCACGTACCAGACGGGCTGACCGCCGAGCTTCTCCAAACGGAAATCCGTCCGCGCATCGAGCCGCACGACATCCATGCGCATCTGCAAGAGATCGATGAACGGCACGAACAAAGCGCGGTTGAGCCCCTCCTTGTAAAGCTCGTCCGGCGGCACGTTGGAAGTCGCCACCATGACGACGCCGCGCTCGAACAGTTGCGTGAAAAGCCGTCCGAGAATCATGGCGTCGGCAATGTCGGTGACGTGAAATTCGTCGAAGCAGAGCAACCAGGCTTCCTCCGCCAATTCTTCGGCGATAAGCTTGATCGGATCCTCGCCGGCGTAAGCTCCGACCTTCATTTTTTGCCGGACCGCGTAGATGCGCTCGTGCACGTCGAGCATGAATTCGTGAAAATGCGCGCGGCGCTTTCGCATCACCGGGTTATTTTTGAAGAAGAAGTCCATCAGCATCGTCTTGCCGCGCCCGACATCGCCGTAGAGGTAAAGCCCCTTGATCGGCGGCAGCGCGCGCTCGCGGCTTGCGAACAGCCAGCCCAAAGCAGAGGATTTCCGCGCCAAGCGATGTTCGGCGATCCGCGCTTCGAGCCGCGTTAGCCTTCCGACGACGGCAAGCTGTTCATTGTCGCGTTCGAGGCGGCCGGCGGCGACGTTGGCGGCGTAAAAAGCTGCGACGGAACTCGCCATCAGTGCTGGGCCATCAGTGTTGAGCCATCAGAATTGCGGCCCTGGATGAACGGATGCGGATGAAACGTGGCGAGGTGACCTGCGGCAATTCCCGAATCAATCGGCATCAGCGTCGCTGCAAACGCAATGTCCAGTCTCGGATTTGTTCAAGGAGCTCGCTCCGGATCTTCGCGTTCGTCAACAAACCGTCGTAAATGCGGCAGCCATGCATATACGGAATGTAGCCATGTTGCTCAATCCTTCGCCTTGCCTCATTCCAATGCCACACAACATGATGGTTCGATTCGCCGCGCGTTGATAATTCGTCACGCACGCGCGCTATCTGGGAGGAAGCGGTCAGGGGGTCTTGTCGACACAACGTCAGGAGACCCTATGAAAGAAGTCCTTCCCGAAGGCGGCGTGATCCGCAAATTGTGGATCGGAGAGACGGCCAAATACCGCGAACACGTCTTGCGCCTCGATCCGGAAAGCCGTCGCAATCGTTTCGCCGGCGGCGTATCCGACGATTTCATTCGCAACTACGTCGATCTTACGATCGGTCTCGATACCGTCGTGCACGGTTTCTTCATCGGCGGCACGATACGCGGCGGCGCCGAATTGCGCGCGCTCGGTCAGCGCTTTCCGCATGAGGCCGAAGCAGCAATCAGCGTCGAGAGGCCGTGGCAGAGCCACGGCGTCGGCTCGGCGCTGCTGCGGCGAACCTTGCTCGCGGCCCGCAACCGCGGCTTCCAGCATTTGCATATGGCGTGTCTCGCCGAGAACCAGCGGATGCAGCAGCTCGCCCGCAAATTCGACGCCGAGCTTTCGTTCGATTTCGAAAGCGTCGTCGGCGAGGTCGAATCGTCGCGGCCTACGCCGCTGTCGCTGATGCGCGAATTGGTGTCGGACGGCCACGCCTTCGCCACGGCCATGCTCGACCTGCAATCGCGCATACTGCGCGCCTAGTGGTGGCGCGCCTGGCTACAAACGTCCGCGAATAGGGCGGCAAGGTTACCAGGAAGCGTGTTGAACGCGCCTCATCTCATGAGCGGTCAATGGATAGACCTCCTCAACGACATAAGGCCCACCGCCGACCGAGGCGCGCGACGAGAACAACACGAAGCGTTCGACTTCGAACGATAGCGAGCGATAGTGGCTGCGTGCCGCCAGATATTCGGCGACCTGGTGGCTCGACGAATCGCGCAGGCGCGCGAGCGTCACATGCGGCGTATATTTACGCCCCTCCGGCTCGAGCCCGAGCCGCTGCAGCAACCGGTCGTGTTCGGCCTGTAGTTCCATCAATGGCGTAATCGGCGCGGCAGCGGCGACCACGGCCCGCGGCTTGCGGCCGCCGAACGACGTCAGACCGTCCAAGCGAAGCTCGAAAGCCTGGCGATGGACCCGACCGAGCATGCCGGCGATCTCGTGGGCCAGCGCGTCGTCGATGTCGCCTATAAACCTCAGCGTGAGATGATAATTGTCCGGGTCGATCCAGCGCGCTCCCGGCAGGCCGCCGCGCATCATGGCGAGCGATTGGCCCACCGAGCGCGGAACTTCGATTCCGGTGAATAAGCGGGGCATGACAACCTCCGCAACAAGCGGGCACGAGGGTCCATGTGCCCGCCGAATCTGTTGGCCGCTTTAACCGAGTTTTTGCCCGGCGATTCGCGATAGACCCAGAATGGGGTGATCGCAGCCTGGGCGCAACCCTCACGATTGTTTTTGTGCGCGGACCCTTTCGACCAGTTCCTCGACTTTCGGCAAAATCCGCCCGACGATCACGCCGACCCCTGCGGCATTCGGATGCAGGCCGTCCGGCTGCGTCAGCGCCGCATCGGCGGCAACGCCGTCGAGAAAGAACGGATAAAGCAAGGCGCCGTATTTGGCCGCGAGCTCCTGATAGATGCCGTCGAAAGCGCGGCCGTATTGCGCACCCAAATTCGGCGCGGCCTTCATGCCGCAGAACATAACCGCGATGTGACGCTGCGCGAGACGAGCGAGGATGGCGTCGAGCGCATTGCGCGTCACTTGCGGGTCGATGCCACGCAACATGTCGTTAGCGCCGAGTTCGACAATGACGGCGTCGGTACCCTGCGGCACCGACCAGTCGAGCCGCTCAAGCCCGTCCGAAGCGGTGTCGCCGGAAACGCCGGCATCGGCGATGTCGGCGACAACGCCTTTGGCTGTGAGCGCCGCCCGCAAGCGGGGCACGAAGCCGTCTTGGTCGGCAAGCCCGTATCCCGCGGTCAATGAATCGCCGAGCGCAACGATACGGATAGGCGCTTGCGCGTGCGCGAAATGCGCCATTGTTTCGACCGCGAAGATCGCGATACAAACCGCCGCGATTTGGCAAAAAGCGCGCCGCCACCCATATGAGCGCACGCAAGCGGGACGCGGAAACCGACGCCACGCCGAACCAAGCGAGCCGGTTGGAAGCATGAACGACGTTTCGGGGCATCTCTCCGCCGGCGACGCCACAGGCCGCGAAGGTGCGGCGCTCGAAGCGGTGGCGCTTGCCGGCGTCAACCTCTCGCTCGGCCGTGGCGCGGCGCGCGTCCATATCCTCAAAGACATCGACCTTCATATACGCCGCGGCGAAGCGGTTGCGCTACTCGGTCCTTCGGGGTCGGGCAAGTCCACGCTGCTCATGGTCATGACCGGGCTGGAGCGGCCCGATTCCGGCTCGGTCAGGGTCGCGGGGCAAACGTTGCTCGGACTTGACGAAGACCGGCTCGCGCGCTTTCGCGGCAAGAATGTCGGCATCGTCTTTCAGGCCTTTCACCTCATTCCGACCATGACGGCGCTCGAAAATGTCGCAGTACCGCTCGAACTCGCCGGCATTGGCGACGCGCAATCCATTGCCGAACGCGAACTCGCCGCGGTGGGACTGGCGCAGCGCGTCTCGCATTATCCGGCCGAGCTTTCCGGCGGCGAACAACAGCGCGTCGCGCTCGCCCGCGCGCTTGCGCCCAATCCGGCCATCATCGTCGCCGACGAGCCGACCGGCAATCTCGACGAGGCGACCGGGCGCGAGATCATCGAGCTTTTGTTTCGCGGCCATGCCGAGCGCGGCACCACGCTCGTATTGGTCACGCACGACACTGCGCTTGCCGCGCGCTGCGACCGCGTGCTGCACATGCGCTCAGGCCACATCGAGGGGCCGGCGGCCGCGGCGGTTGAGATCGTATGACGATCGCTGCAAACGATTTTCCCGCCATGCGCGGCGTTCGTCACGTCGGCGGACTGGCGGTGCGCTTCGCCTGGCGCGATTTGCGCGGCGGCCTGCGCGGCTTTGGCGTTTTCATCGCCTGCATAGCGCTCGGTGTCATGACGATCGCCGGCGTCGGCTCGGTGGCCGCGAGCCTCAAAGACGGTATCGGCAAAGCGGGCCGCGCGATCCTTGGCGGCGACATCGCCTTCTCGCTCATTCAGCGTCAAGCAAGCGATAGCGAGCACACCTTCCTCAATGCGCATGGCGAGCTGTCCGTCGCCGCGACGATGCGGGCGATGGCGCGCCCATTGGCAAATCCAGAGGCACCGGATTCGCCCGGCACGCTGGTTGAGGTCAAGGCAGTCGACGCCGACTATCCGTTGTTCGGCGAACTGAATACCGATCCCGCGCTGCCGCCTTCCGCATTATTCGCGCAGCATGGCGCCGTTTTCGGCGCCGCCGCGGATCCGGTGCTGCTGAGCCGGCTCGGCCTGAAGATCGGAGACCATATCGCGCTCGGCCAAGCCGAGGTAGAACTGCGCGCGGCGCTGGTGAACGAACCGGATAAGTTGACTGGCGGAATCGGCCTCGGCCCGCGCGTGCTCATGAGCGAGGCAGCGCTGCGGGCAACCGGGCTTGTTCAGCCCGGCAGCCTCGTGCGCTGGCAATATCGTTTGCGGCTGCCGGACTCCGATTCGAGCGACCGCGCTGTCGCGACGCTTGAGCGGCAGGCGCAAGCCGATTTTCCGCAAGCCGGTTGGGAGATCCGTACCCGTAATAAAGCTTCGCCCCAGCTCGAGCGCAGCGTCGAGCGTTTTTCGCAATTTCTCACGCTGGTCGGTCTCGCGACGCTTTTGGTCGGCGGTGTCGGCGTGGCCAATGCGGTCGCAAGCCATCTAGCCCGCAAGCGCGACACGATCGCAACCTTGAAGGCGCTCGGCGCCGCCGGCGGCCACATTTTCGCGATCTATTGCACCGAAATCGTTGCGGTCGCGGTCTTCGCGGCGCTTGCCGGCGCGGCGCTAGGCGCGGCGCTCCCCTTCGTGATCGCGGACACATTCGGCGCGATCGTTCCGTTGCCAGTTGCGCCGGCGCTTTATCCGCATGTGCTGGCGTTGGCGGTTGTTTACGGGCTACTCACCGCGCTTGCATTCGCGCTTTGGCCGCTCGGCCGCGCCCACGACATCTCGGTATCGATGCTGTTTCGCGACCGGATTGCGGCCGAGCGACGCCGGCCCCGCGCGCGTTACATATTCGCCGCCGGCGCGATCGTCGCGAGTCTTGCGGCGCTCGCGCTTTTCACCACCGATGACCGCCGCATCGCGGCCTTTTTCATTGCCGCGGCCGCCGCCGCCTTCATCTTGCTGCGGCTTATCGCGGCGCTGACGATGTGGATCGCGCGGCAGGCGCCGCGTCAGCGATCGACGATCTTGCGGCTTGCGGTCGCCAATATTCATCGCGCCGGCGCTCTAACGCCGAGCGTGATGCTGTCGCTCGGGCTTGGCCTAGCGCTGCTCGTCACCCTGGTCGAGATCGACGGCAACCTACATCGCGAATTCGCGGCAGCTCTGCCGGAACGTGCGCCATCGTTTTTCTTTGTCGACATTCCGGCCGCGCAGACCGCTCGTTTCGATGCATTCGTGCGCGAACAAGCGCCCGGCGCGACGCTCGAACGCGTGCCAATGCTGCGCGGGCGCATCGTCGCGGCAAACGGAGTCAAGGCGGAGGAGCTCAAGCCCGCCGCCGGCTCGGCCTGGGTGCTGCGGGGCGACCGCGGCATCACTTATGCGACCGCGGTGCCGGCCGGCTCGCGGATCGTCGCCGGCCAATGGTGGGACGCGGCCTATTCGGGCGAGCCGCTGGTTTCGCTTGAAAGCAGGACCGCGCACGATCTCGAGCTGAAAATCGGCGACACGATCACCGTCAACGTGCTTGGCCGCGACGTGACGGCGCGGATCGCCAATCTCCGCGCCGTGGATTGGGAAAGTCTTGGCATCAACTTCGTTTTGGTATTCTCGCCCGGCATTTTCGATGCCGCGCCGCATAGCGACATCGCCGCGTTGACCTTTGCCGACGCTGGCACGCCGGGCGAAGAGACGGCGCTCGTCAAAGCGCTCGCCGTCGCCTTCCCGGCCGTAACGGTCGTGCGCGTGAAAGAGGCGCTCGACGCCATCGATGCGCTCGTGAGCAAGCTCGCGCTGGCGTTACGTGGCGCAAGCTCCGTGACACTGATCACCGCGGCGCTCGTGCTCGGCGGCGCGCTCGCCGCGAGTCAGCGCTTCCGCGTCTACGACGCGGTGGTGCTGAGAACCTTCGGCGCGACGCGGGCGCGGCTTACGGCCGCCTACGCGCTCGAATATCTGCTGATCGGACTGGCCACCGCGATTTTCGGCGTAGCAGCAGGCACGCTTGCCGCGCGTTTCGTTGTCACCAAACTTATGGAATTTCCGTTCGTCTGGGTGGCCGGCGCGGCGATCGAGGCGGCTGCGGCGGCGCTCGTGGCGACGGTCGCGATCGGCCTTGTCGGCACGTTCAGTGCGCTCGGCCGCAAGCCCGCGGCAGTTCTGAGAAACCTTTGACTTTTCCCGGGCAGCCCGTTCGGAAAATGCCAAATTCTCCCGGGCAGCCCGTTCGGAAAATGCCAAATTCGGCCCCAAGCGGCATGAACGATTTGTAACGCTCGGAAAATATGCCGCGCCACCCATCTGGCGCGCGGTCGCCTTTCGCACTAGATTCCTGAGCGGATGTGTTCGGCTTTCGTCGAACGCCAGACCCGGCCTGGGACCGGGAAAAACAGGGGTTACTTCCATGTCCGACTTCGATCGGAACTACGCGGCGGCGCGGACCGGTTATCGCGCGGACCAAGTCGCGATCGACGCAGGCCTGCGCGCCTACATGATCCGCGTCTACAATTACATGGCCACGGGCGTGGGCCTGACCGGGCTGGTCGCCTGGCTCACCTTCTCAGCCGCGGTAACGCAGACCGCCGGTGGCCTCGAACTGACGCCCTTCGGACATGCCGTGTTTCAGAGCCCGCTGATGTGGGTTCTGGTGCTGGCGCCGCTCGGGCTCGTCTTCGCCATTAGCTTCGGCATCAATCGGCTGCAGCCGGGAACCGCACTGATGCTGTTCTTTGTCTATGCGGGCCTGCTCGGCGTGTCGCTGGCGTCGATCTTCCTGATCTATACGGGGACATCGATCACACGGGTGTTCTTCATCTCGGCGGCGACGTTTGGGGCACTGAGCTTGTGGGGCTACACCACCCAGCGGGACCTGAGCGGCGTAGGGTCCTTCATGTTCATGGGCCTGATCGGCATCATCATCGCCAGCCTGGTGAATATTTTCCTGCGCTCGACCGGCCTCGATTGGGCGATCTCGGTCATCGGCGTGCTCGTGTTCGCCGGACTGACCGGTTGGGACACCCAGCGCATCAAGGAAATGTATGACCCGATGGACGACGGCACGATCGGCGGCCGCAAGGCGGTCATGGGAGCGCTGTCGCTCTATCTCGACTTCATCAACCTGTTCCTGATGCTGCTGCGGCTGTTCGGCGACCGCCGCTAAACAAACGCATCGCAGTTGAATGAAACGCCCCGGACGAATCCGGGGCGTTTCATTTTTCTCGTCTATTCATCCACCGCTCGCTATCTGATGATTTCATAGCGGCGGACTTCCCGCGGCCTTCCGTTTTCTCCGTTGCCGTTTTCTGGCAATTTCGCTCTTGTATGCAGAAATCCGTCATCCGCGCCGCCACGCCGCGTGACATCGCCGCGGTTACCCGCATCTACGCCGACGCCGTTCGTCACGGTACCGCAACTTTTGAAATCGAGGCGCCCGACGAGACGGAAATGGTGCGCCGGCATAAAGCGCTGTGCGATGGCGGCTACCCCTATCTCGTGGCCGAAGTCGAAGGCGTCGTCGCCGGCTATGCCTATGCGGGACCCTATCGCGCCCGGCCGGCTTACAAATGGAGCGTGGAGGATTCGATCTATGTCGCGCCCGAAATGCATCGCCAAGGCATTGGCGCGCTCTTGCTGACAAAGCTCATCGCCGAAAGCGCGGATCGCAGCTTCCGGCAGATGATAGCCGTGATCGGCGACTCCGCTCAAACCGGATCAATCGCGGTGCACGCCAAGGCCGGCTTCAGCCATATTGGCACGCTGCGCGCGGTCGGCTTCAAGCATGGCCGATGGCTGGACACCGTGCTAATGCAACGCCCGCTCGGCAGTGGCGACGCTACTCCGCCATAGGACGCATCCCGGCAATATCTAGCGCGCAATCAGTTCAAGTCTAATCGATTTCGGCTCTAGATGTTTGACGGGGCGTGATTTTTTCGGAAAACCGGATTTCACCCCGCATTGGTGTCCGGGGGCAGGCTTTTTCCGGATCATGCCCTAACCCGGCACCACCTGTAGCGAACGGTCCAACACACCGAGCACGCGATCGAGTTCCTGGCCGCGGCGCACGATATGCCCGGTCGCCGAGATGACGCTGTAGGCGCCCTGGCGGCGGCCAAGTTTTGGGTTCTTCTCGATGCGGTAGATCGGAACTTCGCTGGCGCGGCGAAAAACCGAAAACACCGCGCGATCTTTGAGAAAATCGATGGCGTAATCGCGCCACTCGCCGGCGGCAACTTTGCGGCCATAGAGCCGTAGGATCGGCTCGAGCTCGCGCCGGCTGAATCTCACTTCGTTTGCGGGGACGTGCGAACGTTGCTCGTCCCCGCGCCACGCGCTTGGATCGGTTTCGCCGAAATCCATACGGCGCCTCCTGTTTATCGAGCCGGCTGCGGCAGGCTCTACTGTCATCCAAGTTTCATGATCGCGCCGGAACGAAGCGGCGGCAAGCCCCATTTCGCTCTTCCCTCGAGCGGTCACGGCCGGCGAGCGCGCGACGCTGCGGCATTTTGAACAGCGCGGCATCACGCCTTCGTTAGGCGAATCATAATGCGGCCCTATTTCGGCCAACCACGCGCCAACCTACCTTGCGAAGTAGGGTTCGTTGCCTCAAGGCCCGGTTCGGATCGTGTTCCGGATTCCTCAGCCCCCCAGCCCCCCGGGGCGCGAGCGGACCGGGCCAGACTTTCGCAAAATTCGCCGCTCCATTCCCGAAAAGTTCGGGCCCGGCAAGCTTTAACGTCGCGATGCCGCGGCGTCGTGCGCGGCATCTTTTATGCGAAGGGTCGCGGCCGACGCGACTGCCTTTAGCTATTGAAGGGGGATATAAGCTGCGCCGAGAATGACGCCCGGCCTATCGCGCGTGCCTTCTTGAACCATGATCGCGGCGGCATCGATCCCCGACGCTTTGATCTGCGACAGCGGCACGTCCCAACTCGACTGCGCGCCGCTCCAATCGCCGAGCTTGACCCAGTTACGCACGACGTTGTGGTAGGTGATCGTGCGTCCGCGATTTTCGCCGCGGCCGATGACAACGGGCACCGACTTGGCGAGCGGACACAGCCAGACTTCGCCGGACTGTTTGCTCGTCGCAAGCGAAGCGATTTTCACGCTCAGCGTGCTTGCGTTAAGCGACAGCATCACCGGAAGCGACATCGCGCCCGATGTCTGTTCGATCTGGGCGATCGCGCGTTCGACGGCCGTTTGATCGCTGCCCAGCACGTCCGTGGCGCCGTCAACCACGATCTGCGGCGTGTAAACCTGTCCGTCGCCGCGCACGCGCGCATAGGCGCGCTGCCGCGCCGAATGCGTCGGACTGGCAAGAGTATCCCGCCAACCGAGATAATCCCAATAATCGATCGGGACGCTCAACGCGACCAGCGAAGGATCCTTCGCCAATTGGCCGACCAGCCGGTCGGCCGGAGGGCAGGACGAGCAGCCCTGACTGGTGAACAATTCGAGGACCGCCCGCGGTTCGCCAGCGCGCGCAACCGCAAATGTCGCAATAAGAAAGCTCGCAATGAGGAGCGCCGGCTCGACGCGGCGAGGCAGCATTCTAAATCTCCACCCCATTACCCTTACGACAGTTGGATGACGGCGCTTGTACCCCGCGTTGCGGTCACCCGCCACTCACTTCGCGGTGAGGCGTATTTCCGAAATTCAGGCGGCCAACCGGCGCAAGACGTACTGCAAGATGCCGCCGTTTCGATAATAGTCGAGCTCGTCAGCGGTATCGATGCGGCAAATCAAGGGTACGCGCTTGAGCCCGCCGTCGGCGGCGACGATTTCGGCTTGCAGGCGCTGGTGCGGCTTGAGGTCGCCGTGCAGACCGCGAATCGTGACCTGTTCGTCGCCTTTCAAGCCGAGCGTCTGCCAAGACGTCCCCTCCTCGAAGACCAGGGGAACCACGCCCATGCCGACCAAATTGGAGCGATGAATGCGTTCGAACGACTGCGCGATGACGGCGCGGATGCCGAGCAGCGTCGCGCCCTTCGCGGCCCAGTCGCGCGAGGAGCCGGTGCCATACTCCTTGCCAGCGAACACGACCAGCGGCACGTTCTCGGATTTATAACGCATCGCCGCGTCGTAGATGGTCATGCGCTGACGCGACGGATAATGGATCGTATAGCCGCCCTCGACGCCGGGCACCATTTGGTTCTTGATGCGGATATTGGCGAACGTGCCGCGCATCATCACCTGGTGATTGCCGCGCCGCGTACCGTATTGATTGAAGTCTTTCGGTCGCACCTGATGGTCGCGCAGATATTCCCCGGCCGGGCTTTCCTCTTTGATCGATCCGGCCGGGGAAATATGGTCGGTCGTGATCGAGTCGAGGAACAGGCCGAGGATGCGGGCATCGACGATGTCGTCGATCGGCTCGCTGCGCTTCTGCATGCCTTCGAAATAGGGCGGGTTCTGCACGTAGGTCGAGCGATCGTCCCACTTGTAGGTGAGGCCGCCTTTGACGGCGATTTTGCGCCAATTCGCGTCGCCTTTGAACACGTCGGCATATTTGCGCACGAACATCTGCTTGTTGATGCTCTTGCTGATGACGTTGGCGATCTCGCGGCTCGATGGCCAGATGTCGCGCAGATAAACTTTGCGGCCGTTCTTGTCGGTGCCGAGCGGCGCCTTGGCGACGTCGACCTGCATCGAGCCGGCGAGCGCATAGGCCACGACCAGCGGCGGCGAGGCGAGATAATTGGCTCTGACATCGGCATTGACGCGGCCCTCGAAATTGCGATTGCCGGAAAGCACCGCCGCCGCCACCAGATCCTGTTTATTGATCGCCTCGGAAATCTCCTCCGGCAGCGGGCCCGAATTGCCGATGCATGTCGTGCAGCCGAAGCCGACCAGATTGAAGCCAAGCGCGTCTAGATATTTTTGCAGGCCCGACTTCTCGTAATATTCCGCGACCACTTGCGAGCCGGGCGCGAGCGACGTCTTGACCCACGGCTTGACGGCGAGCCCCTTCTCCACCGCTTTCTTGGCCAATAGGCCGGCGGCGACCATGACGCTCGGATTGGACGTGTTGGTGCATGATGTGATCGCCGCGATCACGACGTCGCCGTGACCGAGCGTGTGACTGCGTCCCTCGACCGGGACGCGCTTGTCCATTTCGGCGGCCTTGTTGAATTCCCTGTCCATTGCGTGCGCGAAGCCGCTTCTGACCTCCTTGAGCGCGATGCGATCCTGCGGGCGCTTCGGCCCGGCGAGGGAGGATTCGACCGAAGACAGTTCGAGCTTGAGCACTTCGGTGAAGATCGGATCGGGCGTGTTTTTGGTGCGGTACATCCCCTGCGCCTTGGCATAGGCCATCACCAGCGCTATCCGTTCGGCCGAACGCCCCGTATCGCGCAGATAACGGATGGTGTCGTCGTCGATCGGGAAGAATCCGCAAGTCGCGCCGTATTCCGGCGACATATTGCCGAGCGTGGCGCGGTCGGCGATGGTCAGGTTGGCGAGGCCCGGGCCGAAATATTCGACGAATTTGCCGACCACCCCGCGCTTGCGCAGCATCTGCGTCACGGTGAGGACGAGATCGGTGGCGGTGACGCCTTCCTTGAGCTTGCCGTTGAGCCGTACGCCGATCACTTCGGGCAACAGCATCGAATAAGGCTGTCCGAGCATCGCCGCTTCGGCCTCGATGCCGCCGACGCCCCAACCGAGCACCGAGAGGCCGTTGACCATGGTGGTATGCGAATCGGTGCCGACCACCGTATCCGGATAGGCGAGCTCGCTCGCCGCCGATTTGTCGGAGAAGCCGATCTTTTCCTTCGTGCTGCAGACCACGTGCGAGAGATATTCGAGATTGACCTGATGGCAAATGCCGGTGCCGGGAGGCACGACGCGAAAATTCTCGAACGATTGCTGCGCCCATTTCAGGAAGCGGTAGCGCTCCAAATTCTGCTTGTATTCCTCTTCGACGTTGCGCTTGAACGAGTCTTTATGCGCGAAGAAATTCACCGCCACCGAATGATCGATGACGAGATCGACCGGCACCAGCGGGTTGATCTTTTTCGCATCGCCGCCGAGATGGTCCATCGCATCGCGCATGGCGGCGAGATCGACCACCGCGGGCACGCCGGTGAAGTCCTGCATCAAGACGCGCGCCGGCCGAAACGCGATCTCACGGTCCGAGGTCTTGGTCTTGAGCCATTGCGCGACGGCTTGAATGTCCTGCTTGGTCACCGAGCGGCCGTCCTCGTTGCGCAGCAGGTTTTCCAGCAAAACCTTAAGCGAGAACGGCAGCCGCGAAATTCCTTTCAAGCCGTTCCGCTCTGCCGCCGGCAGGCTGAAATAGGCGTAGGTCTTCGATCCGACCTTCAGCGGCCGGAGGCACTTGAAGCTATCCAGCGAATCCATGACTTTTTCCATCCTGTGGCTCCGAGCCAATGCAATGCAGAGGTAATTTGATACCAAGGAATTTGGTACCAAGCCGGCCCGGATTCCCTCCCCTTCACTTCGTCGCGAACGGCGGCGCGAGGGGAAGGAAGCCGGGCGCGGCAGCGTGTCGTCGTCGCGCCGCAACCCGGCTCGGCGGCTTATAGGGGCTTTTGCCGACTTGTGCCAGTTCGGCAAGGAATGGTCCGCTATTATGGGACGCATGACTCAAACACTGCCGAAATGCGGGCGAAAAACGCGCCGATCCCGGCACCCTGGAAGTCGCCTATGCGTCTGACCGCCATCGACCTCGCCTGCCGTCGCGGCGGCCGCGACGTCTTTTCGGGCGTCGGCTTTACGGTTCAGTCGGGGGAGGCTTTGGCCGTCACCGGCCGCAACGGCGCGGGGAAATCTTCGCTGCTGCGCCTCGTCGCCGGCTTCATTCGACCCTGCGGCGGCCGCCTTGGCTTCGAAGGGGGCGATCCGGAACTGAGCCTTGCCGAACAGGCGCACTATCTCGGCCACCAGGATGCGGTGAAACCTTCGCTGTCGGTCGCCGAAAATCTGCAGTTTTGGGCGGCCTTTCTCGGCGCCGGGCCGCACAATGTGGGTGAAGCGCTCGAGACATTCGGGCTTGGCGGGATTTCGGCTTTGCCGGCCGCCTACCTTTCTGCCGGCCAGCGCCGGCGGCTCTCAATCGCCCGGCTCGTCGCTGTCAAGCGGCCGGTTTGGCTCCTCGATGAGCCGACCAGCACGCTTGATGCCGGGGCGCAGGATCGGCTTGCCGATGTCATGCGCTCCCACCTGGCCGAAAGCGGCCTTGTTCTTGCGGCGACCCATGCCTCGCTCGGCCTCGCCGGCGTCAAGGAATTGCGGCTGGGCGAGACCGATCGGGAACCGGCGCCGGCCGCGCTGACAAGGGGAGAAGGACGGCCGTGACGCCACTCACCGCGCTCCTCGTGCGCGACATGCGCGTCGCCATACGCGTCGGCGGCGGCGCGCTGATGGGCGTGCTGTTCTTCCTCGTCGTCGTTACGCTGACGCCATTCGCGGTCGGGCCCGATCTTGTGTTGCTCAAGCGGATCGGCCCCGCGATCCTGTGGCTTGCCGCACTGTTGGCAAGCCTATTCGCCCTCGACCGGTTGTTTGCCAGCGACCATGAGGATGGCTCGCTCGATCTGATCCTCACCGGCCGCGCGCCGTTGGAGCTAGTGGTCGCCGTAAAGGGCGCCGCGCATTGGCTAACGACGGCCCTGCCGCTTGTCCTGGCGGCACCGCTGCTCGGGCTGTTCCTTAATCTCGATGCGGCGGCGCAAGCCGGCTTGATGCTCACGCTCTTGGTCGGCACACCGGCCTTGACCTTCATCGGTCTCATTGGCGCCGCCATCGCGGTGACACTGCGGCGCGGCGGTTTGCTGCTCGCCGTCATCGTGCTGCCGCTGACGGTGCCGGTCCTGATTTTCGGCGTGGCCGCGGCGAATGCCGCCGTTTCCGGTCCGGTGCCGTTCGGAACGCCCTTCATGGCGGAATGCGCGTTGACGCTGGCAAGCCTGGTCGTCGGACCTTTTGCCGCCGCAGCGGCCTTGCGGCTGGAAATGGAATAAGAGATGCCCTGTCGTGTAAAACCGGCGAGCCTGAAACCGGCAAGACGACCGCCGAATCGCCGTGCTACGGCGCGCCGAAATCGAGGAAGGAACCGGCTCGCATGAGAGCGCTCACGACGCTGACCGATCTCGCCAACCCGTCGCATTTCCTACGCGTGGCCGATACCGCCATTCCATGGCTCGCCGGCGCAACCGCGTTGGCCTTCGCCTATGCAATCAATCGGGCGATCCTTGCGCCGGACGATTATCAGCAAGGCGCCACCGTGAAGATCATGTTTCTGCACGTGCCTTCTGCCTGGCTCGGCATGTTGTGCTGGGGGCTGATGACGGTCGCCGCGCTTGGCACGCTGGTATGGCGCCATCCGCTGGCCGACGTCACGGCGAAGGCAGCCGCCCCGATCGGAGCCGCTTTCACGCTGCTCTGTCTCGTCACCGGCGCGCTCTGGGGCCGCCCCGAATGGGGCACCTATTGGGTCTGGGACGCGCGGCTGACTTCGGAACTGGTCCTGCTTCTGCTTTATCTCGGTGTGATCGCGCTGTGGCGAACGGTCGAAGACCCCTCGCGCGCGGCGCGCGCTGTGGCGATTCTCACGCTGGTCGGCGCGATCGATTTGCCGATCATCAAATTCTCCGTCGATTGGTGGAATACGCTGCATCAGGGCGCTTCGGTGTTCCGGCTCGGCGGCTCGACGATCGATCCGAGCATCCTCATTCCGCTTTTCGCCATGGCGATAGCCTTTACGCTTTTGTTCGTTACGCTATTGCTTGCGGCAATGCGCAACGAAATTTTGCGGCGGCGGGTGCGCACGCTGCGTTTGATGCAGGCCAGCGCGGCAAGCTGACGATGCCCCAATCGCAGCATATCGACTTCATCGCGGCCGCCTATGCCGCCGGCATTCTCGTGATTGCTGCGCTGATCACCTGGGTGGCGCTCGACTATCGCGCGCAGCGGCGCAAGCTGGCCGAACTGGAAACACAGGGCGTGACCCGGCGCTCCGCCGCCGCGCGCGCCGCAATCGCGAAGGAAGACGCGTGAGCGGCATTTCGAACACCGGCACCGATACGCGCCTGCGGCGGACCATCGTCCTGTTTCCGCTTGCGATCTTTTTCGGGCTCGCCGCCTTGTTTCTGTTCCGGCTCGATGCCGGCGAGCCTTCGCTCATCCCTTCGGCCCTGATCGGCAGGCCGGCGCCGCAAACGGCGCTGCCCGGAGTGGCTGAACTTAAGCGCGACGGCGCGCCCGTGCCCGGCCTCGACCCGGCGACGTTCAAAGACGCCGTCACCGTCGTAAATGTGTGGGCGTCGTGGTGCCTGCCCTGCCACGACGAAGCGCCGCTCTTAATGCAGCTCGCGCAGGATTCGCGCCTGCGGCTCGTCGGCATCAATTACAAGGACGATCCGGCCAATGCGCGGCGCTTTCTCGGCCGCTACGGCAATCCGTTCGTCGCGGCCGGCGCCGACGAGAGCGGCCGCGCCGCGATTGAATGGGGCGTCTATGGCGTGCCGGAAACCTTCATAATCGGCCGCGACGCGCGCATTGCCTTTAAGCTCGTCGGCCCGATCACGCCGGACAATTTCGACTCCGTCCTCAAGCTGCAAATCGAGAAGGCGCTGGCGGCGGGGTCATAGGGCGCAATCGCTTCAAACTAAACCGATTGCCGTTCCAAGTTTCATGACGGGCATGATCTTTTCGGAGAACAGTTTCCACCCCGGATCAAGTCCGGGGCAGGCTTTTTCCGGATCATGCCCTTGTCCCCCGCCGGCGGCCTCTACTCCGCCGGTTCGACGGCGTATTTTCTGAGCAGCGGCACTTGCAGCGCGCCGAAGATAAACGTCAGCGGCACGACGACAAACACCTTGAAGTCGAGCCACAGATCCGTTGAGACGCTGCGCCAAACGATTTCGTTGAGCACGGCCAGCGCGAGGAAAAATATCGCCCAACGCAAGGTCAATTTGCGCCAGCCTTCCTCGGTCAGGTGGAACAGCGAGTCGAACAGGATGCCGAGCAGCGGCTTGTTGAACACAAGGCCGCCGATCAAGATGGCGCCGAACAGCGCATAGATGATCGTCGGCTTGACCTTGATGAAGGTCGCGTCATGCAGGATCAGCGTCAGTCCGCCGAACACGACGACGATGATCGCGGTGACGACCGGCATGATGGGCAATCGCCGCGTCATCGCATAGGAGACGATCAAGGCTGCAAGAACCGCGATCATGAAGCTCGCGGTGGCGGTGAAAATCCCGTAGCGCGCATTGGCGGCGAAGAAGAGCAAAAGCGGCCCGATGTCGAGCGCAAGCTTAAGAATCGGGTTGAGTTGCGGCTTTTCGGTCATAACGGGCGGATGTCTTAACGCGCGCGGCCTGGACTGTCACGCCTCGAAGCGTCAGGACGGAGCGGCAAGCCCGGCGATGGCGCGGGCGAAGTCGCGGGCGGAAAACGGCGCTAAATCCTCGACCCCTTCGCCGACGCCGACATAGTGAACCGGCACGCGAAACTTCGCCGCGATGGCGACGAGAATGCCGCCCCGCGCGGTGCCGTCGAGTTTGGTCATGGCGAGGCCGGTGACCCCGACGGCCTTCTTGAATATTTCCACCTGCGACAACGCGTTCTGGCCGACGGTGGCGTCGAGCACCAGGAGAACGGCATGGGGCGCAGTGTCATCGACCTTCTTGATGACGCGAACGATCTTTTGCAATTCATCCATCAGTTCGCTGCGGTTCTGCAACCGGCCCGCAGTATCGACGAGGAGCACGTCGATGCCGCGCTCTTTGGCCGCCGCGACAGCGTCGAAAGCGAGCCCCGCCGCATCGGCCCCGGCTTCGCGCGCCATGAAGTCGGCGCCGGCGCGATCGGCCCAGATTTTCAGCTGCTCGATCGCCGCGGCGCGGAACGTATCGCCGGCCGCGAGCATCACGGTGCGGCCCTCGGAGCGCAGTTTCGCGGCGAGCTTGCCGATCGTCGTCGTCTTGCCCGAGCCGTTGACGCCGGCGACGAGAACGACGAACGGCTTCTTCGCGGCATCGATAGCAAGCGGCTGCGCGACGCCGGCGAGCGTCTTCTCGACTTCCGCGGCCACCACCGCCTTGATTTCGTCCGCGGTGATGCCGCTTGGGAAGCGGCCGTATCGGAGTTCGGTGGCGATGCGGCCAGCCGTCTCGGCGCCGAGGTCGGCGCGGATCAATTCATCCTCGATCTCGTCGACCGTCGTTTCGTCGAGCTGACGTTTGGCGACGACATGGGCGATGGCGCCGCCGAGCGCCGAGGAACTGCGCTTGAGGCCGGCGGCGAGCCGCCGCCACCACTTTTCCCCGGCTTCGGCCGGTTCCGCCGTTTCGCCAATATCGTCATTCGTTTCGGTCATGCCGCGATCTGTCGCCGTTGCGTAGCCCGTGATAGCGGTTCCGCCATGAACCCGGAAGAGATGGTATCGCGACTCATCTATCGCGACGGCCTGATGCTGGTGATCGACAAACCAGCGGGTTTCGCCGTGCATCGCGGACCCAAGGGCGGCGAAAGCCTCGAAGACCATTTCGGCGCATTGCGGTTTGGATTGCCGCGCGCGCCGACCTTGGCGCACCGCCTCGACCGCGATACGTCCGGATGCCTGGTGCTCGGCCGGCATCGCAAGGCGCTGGCGCAGCTCGGCAAATTGTTCAAGAGCGGCGTAATCGGCAAGACCTATTGGGCGGTGGTGGAGGGCGGGCCCGATGCCGAGCAAGGCGAAATCGCGCTGCCGCTCGGCCGCCTCGATGTCTCGCGCGGCTGGTGGATGAAGCACGATCCCGCCGGCCAGCCTGCGGTGACCCAATGGCGGGTGATCGGGCAATGCGCCTCAAGCGCCCGAGAGAACCAACAAGAGAGCCCACAAGAGAGCGCCCAAGAGAACGTCCAAGAGAATGCCCGACAGAAATTGACCTGGCTCGCGCTTGGGCCTTTGACCGGGCGCACCCATCAGCTTCGCGTCCACTGCGCCGCGATGGGCTGGCCGATCCTGGGCGATGCGATCTACGGCAATGCGCCGCGCCGGGGCGGACCGGTGCTGCACCTGCACGCCCGCGAAGTCGTCGTGCCGCTCTACAAAAATCGTCCACCGATTCGCGCCGTCGCCCCGGTCCCGGACCATATGCGCGCGGCGCTGGCGCGGTGCGGTTGGCGCGGGGAGGACGCCGCGGGCGAGCGAGCGAGCGAGCCAGAAATCAGTACAGCGTCTCCTTGATTCGCTGCGGCTGGCCGCGGTCATGCTCCGGCCCGCCGATCTTGCCGCCGCTGATGCCGGCGAGAATCGTCCCCGCGCTCGGCAGGCTGTCGCGATCGACATGCAGCGCCGGATCCCACAATTTCGAGCGCACGATGGCTTTGCTGCACTGAAAGAAGACCCGCTCGACCGCGACCACGATGACGGTCCGCGGCGCCTTGCCGTTGACGACAAAACTCTCGGTGAGCGACGGATCGGTGGAGATGCCGGCGCGGCCGATCACGCGGATCGTTTCGCCGACGCCGGGAATAAGAAACAACAGCGCCACGCGCGGATCTCCGACGATGTTGCGCAAGGAATCGATGCGATTGTTGCCGCGGCGATCCGGGATCAAGAGCGTCTTTTCGTCCTTGACGCGCACGAAGCCGGCCGCGTCGCCGCGCGGCGAGCAATCGAGGCCCTCAGGCCCAACGGTCGCGAGCGCAAAGAACGGCGCCGCCTCGATGAACGTCCGATAATTCGCGTTGATGTGATCGATCTCTTTGACGAGCGACGGGCCATAGGGCTTGTCGTATAGCGCCTCAAGCGCTTCCAGCGTCGTGATGCGATGATCGCCTGTTTGCTGCATCGTCATGGTTCCCTTTGGCTCCCGCTCGCTCCCCGCTGCCTGCAGTCCGAGAAGGCGGCGCTTCAAGCCGCCAGCAACTGCGCGCCGTCGTGGGCGGCAATCGTCAGTTCCACGATAGTCCCCGGCTCCGCCGGAGCGGCGAGTTTCACGGCGGTGAAATGTTCGGTGCGGCCGATGTGCCGTGATTCCGTGAGCACTCGCCGCCGCGCGCCGACCTCGCCGTCAAGATGCCGCGTCAGCGCCAGCGCACCGCATTCGCGCAAGCGCCGCGCGCGCTCCTTGACGACGCTGCCGTCGATTTGCGGCATCCGCGCCGCCGGGGTTCCCGGCCGCGGCGAGAACGGAAACACGTGCAGATAGGTCAAGCCGCATTGCTCGACGAGTTCGAGCGAGCGGCGGAACATATCGTCGTTTTCAGTCGGGAACCCAGCGATCAGATCGGCGCCGAACACCATATCCGGCCGCGATTGCCGCACCATCCGGCAAAACGCGATCGCCTCGGCACGGCTATGCCGCCGTTTCATGCGCTTGAGGATGAGATCGTCGCCCGATTGCAGCGAGAGATGCAGATGCGGCATCAGCCTAGCTTCGCCGGCGACGGCATCGAGAAGATCGCGGTCCGCTTCAACGGAATCGATCGACGACAAACGCAAGCGCTTTAGTTCCGGCACGTGTTTGAGGATCTGCTTGACCAGCGTACCGAGTTTCGGTGCGCCGGGTAGGTCGGCGCCGTAGCTCGTGATATCGACGCCGGTGAGCACGATCTCGCCATAGCCGTTGGCGACGAGCCGGCGCACGTCTTCGACCACGGCCCCGATCGGCACCGAGCGGGAATTGCCCCTGCCAAAAGGAATGATGCAGAACGTGCAGCGGTGATCGCAGCCGTTTTGCACCTGGACGAACGCGCGTGCGCGGCCGGCAAAGGCGTCGACGAGATGCGAGGCGGTCTCCTTCACCGCCATGATGTCGTTGACGATCGCTTTCGGCGAGCCTTCGGTGTCGAAGGCGGCGCGCGCTTTCGCCCAGGCGGCGGCGGACAGCTTCTCGGCATTGCCGATGACGCGGTCGGCCTCGGCCATGGCAACGAAGGTTTGCGGCTCGGTCTGCGCCGCGCAGCCGGTGACGATGATTCTCGCCTGCGGGCGCCGGCGGCGGAGCGCCCGGATCGCCTGCCGCGCCTGGCGCACGGCCTCCGTCGTCACCGCGCAAGTGTTGACCACGACGGTATCGGCGAAGCCGGCGCGCTCGGCCTCGCGCCTGATGACTTCGGATTCGGCGGCATTAAGACGGCAGCCGAAGGTGACGACGTCGACGCTCATCGGCTCACCGCGCTGTTTGGCTCTGCGAATAAAGCCGGATCGAACCGGCCCTTGTGCTCGTAGGCAACGGGGCCGGTCATCAGCACGTGGCCGTCGCTCTCGCGCCAGTCGATGACGAGTTCACCGCCGGCGAGTTCGACCACCGCCCGGCGGTCCGCCAGTCCGCGCCGC
>Ga0187780_10000216_pt1 | contig 44710 bp, 43 predicted proteins | sample 1015_Q2_SP10_20__FD_132429 | JGI IMG/M metagenome (GOLD analysis project Ga0187780, IMG submission 132429) | Tropical peat soil microbial communities from peatlands in Department of Meta, Colombia - 1015_Q2_SP10_20_MG | ecosystem: Environmental > Terrestrial > Soil > Wetlands > Peat | place...
CGCGAGGTCCAGCTCATCGATAAAGACGGCGCCAACAAAGGCGTCACCGAGATTAACGCAGCGCTCGCCATGGCGCAGGAGGCGGGGCTCGATTTGGTGGAGATCGCGCCGAATTCGGTTCCACCGGTCTGTAAAATTCTAGACTATGGCAAATACAAATATCAGGCGCAGAAAAAGGCCGCCGAAGCGCGCAAGAAGCAGAAGGTCGTCGAGATCAAGGAAATCAAGCTTCGGCCGATGATCGACGATCACGACTACGACGTGAAGATGCGCTCGATCCAGCGGTTTTTCGAGGAGGGCGACAAGGTCAAGGTGACGTTGCGGTTCCGCGGCCGCGAAATGGCGCACCAGGAACTCGGCTACAAGCTTCTCGACCGCGTCAAGGACGATACCGCCAAGATTGCCAAGATCGAGCAAGAACCGCGTTTCGAAGGCCGCCAGGTGGTGATGGTTCTGGCGCCGCGCTGAGAGAGCCGATTACGGCGCATTAGCGAAATTCGGGGATGGACACTAAAGAATGCGGGCGCGCTAACGCCCGCTCCGCTGCCATTTGGCAACGGCCGAGAGGAGGAGATCATGCCCATCTTCATCATCACCATGAATTGGACCGAGCAGGGAATTCGTAACGTGAAGGAGGCTCCCAAGCGCGCCGCCGCCGGGCGCGAATTGGGCAAGAAACTGGGCGTCGATATCAAGCATCTCTATCTGACTTCGGGAAAATCCGATCTGATGGCGATCGTCGAGGGGAACGGCGACAATGTCGCCAAGTTTTGCATGGTGCTCGGCAGCCAAGGCAATGTGCGCACGACCACGGTGCGGGCCTGGCCCGAGGCCGAATATGTAAAAATGATCTCCGAGCTGCCGTAAGTCCCTCGGAAGCAGATACCGCCGGTCGACCCTGCGAGCGCGCCGTCACGTGGTCGCCGCCCGCCGGCGCGTGGCGGCTGGCAATTTGCAAATCGGGATCGGCTCTGTCATAACCGCGCCCTCCCGCCGCCCGGCTGATAAGGGCTGCCGTGGCGGCGGCGAAGTGCTCAAGAGCATGATCCCGAAAAGTGGACGCCGGTTTTCGGGGGAAGATCATGCTCAAATGCAAGCTAACGCGCAAAACGCCGAGCGATCGTTCGCCGATCGCCGGCGGCGTATTTATCGGGAGAGCCAAATGCCCAAGATAAAGACCAAATCGGGCGCGAAAAAGCGCTTCAAAGTGACCGGATCCGGCAAGGTCCTCTATCAGCAATCGCGCAAGCGCCACGGCATGATCAAGCGCACCAAGAAGCAGATACGCCAATTGCGCGGCACCAACGTGCTGTTCAAGACCGACGGCGACAACGCCAAAAAATATTTTCTGCCGAACGGCTGAAAACCGCCGTTGCCCGCACGGGCCTTCCGGCGATCTGCGTTATTCTTTCGAGAGGAGATTAAGTCATGGCTCGCGTAAAACGCGGCGTCACCGCTCATGCCAAGCACAAGAAAGTGCTCAAGGCCGCCAAGGGCTATTACGGCCGCCGCAAGAATACGATTCGCGTCGCTAAACAGGCGGTTGAGAAGGCCAACCAATATGCCTATCGGGACCGCAAGCGGCGCAAGCGCACCTTCCGCGCCCTGTGGATTCAGCGCCTCAACGCGGCGGTCCGCCCGTTCGGCCTGAACTATAGCCGCTTCATCGCCGGGCTCGCCAAAGCCGGCATTACGGTCGACCGCAAAGTGCTTTCCGATCTTGCGATCCGCGAGCCCGCGGCCTTCGAGGCGATCGTCGGCCAGGCCAAATCGGCGCTCGCTTGACAGACGACGGAGGGCGGACCACGGACCTCGGATGAAGATGGCGGCATTACGATTTTCCGTCCTCTCTCGTGCGTCGACTGTCGTCCGCAGACCATGATCGACCGCGCATATGTGCAGCGCATGGCGCGCTACAATCGCTGGCAAAACGAAAACCTCTACGGCGTCGCCGACCGGCTGTCCGCGGAGGAGCGTCGCCGCGAGCGCGGCGCCTTTTTCGGATCGATCGAGAAGACGCTCAGCCACCTTTTATGGGGCGATCGGGTTTGGATGAACCGGTTCGCCGGCACGCCTAAGCCGCAAGGCGGCATTGCCGAATCGGTTTCGCTCTATGGCGATTGGGAGGAGTTGAAGTCCGCGCGCGCGAACTTCGATCAAACGATTGTCGCTTGGGCTGCCACCGTCGAGCCGGACTGGCTCGCCGCCGATCAGACCTATTTCTCGGGTGCCATCGGCCGCGAAGTCACCAAGCCGCGCTGGGTCCTGGTCACGCATATGTTCAACCACCAGACCCATCATCGCGGCCAGGTTCATTGCATGCTGACGCAGGCCGGCGGCAAGCCGTCCGACACCGATTTGCCGTTCTTGGAGGATTGACCGCGATGGCCGATATCGCGCAACTGGAAAATCAGATCCTCGCCGATATCGCGGCTTCCGGCGATGAGGCCGCGCTTGAGGCGGTGCGGATCGCGGCACTGGGAAAGAACGGCTCGATCACCGCGCTCCTCAAGACGCTTGGCACGCTGCCGCCCGAGCGGCGCAAGAGCGAGGGACCGCTCGTCAACGGTGTCAAGGATCGGGTCAATGCGGCGCTCGCGGCGCGCCGTGAAACGTTCAAGGCCGCCGCGCTCGAGGCGCGGCTCAATACCGAAAGCGTCGATGTGACGCTGCCGGTACGCGAGGCGCCGGCGGAGATCGGGCGCGTTCATCCGATCACGCAAGTGACCGATGAATTGACGGCGATTTTCGCCGATATGGGCTTTGCGGTCGCCGAGGGTCCCGACATCGAGACCGACGACTACAATTTCACCAAGCTCAATTTCCCGGAAGACCATCCGGCGCGCGCGATGCACGACACTTTCTTTTTCAACCCGAAAGCGAACGGGGAACGGCTTGTGTTGCGCACGCATACGTCGCCGGTGCAGGTGCGCACCATGCTCGCGCAAAAGCCGCCGATCCGCGTCATCATTCCCGGCCGCACGTACCGCTGCGACAGCGATCAGACGCACACGCCGATGTTTCATCAGGTCGAGGGCCTCGTCATCGATAAGGGCTCGCATCTCGGCCACATGAAATGGATTCTCGAAGAATTTTTCAAAGCGTTCTTCGAAGTCGATCGCGTCGGCATGCGGTTTCGGCCGTCGTTCTTTCCGTTCACCGAGCCATCGCTCGAAGTCGATATTCAGTGCCGCCGCGACAAAGGCGAAATCCGTTTCGGCGAAGGCGAGGATTGGATGGAGATCCTCGGCTGCGGCATGGTGCATCCGAACGTGATGAGAAATTGCGGACTCGATCCGGACGAGTACCAGGGCTTCGCCTGGGGCTTGGGCATCGACCGCATCGCCATGTTGAAATACGGCATGCCGGATCTGCGCCCGTTTTTCGAAGCCGATGTGCGCTGGCTCTCGCATTACGGCTTCCGCCCGCTCGACTTCCCCACCCTGGCGGGAGGCTTGAGTTCATGAGCGGGGGAGGGGGAATTACGATTGGCGACCTCCCCCTCAAGGGGGAAGGTGAAGGTCTCGCGCGGAGCGAAGGTGACAAGCAGGGAAAGAGCCCATGATGAAATTCACCTTTGGCTGGCTCAAGGAGCATCTGCAAACCGATCGCTCGCTCGGCGAGATCGCCGACAAGCTCACGATGATCGGGCTCGAGGTTGAGCGCATCGAGGACAAAGCGAAGGTGTTCGCTCCGTTCGTGACCGCGCGCGTCATCGAAGCCAAGCCGCATCCCAATGCCGATCGCTTGCGCGTCTGCATGGTCGATATCGGCGACGGCAAACCCGTTCAGGTCGTGTGCGGCGCGCCAAATGCGCGCGCCGGTATGAAAGGCGTTTTCGCGCCGCCCGGCGCGTTCATTCCCGGCAAGAACATCACGCTCGGGGTGGGAAAGATCCGCGATGTCGAGAGCCGCGGCATGCTGGTGTCGGAATTCGAGCTGCAAATCTCCGACGACCACGAAGGCATTATCGAATTGCCCGACGACGCGCCGGTCGGTGAGCCTTATGCGAAATATGCCGGCCTCGACGATCCGGTCATCGAGATCAACCTGACGCCGAACCGCGGCGACGGCACCGGCGTGCACGGCATCGCCCGCGATCTTGCCGCCGCCGGCATGGGCAAATTCAAGGACCAGCCAATCAGGCCTGTCAAAGGCGAATTTCCGTGCCCGGTCGGGGTGACGCTCGATTTCGGCGCCATGTCCTCGCTGTGCCCGGCTTTCGCGCTCCGCCTCGTGCGCGGCGTGAAGAACGGCCCGTCGCCGGACTGGCTGCAACAGCGCCTCGCCGCGATCGGGCTTCGCCCGATCAATGCGCTCGTCGATATCACGAATTTCATCACCTTCGATCGCGGCCGGCCGCTGCATGTCTTCGATGCGGCGAAGGTGCGGGGCAATCTCACGGTGCGGCGCGCCCGGCCTGGCGAAACATTGGTGGCGCTCGACGGCAAGACCTACGCGCTCGACGAGACGATCTGCGTCATCGCCGACGAGGTGGGCGTGGAATCGCTGTCGGGGATCATGGGCGGGGAAAAGACGGGCTGCTCGGAGACGACGACGGACGTGCTCATCGAGTCGGCTTTGTGGGAGCCGATGAACATCGCGCAGACCGGCCGCAAGCTTGGCATCAATTCCGATGCCCGCTACCGCTTCGAACGCGGCGTCGATCCTGCCTTCATGCTGCCCGGCCTCGAATTGGCGACCCGCATGGTGATGGATCTGTGCGGCGGCACGCCGTCGCAAGTCACGATCGCGGGCAGCGCCGAAACAGCCAAGCGCGTCATCGATTTTCCCCTTGCGGAAATAAAGCGCCTCACCGGCCTAGCGGTGCCGCTCGACGATGCGCGCCGAGTTCTTGAAAATCTCGGATTTGGCGTGACCGGCCAAGGTGAACGCGTAAAGATCGCCGTGCCGTCATGGCGCGGCGATGTTGAAGGCAAGGCCGATATCGTCGAGGAAGTGATGCGCATTGTCGGTGTCGATCGCGTGCCGTCTACTCCGTTCGACCGCGGTGAGTCCGCGCGCAAGCCGGTGCTCACGCCGATCCAGGTGCGCACGCGCAGGGCCAAGCGCGCGCTCGCCGCCCGCAATCTGGTCGAAGCGGTGACGTGGTCGTTCATCGGCAAGCAGCAGGCCGAACTGTTCGGCGGCGGCAAGGCGGAGCTTGCGCTCGCCAACCCCATCGCCGCCGATCTCTCCGACATGCGGCCGAGCCTTATCCCCGGGCTTATCGCCGCGGCGCAGCGCAACGCCGACCGCGGCTTTCCGGACGCCGCTTTGTTCGAAGTGGGACAAATCTTCCACGGCGACCAGCCGGCCGATCAATTCACCGCTGCCAGCGGCCTGCGCCGCGCGCTAGCGAAACCGTCCGGCATCGGCCGGCATTGGAGCAAGCGCGACGGCGAAGTGGACGCCTTCGACGCCAAGGCGGATGCGCTGGCGGTGCTCGCGGCTGCGGGCGCGCCGCCGCAGGCGATGCAAGTCATACCGGGCGGTCCGGCTTGGTTTCATCCCGGGCGTTGCGGAACGATTCAAATCGGTCCGCAGAACGTGCTCGGTCATTTCGGCGAATTGCATCCGCGCACGCTGGAAACGCTCGACGCGGAAGGACCGCTGGTCGCCTTCGAAGTCGTTTTGGAGCGCATTCCGGAGCCGCGGGCGCGTGGCACGCGCGCCAAGCCGCCGCTCGAACTCTCGCCGTTCCAGCCGGTCGAGCGCGACTTTGCTTTCGTGGTCGAGCGCAATGTCAAAGCGGCCGACATCGTGCGCGCCGCGCAATCGGCGGATCGCAAGCTCATCGCCGCCGTCGGCGTCTTCGATGTCTATGAAGGCGAGGGCATCGCCCCCGGCAAGAAATCCATCGCCATCGCCGTGACGATTCAACCGCGCGACAAGACCATGACCGACGCGGAGATCGAGGCGCTCGCGGCCAAGATCGTCACGGAAGTCGGCAAGCGAACCGGCGGCATGCTGCGGGCGTGAGAAATAAAACCACGGATGGATCGCAACTAAGGCGCGATCCGGAAAAGGCCTGCCCCGGACTTGATCCGGGGTGGAAACCGGTTTTCCGAAAAAGATAATGCCTCATCGAATACCTAGAGCCGCAATCGGTTCAGTTCGAAACGATTGCGCTCTAGAGATTTGAAATTCGTCTTATCGGCTGTCGCGCATGATCTGCGGCGTGCTCTCGTAATAATTTTGCGGTGCGGTTTGGTAACCCGGCTCGCGGCGCTCGGCGTGCAACGGCTTCTTGCGCTTAGGCCGGGCTTCGCTTTCTGCCGGCGCCGCTTGCTTGATCCCGCCGAGCCGGCGCAGCACGGCATCGGCGGCGCGCTCGCCGGATTCCCAGGCTCCGCCCAGCGTGCCCCATAGCGTCTCGTGCGCCGCCTCGCCGGCATACCAGACATCGTCGGCGATGCGGTCGAACAATTGCCGCCGCACGGATTGGCCGCCGGGCGCGGCGGCTGACCAGGCGCCGAGCGCATAGGGCTCGCTGTTCCAGCGTGTTGCCTGCTTGCGGCCGATCGCTTTTTTGATCTCGGCGCCGTAAAGCTCGGCGAGCCATTCGGCGGCAAAGTCGAACATGGCCGCCTCGCCCTGGGCCGAAAGATCGCGGCCGAAAGCGCCGGCGACATCGACAAAACATAGCGGCGTGTCGGCGATATTGGCGAGGATCGCGGCCGTGTGCGTGCCGGTCGATTTTTCAAAAACCAGATCGTCGCTGTCGAGCCCGAGCGGATTGCCGGAGAGTTCGAGCGCGATCCGGTCATAGCTGCCGAGCGAAATCCTGCCAAACAGGTCGGCTTGGCGATGACCCAGATCCGGATTGAATTTAAGGCCGCCGGAGGCGATGACATTGGTCGGCACGGTGACGATCGCGGCGGTCGCGTTGATTGCGCCTTCGGGCGTCTCCACTGTCACGCCGCGCCGGGAATCGATCGCGGTGGCGGGCGTCGAGAGCTGGATGGCGAGGCCCCGGCCCAGAGCGGCCAGCAGCGTTCCGAGACCCTGCCGGCAAAATGCCGCGGCGTTGCGCTCCGCGGCCCTGGCAAAATCGACGGACGAGACCTGCGCCAAATCCTTGGCGCAAGTGTACGGGCCGAGCACGAATTCGACCGCCCCCCGCCAATCGCCGAGATCGGCGGGCAAAGCCGGCTCGCAGGCGGTGTCGGCTTTGCGCGCGCTGTCGTTGATGGCGCGCGTTGCGCGAACTTGCGACGACAAAAAGTCCTCAAGCTCGCCTTCGCGCGCGTAGCGCCGTCCGATGCGCACTTTCTGGCTCAGCGGGGCCGGATAGATGTCGATGCCCTGCCGCGGCGTGACTTTGGTCAGCGGATTCGAATTGGGCAGATAGATCCAGTGCGCGCCGCGATCGAACGGCACGCCGAAACTCTTCGTGTCGGTGATGCAGCGTCCGCCGATATGGTCGGTCGCTTCGATCACGAGATAGCGGCGGCCCGCGGCGGCAAGCCGCCGCGCGGCGGCAATGCCGGCAGCTCCGGCGCCGACGATGACGACATCGAGCGAGCCGCTGGACGGCGTCGCCGCGCCAAAGGCCGAACGCACCGCGAGCGCGGCCGAGGCGGCGAGCAACGAACGGCGGCTCAGTGGCGGCATGCTTCCCACAATGCTTACGGCCCGTCGCGGTCGAGGACTTGGTCGAGACCTTGGGGTCAATGCCCCAATTTCGGAAGCTCGCAAAGCCCGCGGGGGCGCAACATTGCCTCAACCTCGCGTGTGCGGCAAACGCTTTGGCCGACCGTTTCATGCGAAGTGTTCTTCCCCGGCGACAAAGCGCCGGCAATCCATAGCCAGACGATCGGGAAAAATGTTAGGCAATCGCGCTTGCCGATCCGAACAGCGAGACAGTTCCGCGACCCATGATCGAAGACGCCATCAAGGCGATAACCCAGCTTTTTTCGCCGCCGCTGCGCGCGGTGCTGTGGAAGAGCATCGGCCTTGCCCTTGCGCTCATTGTCGTCGGCGGTATCGCGCTGGAACGGCTGATCGTCTACCTGGTTGGGGAAGGTGGCGCGTCGGTCGAATCGAATCTCGGCGCGCACGCCCACATGCCGGTCAATGCCATTGCCTGGCTTCTTTCGATCGCCGCCGGAATCGGCATCGTCGCCGGCAGCATCATGCTGATGCCGGCGGTGACCGCGATCGTCGGCAGTCTCTTCGCCGACCAGATCGGCGAGGAAGTCGAACGGGAACATTATCCGGCCGATCCGCCCGGCAAAGCATTGCCGCTGTGGCTTGCGATGTGGGAAGGGCTGAAGTCCGCATTGCTTGCGCTCGCCGTTTATGTGTGCGCGGCGCCGCTATTGTTGCTCGCCGGCTTCGGCGTGGTGATTTTCTTCCTTGCTACCGCATATGTGCTCGGGCGCGAATATTTCGAGCTCGCCGCCATGCGGCTGCGGCCGCCGGCGGAAGCGAAAGCGCTGCGCAAGCGCAATGCCGCGATGGTTTATGTTGGCGGCCTGTTCATCGCCGCTTTTGTCTCGATTCCGATCGTCAACCTCGCCACGCCGATGTTCGCCATGGCGTTCATGGTGCATCTGCATAAACGATTAGGTCGGAAAGCCGTATAGTCTTGCAAATTCCGGGACGCGCCCAACGGGCTTGGGTTGAAGTGGCCGATAACAAGCTCCGCGCGAAACCGGAATCCATAATCCCGGAACGAATGGTTTTCCGCGGTTGTTAGCTTTGGATTTCGGCTCTCGCCGCTATGCGGCTCGGCCGGAATGATGGAAATCACCCCCATACTTCCCCGGCCAATTCGACGATCATCCGTAGCTTCGCCCATTGCTCTTCTTCGGCGAGAATATTTCCCTCCTCGGTGGAGGCGAAGCCGCATTGCGGCGATAGGCATAGCTGTTCGAAGGGGGCGAACTTGGTCGCTTCCTCGATGCGTCGTTTGACGGCGTCTTTCTTCTCAAGCTGGCCGGATTTGGTGGTGACGAGGCCGAGCACGACGATCTTGTTGCCTTTGGGCAAGAACCGCAGCGGTTCGAAGCTGCCGGCGCGCGCGGTGTCATATTCGAGGAAATAGCCGTCATAATTCAGTCTGGCGAGAAGCGTCTCGGCGACCGGCTCGTAGCCGCCCTCGGAAATCCAGGTCGAGCGGAAATTGCCGCGGCAGACATGCGTGGTGATCGTCATGTCGGCGGGCTTGCCTTCGAGCGCGCCGTTGACGACACGGGCATAGTCCTGTTGCAGGCGATCGGCATTGAGCCCGCGTTCGCGCGCTTTTTTCAGTTCGGCCGGCGAGCACAAATAGGCCCAGGCGGTGTCGTCGAATTGCAGATAGCGGCAGCCCGCGTCGTAGAAGCCGCGGATCGCCTGCCGGTAGGTTTTCGCCAGATCGTCGAAGATGGCGTCACGATCGGCGTAGTCCTTGGTCGTGACCGCGTTCGGTTCGAGGCGGAAATGCAGCGTGGCCGGGCTCGGTATGCACATTTTCGGCGTCACGCGCGTGTGGGCTTTGAGAAATTTGAAGTGTTCCAGCATCGGGTGATGCGAGAAGCCAAGCTTGCCGTGAATGCGGATACTGCGCGGCTTGGTCTGCACCCCCTGGAATTGGATGCCGTGGTCGAGCTCGTAGATCTCCACGCCGTCGAGCATGCCGTAAAAGTCGAAATGCCACCAGGAGCGGCGAAATTCGCCGTCGGTCGCAAGCTTCAATCCAACCTCTTCCTGCTTTTTGATGATCTTCTCGATCTCGCGATCTTCGACCTCGGCGAGTTGCGCGGCGCTGATCTCGCCTTTCTCGCGCTTGGCGCGTGCCTCCTTCAACGGCGCCGTGCGCAAAAGGCTGCCGACGATATCGGCGCGAAACGGCGGCTTGTTTCTCATCATCGGGGCGTTCCTCCGGAAAACCTGTTGTCGTGTTGGTCGTAAAGGCGTTGGCCGAAACAAGCCGCTCCGGGGCCTTGTCGTCAACTTAAAAAAAGCAAGCGTCGTCGGCCGCCTCGGTTGGGCCGCCTCCCAACCCGGCCGCGCCATGCGCTCACAGCTCGATCGTGACCCGGCCTTCGATGACCGCGACCGGATAGGTTTTGACGGGCATCATGCACGGCGGCGAAACCACTTCGCCGGTACGGATATTGAATTGGCCGTTGTGGAAATTGCATTCGACGATGTCGCCGTCGATATAGCCCTCGGAGAGCGAACCCGGACCGTGCGTGCAGAGGTCGTCGGTCACGAAGAATTCGCCCGCAACGTTGAATACCGCCAGCGCCAGATCGTCGATTTCGACCTTGACCGCGGTGCCCGGCGCAATGTCGGCGGCGGCGCACAGATCGAGACGTTTAGCTGAGCCAGGCATGATTACTCGGCTGGGTTACGCGGCGGACGGGTGGCGAATGGGCGCCCCTTATACAAGACGGCGCCGATAATGAAATATCCGGAAAGCCCGATTATAGTGCGGAAGGCGCGGCAGGAGACCCGAGCATGGAAAGCGAATCGGCGCGAATGAGTTCGGCGGCGGAGGCCAGGTTCCGCATCGATGCGCCGAATTCACAGCCGCGCGCGGTCAAGGTGATCGCACTCGACGCGCCGAGCGAGCGCGTCATCAAGGAATTGGCAGACGCGCCGTGGCGGCGCGCGACGTTCCTCACCGCTTCCGCCTTCGCCGCCGCGCCGCAGAACAAAGAAGGCGCCTCGGAACGTTTCTCGCTTGGCGGCTGGCTCAACGATCTCGCCGGCCGCACCAAGAATCTGGTCGAAGAAATCGCCGCCGCCGATCTGGTCGTCATGGTGGCGAGCGCGGGCGAGAACGCGGGCGCGGCCGCGATCATCGGCGAGGCCTGCAATCTCCGCCATGTGATGACCACGGCGCTCATCCTCGGCACCGCCTCCTCCAGCGACGAGGCGCTCTCCAAAATGCTTGCGCAATTGCGTCCGCACGCCATGATGCTCGTGATTTCGTCGGCGGACGAATATATCAAGGACATGCTCACGGCCTTGCGCGCTTGAGCAACGGTCGGCATTTCACTGCGACGGCAACGCGGTCAAATCGTCTCGCGCCATGAAATTTTCCGGAACATTGACGGTCGTTGCGCCACGCGCCCAAGTCTACAAGGCGTTGCGCGACGCGCGCCTGTTTGCATCCTGCGTCGAGGGCGTGCGCGATCTCGCCGAGACCGGCCCGGACGCTTACGCCGCCGTGTTCGAGACCAAAGTCGCCTATATGAAATTCAGCTTCAAAGTCACCGTGCAGGTCGTGCGCGCCGAGGAGCCCCGCGAGATCGAAGCCAAAGTCGAAGGCACACCGCTCGGTATCGTCGGGCGGCTCACCGCGACCTCGGTAACAAAGCTCACCGAGATAGGCGGCGCGACCAGGATCGATTACGACGTGGAGGCGGCGCTGACTGGCAAGCTCGGCAGCCTCGGCCAGCCCGTCCTTCGCGCCAAAGCCAAGGAGATGGAACGACAATTTGCCGCGCGTCTTGGCGCGGCCTTTGCGGCGCCGGCTTCCGGCGCGCCGTGACCGGAGGCGCGGTTTCAGCTAAGCTCGCAGAAAATTCCCCGTTTCATTACTTTCTCGGACGGGCGGGGCTTGGGGGGAGGACGATATGACGGAAATCGCCGCAGGCGCGCTGCCTTGGTACCGGTCGCTGACGGCCCATCAGTGGCGGACGCTCATCGCCACCAATCTCGGCTGGCTGTTCGACGGCTACGAAGCCTATGCCCTGTTTCTGACCGTCGGCCCGGCGATGCATTCGTTGCTCGATCCGTCGCAATATTCTCAGATTCCAGCCTATGCCGGCACGGTGGTGGCGATCACGCTGCTCGGCTGGGGCATCGGCGGCTTCTGCGGCGGAATTCTCGCCGACTATATCGGGCGCAAGCGCACGATGATCTATGCCATCCTGGCCTATTCGCTCTTGACCGGGCTCACGGCCCTTTCGTTCAACTGGATTTCGTTTGCGCTGCTGCGCTTTCTGGTCGGCATCGCCATCGGTTCGGAATGGGCGACCGGCTCCTCGATGATCGCCGAGTTGTGGCCCAAAGAAGCGCGCGGCAGGGGCGCGGGCCTGATGCAATGCGGCCTCGGCATCGGCTTTTTTCTCGCCTCGTTCATCTGGCTGTTCGTCGGCGCGCTCGGGCCGAATGCCTGGCGCTATATGTTCTTGATCGGCATCCTGCCGGCGCTGCTGACGGTGTGGATCAGGACCTCGATCGACGAATCCGAGGCCTGGCAGCGCGTCGATGCGCAGCGCCGCGAGGCGCGGGCGCGCAAGGACAGCGGCGCCGTGCTGTCCGCTCAGGATCAGGCGCTCACGCGCTTCACCATCGCCGATTTGTTCGCCGAGCCGGAAACGCGGCGGCGCATCGTGCTCGCGTTCCTGATGTCGCTCACCACGACGCTCGCCTGGTGGGGTATTTCGTCATGGGTGCCGCCCTATATTGCTTCGGTAGCGGCCAAAGCGAACCTGCCCGCTCCGCAATGGGCAAGTTATGCCGGCATGGCCTACAATTTCGGCGCGATCCTCGGCTATATCAGCCTCGGCTTTCTCGCCGACCGTTTCGGCCGCCGGCCCGTGGTGATGCTCTATTTCGCGGCATCGCTTTTGATGACGCCGGTGCTGTTTCTGTGGACGACGGATTTGAACCTTTTGCTCGTCGCCGCCGCGGTCAATGCGTTCTTCACGCTCGGGCAATATTCCTGGATGCCGGTCTGGCTGCCGGAATTGTTCCCGACCCGCTCGCGCGCGACCGGCATCGCGTTTTCGTTCAATGCGCCGCGTTTCATCGCTTTTCTCGGCCCGCTCTTCGCCGGCGTGCTGATCGCGCAATTCGGCGGCTATAGTCGCGCCGCCTTGCTGATTTCCAGCATTTATGTGCTCGGCTTCTGCGTCGCGCCATTCTTGCCGGAAACCAAGGGCAAGCCGCTGCCGGCGTAGGGCATGATCCGGAAAAAGCCTGCCCCGGACACCGATCCGGGGTGGAAACCGGTTTTCCGAAAAGATCATGCCCCATCAAATCTAGGTTGCGCCGTCCGCCCCCGCGGAATGGGGGCGCGGGGGCGAATGATCGTATCTTCCGCAGCGACGCACGGCATTCTATTTTCCCGGCATGACTCGCGAACCTCTCGCCGTCGAAACCGACGTGCTGGTGATCGGCTCCGGCGCCGCCGGCATGTATGCCGCGATCGAAGCGGCGCGCGACGGCGCCGGCGTCTTCCTCGCCGACCGCAGCCTGATCGGACGCGGCGGCGCCACGGTGATGGCGCAAATGACGGTGGCGGCGGCCTTGAGCGAAGAAGTGCCCGACAACCCGCGCCATCATTACGACGACACCATCGCCGCCGGGCGCGGCTTGTGCGACGAAAACCTGGCCCAGCTTCTTTGCGAGCAAGCCCCCGAATGCATCCGCGAACTCGACGCCTGGGGAGTCGGCTGGGCGCGCAAGGATAATCACATTACAGCGACGCTCGCGCCCGGCCACGATCGCCCGCGCTGCGTCTATGTCGATTTCATCAATACCGGGCCAGCGGTGTCGAAAACGCTGCGCGCGGTGATGGCGCGCAACTCCGACATCCGCAAAGCGGGGGACATCTGCATCGTCGATCTGGTTTGCGACGGCGGCGAGATTGCCGGCGCGGTCGGCTGGCATCTCGATAGCGGCGCGCCGGTTATTATCGCGGCAAAGGCGACGGTGCTCGCGACCGGCGGCCTGACCCGGCTCTACCGGCGCAACAGCGCATCCGCCAATATGGGCGGCGACGGCTATGCCTTGGCGCTGCGCGCCGGCGCGCCATTGATCGACATGGAATTCGTGCAGTTCTTTCCCATCGGGCATTTGGCGCCGCGGCTCGTCGGCATGGATCCGATCATGTGGGACCCGTTCCGCTACAAGCTCGGCGGCCGGCTTCTCAACGGGCGGATGGAGGAGTTCACCTCGCGCTACGGCTCGAACGAGGACGGCAAATACGTGCTCACGCGCGATCTCGCGACTTACGCGATTTTCAAGGAAGTCGAGGCAGGCCGCGGCTCCCCGCACGGCGGCGCTTATCTGTCCTTCGAACATTGCTCGGCGGCGGCGTTGCGCGCGGCGTTCGGGCCGGTGATCGACCGGCTGGCCGCGAACAAGATCGATCTCACCCGCATGCCGGTCGAGGTCGCCCCGATCGCGCATTATCACATGGGCGGCGTCGTCGCCGACGCGCGCATGATGACGGAACTGCCAGGCCTGTTCGCCGCCGGCGAGGTGGTCGGCGGCGCCAATGGCGCCAACCGGCTGTCCGGCAATGCCATCACCGAAGCCTTGGTGTTCGGGCGTCGCGCGGGCCGGAGCGCGGCGGCGCGCGCGCGGCAAATCGCGCGGCGCGATTTGCCGGCAAAAAGCACCCGCATCGCGCTCGACCTTGTCGGCGGCGACGGCGCCGAGGGATCGTCTTCGCGCGCCGCTCGGAACACGGCCGCGATGGTCGAGCGTCTGCAGGCGATCATGGCCGGCGATGTCGGCCCGTTCCGCACCGGCGCCAAGCTCAAGCGCGCGCTCGACGGCATCGACGCGCTCGCCGCCGAGCTCGGCGAGCGGCCTCCGGCGCGTCGCCCGAAAGGCGACGCTTTCGATCTGCAACGGCTCGAATGGTTCGACCTGCGCAACATGCTCACTGTCGCCCGCGCGGTCGCGCAATCGGCGCTCAATCGCAACGAAAGCCGCGGTGCCCATCAGCGCGAAGACTGTCCGCAGGCGCTGCCGCAATGGCGGCGGCACCAGCGCGTGCAACTTGACGGCGGTGCGCTGCGAATAACCGGCGCGCCGGCTAAGGCGCTGGCGTCAATGGTGCCGTCATGAGCGATGTTGCGACCTTGAAAATCAAACGCGGCGGCGCCGGCGTCGCCCCGCGCTGGGACATGTTCGACGTGCCGTTCGAACCGGGCCAGTCCGTGCTCGACGGCTTGCGCTGGCTGCGCAGCCACAAGGACCCCTCGCTCGCGATCCGCTTCTCCTGCATCAACGCCAATGCCTGCAAGGAATGCATGATCCAGCTCGACGGCGAAACCGTCTATGCCTGCACCGCGCGGCTCGAGCCACGCGAAATGACGCTCACGCCGCTGCCGAACAAGAAGCTCGTGCGCGATCTCGTCACCGAGATTGCGCCGCCGTCCGAGCGATTCAAATAAATCGTTTACGTTCGTTACGCCTGAACCCTAACCGAGCAAAGCGATCCGATGCCGATCAAATCGAAATACCTCTTCGTTGCCAGCATGGATGTCGATGCCGACAAGGAGGGGCTGTTCAACGAGGTCTACGATACCGAACACGTGCCCAATCTCCTCAAAGTGCCGGGCGTGCATGCGGTGGCGCGCATGGAGGGCGAGCCGTTCGCCATCAGCATTGGCGGCGAAGAGAAAAAGGTCGCGCACGAGGGCGCGCACCACACCGCCATTTACGAGATCGATGGGCCGCATGTGCTGGTCAGCCGCGAATGGGCCAAGGCCGTCGAAGCCGGCCGCTGGCCGAAGGAAGTGCGGCCGTTCACCCGCAACCGCCGCCACGCGCTGTATCGGGTGAGGTAGTTTGCGCTTCCGGAAAATCTACGCCCTCGCCAGCGTAATCCCCTCCGCCCGGCGCTGGCTTGCGATCATCGCGGTGCGCAGCAGGAATTGCCGCGCGCGTTCCGGATCGGCCGCGATCTGGCGCAACTCGTCGAGATTGCGCTTGCGCACGTCGGGATCGCGCGCCTCGAGACGCTTCTTGTTGGCGATCGATTGTTCCTGAACGAATTCGATGGCGACGGTGCGCCGTTGCAGATCGTAGAGATCGAGGAGGCGCTCGGGCGCCCCATCGAGAAGAATGCGAATGAGCTTATCCGACAGACTCACCGCGTCCTGGATGCCGCCGTTTAATCCCATGCCGCCGATCGGATTATTGACGTGCGCGGCGTCGCCGGCGAGCAGCACGCGGCCCGTGCGGAAGGTTTCGGCGACGCGCTGATGCGTCACGTAAAGATTGCGATGCACGATCTCGTAAGGCTCAGGTGACGGAAAGAATGACTGCATGCGGGCCTGCACGCCGGAGTCGTTCATGATCGCGTCTTCGCTCTGCGCCGGGTCGGTGGGATAGACGGTGCGCCACAGTCCCGGCGGCCCGTCGGCGGAGACCTTGAAGCAATTGCACCATGCGCCGGGGTCGGCGAAATAGCTGCGGTAGCAGTAACCGCGTTCGGCCTCGAAGTCGTAAGGCGTCGTGAGAACGATGAAGCGCTCGGGCCAGGTGAAGCCTTCGAATTTGATCCCGGAGCGCCGGCGCACGGTGCTGCGGCCGCCATCGGCGCCGATGAGATAAGCGCCGCTATGTGAGACGATGCCGGATGGTCCGCGAACCTGGGCGGTGACGGCGTCCGCCGTTTGCGTTGCGTCGAGCACTTCGCAATCGAACAAGACCTCGACGCTTGGACATTTGCGCAAGCGTTCGAGGATGAGCTTTGCGGTCTTGAACTGTTCGCACTGCACGACGAAGGGATGGCGCGTGTCGTTCTTAAGGACGGCGTGATCGAATTGCGCGACGAGTTCTCCGCTCGGCCGGTCCCAAAACTGAAAAATGGGCGCGACCAAGCCGACGCGCGCCATATCTTCGGCAAGGCCGTCTTCGGCCAACAGATCGAGCGTCGCCGGATGGGTCGTTGCGGCGCGCGGGTCGGCCTGCGAACCGCTATTGTTGTCGAACAGGCGAACGGGTATCCCGCGGCGGCCGATGAGCCATGCGCAAAGCAGACCGACCGGCCCGCCGCCGGCGATCAGGATTTGTCGATTTTCCGTACTCATCCGGTGTCCTTATCAAATCGCACCAAGGTTCGCGACCAGCCCTGCGACAAGGCGTGCGGCAGCATCGCTTTCTTGACAGAGAGCGCGCGGGAAGCGAAGAACGGCGGCCATTAACTCACCGGGACAATCGATGACGAGCGAACGAAAGCCGGTTGCGTTCGGCGATCTGCGCGGCTGGATGAAGGCGCTCGACGCCGCCGGCGAATTGCAGCGCATCGACGCCGAGGTCGATTGGAATATCGAGCTCGGCACCATTGTGCGCCTGGCACAGGGCGCCGGCACCGGACCGGCGCTTCTGTTCGGCAATATCCGCGACTACGGCGCGAATGCGCGCTGCCGGCAGGTTTTCACCGGCGGACTTTCGAGTGCCCGCCGCGTCGCCATGATGTTCGGCCTGCCGCCCGACACCCATCCGCGCGATCTCGTCAAGCTCGGCCGCTCCATTCTCTCGGAGAGCATACGGCCAAACGTGGTCAAAACCGGTCCGGTCAAGGAGACCATTGTCAAAGGCGGCGATATCGACCTTTACGAATTTCCCGTGCCGCAATGGAACCGGGCCGACGGCGGCCGCTACATCCTCACCTATGGCGGCGTCGTCACCAAGGACCCGAATACCGGCGTGATGAATGTCGGGATTTATCGCGGCATGATCGCGGGTAAGGATCGCATTCCGATCCTGATGTGGCGCGCGCAACATATCGGCCATCACGTCACCGCCTGGCAGCAGGCCGGCCACAAGGAAATGCCGATCGCGGTCGCGATCGGCTGGGAGCCGTCGCTCGGCTTCGTCGCCGGTTCGCCGGTGCCCAAGGGGCTTTGCGAATATGACGTGATCGGCGCCGTCCGCGGCGCGCCGGTCGATCTTGTTCAATGCGAGACCGTCGATCTTAAAGTGCCGGCGAGCGCCGAAATCGTGATCGAAGGTTATCTCGGCCTCGATCCCGCGACCTATGAAATGGAAGGACCGTTCGCCGAAGTCACCGGCTATGTCGCCGGCGACCGCTCACCGAAGCCGACGATCCGCGTCACCTGCGTCACCCACCGCAAGGACCCGATCCTGCGCGGAACGATCGAAGGCTCGATGCCCGGCTGCTTTTCCGAAAACGGCATGTGTTCCTCGATCATGCGCGCCGCGACGGCGTGGAACGTGCTCGACCGGGCCGGCGTGCCGGGCGTCACTGACGTGTGGTGCCCGCCGGTGCAAGCCGGCGTCAATATCCTGGTACAGATCAAGCAGAGCTATCGCGGCCAGGCCAAGCAAGTGGCCAACGCGCTGTGGGGCAGTTCGGCCGGGCATGTGCGCTATAAGCACGTCACCGTGGTCGACGACGATATCGACATTCACGATTACGGCGCGGTCGATTGGGCGATCGCCTATCGGGTCAATGCCGGCGAGGACGACATCGTCATCATGCCGGCGACATTCGGCCTGGGGCTCGACCCTTCGACGCGCAAACGCGACCGGAACACCACGCTCTTCGGCACCGGCAAGTGGAATCGCATGCTGATCGATGCCACCATGAATCTGGATTACGATCCCGATCCCGAATTCGGCGGCGCGCGCTTTCCGCCGCTGGTCTGGCCGGCGCCCGAAGATATCGCCGCCGCCAAGGCGCGCTGGGGCGAACTCGGCCTCGACAAGCCGAAACGGAAGTGACGGCGCAGCCCGCGATGTTCGAAGGCTTCACCCGTACCGAAATTCAAACGAGCGGCGCCCGCATCGTCACCGTCCACGGCGGCAAGGGGCCGCCGCTTTTGCTCATGCACGGCAATCCATTCAGCCATTTGTCGTGGCACAAATTCGCGCCGCGGCTCGCGGCGGAGTTCACCGTCGTCGCGACCGACCTGCGCGGCTACGGCGATTCCGAGAAGCCGCCGGGCGGCGCCGATCATTCCGGCTATTCGTTCCGCGCCATGGCGCAGGACCAGGTCGAGGTTATGGCCGCGCTCGGCCACGAGCGGTTCTACGCCGCCGGCCACGACCGCGGCGCGCGGGTCTTGCACCGCATGTGTCTCGATCATCCGGAGCAGGTCGCGCGCGCCGCCATTTTGGACATCATCCCGCAGCACCATTTGCTCAATAACGTCACGCGCGCCTGGGGAACGTTCTCGTGGCACTGGTTCTTCATGATCCAGCCGTACGATTTTCCCGAACGCTTGATGAGCGCCGATCCCGACTATTTCATCGAGAAAAAACTCGCCAAGACCGAACAAGGATTGAGCTTCTTCGATCCGCGGGCGCTCGCCGAGTACAAGCGCCATTTCCGTAACCCCGCCACGGTCCATGCCATGTGCGAAGATTACCGCGCCACCCACGGCGTCGATCTCGCCATGGACACCGCGGATTTCGAGGCCGGACGCAAGATCGGCTGCCCGGTGCTGCTGCTATGGGGCGCGACCGGCGGCGTCGGCCGCAATCACAAGGCTCTGGAGATTTGGCAGCGTTATGCGCGCGACATTCGCGGCGCCAAGGCGCTGCCGTGCGGTCATTATCTCTCCGAAGAGGCACCGGAGGAGACCTATAAGGAACTTCGCGAATTCTTTGCCGGCGGCGAGCTTGGCTAACAACTCTTAACTCGCCGTCGGCGCCGGCTCACCGAGGAAGTTCTTCATCGCGTACCATAACAGCGCGCGGTTCTTGCCGAAGGCCTGGCTGTGCGCCGTATTCGGCAGGATGACGAATTGCCGGTCGCCGTTCGGAAGTTGGCGGAAGAAATCGAGCAGGTCCTCGTCGGTGGAGTTGCCGTCCCATTCGCCGCGCGTCATGAGTACGGGACACTTCACTTTGGTGGGGTCGACCAGCGGCAAGTTCGCCGCCATGTCGAGGTACGTGCCGCTCGGCACCGTATCGCCGAAGGTCATTTCGCTTGCGACCAGCGCCTCGCCATGGCCGGATCGTAAAGACTCGGATGCCCGTCACGCGTGAAGATGGAGCGGATCATGGCCGCGTCGCGCTTGCGCCGCGGACTGGCGCGCAGCTCGGCGATGCGCTGTTTGCGGCGTTCGATTTCAGCGGCCCCGTCTCCTTTGTACGTGAAGGCGGCGAGGATGAGCCGGTCGACCCGATCCGGTTCGCTCTGGGCGAAGGCGCCGGCGCGGATGGCGCCCGAGGATTCGCCGAACATATGAACTTTGCTTTGGCCGCTTTCGCGTTGCACCACCGCCATTGCAGCTTTCAAGTCCTCGACGCCGCTGGCGATGTCGGAATTGCCGGCCGTGTGCGTCGAGCGCCCATAGCCTTCGTGGTCCGTGGTCCATACGTCGAAGCCGGCATGGGCGAACACGTTCATCATCGAGTATTCGCCGCCGGGTACGTCCAGATCGTAGCTGGACAAGGCCGACAGCGATGAGCCATGCACCAGGAACAAGACGGGCCGGGATTTGCCGTCCGCCGGTTGCGGCGCCTGAAATTTACGGTAAACGGTAAGCTTTACGTCGCCTTTTTGCGCCCAATAATTCTCGCTCCAGAGATCGGTCGGCGCACCGGCGCGCGCTACGGCGACTTCAGCGCCCGGCGGCGCTAGGCCGGAGGCAAAGCCGCCGCCGATTGCAAGTCCGGCCCGTCCCAGCAGCGTTCGTCGTGCGATTGGGCCATTCTTCATCGGCTTTTCCCCTCTGGCACAGGCGCTTGGCGGTCAATCCGGTGCCGGAACACCTTAGCAGGCGCCGGCGGCGCGAGGCAGGCCGGGCAAGCCAAACAACCGAATTTGACGCAATTGGCGGTCTCGCGCCCGATCATCACATCTGCTAGGTGGGGCCGCCCGGTCGGCGTGCGATTCCTGGGATTTGTCGTCTCGTCTCGGCCAGGCCGAGCCGCGCGATTGCCGGAATTCAACCCGCCTTCTGGAGATGAAACGGAAGCCGCGATGGATGCGCAGACAGCCGATCCGGAGCGCAGCATGTTGAAGCGATTGCGCGGCACCGCGCGTTACTTCGACAGCAAGATCGGTTTGCACAGGCTCGGGGTAGCGCTGAGCTTGACGATCATCGCCATTGCCGTGGTGGTGCTTTACAACATCCTGCGCGACATCGATCCCGACGAGTTGATTGACGCGATCGAGGCGACGGATTGGCGCACCCTCATCATCGCCTCCCTTTTCGTCGCCGCCGGATATCTGACGCTGACCTTCTACGACCTGTTCGCTTTGCGCACGATCGGCCGCCCGGACGTGCCCTATCGTGTCGCCGCGCTCGCCGGCTTCACCAGCTATGCCGTGGGCCACAATGTCGGCGCCAGCGTCTTTTCGGGAGGCGCGGTGCGCTATCGTATTTATTCGAGCTGGGGGCTCTCGGTCGTCGATGTCACCAAAATCTGCTTTGTCTCAGGTCTGACTTTTTGGCTCGGCAACGCGACCGTGCTTGGTCTCGGTGTTCTGCAAGCGCCGCAGGCCGCGCGCGCCCTCGACCACCTGCCATTGTGGTGCAACCGCCTGATCGCGGTTGTCATCCTCCTTATGCTTGCCGCCTATGTCGCCTGGGTCTGGGTTAAGCCTCGGGTGATCGGCCGCGAAGGCTGGCAAGTCACGTTGCCCGGCGGCCCGCTGACGCTCCTGCAGATCGCGATCGGGATCGTCGATCTCGCTTGTTGTGCCGCCGCCATGTACATGCTGGTGCCCGACGAGCCGAATCTCGGTTTTGTCACGGTGGCGGTGATCTTCGTCGCCGCGACGCTCCTTGGCTTTGCCAGCCATGCGCCCGGCGGTCTCGGCGTTTTCGATGCCGCCATGCTGGTGGCGCTGTGGCAGTTCGACAAGGAAGACCTCTTGGCGGGCCTGTTACTGTTCCGATTGCTTTATTACATAATTCCGTTCGTGCTTTCGCTGGCTGTGCTGGGCATCCGCGAAGCCTTGCTCAGCCGCGGCCTGCGCAGCGCATCTCGGCGGGTTTCACCGGCGCCCGATGGCACAGGCGCGCGCAGCGGAAGAAAGTCGGACATAGCGTAGGTTCGTCGGCGACCGCGCTGCCGCGAGGGATTTCATGAGCCTAGCCGAGGATCGAGCACTTCTCAGCGCCAGGCGCTGGCGCGGCGCCTTCGTGCTTCTGGCATCGGCGGCGGTTTTCGCCGCGTTGGCAATTGCCGGCACGCTGGCTGCCGCCTATGCGGTTACCGGATTCGCCATTGTCGCCGCGACCGCCATTCTGGCGCTGCGCTCGGCGCAGGAACAAAATCGCTTTTCCGAGCCAATCGCCAATGTCGAAACCGGCGATGATTTGCTGCGCGCGGTCGTCGCCGGCCTGCCCGATCCCGTTGTGGCGCTCGATCGCGATGGCCGCGTTCTCGCCCTCAACGACCGCGCCCGCAGCCTTGCCCCGGCGTTGCGGCAGGGCGAGCCCGTTGCGCTGGCGCTGCGGATGCCGGCTTTGATCGAGGCGATCGGGCGCGCCGCGGCGGAGGGCGAAGAACAGCGCGTCGTCTATTCCGAGCGCGTGCCGCTCGATCGCTGGTACGAGACGATCGTCATACCGGTCAAACGGTCGCCCAAGGCGCCAAGCCCCGATTTCGTCCTCATGACGTTTCACGATCTCACGCCGCTGCGCCGCGTCGAGGAAATGCGCGCCGATTTCGTCGCCAATGCGAGCCACGAATTGCGCACGCCGCTTGCCGCCTTGCTCGGCTTCATCGAAACGCTGCAGGGCTCGGCGCGCGAGGATCCCAAGGCGCGCGCTCGCTTTCTCGCCATCATGCAGGAACAGGCGCGGCGGATGGCGCGCTTGATCGACGACCTCTTGTCCTTGTCGCGTATCGAACTTAATGCGCACCGCCGCCCCGACACCCCGGTCGACCTCGCGCCGATCGTTCGGCAGGTCGCCGACGGGCTCGAAACGCTGGCGCGCGATCGCGGCGTGACTGTGAATATCGACAATGCCAACGCGACGACCGTGCTCGGCGATCACGACGAACTGGTCCGCGTTTTTGAAAACCTGGTCGAAAATGCCCTCAAATATGGCGCGGCTGGGCGGCGGGTCGACATCAAGCTCGGGCAGGGCTTGTCCGCCGAAGACGAACCGGAAGCGCAAGTTAGCGTTCGCGATTATGGGCCCGGCATCGCGCCTGAGCATTTGCCGCGACTAACCGAACGATTCTATCGCGTTGACGTCACTGAAAGCCGCGCTCAAGGCGGTACCGGGCTCGGCCTTGCGCTCGTCAAACATATTCTCAATCGCCATCGCGGCCGATTGACCATCGAGAGCGCGCCTGGCGCGGGGGCCGTCTTTACCGTCCATTTGCCCACCGCCACCTCGGCGCTTCCGCGATAAACTGTCGCAATATCAAGCACCTGAACTGTCATCTGACTGTCATATAGCGCTCATAGAACAGTTATGGCGCAGGCCTAACCGTGGGGCCGCTGCGGGGATGCCTCGCTACCGCGATTCCCGATGCATTCGACAGACAGCGACTTTCTGACAGGCAGCAACTGAAAGCCCAGACAGGAACGTTCAAGCAAACGCGGGTCGACGACCTTCGTTGCCGACAAGTTCACTGACAGGAATTTCATTCACAGGAGAGACACTCGTGAAGCATCTGACCCCCATCGCCGTCGCTGGCTTGCTGGCGTTGACGACGCTTCCCGCCGCCGCTGCCGACATCACCGGCGCCGGCTCGACCTTCGTTTATCCGGTGCTGGCCAAATGGGCCGACGTTTACAAGAAGGATACCGATGTCGGGCTGAACTATCAGTCGATTGGCTCAGGCGGCGGCATCAAGCAGATCACCGCCAAGACCGTGACCTTCGGCGCCAGCGACATGCCGCTCACGCCGGAAGACGTCGCCAAGAACAGTTTTGTTCAGTTCCCGGTCATCAATGGCTCAGTCGTTCCGATCTTGAATCTGCCGGGCATCAAGCCGGGCGAGATTACGCTCGACGGTCCGACCATTGCCAAGATCTTCCTCGGCGAGATCACCAAGTGGGACGATCCAGCGATCGCCAAGCTCAATCCCGGCGTCAAGCTGCCTTCTACCGCGATTGCCGTCGTCCATCGCTCTGACGGCTCGGGCACGACGTTCATCTGGACGAACTATCTGTCCAAGGTCAGCCCGGAATGGAAGTCTAAAGTCGGCGAAAACACCGCCGTCGAGTGGCCCGTCGGCATCGGAGCCAAGGGCAGCGAGGGTGTCTCCAACAATGCGGCGCAGACCGTCGGTTCGCTGGGCTACGTCGAATATGCCTATGCCAAGCAGAACAATCTGACCTACGCCAGGATGGTCAATCACGCCGGCAAAGTCGTTGCTCCGACGGCGGAGGCCTTCCAATCCGCCGCGGCGGGAGCCGACTGGACCAGCGCGCCGGATTTCCACGTCATCATGACCGATGCCGCCGGCGACAAGTCCTGGCCGGTCGCAGGTTCCACCTTCATTCTGATGCAGCAGGTTCCGGTCAGTGCAGCCGATTCGGCCGCGGCCCTCAAATTCTTCGACTGGGGCTACAAGAACGGCAAGCAGATGGCGGCGGACCTGGACTATGTGCCGATGCCCGACAGCGTCGTCGCCCTGATCGAAAAAACCTGGAAAGAGAAGATCAAGGGAAGCGACGGCAAGCCGGTCTTCTAATTTAAGCGCTGCGGAAAAGGCGCCATCCGGCGCCTTTTCCTTTTGCGCGGCGAAGCGTCTTGCGTAACGGGCGAAAGGTCATTTCATTGGGTTCTTCCTGCTGATCACAAGGAAGAGCCGATGCAAACCGGGCAGAGGCAGCCAGTGGCCGACGTGGTACTTTCGAGTGGAATGGCGTTGCCTGCACAAAGTGTGGCGCGTACCAAGGCGCTTGATCGGTTCCGGTTCAGCGAAGCGCTATTTCGTCATCTGACCCGCGCCGCCGCGATCGGCGTGCTGGCGCTCTTGAGCGGCGTCATTATTTCGCTGATCGACGGCTCGATCCCGGCGCTGAAAACTTTCGGGCTGAGCTTCCTGATCAGTCAGCGGTGGAACCCGGTTACCGAGATTTTCGGGGCTTTGCCGGCGATTTACGGCACTCTCGTCACGTCCTCTATTGCCATGCTGATCGCGGTTCCGGTCGGCTTGATGATCGCGTTTTTCCTGACTGAACTCTGCCCGCAATGGCTGCGGCGACCGATCGGCACCGCCGTCGAGTTGCTCGCCGGCATTCCCAGCATCATCTACGGCATCTGGGGACTATTTATTTTCGCGCCGTTCTTGCAGGCGACATTGCAGCCATTTTTGATCAATACGCTCGGCAATGCGCCGCTGATTGGGTCCCTGTTCGCCGGGCCGCCATATGGAATTGGCATGCTGACGGCGGGGCTGATCCTCGCCATCATGGTGCTGCCGTTCGTGACCTCTATCTCGCGCGACGTCTTTGAAGCGGTGCCGGGGGTGCTCAAGGAAGCGGCCTATGGCCTCGGCTGCACGAGGTGGGAAGTGGTGCGTTACGTCGTCCTGCCCTACGCGAGGGTGGGCGTCATCGGCGGACTGATGCTGGGTCTTGGCCGGGCGCTCGGCGAAACCATGGCAGTGACGTTTGTCATCGGCAACGCGCATCGAATCTCCGCCTCGGTGTTGGCCCCCGGCACGACGATTTCCGCCACCATAGCCAACGAATTCACTGAAGCCGTCAGCGACCTCTATACCTCGGCGCTGATCGCGCTGGGCCTCATACTCTTTGTCATCACCTTCATCGTCCTTGCCGCCGCGCGCTACATGTTGTTGCGCATCGAACGCCGGATTGGGTAACGCCATGCTGGATCATGTGTTGACCGCCCGCTATGGCGCCCGCCGGCGCCGCAACGTCGCGGCGACAGCATTGTCGATCGCGGCGACGCTATTTGGCGTTGGCTGGCTCGTATTAATTCTCGGTGTCCTGTTGTGGAAGGGCTTCAGCGGACTGTCTTTGGCCGTATTTACCGAAATGACGCCGCCACCAGGGTCGAGCGGCGGCCTTCTCAATCCTCTCTTCGGCAGTGTCGTGCTGACGATTCTTGCTGTGCTGATCGGTACGCCGATCGGCATCCTCGCCGGCACCTACATGGCCGAATACGGGCGCTACGACCGGCTGACAAGCGTGGTGCGTTTCATCAACGATATCCTTCTGAGTGCGCCCTCGATCGTGGTCGGCTTGTTCATCTATGAGGTGATGGTCGCTCCGATGGGACATTTCTCGGGACTCGCCGGCGGCGTCGCGCTTGCGGTGCTGGTGATCCCGGTGGTCGTGCGCACGACGGAAGACATGCTGGCGCTGGTGCCGAATGCGCTGCGCGAGGCGGCGACATCGATCGGCCTGCCGCGATCGCTGGCGATTAGGCGGATCTGCTATCGCGCGGCGCGGGCCGGCATGGTCACCGGCGTTCTGCTCGCGGTGGCCCGGATCAGCGGGGAGACCGCGCCGCTCCTGTTCACTTCGCTGAATAATCAGTTCTGGAGCACTAACCTGAATCAGCCGATTGCGAGTCTGCCGGTTGTCATCTTCCAGTTCGCGCTCAGTCCCTACAAGGATTGGCAAGCCCTGGCCTGGACCGGGGCCCTCATCATCACCCTGACAGTGCTTGCATTGAGCGTGAGCGCGCGCGCCCTTGTTCCAGCGGGGAAACAATCATGAACACTAACGTTGCTTCCGTCGCCGTTCCTTCGGTTTCCCACGCCGTCTCCGACCGGTCGGGCATGGCGGAAAAAGTCACAATTCGAGACCTCAATTTCTTCTACGGCGAGGCGCGGGCGCTCAAGTCGATCAGCCTGCCGCTCTACGAGAACAAAGTGACCGCCTTCATCGGCCCATCGGGTTGCGGCAAGTCGACCTTGTTGCGCGTGCTCAACCGCATGTACGACCTTTATCCGCACCAGCGCGCGACCGGCGAGGTCATGTTCGACGGCGAAAATATCCTCTCTCCCAAACAGGACCTTAACCTTTTGCGTGCGCGCATCGGCATGGTGTTCCAGAAGCCCACGCCGTTCCCGATGTCGATCTACGAAAACATCGCTTTCGGCATCAGACTCTATGAGAAACTGCCAAAATCGGAGATAGACGGCCGGGTGGAGACCTCGCTCCGCCGCGCCGCCCTATGGGACGAGGTGAAGGACAAGCTCAACGCCAACGGGCAGAGCCTCTCGGGAGGCCAGCAGCAGCGGCTATGCATCGCACGCACCGTCGCGGTGCGTCCCGAGGTAATCCTGTTCGACGAACCATGTTCGGCGCTCGATCCGATCTCGACCGCCAAAATCGAAGAGCTGATCGACGAGTTGACGGATGACTATACGATCGTGATCGTGACCCACAATATGCAGCAGGCGGCGCGCGTTTCGGAATTTACCGCCTTCATGTATCTCGGCGAGCTGATCGAGTTCGACGCCACCAGTCAAATGTTTACCGCGCCGCAAGATCAGCGTACCCAGGACTACATCACCGGCCGCTTCGGATAGTCGACATGACCGAACACACCACAACGACGACTAGAATCGATCATACCACCAAAGCCTTCGACACCGACCTGCAGGAGATCACCCGCAAGGTTGCCGAGATGGGCGGCCTTACCGAGCGTCAGATCGCCGACGCAGTTCAGGCTCTGGTCGATCGCGACGTCGAATTGGGCGAACGCGTGATCGCGCTTGACCCCACGATCGACGCGCTGCAGCGCGAAATCGAGGACAAGGTCATTCTTACTATTGCGCGCCGGCAGCCGATGGCGGTCGATCTGCGCGAATGTGTGAGCGCGATGCACGTGTGCAGCGATCTGGAGCGCATCGGCGATCACGCCAAGCATATCGGCAAACGTGTCGTCGCGCTCGACGAGGATTTCTATCCGCAGAAGCTGATCCGCGGCGTCGAGCACATGTCGGCGCTGGTGTTGGCGCAGCTCAAGCAGGTGCTCGATGCCTATGCCAGCCGCGATCTGCAGTCGGCATTGGCGGTCTGGAACGGCGACGAAGAGATCGACGCGATGTGCGTTTCGCTGTTCCGCGAGCTCCTGACCTACATGATGGAAGATCCGCGCAATATCACGTTCTGCATGCATTTGATGTTCTGCGCGAAGGACATCGAACGCATGGGCGACCATGCCACCAATATTGCCGAAACCGTTTACTACATGATCGAGGGCCGTCCGATTACCGATCAGCGTCCGAAGGGTGACACCACGAGTTTTCCAGCAGGCGTCTTGCAAAAATAGGAGACCGGGATGGGAGCCAACATCCTGATCGTGGAAGACGAAGAACCGCTGACAACGCTTTTGCGCTACAACCTGGAAGCCGAAGGATACGAGGTGGATGCAGTTGCCAGAGGCGACGATGCGGATACCCGGCTGAAAGAAGCGGCGCCCGATCTCGTCGTGCTTGATTGGATGCTGCCCGGCCTTTCCGGAATAGAATTGTGCCGGCGGTTGCGCGCGCGGCCACAAACTCAGTCTTTGCCGATCATCATGCTCACGGCGCGCGGCGAGGAGAGCGAACGCGTGCGCGGACTTGCCACCGGCGCCGACGATTACATCGTCAAGCCATTCTCGGTGCCGGAATTGCTGGCGCGGGTGCGCGCCTTGCTGCGGCGCGCCAGCCCCGAGCGCGTCGCCCTGGTGCTCATGATCGGCGATCTCGAACTCGATCGCGAAAAAAAGCGCGTTTCACGCGCGGGCCGTCCGGTCGATTTGGGTCCGACCGAGTTCCGCCTGCTCGAGTTCCTGATGGAACGGCCGGGGCGCGTATTTTCGCGCGAGCAGCTGCTCAACGGCGTGTGGGGCAGCGACGTCTATATCGACGAGCGTACGGTGGATGTGCATGTCGGCCGCTTGCGCAAGGCGCTCAATCGCGGCCACGACACCGATCCTATTCGCACTGTACGCGGCGCCGGCTATTCGCTGGACGATCGCTTCGGCAAGACGGGCTGAAGTAAGCCCGGCGTTTTGATAAGCCGCCTCTAACGTGTCGGCCGCTTGTCGCGCCGCCGATCCGACGGCGGCTGATAGGCCACCCGCGAATGATAGGCGCAATAGGGCAGGCCGGCCACGGTATTGCCGCCGCAGAAAAAGAAGTCGCTGCTGCCCGGATCGCCAACCGGCCAGCGGCAGGTTTGCTCGCTCAATTCCAGAATGGTGCGGCGCTGGCCGATCGGAATGATATTATCGATTAGTTCCGGCTCGGTCTCCACCTCGAAGTCGTAAGCATGAGCGAGCGCGGTGTTGCCGCGGATCGACGCGCGGCCGATCCGCAGCATATGCGACGGCGATCGCGCCTTGCGCGGCCGAGGCGATGCGCTCGATGTGCTCTTGGCGCGGCCGGACAAACCGAGCCGATGCACTTTGCCGATCACGGCATTACGCGTGATGCCGCCGAGCTCGGCCGCGATCTGGCTCGCCGAAAGGCCGTCCGACCAAAGCTTCTTGAGAAGCTCCACCCGTTCATCAGTCCACGACATGCTCAATATCTCCTTGAACGCGCCGACAAGGTCTTGCAGGGAATCCCCCGCCACGTCAGGCGGCGCATCGCCGCCCAACACGCACTCGACACCAACGCTTTAGAAGACTGTCCGCCGCACGAGATGTCGTACTAGACGGTGAAAAGGCTACAATATGCCGGGAGTCTGACGCAAGACTCGCGCCGTGCAAGTCCACATATTCCTGCGCGCGTGTGGATGAACTGGGTACAAATCGGGTTCGTATCGCGCAATTATGCTGTGTTGACAGTGAGGCGCGTGGAAATAGAATGCTTGGGCGTGCCGCCCGTAGAGGCGGCACATTTCGTTTGAGCTGCGCCGTTGTTGCCCAGCGTTCGTAGGCATAGCCGTGACATCGCACCTGATGGCGACCTTTGCGCGTGTCGACCTCGCCTTCGAGCGAGGCGAAGGCGTATGGCTCGTGACCAAGGACGGCGAGCGCTATCTCGATTTTACCTCGGGCGTTGCCGTCAATGCGCTGGGTCACGCCCATCCGCACCTCGTCGGCGCGCTCACCGAACAGGCGCAAAAGCTGTGGCACGTTTCCAATCTTTATGAAATTCCGGAGGCCGAGCGCGTGGCGAGGCGCCTGTGCGATGCGAGCTTCGCGGATGTCGTATTCTTCTGCAATTCCGGCGCCGAGGCGGTGGAAGGCGCAATAAAGACCGCCCGCAAATACCAGGCGGTGAGCGGGCGGCCCGAGCGCTATCGGATCGTCACGTTCGAGGGCGCCTTTCACGGCCGCACGCTGGCGACGCTCGCCGCCGGCGGACAGAAAAAATATCTCGACGGTTTCGGGCCTCCGGTTGAAGGTTTCGATCAGGTCGTCCTCGACGATCTGGCGGCGGTTAAAGCTGCGATCGGCGAGCAAACTGCGGCGATCATGATCGAACCGCTGATGGGCGAAGGCGGCGTGCGGACCGTAGCGCCTTCGTTCCTCAAGGCGCTGCGCGAGCTTTGCGACCAAAACGGTCTCGCGCTTATCTTCGACGAGGTACAAACCGGCATGGGGCGGACCGGCGAGCTGTTCGCCTACCAGCGCACCGGCGTCAACCCCGATATTATGGCGCTCGCCAAGGCGTTGGGCGGCGGTTTTCCCGTAGGCGCCGTTCTTGCGACCAGCGAGGCGGCCAAGGGCATGACCGCCGGCACCCACGGCTCCACGTTCGGCGGCAATCCGCTGGCGATGAGCGCGGCCAATGCGACCTTGGACGTCATGCTGGCGCCGGGCTTCTTCGACCATGTCAAACGGATCAGCATCCTGTTCAAACAGCGGCTCGCCGAGATCAAGGACCGCTACCCGTCGCTGATCGCCGAAGTGCGAGGCGAGGGCCTCCTGATCGGCTTGCGCGCGGTCGTTCCCGCCGGCGAACTGGTCAATGCGATCCGTGGGGAGAAGATGTTGACGGTGGCGGCAGGCGACAATGTCGTGCGATTGTTGCCGCCGCTTATCATAAGCGAACAGGAAATCGCCGAAGGTGTCACGCGGCTCGACCGCGCTTGCGCGCGGCTCAGCCGCGCCGCCGCGAACGCGCCTTCCGCCGCCTGCGGTGGAGAAAAGCAAGCCAAAAACGAGGAGGCCGCGGGGTGAACGGCGTCCGTCACTTCCTCGATCTCATAGACGTTCCGGCGGCCGAGCTGCGTAGAATGATCGAGGCCGCGCGCGCCATGAAGGCCAAGCGCGACCGCACGGCTCGCCCGCTCGCCGGCAAGACGCTGGCAATGATCTTCGAGCGACCTTCGACCCGCACCCGGGTGTCCTTTGAAGTCGCCATGCGCCAGCTTGGCGGCGATGCCATCCTCCTGACCGCGGAAGAGATGCAGCTCGGCCGCGGCGAGACGCTGGCGGACACCGCGCGCGTGTTGTCGCGCTATATCGACGTCATCATGATCCGCACGCTGGACCCGGCCGCCGTCGCCGAGCTCGCGCGCCACGCCACTATTCCCGTAATCAACGGTCTCACGCGCCGGTCGCATCCTTGCCAGGTGCTGGCCGACGTCATGACTTTCGAGGAGTATCGGGGTCCGATCCGCGGCCGCACCGTGGCGTGGACCGGCGACGCCAATAACGTGCTCACGTCCTGGATGCACGCCGCGGAACGCTTCGAATTTCGGTTGCGCGTGGCGACGCCGTCGGAATTGGCGCCGAAGAAACCGCTTTTACAGTGGATTAAATCCTCGGGCGCGGCGATTGCGATCGGCACCGATCCGGACGAAGCGGTCAAGGGCGCCGATTGTGTCGTCACCGACACCTGGGTTTCCATGGGCGACCGCAACGGCGCGCGGCGTCACAACCTGCTCAAACGCTATCAGGTCAATGCCCGGCTGATGGCTCGCGCTAAGCCTGACGCCATTTTTATGCATTGCCTGCCGGCCCATCGCGGCGAAGAAGTCACCGATGAGGTCATCGACGGGCCGCATTCGGTGGTCTTCGACGAGGCCGAAAATCGGTTGCACGCCCAGAAGGGCATTTTGACGTGGTGCCTCGACGCGAATGTCGGATGAGGCCGGCCGAAAATTGCCGACAATTCTTGGCAATGATTCTAGGTAACGATTCTTGGCAACATTTTCTGGCGGGGACTTCCCAAGACGCGTCTTGACACGGGTCTCACAAAAGCGCCGATAGGACCTATATTCCGGAGCAATGAGTAATCCCAACTTCGCCACCCCGGTCCGGCAGGCCGCCGAAACCGGCCTGGACGACACGATCCTGCCCTTTGCGGTCAAGGCACTCGATCTGCGCGGCCGAATCGTCCGGCTGGGGGCGGCGGTCGACACCATTCTCAACAGCCACGATTACCCGACGCCTGTGGCGAAGCTCCTCGGCGAAGCAATCGTACTCACCGTGATGCTCGGCTCAGCCCTCAAATTCGAGGGCCGTTTCATCCTGCAAACCCAGAGCGACGGCCCGGTTCGCATGCTCGTGGTCGATTTCACGTCGCCGAGCAATGTGCGCGCCTGCGCGCGTTTCAATGCCGCGCGCGTATCCGCCGCCATCGCTGCCGGCGAGGCGACGCCCGGTCGGCTGCTTGGGCGCGGTCACTTGGCCATGACAATCGACCAAGGCCCGGAAATGAGCCGTTATCAGGGAATGGTGCCGCTGGAAGGCGGCGACCTCGAACAAGCCGCGCACGAATATTTCACCCGTTCAGAGCAGATTCCGACCAGGGTGCGGCTGGCCGTCGGAGAAGAGTTTCGTTCGGTCGAAGGCGGTGCGCGCCGTCACTGGCGCGCCGGCGGCATTTTGCTTCAGTTTTTGCCCAATTCGGCCGAACGCGCACGCCGCGCCGATCTCGATCCTGGCGACGCGCCACCCGGCACCGCGCCTCACGTGCTGCCGGAGGACGAGGCGTGGGTCGAGGGCCGTTCGCTGGTCGCGACCGTCGACGATATCGAATTGCTCGATCCGGCGCTTTCGAGCGAGCGGCTGGCCTATCGATTATTTCACGAGCGGGGCGTTCGCGTATTCCGCGCCGGCCGCGTCGCCGCACAGTGCTCATGTTCGCGGCACGGCGTCACGAACATGCTGCAGAGCTTCTCGCAACAAGATCGCGACGACATGGTCGAGGATGGCCGCATCACCGTCACCTGCGAGTTTTGCAGCTCGACCTATGTGTTTGCTCCCGGCGAGATTGCAACGCAGAACGCGCCGTCGGCCTGACCCGGCCCTATTCATAACCTATTGAATTTATTCATGTTTGTTGCCATGCTGCGCGGCAGCCGCAGACGTTAGAGCGCAGTCGATTCAAATCGAATCGATTGCGGCTCTAGACCCTTAATGAGGTATGATCCTTTTGGAAAACCGGTTCCCACTCCGGATCAGCCCTAATTGATGGTGCGTTTACCGCCGTCGACGCTGTCGAGCGAAAAAGCGGGGACGTCGATATCGAAGTGCTCCCCGCTCGCGCTCACCATTCCATAGGTGCCGACCATGAAACCCGAAGGGGTCTGAAGCGGAACGCCGCTGGTATATTCGAAGACCTCACCCGCTTTGAGCACGGGCTCCTCGCCGACCACGCCCGCGCCGCGCACTTCTTGGCGCCGACCGTGAGCGTCGGTGATTCGCCAATGGCGGGTTTTCAGTTGGACCGTCTCAGTTCCCTTATTGGTGATCGAGATCGTGTAAGCCCAGAAAAAATAATTGTTCTCCGGTGACGAGCGATCGGCGACAAAGCGCGGGGTCACCACAACCTCGATGTTGCGGGTCAGGGCGCGATACATGGCAAGCTATGCTGCGGCCTTCTTGTTGACATCGACGCCGCCCTCCCGATCGTGCTTGCGCCAGGCTGGCGCAATGACATGAGCGGCGTCAAACTTGACCGAATCCATAACCGTCAGGACAAGCTTTCTCAAGCCGTCCCTGCCGGAGTAGGGCGCGGTCGTTTCAAACCGAATCGATTGCGGCTCTAGATGTTTGATGGGGCATAATCTTTTCGGAAGACCGGTTTCCACTTTTCCGGATCATGCCCTAGATTGGAAAGGCCGCCGCCTGGATTCGGCTCAATGGGCCGCTTCGGCAGCGTGCGAAGTCCGAAAGACGATCGTGAAGCCCATCGTGAAGCCTATCGCGAAGCAGTTCGTGAGACCGCGACTCGTCGAGCCGGCGGGAGCGGCTGTGCTGCCGACAGCGGCAACAGCCGACCGCGATCTACGGCTTGATCTGTTCCGCGGGATCGCGCTTTGGCTGATTTTCCTCGATCACATTCCGCAGAACATCGCCAACTGGTTCACGATCCGCAATTACGGTTTTAGCGACGCGACCGAGATCTTCATCTTCATTTCAGGCTACACGGCGGCTTTCGTCTATGGGCGCGCCATGCGCGAGCGCGGCATCGTCATCGCCAGCGCACGCGTGCTCCGGCGTGCGTGGCAGATCTACGTCGCCCACATTTTTCTGTTCACTATCTTCATGGCCGAGATCGCTTACGTTGCGGCGACCTTCGACAATCCGCTCTACGCCGAAGAAATGAATATCCTCGATTTTCTTAAGCAGCCGGACATCACGATATTCCAGGCGCTGATCTTGAAGTTCAAACCGGTCAACATGGATGTGCTGCCGCTCTACATTATGCTGCTGCTGTTTTTCCCGCCGATGCTTTGGCTTTTGCTGTACCAGCCGGCATTCGCGCTGGCCGGTTCGGCACTGGTTTATGTACTGGCGTGGAATTTCGATTGGAATTTGCCGGCCTATCCAAACGGCGTTTGGTTCTTCAACCCGTTTGCGTGGCAGCTTTTGTTCGTGTTCGGCGCATGGTGCGCGCTCGGCGGCGCGCAGCGGCTGTCCGGCGTCTTACGTTCGCCGGTCGTGCTGGCGATCGCGATTGCATATCTCGTATTCGCATTCGCAATTACGCTGACCTGGTATGTCGAGCCGCTCGGCCGCTTTGTTCCGGTCTGGCTGAGCGATTGGATGTATCCCATCGACAAGACCAATCTCGACGTGTTGCGGTTCGCTCATTTCCTTGCGCTCGCCGCGGTCACGGTGCGCTTCGTGCCGCGCGACTGGCCGTGGCTGAAGTCGCGCTATCTGCGCCCGGCGATACTTTGCGGTCAGCATTCGTTGGAGATTTTCTGTCTCGGCGTCTTTCTGGCCTTCGCCGGTCAATTCATCATTAGCGAATGGTCGGGAGGCCCGCTGATACAGGCACTTATCAGCCTTGTCGGCATCCTGATCATGATCGCGACAGCCAGTCTCTTATCGTGGTACAAAGAGGTTGAAGGGCGAAATCCGGCCGCGCGCGTAAAGCCGCCAGACGCCGACCTCGCGGGAGGCGAGGCATGAAATCGATCATAGTTTTGGTTGCGACAATTGCACTTAGCTGTCTGCCGCAAGGCGCGGCTCTCGCTGCGCCGCAACCGGATGAGTGCGACGTTCCGGCATCGCTCATCGAAAGCGAAATCGATCTCACGCGCGCGACCGATGAAATGAAAGACAAACATCGCCTCGACATCAGCGTGGTGGGCACCGGATCCTCGGCTTTGCCGGGGCCGGACGGGCCGCATTTCGCTTATCCGGCGCGACTGGAAGATATGCTCAGAGCGCAATTGCCCGGTATCGATGTTAAGGTTACTGCCCATGTTCAGTCGAAACAAACAACGGCTAACATGTTGAATGATTTAGATAAAATCCTCTCGGCGGACAAGCCCAGCCTCGTAGTATGGCAGACCGGCACGGCGGATGCGATCAGCGGCGTCGAGCCCGACGATTTTCATGCGAGCCTCGACAGCGGCGTGGAAAAAATACAAACAGCCGGCGCCGACGTCATTTTGATGAATATGCAATACAGCCCGCGCACCGCATCGATGCTCGACGTTTCCACGTATGCCGACGTGATGCGCCTGGTCGCCCAGCAGCGCAACGCGATGTTGTTTGATCGGCTGGGTATGATGAAATACTGGAATGACGTCGGCACATTCGACCTCTATGCCGCCACCAAGAAGTATGATATGGCGCGGCGAGTTCATGACTGCATCGGGCGGGCCCTGGCGTCGCAAATTATCAATGCTGCACATCTCGACCCCGTGAGAATGCAAACAACGCGCTGATGAACCCCGACAAACAAACAAGCATCGCCTGCCAGGGGCGGGCCGCGGCGGCTTCGGCGATTTTTGTCGCACTGCAATTTGCTGCGGCGCACAGCGCGACGGCCCAGATTGCAACGCTCGCGCCGCATCTGGTCTCGCAGACCGGACCGGCCGCGGCACAGGCAGCAGCAACTGGCGGAACACCATCGGCCGCGGCATCGACGCTCGCTTGCACCGCGCCGGCGGAATTCGTCCGCTTCGAGCGGCCTCTGCTTCACACGATGCGGCGTCTGGACAGCGGCCAGCCGCTCACGATCGTCGCGATCGGTTCCTCCTCGACCGCCGGCGCGGGCGCGAGTTCGCTGGAGGCGAGCTATCCGAGCCGGCTTGCCGTCGAGCTGCGGATAAGATTTCCTGGCCGCGAGATCACCGTGCTCAATCGCGGCGTCAACGGCGAAGAGACCGACAACATGATGGCGCGCTTCGCCTCCGACGTGACGGCGGCGCATCCGCAGCTGGTGTTGTGGCAGATCGGCACCAATTCGGTGCTGCGCGATCATCCGCTTAACCCGCATGGCGTTCGACTGCGCCAGGGCATCGAAGAACTAAAAAACTCCGGAGCCGACGTCGTCCTGATCGACCCGCAATTCGCGCCGGCGGTGCTCGCCAAGCCGGAAATGCCGGGCATGCTGGAACAAATTGCGCTCGCCGCGAAGGAAGAGAACGTCGACTTATTCCGCCGCTTCGCCGTAATGCGCGATTGGCATGAGGTGCAGCATCTGTCCTTCGATACGTTCGTGTCGCCGGATCACCTGCACATGAACGACTGGAGCTACGCATGCGTCGCCAAGCTTCTAGGCATGGCCATCGCGGAAGCCGCCACGCGGCCGCTCACCGCCGCCGCAGTTCGTCAGAACGGCGCGTCAGGGAAACCGGTCGTTCCCTAGAGCGCAGTCGTTTCAAGGTGAATCGATTGCGCCTCTAGGCATTTGATGAGGCATGATCTTTTTCGGAAAATGGATGGCCTTTTGCGAATCATGCCCCGGCGCACGTCTCGTCTTCAATCAGACCGCCTCCAGCGCCGCGAGTACGTCCTCGACGATATCGTCGGGATGTTCCAGCCCAACGGAGACGCGCACCAATCCATCACTGATGCCGAGTTCGGCGCGTTGCGCCGGCGAAAGACGCTGGTGCGTCGTCGTTGCCGGATGCGTAATTAGGCTTTTGGCGTCGCCGAGATTGTTGCTGATACGGATGAGCTTGAGCGCGTCCTGGAACCGGAAAGCGCCTCGCTTACCGCCCTTGACTTCGAAAGCGACAAGCGTCGAACCGCCGCGCATCTGCTTCTGCACGATCGCTGCCTGCGGATGATCGGGCCGGCCGGGATAGATCAAGCGCGAGATCTTCGGGTGCTCGGCGAGCGCGACCGCAAGCGTAGCCGCGCTGTCGGTCTGCCGTCGCACGCGCACGGCCAGCGTCTCAAGGCCCTTGAGCAAGACCCAGGCGTTGAACGGCGACATCGACGGGCCGGTTTGGCGAATAAGAACATGAATCTTGTCCATGATGAATTTCTGCGAGCCGAGAACGACCCCGCCGAGACAGCGTCCCTGGCCGTCGATGTGTTTGGTGGCCGAGTACACGACGCAATCGGCGCCAAGCGCGAGCGGGCTCTGAAACAAGGGCGTGGCGAACACATTGTCAACGACGAGCGTCGCGCCGGCCTCATGCGCGATTTTCGCCACCGCCGCAATATCGATGACGTCAAGCGCCGGATTGGTCGGACTTTCCAGGAAGAAAGTCTTGGTGTTCGGCCGCACCGCATCGCGCCAGGCGGCGAGATTGCAGCCATCGACGAGGGTCGAAGCGACGCCGAAACGCGGCAAATAGTCTTCCACGACATAGCGGCACGAACCGAACATCGCCTTCGACGCCACGACATGGTCGCCGGCCTTGAGCTGGCCGACCAGCGACAAGGTCACGGCGGCCATTCCCGTCGCGGTGGCGCGCGCCGCCTCGGCGCCTTCCAACGCCGCCATGCGCCGCTCGAACATGTCGACGGTCGGATTGGCGAAGCGCGAATATTGATAGCCGGGATCCTCGCCCTTGAAGCGGGCTTCGGCCTGAGCGGCATTGTCGTAGACATAGCCTTGAGTGAGAAACAGCGCTTCCGAGGTCTCGCCGAACTGCGAACGCAACGTGCCGGAATGAACGAGGCACGTTTCCGGGCGGTAGCCTCTTTTCGCGGACGCCGACATGTGGCCCTCCTAGCCGACAAGCGTTTTGGCCGAGGCAGGAATCGGCCAAAAACAAACCCGGCCGGGAGGAAAATCCTCAAGGCCGGGCTCACGCGTCCCCGGCCTTTTAGCAATTTGTTTTACGTGGCTGCAAGCCGGCCGGCTCAAATGACCACGGAATAAAGTGGTGTATACGACGCGCCGATCTTTGCGTCAAACCGGGCATCGGATTAGATCGCTGGCGGTCGTGCAATGCCTTTGACCTTTGCTCCATCGGATCGCGGAATTCTGCCTGACCGTATGATCGCGGCACTGGCGGAAATGGCCGGCATTCGCGCCGCCTATCCATTCGCGCCGGACCAAATCCAGCCGGCCAGTCTCGACCTTCGCCTTGGCGCGGTGGCCTATCGGGTGCGGGCAAGCTTTTTGCCGGGTCCCGGCACCACCGTCGCGCAGCGCATCGCGGAACTGATGCTTCACGAGTTTTCGCTGACCTCTGGCGCCGTGCTCGAGACCGGCTGTGTCTATATCGTGCCGCTGATCGAAAGCCTCGCGCTGCCCCCAGATATCGCGGCAGCAACCAACCCGAAAAGCTCGACTGGGCGGCTCGATGTATTCACGCGCGTGATCGCCGACGAGACGCGCGGCTTCGATCGCGTTGCTGCGGGCTACCACGGACCGCTTTATGCCGAGATCAGCCCCAAGACCTTTCCGGTCCTGGTGCGTGAAGGCTCTCGGCTTTCCCAATTACGCCTGCGTCGTGGCGACGCGGCTTTGTCGCCCGAGGCTTTGGCTGCGCTCCATGCGCGCGAACGGCTGGTCGACCGCAGCGAGGCCGTCATGGGTGACGGCGTCGCGGTGAGTATCGATTTGGCCGGCGGTCCCGATCCCGGCATTCGCGGCGACGGCATTGTCGGCTATCGCGCCAAGCGGCATACCGCCGTCATCGAAGTCGAACGCCGCGCCGCCTATGATGTCGCCGATTTCTGGGAGCCGATCGTCGCGCGCGCCGATCGCAACCTTATTCTCGATCCCGACGAATTCTACATTTTGGCCTCCACCGAGGCCGTCCAGGTGCCGCCGGACTTCGCCGCCGAGATGGTGCCGTTCGATCCCTTGGTCGGCGAATTCCGCGTCCACTATGCCGGCTTTTTCGATCCGGGCTTCGGCTATGCCGGGGCTGGAGGGCTGGGTTCTCGCGCGGTGCTGGAAGTTCGTTCGCGCGAAGTGCCGTTTATCCTCGAGCACGGACAGGTCGTCGGCCGGCTGGTCTACGAAAAAATGCTGGCGCGTCCCGACCGGCTCTATGGCAGCGGCATCGGCTCCAATTACCAAGCCCAGGGGCTGAAATTGTCGAAGCATTTCCGCTAGGGCATGATCCGGAAAAGTGGAAACCGGTTCTCCGTAAAGATCACGCCCCGTCAAACATCCAAGGCGCGGCTCGGCACGGGCGTAAATCCCAGTGCCGTACCGCCGTCCGACACAAAATTCTTGTGGTATTTCTTGAGGAAGCGGGTTCTTCTGTCTGCGGGGCGCGACGGCAGGGTCTAAAACGCAAGGCGGCGGATGAAGCTGGCAGTCACAATTGGCCTTGCCGTGCCGATTGCGCTCGTGCTTGCCGGCATCACGCCAGGCTTGGCGCAAACGGGCTACGACCGGCCGGGCGGGGACTATGCCAGCGCGCCGGTCGCAAACGGCGATCCCGCGGTCTGCGCGAGCCGATGCGAGCATGAAAAAAATTGCCGCGCCTGGAGTTTTTCCTATCCGTCCAGCTCCGGCGCGCCGGCGATGTGCTGGCTCAAGCGCGAGGTGGTGCCGGCCAAGGAATCGAGCTGTTGCGTTTCCGGCGTCCGTGGCGCCGGCGTGATCGAGCCGCAGGCGGGCGCCATTGAATATTCGATCGACCGCGTCGGCGGCGACTATCACTCGTTTGAAACGCCGCCGGAAGCCAAGGGCAAGGCCTGCGCCGAAGCCTGCCAGAGCGACCAGCGCTGCCGCGCCTGGACCTATCGCCGGCCCGGGTATGGTTCGGCATCCGCGCGCTGTTACCTTAAGGATGCAATCAAGCCGCCGCGCCGCCGGCCGTGCTGCATTTCTGGCGTGGTCCGCTAGGGCATGATTCGGAAAAAGTCTGCCCGGACTCGATCCGGGGTGGAAACCGGTTTTCCGAAGAGATCATGCCCCATCAAAAATCTAGAACTGCAATCGCTTCAGTTTGAAGCGATTGCACGCTAGCCGGTGCCGCCGACCGTAATGCGGTCGATCCGCAGCGTCGGCTGGCCGACGCCGACCGGCACGCCCTGGCCGTTCTTGCCGCAAGTGCCGATACCCTTGTCGAGCTTGAGATCGTTGCCGACCATCGAGACGCGGTGCAGGTCGGTGGGCCCGTTGCCGATCAGCATCGCGCCCTTGATCGGCGCGCCGATTTTGCCGTTCTCGATGCGGTAAGCCTCGGTACACTGGAACACATATTTGCCCGAGGTGATGTCGACCTGGCCGCCGCCGAAATAGGTGGCGTAAATACCGTCCTTGACCGAGGCGATGATCTCGGCGGGATCGGTTGTTCCCCCGAGCATATAAGTGTTGGTCATGCGCGGCATCGGCACATGGGCGAAGCTTTCGCGCCTGCCGTTGCCGGTCGGCTTCATGCCCATCAGCCGCGCGTTCTGACGATCCTGCATGTAGCCGACGAGGATGCCGTCTTCGATCAGCACGGTGCGATTGGTCGGCGTGCCTTCGTCGTCGATCGATAGCGAGCCGCGGCGCCGCGCCATCGTTCCGTCATCAACGACGGTGACGCCTTTGGCGGCGACGCGCTGCCCCATAAGCCCGGCGAACGCCGACGTTTTTTTCCGGTTGAAGTCGCCTTCGAGGCCGTGGCCGACCGCTTCATGCAGCATGACGCCCGGCCAACCGGGTCCGAGTACGACGTCCATTTCGCCTGCGGGCGCCGGCACCGCTTCGAGATTGATGAGCGCCTGGCGCACTGCGTTGTCGACCGAGCCTTGCCAGGCCTCGGTTGCGACGAACCGCTCGTAGGTCTCGCGGCCGCCATAGCCGTCGCTGCCGATTTCTTGCCGGCTGCCGTCGCCGACGACGACGGAGACGTTGACGCGGACCATGGGCCGGATGTCGCGGTAGGTCTCTCCGTCGCCGCGCAGGATTTCCACCGCCTGCCAAGTGGCGGCGATACTGGCCGTGACCTGACGCACGCGCGGGTCTTTGGCGCGCGCATAGGCGTCGATGGTTTGTAGAAGCCGCGCTTTAGCCTCGAAGGAGAGGCTATTGAGCGGGCTCTCCTCGCCATAGAGTTTGACATTGCTGCGGGGTGGTGGCGCGGCATAGTGCCCCGAATAGCCGCCCTTCACCGCCTGCACTGCATCCGCGGCGCGTTCGATCGCCCCTTCCGAAACGTCGGAGGCATGCGCGTAGCCGACGGCTTCGTCCTTCACCGCGCGCAAGCCGAAACCCTGCGAGGTATCGTAGGTTGCCTGCTTTAGTCGCCCGTTGTCGAAGGTCAGCGCCTCGGCCTGTCGATACTCGAGGAAAAGTTCGCCGTCGTCGGCCCCGTCAAGGCCGCGTGCGATGATCTTTGCCAAACGTTGCCGGTCGAGACCGGCGCGGTCGACGAGCGAAGTGAGGGTATTGGTTGCAGCAGCGCTGTTCATGGCAGGTCCTGACGATGGGCTCGGCGAATTTGTGGTTCGATGACCGTCCCTTACATAAAGACTTAGGCTCGGTCCGGGGAGGGGCGTGTTAATCGCGCTTGGCGATGCCGGCCTTTTCGATCACCGCTCCCCATTTGGCGATGTCCGCCTTGAGCCGTGCGGTCATTTCCTCCGGCGTGCTCGCGCGCATCGTCATACCCGTTTCCGCTGCCTTGCTCTGAATATCCGGGCTGGGAATGACATCGTCCACGGCTCGGTTGAGCGTTGCGACGATCGCCACTGGCGTGCCGGCGGGTACGGAAAGCCCGTTCCAGCTCGTTACCTCATAGTTCTTAAGGCCGCTTTCCATGACGGTCGGCACGTTGGGCAGATAGCTGGGTCGCGTCAGCCCGGCGGATGCAATCGCCACCAATTTCCCGTCGGCAAGAAGGCCGTGAACCGCCGCATAAAATTCGAAGGCGAGGTCGATATCGCCGCGGATGACGGCGCCGGCCATGTCGGGCGAGGTGCGGAACGGCACGATCGTGGCTTCGATGTTTGCGCTATTGGTAAAGAGCTCAGCGGCGAGATTCTGCGTGCTGCCGGGATTGATTGTGCCGATGTTCAGCTTCCCAGGACTGGCGCGCGCCGCAGCGATCACGTCCTGGACCGACCGCAGCGGCGAGCCGGCCCGCGTCACCAGCAAGATGTCGAAGAAGGCCGCGGTCGAAACGGACGCAAAGTCGGTCAGGACATTGTAGGGCAGCGACTTGAACAACGCTTCGGCGATGGCGGTGTTGTTGCCGGTCATCAAGAGCGTATAGCCGTCCGGCGCGGCTGCCGCGGCAGCCTGAGCGGCCGCGATGCCGCCGGCGCCGGGCCGGTTTTCGACGACGAATTGCTGATGAAGCCCGGCCGAGAGCTTCTCGCCCAAGAGCCGCATGCCCACATCGGCGACCCCGCCGGGGGCGTAAGGGACGATCAAAGTAACCGGATGGTCCGGATAGTCGCCCTGCGCTTTCGCACTTTGTGCCGCCGCACTACTCGTCGCCGCCGCCACCACGCCGGCGGTCAGCAAGGCCGCAGAAATGGCCGCGCTGATGCGATCCGCTCGCATAATTTCGATCCCCTTTCCGCCAGTCCGTGCAGTTTGGCAAAGCTCGGCGGGCGGGTGCAATCCGGCGGTTTCGGCTTATAGCTTACGGCAACTGATCGTAGCCTTCGCCAAAGCCTTTGAGGCTCATGGGAAAGCCGATGCCCTCTTCCGGGGTCTGAAAAATGATAAAGGTGGAGGTCTGACCGTTGCGCAATTGCTTGATCAGGTTGTCGTCCATCACCACCTCGGCGACGCACCCATTCGGCAGACAGCGCACGAAACCGGCGCGGCCGACATCCTGATTGTCGATCTTCAGCCCAAGGCCCGACGGCAGCAATACCCCGAGCGGTGCGACAACGCGCATCAGGCGGCTCTTCTGGTCGGATGTCTTGAGGACGATCACGGTGAGGCCGATATTGGGCCGATCCTCCGCCGTTACGCTTTGCATGAGCGCGCATTGCTCGCCCTGCGCTCCGGGCGGCGTATCGCAGCGGATCTGCCAATCGCCGTGGACGGATTTGACCGCGCCTTGGGCCAAGGCCGGGTGGACGGATGCTATGGCGAGCGTCATGAAAACGGCAGAACCGAGCAGCGCGGTGGCCAAAGGCCGCATCCGCAATCTGCAGTCAAATATTGCCATCACGGTTCCCCTGACCAGCCCGCCAAGCCGCCCCCGGAAGGCATAACCGCCACGAATCACTTGCGCCGGCCGTCGCCGCGCGAGCCTGCCTACATGGTGAGCCCAGCGTGTCAAGGACATCAAAATCAAGCCATTGTGGCCGGCCCAAGGTCGATGGGTTGCGCTTGCCGCCACGCCGGCGGGTACGACGAGGGCACAGCCGACGCCATTGTGCGAGCTATCGAGGAGTGCATTGCAGCAGTCGCCGATTTGTGGTTTGGAGGAACCGGAATTCCCCAATCCCGACGAGGCCTGCCAGGGACTTCACGCGCGGGACCAAACCCGGTCACAGCAGGCGGCGTCATAGCGTGGCGGCCGGCAGAAAGTCAGGGTCAGCGCTGTCGCCGGCAGTCGTGACTAAGATCAGAAACAGGGAGCAGAACGAGGCATGAAAGCGTTCTCACGTTTGGCCGCTTTTGCGGCGAGCGCGGGCGGGGTCACGGCAGGCGCCGGCGCCGCATGGGCAGGTCTGGGTCAGCCGTCGCCTTGGCAAATGGACTTGCAGGAATCAGCCACGCCGGTGATGGACCAGATTGCCGGGTTCCATTTTTTCCTGCTGTGGGTGATTGCGGCGATTTCCGCCTTCGTTCTTGTGCTCCTTCTCATCGTCATTGTGCGATTTAACGCCCGCGCCAATCCGACGCCTTCGCGAACCACCCATAACACGCCGATCGAGATTCTTTGGACGGTCGTCCCGGTCATCATTCTGGCGGTGATCGCCGTGCCGTCGTTTCGACTGCTGTTCGTCGAACTGCAGGTGCCCCATCCCGACCTCACGGTGAAGGCGACCGGCAAGCAATGGTTCTGGAGCTACAGCTATCCGGACAACGGCAATTTCGAATTCAGCTCGCTGATGGTTCCGGAAAAGGATCTCAAGCCGGGGCAGCCGCGGCTTCTTGCGGTAGACAATGAGATGGTCGTCCCCGTGAACAAGGTGGTGCACGTACTGGTGACCGGCGCCGATGTGATCCACTCGTTCACGGTGCCGTCGTTCGGCATCCGCATCGACGCGATCCCGGGCCGCATGAACGACACCTGGTTCAAGGCGACCGCCGAAGGGGTGTTCTACGGCCAGTGTTCGGAACTGTGCGGCAAGGACCATTCCTTCATGCCGATCGCGGTGCGCGTCGTCAGCGAAAGCGACTTCAACAAGTGGCTTGACGACGCGAAGAAGAAATACGCCACGGACGATAGCGCCGCCCATGACGCAGTGGCCGCGGCGCGGACCCCGGCGGTCCAGTAGGTTGGTAAGCAGGATGAAGCGGCCGGCGAGCGGTCGCTAACGAAGGGACTGGCAATGGATACGATGGCACACGCGGCGCACGGCGAGGAAGACGCGCATGGCATTCCGTACGGCTGGCGGCGCTTTCTGTTTTCGAC
>Ga0187780_10000217_pt1 | contig 44482 bp, 39 predicted proteins | sample 1015_Q2_SP10_20__FD_132429 | JGI IMG/M metagenome (GOLD analysis project Ga0187780, IMG submission 132429) | Tropical peat soil microbial communities from peatlands in Department of Meta, Colombia - 1015_Q2_SP10_20_MG | ecosystem: Environmental > Terrestrial > Soil > Wetlands > Peat | place...
GACCGGATACTCAACGGTCTGTGCCGACCGTTCTTCGGCTGGGTGTCGGCTCACATCGGTCGCGAGAACACCATGTTCATCGCGTTCGCGCTCGAAGGCGCGGGCATCATCCTGCTCGCGAATCTGGGCACCGATCCGACGATGTTCGTGATCCTGAGCGGACTGGTGTTCTTCGCCTGGGGCGAAATCTACAGCCTGTTCCCCGCCACGGTCACCGATACCTTCGGCGCCACCTACGCCACTACCAACACCGGTCTCATGTACACGGCCAAAGGCACAGCCGCGCTGGTGGTTCCCTGGGCCAATGTCGCCGTCGGTGCCAGTGGCAATTGGCATCCGGTATTCGTGACCGCGGCCATCGCGAACTTTGTCGCCGCCCTCCTCGCGCTGCTGGTCCTGAAACCGATGCGCGCCGCGTATACGGGGCGCTCAGCATCCGTGGGTCCGGGTGCCAAGCTCGCAACCTAGACGCGCGAGCGTCCGAGCAGTGCCCACCGCGCGGGGCGCGGCCATGCGCGGGACGGACCTGCAATTCCGGGAAGGGATGTGCACCGCCGGGGCAATGCCGGCGGCGCGCATGCGCGACGCACGCGCGATCAGGTTTTAGCAACGGAGGCACACATGGTGGCCACGGCCAGCGACGCCCCAGAGCGGGGCACTACGACGGCGGAAGACACTCTCAAACGCAAAAGTCGCGACGCCAACGTCGTGTCCGGCGGCCACCTGGTCGCCAAGGCGCTCAAGAACGAAGGCGTCGACACGATCTTCACGCTCTGTGGCGGCCACATCATCGACATCTACGACGGCTGCATCGATGAGGGCATCCGCATCATCGACGTCCGCCACGAGCAGGTGGCGGCGCACGCTGCCGACGGCTACGCCCGCCAGACCGGCAAGCTCGGCTGCGTGGTAACCACCGCCGGCCCCGGCTGCACTAATGCCGTCACCGGTGTCGCCACCGCGTTCCGCTCTGAGAGTCCGATCCTGCACATCGGCGGCCAGGGCGCCCTCGCGCAGCACAAGATGGGTTCGCTTCAGGATCTGCCGCACGTCGACCTGATGACGCCGATCACCAAGTTCGCGGCCACCGTGCCGAGTACCGAGCGCGTCGCCGACATGATCGCGATGGCCGCGCGCGAGGCTTTCGCCGGCGCACCCGGCCCGGCTTATCTTGAGATTCCGCGCGACGTGCTGGATCGCGAGGTCGATGTCGCCAAAGTCGTAATCCCGCAGCCGGGTCATTATCGGGCGTCGACCCGCTCGCCGGGCGATCCGCGCGACATCGAGCGGCTCGCCGATATTCTGGTCAACGCTGAACGACCCGCGATCCTCTACGGCCAGCAGGTGTGGGCTTCCCGCGGACACGAGCAAGCGATCGCGTTGCTGCGCGGCCTCGATATCCCCGGCTACTTCAACGGCGGCAGCCGCGGGCTTCTGCCACCGGGCGATCCGCACCACTTCGATCGCACCCGGGGCCAGGCGTTCACGAACGCCGACGTCATCGTCATCGTCGGCACGCCGTTCGATTTCCGCATGGGTTACGGCAAGCGCATCAGCAAGGAGCTGACGCTGGTGCAGATCGACCAGGACTACCGGACCGTCGGCAAGAACCGCGACATCGCGCTCGGCCTGGTCGGCGACCCGGGAATGATCCTGGGAGCCGTCCTGCAGGCTGCGTCGGGGCGCATCAAGAACGACAAACGCCAGGCGCGGCAGCAGTGGATGAAAGGCCTCACGGACGCCGAGGCGGCCGCGACCGCCAAGCTCATGCCGCTGTTCAAGTCGAACAGCACGCCCATCCATCCGTACCGGGTGGCCTGGGAGCTCAACGAGTTTCTGAGTGACGACACTATTTATATAGGCGACGGCGGCGACGTGGTCACGATCTCGGCGCAGGCCGTCCGCCCGCGGCGTCCCGGGCAGTGGATGGATCCGGGCGCGCTCGGCTCGCTCGGGGTCGGCACCGGGTTTGCCATCGCCGCCGGCCTCGCGCATCCCAAGAAAGAGGTCCTCTGCTACTACGGCGACGGCTCCTTCGGCATGACGGCCTTCGACATGGAGACCGCGAACCGGTTCGGTGTGCCCTACATCGGCGTGGTCGGCAACAACTCCGCCATGAATCAGATTCGCTACGGCCAGATCGCCAAGTACGGCGAACAGCGCGGCAACGTCGGCAACCTGCTAGGCGATGTGCCGTTCGGCAAGTTCGCCGAGATGCTGGGCGGCTACGGCGAAGAAGTGCGCGATCCGGCGCAGATCGCACCGGCACTGCGCCGCGCACGCGATGCAGTTCGCTCCATGCGTCGCTGCGCGGTGATCAATATCTGGGTCGACCCGCGCGAATACGCTCCGGGCACCAAGAACCAGACTATGTACAAGTGACCGGCCGGGAGCGCCGCGCATGAGCAAAGCATTGGACGGCGTCCGCATTCTCGACTTCACGCACGTGCAGTCGGGTCCGACCTGCACCCAGCTGCTGGCCTGGCTCGGCGCCGACGTCATCAAGGTCGAGCGTGCTGGCGTGGGCGACATCACGCGCGAGCAGCTGCGCGACATTCCGAACGTCGACAGCCTGTACTTCACGATGCTGAACCACAACAAGCGCTCGATCACGCTCGACACTAAGCACCCTCAGGGCAAGCTGGTCCTGGAGCGGCTGGTCAAGCACTGCGACGTGCTGGTCGAGAATTTTGCGCCCGGCGCGCTCGACCGCATGGGCTTCACCTGGGAGCGCATCCAGGCGCTCAACCCGACGATGATCGTGGCATCGGTCAAGGGCTTCGGACCGGGCCCGTACGAGAACTGCAAGGTTTACGAGAATGTCGCCCAGTGCGCGGGCGGCTCGGCCTCGACCACTGGCTTCGACGATGGCCCACCGCTGGTGACCGGCGCACAGATTGGCGACAGCGGCACCGGGTTACACCTGGCACTTGGCATCGTCGCGGCACTGTATCAGCGCCAGAACACCGGCCGCGGCCAGAAGGTGCTGGCCGCGATGCAGGACGGAGTGCTGAATTTGTGTCGCGTGAAGCTGCGCGATCAGCAGCGCCTGGCCCGCACCAAAGTCATGAAGGAGTATCCGCAGTACCCGCACGGCAAATTCGGCAGCGCCGTGCCGCGCGCCGCCAACGCGTCCGGCGGCGGCCAGCCAGGCACGATCGTGAAGTGCAAGGGCTGGGAGAAGGACCCGAACGCCTATCTGTACTTTATCGCCCAGGCGCCGGTGTGGAAGGAAATCTGCCACATCATCGGTCGCGACGAGTGGATTACCGATCCCAAGTTCGCGAACCCCGACGCGCGCCTGCCGCGTCTCAAGGAAGTATTCGCGGCCGTGGAGCAGTGGACCGAGTCGAAGACGAAATTCGAGGCCATGGACCTGCTCAACAAGCACGACATTCCGTGCGGGCCGATTCTGTCGATGGAGGAGCTGGCGGCCGAACCGTCATTGCGTGCCACCGGAACCGTGGTCGAGGTCGATCACCCGACGCGCGGCAAGTATTTGACTGTCGGCAATCCCATCAAGATGAGCGACAGCCCGACCGACGTTACGCGCTCGCCGCTGCTCGGTGAGCATACCGAGCAGGTGCTCGCGGAACTGGGCTACGGCGGCAGCGAGATCGACTCGCTGCGTACGAGCAAGGCGATCTGAGGCGGCGGTCGCAAGCGCCACACATGGAGGACACAGCAAGGGCATGAGCATGTGGCAGCAGGCGTACTCGATTGCGGGTGCTGCGCGCACTCGTGTCGCCGGAGCACTGCGCAGGCGCTAACGAGCACTTGGATTACTCACCATTCTGGAGACGGTCGTCGGCGCAAATCACCGGCGATCGAGGGGGGAGTAAGAACAACAAATGAGTACTACGGACCAGAACCGGTCGGGGTTTTGCCGGACGATTGCGCGCAGACGAAATGTTTAGCGGACGGAGAATCGGTCGCCGGCCGCGGTCGGCGCATGTGGTCGGACGATTTTGCAGAGGCTCAGTTCTCAGTTCGAACAATCGAACAACACGTGTTCGAGGAGGCACACACGATGTTTAGCTACAAAGCGCCAAGACTGTTGGTCGCGGCGCTCGCAGGATTGCTGCTAATCAGCAGCTACCCGGCGCGAACGCTCGCGCAGGACAGTGCCGATACCCAGGCACTCAAGGACCAGCTGCGGCAGATGCAGCAGAAGATCGACGAACTTACTCGGCAGATCAACGCCGTCGCTCAGAAGCAGGCTCAGGCTCCCGCACCGGTTGGGCCGGCGGCGCCGGCTGCGAAACCCGCGGCCCCTGCCGAGCCCAAGTTCGATGCGTTCATCAAAGGGTTCTACGGCACCCTGGACGTGTCGTTTGACGACACGACCAAGGGCATCCAAGGCCTGACGGCCTATCACGCGGATCTCGTTGATCCCAACAATCCGAATTCGGGATTCGTGACCGATCCTACGGTGCACGCTCCTCCCGTCGGCCGCGTGGGCTGGATGACAGCGCTGTCCACCAACAGCTCCAAGATCGGCTACAAGGGCTCGCATAAGATCGATGACAGCACTGTCGACTTCATCTACCAGATCGAGGCCGGCATCGCGATCACGTCGTCACCGGGTCTCAATACGTCCTACGTGCAGCAGTCGGACGTAACCAAGGCCGGCATCGGGTTTGGTGACACGTTCGTGGGCGTCGCCGGCAAGACCTGGGGCGCGTTCAAGTTTGGTACCACCTACGCGCCGTACAAGAAGGCGGTCGATCGCCTCAATCCATTCTCCGGTCAGCTCGGCGACATGCACGTCGTCATGGGCAACTCCGGCGGCGACAATCGGGTCGAGTTCGGCACGCGTCTCGATCATTCGATGTGGTACGAGTCGCCAAAACTCGGCGGCATGTTCAACTTCGACGTCTTGTGGTCACCCGGGCAGAACCGCACTTATAACAACGTCGTGCAATCGGCAGGCTCGCCGGACTGCAACGGCGGCAATGAACCGGGTAGCGGCAACCTGCTTCTCAACTGTGACGACGGCGGCTTCGACAACGCGTTCAGCACCGATCTGCGGTTCGAGATCGACGGCTTCTACGCGGTGGCGGCCTTTGAGTGGCACCACGACGTCAACCGCAACAGCGACGGTATCGGGTCTAACAGCCCGATCTACGGCTACTATTTCAGCCACCCCAACGCTGCGAACAACCCTCTGGACTTCGCCACCTTTAATTCCATTGTCGCGGAGTTCCCGGGCTACGCCGCAGTGGCTTCACCACCGTTCCTGACCGATGTCTACAACGAGTGGGCGGCGCAAGTCGGCGCGCAGTATCGATTCGATTTCGGCCTGACGATCGACGGCATCTACGAATGGCTGCGACGCGACGTGCCGGACAATATGGAATGGCAAAACGAACGCTCGCGCAACGGCTATTGGCTCGCGGTGACGCAGGACGTAACGGAACGTGGCCTGGTCGGATTCGGGTGGGCGCATGCCGGCAAGACGCCTGGAGATCCGGGCGGACAGCATAATTACAATCCGGCGACTGGCATCGCCAACACGGCCGATATGTACACCGTGATGTTCAAGTGGCAACTCGACAAGGCGCTGTACTGGTACATCGACGCAGCCGAGACGTTCAATCATGGCAACGCGCATTACGACCTCGGCGCCGGCGGCCGCGGTCTGACCACCGACTGCCACGATGGAACCAACACCATCCTGGTCGATTACAGCAGCGCTGGACCGACCACCTGGGGCGGTTGCCACCTTCAAGGCATTTCGACCGGCCTGAACTTCAAGTTCTGATAGGGCCGGCAGCGCCTGTAACGATGCAGGCGTTGTAGACAGGTTCGACTCAGCCGCGGCGGCAGGACGCTGCCGCGGCTGGCGGCGGGTAGAACTCGACGTGCCGGCCTTCCGCTGACGCGTCGCCGCGGCTGGCCGCAGTTATTGCCGCGATAAGTTTCGATCGACCACGGCCGGGATTGAGGCGTGGCAAGATGACAAATCCGCGGCCGCCGAATCGACGGTGCGCGTCGCGGCGACGGTAGGGACGCAACCCGTGAAAATCGCGGTCGTCGGCGCAGGGGCTATCGGAGGCCTGGTTGGGGCGCGACTGGCGCTGGCCGGCCAGAACGTGACGTTCCTGGTCCGCGGCCAAAATCTGGAAGCGATCCGCAGCCGCGGCATCCAGCTTAGGCTCAAGGATGGCAGCCAGCTGGTGGCGCGCGACGTGCACGCGACCAGCGACTACGCGGAAGCCGGCCGGCAGGACATCGTGGTACTCGCGGTCAAGGCGCACCAGGTCGAAGCGGTCGCCCAGGACGTGCCCAAGATGTTCGGTCCCGATACGGTGGTCGTGACCATGCAGAACGGCATTCCCTACTGGTACTTCTACAAGCACGGCGGAGCACTGGCTGGGCATCAGGTAGCGAGCGTTGACCCGACCGGTTTGTGCAGCCGGCAGATCCCGGCCGAGCGGGTCCTGGGCTGCGTGGTCTATCCGGCGGCGGTCCTGACCGCGCCCGGTGTCGTCCAGCATATTGAGGGCGATCGCTTTCCCGTAGGCGAGCCTGACGGGTCGCAAAGCGCCAGAGTACAACGTGTCTCGGAGTGCTTCATTCAGGCGGGATTTCAGGCCCCTGTTCTCGATGACATCCGCGCGGAAATCTGGCTCAAATTGTGGGGCAATCTGACCTTCAATCCGATCAGCGCCCTGTCACGGGCGACGCTCGCGGACATCTGCCGGTATCCGCCCACCCGCAGCCTGGCCGCCGCTATGATGGCGGAAGCTCAGGCGGTCGCCAGCAAACTCGATGTCACCTTTCGCGTTTCCATCGAAAGACGGATCGTCGGCGCCGAGCGCGTCGGCAAGCACAAGACCTCCATGCTGCAGGATGTCGAGGCAGGGCGCGAGATGGAGATCGACGCGTTGGTCGGATCGGTAGTCGAACTCGCCCGCCTGACCGACACGCCCGCACCCCATATCGAGGCGGTGTATGCGTTGACCAAACTGCTGGCGAAAAGCGTCGAAGAGGAACGACGCGCGGGAGGCCGCGCGCACTAAGGATCGTGCGGCGCTGCGGGTCGCTCCCGCTACACGCGCCGCGACGGGTGCTCGGCAGCTGGTCGTCCCACAGGCGGCCGCTGACGCAGCGAATCAACGGCTCCGAAGAGGTATTCAGGAATGGCAGGCCGAAATTTTCTCTTTGTTCCGGGTCCGACCAACGTCCCGGACCGCGTGCTGCGAGCCATGATGGTTTCGCAAGAAGACCACCGCTCCAGCAAGTTTCCCGAGCTCACTCTGCGCTGCCTGTCGGATCTCAAGAAGATATTCAAGACGACGACCGGCACGCCGATCCTTTTCCCTTCCTCCGGCACCGGCTGCTGGGAAGCTGCGCTGACCAATTGCCTGGATCCCGGTGCGCGCGTGCTCGCTTCCCGCTTTGGGCAGTTCAGCCGTCTTTGGGTCGACATGTGTCAGCGGCTCGGCTTCGCCGTCGATGTGCTCGACGTTGAGTGGGGCGAAGGTGCGCCAGTCGAACGCTATCAGGCCGCGCTCGAGGCTGACAAAAAGCACGAAATCAAGGCTGTGCTGGTGTGCCAGAACGAGACCGCGACCGGTGTCACCACCGACGTCGCGGCCATTCGCCGCGCCATGAACTACGCCAAGCACCCCGCGCTTCTGTTCGTCGATTCGGTAAGCGCATTGGCCAGTATCGACTTCCGGATGGACGAGTGGGCGGTGGATGTGTGCGTCAGTGGCTCCCAGAAGGGCCTGATGCTGCCGGCCGGAATGGGCGTGACCTGCGTCAGCCAGAAGGCACTGGCCGCAGCCAAGACCGCCAAGAGTCCGCGCTGTTACTTCGACTACTGGGACATGGTCAACGCCAATTCCTCGGGATATTTCCCGTACACGCCGTCAGTGCCAATGCTGTACGGCCTGCGAGAATCCCTGCAGATGCTGCTCGAGGAAGGCCTCGAGAATGTGTTCTATCGCCACAACTACATTGCGGCCGGCGTTCGCGCCGCTGTGCAGGATGGATGGAAGCTCAAGCTCTGTGCCCGCGAGGCCAAGTGGTATTCGGATACCGTATCCGCGATTCTGGTGCCGAGCGGTATCGACGGCGCGGCAGTCATTAGCCGCGCGTTCACGCGCTACAACCTCGCGCTCGGCGCCGGCCTGGCCCGAGTTGCCGGCAAGCTGTTCCGTATCGGCCACCTGGGCGATTCCAACGAGCTGATGCTGATGGCCGCCATCGCCGGCGCCGAATTGGCGATGCTGGACTGCGGCGTCCGAATCGAACCGGGCAGCGGTGTCGCGGCGGCCGGTAATTATTGGCGCGATCGCAAGCCGCCGGCGTCCGGAGCTGATGCATGACACGGCGGGTGGTGTTTCTCGACCGCGCCTCCATTGTCGCCAACGTGCGGCGCCCGGCTGGGGCGGACGAGTACGTCGAATACGAGCGCAGCTCCGGGCCGGAGGTGATCACGCGGCTCAAGGGCGCTGCCGTGGCCATCATCAACAAGATCCCTCTGCGCGCGGATGCGCTGGGCCAGCTACCGGAATTGAAGCTGATCGCCGTGGCGGCCACCGGCTATGACGTGGTCGACGTCGACTATTGCCGGGGCCACGGCATCGCCGTTGCCAACATCCGCAACTACGCGATCCATACGGTTCCCGAACACGCGTTTGCTCTCATTCTCGCCCTGAGACGAAACCTGCTTGCATATCGCCAGGACGTCGAGGACGGCGTTTGGCAGAAAAGCGAGCAGTTTTGCTTCTTCGGCCACGACATCCTGGACCTGCATGGTGCGCAACTGGGCATCGTCGGCGAAGGCGCAATAGGTGTGGCGGTTGGCGCGATCGGCCGGGCGTTCGGCATGCGTGTCGTGTACGCCGACCATCCGCAGCGCATGGTCGAAGATCTCGACTACCGGCCTCTGCCGCAGCTGATTGCAGAATCCGACGTCATCACGCTGCATGCCCCGCTCATTCCGGCCACGCGCAATTTGATTGGCGAGCCGCAGCTGCGCTCGATGAAGCGCTCTGCGATCCTGATCAATACGGCTCGCGGTGGCTTGGTCGACGAGGCGGCGCTCATCCGAGCTCTGGACGCCGGCTGGATCGCGGGTGCGGGCTTCGACGTACTGACTATCGAGCCGCCGCGGGACGGCCATCCACTGCTCGTATTGCGCCGGCCAAATTTCATTCTCACGCCGCACATCGCCTGGGCTTCATACGGCGCCATGCAGACGCTGGCGGACCAGCTGATCGACAACATTGACGCTTGGACACGCGGCAAGCCGCAGAATCTTGTGACATGACGCGAGTGGTTGATTCGATCCAGCGCCGGTCAGCGGCACTGCCGCGATACGGCTCAGCAGCGCGTGAGGATCTTATGGGTGCCCGGGCGGCGCGTAGAAGTCTCGCAATCCACTAGCGCCGATCGAGGGCTGCGCGCCAACGAACGGGGACGGCTATCCGGGAAACTCAAACCGGTTCATGGCCCGAATTCCCGCTAGCCGCCCGCGCTGTGCCCTGCTTTCGTTTCGAATCCCCTGGCGGATCCAACGGCAATGGCGTTCTACGCTTAACATATCTTGGCCCTAACTCGCGGGCAGTTGCAAGCCATGCGCCGCCCCCGCACGGCAGCGGACGGCTGTTCGGGTTTTTGACGGAGTGTGGCGCAGAGCGGCCGCCCGCGCGCCGGAATAGAATCGAGTCTGGCCCGGCGGCGCATCGCGGCTAGAACGAGAATCGAGGCGTTCCGCGTGTCCCCGGCCTCGCGCCACCGCCTGTCGACAGGCTAACCACACTCACGACGCGGCCGAACCGGCCGCAATCTAAGGGAGGGTGCCAGAGTGAGAATCGTCGCTGCTGTCCTTGCCACTGTCATTTGTCTAGCGCCGAATCTAGCGTCGGCCCAGGACCCGATGCAGTACGGAGTCAAGCATCTGAAAGTCGTGGCGGAGGACGACAAGGTTCGCATACTCCGATACTTTCCACAGAAGGGCGACAAGACCCCGATGCACTCGCACCCGGAGTCCGTCGTGTACGTGATCAAGGGCGGCCGCGTCCGCTACACGTTTCCGGACGGAACCACCAAGGACAGCGAGATAAAAACTGGCGACATTCTGATCCGTCCGCCGGTGACTCATGCTGACGAGGCGCTCGATAGCGTCGAATCGATCTTAATCGAGCTCAAGAAGTAGCGGCGGATTCAGAACCGAATCCGACCAACCTGCCGCTCGCTCGGGCTCCGCCCGTTGCATCGGCGTTTGCGTTCGGGACCTAGGACGGTCATGTCCGCCAAACCAGCCGGCGAGGTGCTGCGACGGCTTTTCGTCGCCGGCGTGGCTTCGCTGTTCATTGGTGCAACATTGCCGCCCGAGTACGCGATCGACGCGATCCGCTACGCAGACTCGCCGCAGGACCCCGTTTCTGATCTCGTGATCGGCGCTCCCAAGGACCAACGCGTCGACACCGTCTACATGCTTTGGCTGATACGCGGGGGCGGGCGCAACATTCTCTTCGACAGCGGATTCCATCGCCCACGTTGGTTCAAGGCATGGGTGATTACCCGGTACCTGCGCCCCGACCAGGCCGTGCGTCTGGCCGGCGTCGCGCCCGATGAAGTTACGGACATCGTGATCAGTCACGCACACTGGGACCACTTGGGGGGCATCGATCTTTTCCCCAAGGCCATGGTCTGGATCCAGAAGGACGAATATCGCTATTACACCGGAGACGCCTGGCAGCCCGGAGGTGACCACGACGGTATCGACTCAGACGACATTCAGGAACTCGTGAGACTCAATACCGCTGGGCGGGTGCGACTGGTCGATGGGGATAATGTGGAGCTGTTCCCCGGCATTCGCGCTTATACCGGCGGCCGTCATACCTATGCGTCTCAGTACCTGCGCGTCGAAGGCCAGCCGACCTTCGTGTTGGCGTCCGACAACGTATATCTCTACCGGAACATGGTCGAGCACAAGCCGAGTGCGACGTTCTCCGAACAGGACTATCCGGCGAACGTGGCCAATCAGGCGCGCATGATCGGGCTCGCCGGTTCAATCGACCGCGTGTTGCCCGGCCATGATGTGCTTCAGACAAAGAAGTACCCGACGGAAGGCCGTGTTACCCACGTCAAGCCGGCCCCCGTACCGCAGCCGTGACGACGATGGCGCGTGCCGCCGGCGCGCGCCAGAGAATACGATCGCGATACCATGGCGAGCGAGGAACCCGCGGGACAGTGCCACAGCCAGACAGCCACAGGACCATCATGCAAAGCCTGAAAAGCGTATTTGCCATTCTGAGTCTGCTGGTGTGGATCTCGCACGCGGACGCGCAGAGTCAAGCGCCGGAGACCGTCACGGCTATCCGTGCCGGCCGGCTCATCGACGTCGTCGCCGGACGCGAGCTGACCAACCAGGTCATTCTGATCCGCGGTACGAAAATCGAAGCCGTGGGCGGCAACCTCGAGGTTCCCGCCGGAGCCCGCCTCATCGATCTCTCGGGGATGACGGTATTGCCGGGGCTGGTCGACTGCCATACGCACCTCGCGGATCTCACCGACCTGGACCCGCTCAAGGTCCTCGAGAAGACCGCAGTCGAGATCGCCTACGCGACTATTGCCAACGCGCGCGCCACGCTGCTGGCCGGATTCACGACGGTCCGTGACGTCGGGGTCTACCGCGCCTTCAACGACGTCGCTATGCGCGATGCGATTGCAAAGGGGTACATCGTGGGGCCGCGCATGTACGTGGCCGGCGCCTATATCACGATCACCGGCGGAGCCGGTGCGATGACCGGGCTGGCGCGGGACATTCCGCTTCCCGTCGATCTGCGTTACGGAGAGGCCAACAGCCCCTGGGAAGTGCGGCAGAAGGTGCGCGACCTGGTTCAGCACGGCGCTGATCACATCAAGGTGCTGTCGACTGGCGCCGTCATGACCCATGGCAGCAACCCCAAGTCAGTTGAATTCACGCCGGAAGAACTGCAGGCAGCGGTCAGTGAGGCAGCGAATTTCGGGTTGCGCGTGGAAGCGCATGCCCACGCGCCCGAGGGAATCAAGAACGCCATACGCGCCGGCGTTGCGTCCGTTGAGCACGCTACGCTGATTGACGACGAGGGCATCGCGCTAGCCAAGCAGCGCGGCACTTATCTGGACATGGACATCTACGACGAAGAATGTATCCAGCACAATCCCGATACCCCCGCGGATTTTCTGCAACACGACCAGCAGCTCGGGGAAACACAGCGGCAGAATTTTCGTAAGGCGGTCAAGGCCGGGGTTAAGATGAGCTTTGGGACCGACGCGGGCATCTGCCCGCACGGAACCAACGCTCGGCAATTCGCCTTCATGGTCAAGTACGGCATGACGCCCCTGCAGGCGATTCAGGCAGCGACGGTCAATGCGGCGGACCTGATCGGGCACTCCGAGCTCTTCGGCTCGGTCACTGCAGGCAAATCGGCGGACATCATTGCCGTCGAAGGCGATCCGCTGACCGACGTTCGCTTGCTCGAGTCCGTCCGGTTCGTGATGAAGGAAGGCGAAATCTACAAGCGATAGCAGAGCGCTGGGGGGAGTTCACGATGCAAGGCATAACGGCATGACCCACGGCGGCCGGCTGGCGGCCGGGTCGCTGGGACTGGCGGAATCGGTCGTGATGGGCGTGGCCGGCACTGCGCCCGCCTACAGCGTTGCGGCGACCACCGCCACTCTGGTCGCTGCAGTCGGGGTCATGGCACCCGGGAGCTTGCTCTACTGCGGGCTCATCATGTTCGGCACGGCTCTCGCGTTTCGCCAGCTCAATCACGGAGATCCAAACGCGGGTGCCACCTACGCCTGGGTAACGCGAGCCTTTGGGCCGGTGCTCGGCTTCTTCGCCGGCTGGTCGGTACTGATCGCGACTGCCGTGTTCATGGTCTCCGGAACGGTACCGGCCGCCACCGCCACACTGGCGCTTATCGCACCGTCGCAGACTGGGAACGTCACGACCGTGACCGTGGTCGCAGCCGCGTGGATGATCATTATCAGTGCGGTCGCAATCAAGGGCATCAAGCTTGCGAGCTACGTTCAGGTCGTGCTGACCACCGTGGAAGTGGCGCTGCTGGCGGCGATTTTAGTACTGGCACTGATTCATGGTTGGAGCCAACCCGCGCGCACCTTTTCGCTGCAGTGGTTTTCCGTGTTTGCGTTCACGCCGCAGATGTTCGCAACTGGAGCCCTGACTGCAGTCTTCGTCTTCTGGGGCTGGGACGTTGCACTTAGTCTGACTGAGGAAACCGCCGACTCAAGGAGAGCGCCCGGCCGCGCGGCGATTCTCTCGATGGTCATCGTGTTGATCCTGTTTGTCGGTTTCTCGGTCGCAACGCTCATGGTCCTGACCGACGCCGAGATCGAGACCGCGGGCACCGATGTCGCGCTGGCAGTCGCCGACAAGATACTGCCCCGGCCTTGGAGCTACATCGCGGTCCTGTCCGTCATGTTGAGCACCGTCGGAACCTTGGAGGCTTCAATTCTTCAGTTCACGCGCACGATGTTCGCCAAGAGTCGAGGCAGCGCGTTGCACAGTCGATATTCGCGCCTTCATCAAAAATGGCAAACACCCTGGGTGGCCAGCAGCGTGTTGCTGGGCATCGGTCTGACTCTGCTTTTCATGTCTTCGTACCTGCCGACTGTGGGCACCGTCATGCGCGATTCGGTCAGCACCATCGGTTTTCAGGCCGCCTTTTATTATGGTCTGGCAAGTTTTGCATGCGCGTGGAATAACCGCGGCACCGCACGAGGCGATCCTTTGGCGTTAGGAACGCGTGTGATCTGGCCGATAACCAGCGCGCTGTTTTTGGGCTTCGTAGCGATATATAGCATTCCTACGTTCGACCTTGCGACCAATCTGATTGGTCTGGGCGGGATGGTGGTCGGCGTGGTACCGCTGTTATTGAATCGCCGTCGTATGGCGATCGCGGCGCTCGCCAGCTGAGCGCTACTGATTCCGCGACTGGCGCGTAGCCGCCGGGACGGCCGCGGCCGTCGCTGACTGGGGCTGCCCGGCAACCGCACGCAGGAGTTCGACATTCTGACGCAGCGCGCGGACCAGTATGGCGGTCTGCGCCCGTGCGGCGGACCATGCTCGGGCCTCGGCTGCCTCGGTAATACCGGGCAGTTGCAGCGGATCGTAGTTGAGCCGCTTTGCGTACACCACGTTCTGATACCACGGCCGGCCCGGCAGCCCTGCGGGGTCGCGCCAGTTGGCCTCGACGGTCATGAGCCCGGAGTTCAGCAGCTGCATAACCGCCAGGTCAGGTGGCCCGGCGGCAAGCAGCTTGCGCACCGCGCGCTTGAAATCCGCGCCGGCTCGTCTGAGCTCAGTAGCCGTTTCACGCAACGGACCAAGATCGACGTGAGTCGCCAGCCGGGTCCGGGCGTCGAGCTCATTGAGAAACGTCTGGATGTTGATCCCATAGAGCTCATAGTCGAAGGGCAGCACGTCGGCGTTCGCGAGCCGCAATGCCGTGACGCCCCAGAATTGCGTCATCAGCACGTGGTAACGAAAGTCGGGATCACCGAAATGCTCCATCCAGTAGAAATCGTCGTATGCCGAGTGGTAGATACTCGGGTAGTAGTCGTCCCCCTCGAATCCCGCAGTCATGGTCGGCCGCACCAGGAAACTCAGGAACACAGTGTCGTCCGAGCTGCCGGGAATGCGCGTTTCGACCAGGTTTGAATCTGTCACCGGCAGCGCACCTTTGTGGCCGGCACGCTGCTTGCGGACCCCTTCCCGCCACGCCTCGTAAAGCGTGCGGCCGGACGGATCGGTCAGGTCGCGACTCACATCGACGAGCAGCGGCGCGAGCGAAGGCACCGCGCTGACTGTGAACCTCGGCCCTGACACGCCTTCATCCACGTTCAGATACGCAATGAGTTTGGCGCGCAGATCGTCGGCATGTTCCTCGCCCCACTCCGTCGAGCCGGTCAGCGCGACTTCCTCGGCATCCCAGCTGCACAGAATCACGGTGCGCCGCGGTCTAACGCCGAGCTTCAAGAGATTGCCGAGAGCGTGAGACACGCCGAGTAGCGCTGTCGTTCCGCTCGACGGGTCGACCGCGCCGAATTCCCACGCGTCGCGGTGGTTGCCGAGCACCAGCCACTGGTCCGGAAATTCGGCGCCGGCTATGCGCGCTTCGACCACGTAGATGGGCTGGACGCTCGTATCCATGTCGGCTTTGAAATGGACGATGCCCTGTCCGCCCAGCCGGTAGGTCACCGGAAGCCCGCCCTGCCAAGCGCGCGGAGCGATCGGCCCGCCCATGTGCTCGAGCAGCGGCTTGGCGTCGTGCCAGGACAGCACTGTCGCCATGATTTTCGGCAGCGACTGCGCCTGATCCGGACTCAAACGTCGTGCGCCCTCCACCGATGCCCATCCCGGAGTCAGCGGGTCGCCGGGAACGAAGAAGTCGTAGGTGATCGCCCCGCGCTGAATGTGTGTCTCGCCGCCGCGCGGGCCGGACGGGAATGATGTCTGCGGGCTATAACCGTCCTCGGCCGGATCTGAATAGATCAGGAGCCCTGCGGCGCCATGTCGCTGCGCCATGAGCGCCTTAAAGCCGCGGTAGCTGTAAGGGTTTGCATACCTGACGAGCACGATCTTGCCGCGGACATCGATACCGTGCTTGGTCAATACCTCGTAGTCCTCCGGATTCCCGCCGTGCGCGTACACGATCGGCGCCGTCACATCTCCCGATGCCGACATCGAGACCCAGCCGCTGTGAATCCGCGGATTCTTGGTGTCGGGATCGGCGTCAAATGCTGCTTCCCGCAGTGCTGCCGCATAACGGACCGGGCTCAGCATTTCCACGGCGATCGATCGCGGGGAAGAATTGAGAACGTCGTAGCGGTGGATGACCACGTTCTCCAGGGCCTGCTGGCGCCACGTGTCCGCGACGTATTCGGCCAGTTCGTAATTTCTTGCCGAACCTGCCGGGTGTGGTTCGGCCGTAAGATGCCGAAGCACCTCGCGCGCCTCGGCCGCCGATGGATAGCCGAGGAACTGCTTTTCGATTTCGCGCTCAGCAGCGCTTTGCGCCGCGCTGTAGCCTGTCAGCTGAGGCGCTACCTCAGCGCGCGCGACGGCAGCGACGCACAAGGTCATCATGGCCGCACGCGCGATTCCGACAGCCGGTCGCCAGCGGGCGGCGGCGGCGGCGCGCAAGGTATGCGGCGGTGATCGGCGTGATACGCTAATAAAGGGCAAATTGCTCATGATCGACGGCCGCTAAGGTGCACTCGCCTCGCGCCGATTGAGAATAATCGCCTTAGCAACGTTTTCGGCTGCTCTAGGCACCGACCGTTCTCCGTATACTGAGTGTACGTGGACAGTAGCTCGACGAGGAATTCCTTCTTGGATTCCCACGTATCGCGCTCGACGGCTGGCAGCTGCGATTCGACGTCCAGAACTGTGTGGTCGATAACCGTGCCTGAATGCAAGGAGAAGGCTTGAATGCTGAAGAAAAGCCTCGAATTGGCACCATAGGCCGCGAGCCGTTCGCCATCACGGCATCGGTTGCCGGCGACAGCGACATCATTTTCCTGAGTCTTGGCTATGCGTTCTGATTTTCGTGGCAAGCGAGGCGGCCCCGAAGCATGTCGCGCAGTAGCTTTCGCGATGACGAGGTCGCTATTTCAATGAATCCTCCGACCTCCTCACTCGCCACAGCGACCGGGACAACTGGCGCGGCAAGGCTTGTCCACGGTCGCTGACGACGGGCTCCGGTATTCGTTGCCGGGCGATCGGACTAGTGAATAGAATTGTCCGTTAAGCGGGTGTAGTTCAATGGCAGAACTGCAGCTTCCCAAGCTGCTAACGTGGGTTCGATTCCCATCACCCGCTCCATCTTGCCGGCAAAGCAGGGCTCGCGCCGGCGGTAGGGCGGCAGTGGCCAGCGACACCGACCGTTCTTCCTCAGTCCGCCCGATTTCATTCGCCCAAAGGAACTCCATAGAATCAGCCGTTTGGACGATCGCCACGCGATCCTCATGGGCGTTCACTTGACCGATCGATCGAAGGCCGTCTTCCTCAGCTACTCCAGCGAAGACGAGGCAGCGGCGCAGCGGCTGTGCGATGGCCTGCGCGATGCCGGTATCGAGACCTGGCTCGACCGTGCCGAGCTGCGTGGCGGTGATGCGTGGGATGCCAGCATCCGGCGCCAGATCCGCGACTGCTCGTTGTTCGTGCCAATGATCTCCGCAAGCACGGAGTCACGCAGCGAGGGCTATTTCCGACTTGAGTGGCGTCTGGGCGTCGAGCGGTCATTGCACTTCGCCGACGACCAAGCCTTCCTTATGCCAGTCGTGATCGACGCAACAGCGCAGCCACATGCGCGTGTGCCCGAGCGCTTTCGTGAGCGGCAGTGGACATCACTGCCCGGCGGCAATCCGACACCGCAGTTTATCGCCAACGTGCGCAAGCGCCTTGCGGGAGCGACCGTTGCCAGCGCGCCGGCTGATGTCGCAGCCCGACCGGCTTCGCGCCGGGCCTCCGCGCGCATCATCACGGCTCTTGCGGCCGGGCTGCTCCTGGCAGCAGGTATAGCGGCATGGCTGCACCGCAGTGCGACCCCAGGCACGTCAGCAGGTGTGACCGGTGCCTTGGACCGCAAGTCGATCGCGGTCCTGCCGTTTGCGAACCTCACCGGTCACACCGAGGACGCCTACCTTGCCGACGGCCTGCAGGAGGAGATCCTGAACGCCCTAGCCCGCGTTCGCGACCTCAAGGTGATCTCGCGCACGTCGGTGGCCGAGTTCCGCGGCGTAGGTCGCAACATCCGCGAAATCGGCAACCGCCTCGGTGTCGGGACGGTGCTGGAAGGGTCGGTGCGTCGCGACGCCAATACACTGCGCCTCACATTCCAGCTGATTAGCGTCAAGGACGATGCCCATTTGCTCGCCGCGAACTATGACCGCGACCTCAATCACATCCTTGGCTTACAGAGCGAGGTAGCGCGCAAAGTGGCCGAGGCGCTCACAGCCACGCTCAGCCGCGCGGAGCGCGGCGAACTCGATCATCTCGGCACCAACAACGGCGATGCCTACCTCAGCTACCTGAAGGCCGTGGCGCTGTTCCAACGGGATTTTGGCGACGCCGCTGCGATGACTGAGCCGAATCGGCTGCTCGAGGAGGCGATCCGACTTGATCCCGAATTTGCCGATGCTTACGCGCTGCAATCGCGCATCTACACCCAGCTCTATACCCAGGCCCAACACGCCGAGGACGGCGCGCGCGCCCGCGCCGCCTACGAGCGCGCGCTCGCGATCGATCCCGGTCTGATTGAAGCGCGCCTGGCGCGCGGCTTCTACGAGCTGTACGTCTCGAGGAATCTCGATCGGGCGTCCGCGGACCTGGAAGCCGTGGCGTCGCTGCGGCCGAGCTCACCGGCTGCGCTGCAGGCACTGGGCTTGATGCTCCGGCGCGCCGGCCGCAGCAGTGAGGCGTTGCCCTACTTGCAGCGTGCCTGGGATCTTGACCCGCTCACCCACACCTACGATCCGTCGCTGCTGACTACCTACACGGGGCTGCGCCGCTTCCCAGAGCTGGGCGAGTGGGCGCGGCTTCACGAAGTGCGCTTTCCCGACAATCCAGCTCCCCACTGGGTGCGCGCGCGGATCGAGGCCCTCAATTCGCGCAGTCCCGAGCCGCTACGGCCTCTGCTGCAGCGCGCGGATCTGGACAGCGACATGCGCAAGAGTATCGAGACTCACATCGCTACCGCCGAAGGGCGCTACCAGGAGGCGATTGCGCTGTGGGGCTCGCGCACCGATGTCGATGCGCGGACGCGCCTCGAAGCCCAGGCATACTTATATCGCGCAGCGGGCAATTCGGCCGCTGCCGAGCAACGCTTTCGCGCTCTCGAGCGCGACCTCGCCGCGGCTCTGCACACGGGCGCTCCGGGTCGCGACGAATTGTTGAAGAGCCTCGCACTAGTGCAATCCGTGCTCGGAGAGCACGACGCTGCCCTCAAGACGATCGAAGAGGCGCGCGCGCTTGTGCCGGAATCGTTGGATCACGTCAATGGACCGCAGATTTCATTCATACGCAGCGTCGTGCTCGCCCGGGCCGGGCGCACTACCGAGGCCTATGCTGAAGTGCAAAGACTCCTGCACGTGCCGTTTGGCTCACCGCTGAATCTGTGGGGAGACCTGCCGCCGGTTTATCTCTTGCTGAGGGATGATCCGCATTTCGACGAACTGCTGTACCGACCACCCAGGCTCTGATTGCGTCCGCCATTTCCGTTCCGCACCAATATAGGTATTGCGGACGGCAATTTGGGTAGCGCCACCGTTTCGAGCGCACGCCTACAACGGGCACGCTTTGCACCGAATTGATGGCCAGGCTCACGGAGGAGAATTCCCGAATGCCGCGCTACCTGATCGAACGAGAATTTCCCGACGGACTGCAGATCCCGCAGAACGAGGCGGGTGCGGAATTGTGTCGCACCGTCGTCGACAACAACGCTGAAAGCGGCGTCACCTGGGTCCATTCCTACGTGACACCGGACCGCAAGCACACATTCTGCATTTATGACGGCCCGACCCCAGAGGCTGTGCGCCGCGCCGCAGCCCGCAACGCGTTACCGATATCAAAAATCACCGAAGTGAAAGTCCTGAGCCCCTACTTCTACTCATGACGCTGGAGTCACTCATGAAAGTGTCTGTTGCCCTCGCCTGCCTGCTGCTCGCGCCATGCGCGTTCGCCGGCGACGCCCCGGCCACCGCGACGACGTCCGATGCGAAGCCCTCGATGCACCGGTACCTGGTCGAGCGGACGTTCCCCGCCGGGGCCCTCAAGGGTCTTGACGCGGCGACCAAAAAGAAAGTGAACGCCAACAACGCGTCTGTTGGCGTACGGTGGATCGAGTCCTACGCGAATGCTGACGAGACCAAGACGTTCTGCGTTTACGAGGGACCCAATGAAAACGCCGTTCGCAAAGCGGCCGAACTCAACAAGCTGCCGGTCGACAGCATTACCGAGGTACCGGTTACTCTGACGCCGAAGTAACGCGGTCCTCGTGGCGGCGCAATTGCGCCGCCACGCATCAGCGGGCCGGCTCGCATCTGGCGAGCGCGATCGCCGCTGCCTCCGCCCGCGTGCTCACGTTCAGCTTGCCGAGCACCGTCGATACGTGGTGATCGACGGTCTTGGTCGACAGGAACAGGCGCCGAGCGATCACGGAATTCCGCAGGCCTTGTGAGAGCAGCTCCAGAACCTGCGCCTCACGGCGCGTGAGACCGAACGGATTGCTGCGCGTTGACCGGCGCGCTCCGCGCGGTAATTTGCGGACGCCCTGAGCGCGCAGCCGCTGCCGTAACGCTGCTTCCGCCGGCCCCGCGCCGAGCTCATGCAGAAGTGCAAGCGCCTCTCGCTGGCCAGCTTCGGCTCCGTGCCATCCGAGCGTGATCGCATGCTCGTAGCGGCAGCCCACTGCCGCCCACATTTCTGCGGCAGCCCGCCAGTCGCCCGCGATTTCAGAAGCGTAAGGCTCGGCGATGTCGGCGGCAGTCTCCGTAAGCGCCTGTGCCCGCCACAGCCACGCGGCGAGCTCGCCTTTCATCCGCGGATCTGGGTGTTCGCACACGCGCTCATAGGGAACTTGTGCCGCGCGAATCACGCCCTCGCGGTCACCAGCGAGCCACGCCAGCTCGGCTTCCACAGCCGCGAGGGATCCCAGCTGCTGTAGCTCCGGAACTGGACCCGCCAGCGCACGCAATTCGCCCAGCACCTCAGCAACGCCTGGATCCCCGCGCCTCACCCTTAGGTGCGCGAGCACTCGCAGTGCCGGAAGCCGCGTGACGGCCGTCGTGTGGGGATGGCGAAGCACGGCATCAACATCGTCGCTAGCACCGGTCCAATCGCTAACTTCGAACTTGAGACGCGCGCTGTACGCAAGCAGATACAGCCACCACGCATCCAACTGGTGCAGGTCGGTGTACGCAAGGCCCTGGCGCAGATGTTCGCCCGCCTTGGAATAGTCACGGCAGGATACGGCCATGGCGCACAGGGCCGTGTGCGCTCGGGCGACCAGTACCTCGAAATTCCCGGACTGCGCCAGTACCAGGCTGCGATTGAGATCGGCCCAACCGCCGGGGTCGCCGGTGATGAGCCGCGCAGTTCCGACCGTGTTGAGCGCGTCACTGAGGATATCGTTCGCGCCCAACTGTTCCGCGAGTGCTGCAGCCTTCTGCGCGAAATAAATCGATGACGCGTTCTCGTGGGCTTCCATGTCGAGACCAGCACGGTTGATGTAGGCCAAGGCCAACTCGCGGCCGGCGGAAAGCGAGTCCAGTACGGCGATGGCCTCGGCCGCGTAACGGTCGGCGTCCGCGCGCCTGCCAGCGAACCAGCAGAATCGCGACAGGAATTGCAGTGCGTTGCCCTCGTTCACCCGCTGCCCGGACGCGCGCCAGGTCGCCAGCGCAGCCGTTTGAGCCTCGATTGCGCGTTCGTGCTGGCTGGTGAGATAGCATTCGTAAGCCAGCGCCTCCTGCAGCCGGCATCGTTCGCCGGGCGTGAGGGCCGCGCCGTGGCGCAACGCCATTTGGTACTGCGATACCGCCGCTCGGTGTGCACCGACCGCCGCCGCCTGACGGGCCGCAACCGGCGCGAACCGCAGCACCGCAGCGCCATCGCCTGCCCCGTCGGCGTGATGGGCGAGTCGAGCCGTCGAAACATCCGACCGCGACGCAAGCGCTGCCAGCACCGTGGCGTGCAGGCTCTTCCTGCGCGACGGCAACAGCCCGTCTTCAATGACGCGGCGGACGAGCTCGTGCCGGTACCCCAGAGCTCCGTCATCGAACAGCACCATGCCAATGCTCAGACAACCCTCGATCGCAATATCGGTGGGTGCGGCTTGACTGAGCAACCATGATTCGGTCCTGCCGGGGACGACCGCAACCAGTTCGGCGACATTGCGCGACTCGGGAATCAGCCGCGCCGCCCGGCTGAGCACGGCATCGCGCACCGTGGCCGGTACGCCCTCAGTTTGCGCAGCCAAGAGCTCGGTTAAGAACAGTGGGTTCCCGGACGTGACGCGATACAGCCCGTCTGCACTGCGGCCCGCAGCGCGCGCGAGTTGCACAACCGCGTCTTCTGACAACGGCGCGACTGCCACGCGGTGGGTGCTCGACCGGGGCAGGTCGCCAATCACGGCGCGCAGAGGATGGCGCGGTCCTACCTCGTCATCTCGGTAGGTCACGACCACAATCGACGGCGTTGATTCGATACGGCGGCCGAGATACTTGAGCAGGTCGAGCGTGGCCTCGTCGGCCCAGTGCATATCTTCGAACACGGCCACCGTCGCCGTGCGCGCTAGTTCACCGAGCATAGCCGCAAAGACCTGAGTGCGCGGCTGGTCAGATTCGAGGGCGGCCAGTACCGGTCCCTTGACCTGCTGCGCTAGATCGTAGACGGGTGCCAGCGGTTGCGGCGTAAACAGGTCATCGCAGCCGCCCCAGAGCACGCGGACATCGCGTCTGATCTCGCGAAATTTCCTCAGCAGCGCCGACTTACCGACCCCCGCCTCGCCGTAGACCAGTACGACGCCGCCGCCATGATCGCGGGCGGCGTCAAGTCGCCGGGATAGCTGGCTCAGGCAGGATTCGCGTTCCAGCAGTTCCATCGCTATGAGTCTGGATGCGATTGATCGTCGCCGGCTGGGACGGGAGGAATACGATCATACCGCGCATCGCCTGGGGCGCGTCCCGCGCCACGGGAGGATTAACAGCGTCGTGCGCGCCGTTCACGCCGCGCGGCCTCGGTCACGGGCGACGGGCGGCTGGCCGTGGTCTCACGTCGTGGTAGCGAGTGCTCAAAGCTTCTTTATGATGGCCTGAGCAAGCTTCCGGTCGGCCGCCTTGTCCTGCTCGTCCAGCGCCGGGGTGTTGCCTTTCGCCAGCGCGTCCTTATTGGTTCTCGACTGCACGCGGAAGTAGCTGTTGCCTTTCTTCACGCTGAGGTTGTAGACCATGCCGGGAGGTTTGGTCCAGTACGCATCGTCGCCGATGCCGCTCTCCGGAGTTTTCACGAGGCTGCCGATCGGCGTCTTGCCGACCGTGAATTTGTGTTCATCGATGATGGAAATTTGCGCGTTGCGCCCCGCGCCCGGGCCCTTACCTGTCTCGTTGAAGCTGCAGTACTGCGTCATCGTAGGCGTGATAGGGACTCCCGGGTCCATCGGCGCCCCAACAATGGCGCCGATCTCCGCCGCACTCAGCAATGCGCAGGCATCACTACCGGCCGCCTGCGAGCCGGCCGGTGCCAGGAGAATCAGCGCACAAATTACGCAGCCGCGAGTTCTAGCAGTCATTTTGCGCGCGCTCCCGACGCTGTCGTTGCATGCTCAATAACGCGCCGCGCACGTCGACCTGTCAAGTGGCAAGCCGCAACCACTGCCGGTTTGCGGCGAGTGCGTTCCACTGATTCACATACGAGCCAAGAGCAGGCGTGTAGGATGCCGAGTCAGACAGCGCGAAGCGAGCCGATAGCTCGCGGTCCCGGAGCCGCGCGGGCGGCGAGATCGCGCGCCGGTGGAGGGATTCCTTGAGTTCGATATCTCGCCGCAGCGTTCTGGCAGCGGCCGTGTCATGCGCACTCGGAAGTCGATGCCTCGCACGCGTCGATTCTGTGGCCGCACCGATCACCCGCCCCAATTCAGGAGGCAGCGACGTGCTCAATCTTTCCGCCGTGCAGGCCGTCGCACGCATGACCAAAGGTGAGCTGGCCGCCGAACGCTACGCGGAAGCGTTGCTCGCCCGTTGCGCCGCCGGCAAGTCTTTGAACGCGTTCATCACGCTCGAGCCGCAGCGGGTGCTGGAAGCGGCCCGTGCGGCAGACCGTCGGCGCCAGTCCGGTTCGCGCCTTGGCCCTCTTCACGGACTGCCGATTCCCGTCAAGGACAGCGTCAACACGCGCGACTATCCGACCACTGCCGGAACGCCCGCGCTGCGCGACTTCCGACCCAAAGCCGATGCCCCCGTTGTCGAGACCCTGGTGAATGCCGGCGCGATCGTGCTCGGCAAGACTAATCTGCATGAGCTCTCCTACGGCTGGACCAGCAACAACCTTGCGTTCGGCGCTGTCCACAACCCGTACGGTGTGGCGTGCATACCCGGCGGCAGCAGCGGCGGCACCGCTGCCGCGATAGCCGCGCATATGGCGCCGCTGGGAATCGCTGAGGACACCGAAGGTTCGATTCGCGTGCCTGCTGCACTCTGCGGGGTTGCCGGGTTCCGACCGACGACGCGCCGCTACTCTACGCTGGGAGCGGCACCGATCTCGCCACTCTTTGACCAGGTTGGTCCGCACGCCCGCACGGTCGCCGATCTCGTGCTGTTTGACCGCGTGGCGAGCGCACAGGATCGCGCCATCATCGCTGCGCCTTTGAAAGGTGTGAAGCTGGCGCTCGCGCGCGATTACTTCTTTGCCGGATTGGATTCGCAGGTCGAGCGCCTGACCAGCGGAGCGCTGGGTAAACTGCGCGCCGCGGGAGTCGAGTTCGTTGACGCCGACGTACCGGGCCTCGCGGCGTTGATCGACCTGATCACCGACCAGGTCCAGAACCACGACGTGCGCGTGGAGCTACCCAAGTACCTGCGCACCTACGGCGCGGGCGTCAGCTTCGAGGAGCTCATTGCGCGCGCCAGTCCCGACATTCAGAAGATCTTCACCCAGGACATGGCGCCGGGCGGGCCCGCATTCGTGTCCGAGGCGGAGTACCGCGCGGCCGTTGACGTACACCTGCCCAAGCTGCGAGCCGCGTACCGCGACTATTTCGCTCGCAGCGGCGCCGCGGCGCTGGTGTTTCCGGCGACCATGGTCACGGCGCCGCGTATCGGTGACGACTCGCAGGTGTTGATCAACGGCAAACCGGTCCGGTTCGACATCGCGGTTGCGCGCAATATCGCGCCGGGAAGTACCGCGGGCCTGCCGGGCCTGGTATTGCCGGCGGGGCTTTCAGGGGATGGACTGCCGGTATCGCTCGAATTCGATGGCCCGGCGGGCAGCGATCGCGAGCTTCTGGCGCTCGGGCTCGCCATCGAATCGGTGCTGGGTCCAATCCCCGCTCCGAGCCTGTGACGCGATGATAAGCCGTATCCGATAGCGCGCCCGGCGCCGGCCGCTTCAGCCCGCCTTGAGAAACCGGCCGAGCGCGATCAGCGCCGGCATCGTGATCGGATCGTTGGCGGCGCTGGCGGCTATCGGATGTGAAGCGTGGCGCGCGACCACGAGCTCGGCGCCTGGGGCCACGTACAGCCGCTGGCCGTGTATGCCGCGCCCTTCGAAGGCTCCGTGTTCGTTGTGTGTGACCCACCACATATTCCGATAGCTATACCCGCCGAGCAGCGTGTAGCCGGCCGTCGCGAATTTCTCCGGATCTGCGCCGCGCCGCACGTCGGCAATCACAGCGGCTGGAATCACCTGGCGGCGGCCCCTCGCACCCTCGCACCGCAGCAGCTCACCAAACCGTGCGAGATCGCGTGTGGTGGCGCAGAGTCCGCCGCCGCCCATGGCGACGCCGAGCGGATCCACACTGACATATCCGTCTTCCTCGCAACCGAGCTCGCTCCAGATCCGCTGTGACAGGAGGTCCGCGAATGGCACGCCGGTCGCGCGCTGCATGACCCAGCACAACACTTCCGTGTTGACTGTCTTGTAGGCGAACGCCCGGCCGTGCTCACCCTCCTTGCGCAGGGTCAGCAGATACTCATAGAAGCCGTCCGGCCCTGTGTACCCGGTCGGCCGGGGTCTTAGCCCACCTGCGCGGCTGTACGCCCACACGTTCGCGGCGGGATCGGTATAAAGCTCCGAATAGTCGACCCCGATCAGCATGTCGAGCACGTCGCGCAGCGAGGCATCGCCGTAGGCGGTATTGGCCATCTCCGGCAGGTAGTGCGGCACGGTCTTGCGTTCGTCCAGCACGCCTTCGCAGATCAGCGTCGCCGCCAGTGTCGCGGCGTAGGACTTGGTGATCGAGAAGCAGGCATGCGGGCGGTGCGCTGCCAGCGCCCCAAAATATCGCTCGTAGACCAGTTGGCCGCGATGCAGGACGACAATCCCGTCTGTGTAAGTGTCGGTGAGTGAATCCGACCAGCGGCGTGCACTACCGTCGAGGTCCTGGAACCTGAGCGCGTCGATGGCGCCCTCACTTGGCCCAGCGGCAATCGCGAATTGACTGTGCGCCCCGCCGCCGCGCCATACAGCAGCCGTCGGCATCAGCTCGCGGAAATGCGACAGGGCCCAGCGGTTCTCCGGGAACCGCAGGAACGTGTCATCGGCGTAGCGAATTCGCCGCTCGGGTGGCGGCGGGCTGCCATGCATCCAGCGCAGCGTCACGGGATCAGAATCCCTGCCATCCGGGTAATCGACACCGTCAAAGCGCAGCGTGCTCATAGTCTGCCTGTCTCAGTGCGTCGTGATTGATGGTCGGCGAGTGGCGCGCGGGCAGCCGGGCTGCCTTCACTGCGCGGCCTGCGACTAAAGCCGCCGAGTGTCACGCGGCCGGCTTCGCGGCGGACTCGAGCATCGCCCGATACTCCTCAAGCGTCCGGGTCTTGAGGCCGGCGACCTTGCCTTCCTCGTCCCACGCGCGCAGGCGCAGCGCATCGCGATAGTAGGGTTCCGACTCAAAGCGCGCGACTTCGGAAGTGCTCATCGGGCCGCCCTGAAGGCCGAGCGTAACAACGGATGCGGGACTCAGTCGCTCGAAATACCTCGGGTGCGTCGCGCACAGATAGCGTTTCGCCGGAACGTGCAGGCGCACGGGTTGCCACACGGCGGGGCCGAACCGCGCGGCGAGCCACTGACTGCCCACCTCTTCGTGCCGTGCATCGACCGTCCATTCGGCTAGCGAGTCCGGAGCATCGCCGATCAGATGGCCGATGTCGTGCAACAGCGCAGCGACCACGAGCGCGGGCTCGGCTCCGGCCTTCTCGGCAAAGTGTGCAGTCTGCAGGGAATGCTCGGCGATCGAGACCGCCTCTCCGAAATACGCGCCGGCGCCGCGTCGCGCGAAAACCGCCAGTACCTCGTCAGCCACCGTCATGGAACCGCCTCCTAGCTGAGTTCGCGCCGCAGCAGCGCGGTCGTGGACTGGACGCTGTCACGGGTCACGTAGCAGCCTTGCAGGTGACGTGCATGCCGGGCGGAGGCAAACGCCGTACGGCCGTGCAGCACTCGTAAATTGTCGAACAGAACCAGGTCCCCCGGCCGCAACGTGAACTTCAGCTGGAATCGTTCCGTGCGCAGCAGGAGCGCGAAGCGCCGGTACGCGCGGTAGTACGCGGACAGCTCCGCGTCCGGGATCCGCAGCGGCGCGATCGACCGGCTGTTGTAGTGCACCCCGGTCACGGCCCCGGAGCACGAGAGCTGGATGAGCGGGCGTTCGGCATAGAGCTCGGCGTCCTTGGAGCGGTAGCTGAAGCCGACCGCGGTATGCGCGAGCCGGTCGAACGCGTCGCGGTCTGCATCGCGCAGGTATTCGGCCAGCGCCCACCCGTCCGCAAACAGGCTCTGGCCGCCGTCCGGCGCCGCGCTCAGTACGTGCAGCGCCTGATAACCGGGTACCGGCTCGCGATACGGATTGTCGGTATGCAAGCCGAGCCCGAGGTCCGAGTAGGCGAGGTTCTCCGGCTGTGGCACCGCGCGGACGTCGAAGAGCACGCCGTAATTCGTCTCGCACACGCGCCCGGCGAGCGCTGCGGCCCCGAGAATGGCCGCGTCCTCGCACGGCACGGTGCTCAGGAACGCGAGCCCGTCCGAGAGGAGCCTACTGAGCCAGCCGAACCGCGCTTGCCGGTCAGTGCCTGCCTCACCGTAAGAGCACCACGCGAAATCGCGGCCCGCGTCCAGCCGCGCCCCGTCCAGCCACAGCCGGGGCACGGCCGCGGCTGCTTCGGCGCCCGTGGCCTGGCGCGCGAGCCAGGCGAGTTCGAAACAAGCCGCATCGCTCCCATCGTCCCAGTGCACGAGCAGGCTGCCGTCGCCGGTCGTCACCGAGTGGATCGCCGGCGCTTGTGGCAGGTCGGCGACGTCGATGAGTCTCTGGCCGCTGCCCGGATCGCGGTCCTGCGGGTGGTTATCCCTGAGCCACAGGCTAGAGAAGTGCCGCGACGTCCCGTCCGCCCAGATGAGGCTGAGCGTGTCCCGGGTCCACGTGAACCGCTCCAGCGTCACGGCAGCGTTCACGGGCCGTGTCCCCGGCGACGGCGCAGATACAGCACGTAGAGCCAGACTGCGGCGATCGCCGAGAGCGTGCAGATGGCCGCCAGGGAGACGAACACCCCGTGCCAGCCGTAACTGACGGAGATGCGCGCCACGGCCACGCCGGCCAGCACGCCGCCTAGATAGCCCACGCCGTCGATGAGACCGGACGAGGCAGCCGCGGCCTGCTTGCCGCCAAAGTCCATAGCCATTGCCCCGCCAAGGTAGGAATACGGTCCCAACAGGCAGAACGCGATCAGCCCAACCACCGCGACCGGTAGTAGCGATTGCGATGCGTGGCCACCGACCGACATCAGCGCGATCAGCGCCAGGGCGCTGGCGGCCAGGCCGAAAAACAGCACCAAGGCGCGTGCTCCCGAGCCGAACTGGTCGCTCATCCACCCGACCAGCAGCGTCGACAATACGCCGACACCGGGAAACACGGCGCTCATGCTAGCCGCTTTGCTGACGCTGTAGCCCAGCGAATCCCGCAGATACACCGGGGTCCATGCATTGAAGGTCTCCCGGACCACGGTGCAACCGAACGAGAGCACGCACACGAGCAGGAATGCCGGGCTTTTGAGCAGCGGTTTTAAGAGCGCCGCGATGCTCGGCAGGCGCTCCTCCGTGCGCGCGAATAGATTCAGCGGATTGGGTTCGGCATCCGCAAAACCCGCCTCGACGCGCGACTCCCGCAACCAGAGTGCGTTGGCGATGAACAGCAGCGCCGCGACCGCTCCGGCATAGAAGAACAGGGCACGCCAGCCGAAGCCCGCGGCGATCAGCGTGCCCATCGTCTGGCGCGCGAGTGCATCACCGGCCAGAAAGCTGACGCTCAGGATGCCGAGGATGGTGCCGTACGACGAATAGTTGAACCATTTGGTCGACACCTTGACCAGCCCGGCCCACGCGACCGACTGGGTCAGGCGATTGCCGGCCCAGGCCAGAGTAAACACCGGCAGGGCACCGCCCAGAGCAAACATCAGAGTGAAAAGTGCCGCGCCGCCCAGACCGATCAGGAAGTTCGGCCGTCCGCCCCAGTAGTCACCGAGGCCTGTCAGGAACAGCTTGCCGAGCGCATAGGCGAGCACGCCCAGCGACGTGATTCCGCCGATGCGAACGATGGCGTCGGCGTGGGACATTCCGCGACGACCCAGCTCATCGACCAGCATCGGTGTGGCCACCGACAGGTCCGCGCGGCAGAAATAGCAGGCGGCGTAGCCGCCAAAAAGCAGCGCGACGGTCAGCGTCTGCCGGTAGCGCAGTCCGGTGGCCGCGCGCGGCGTGCCGCGCTCGGTCTCGGGAAGGTTAAGCCGGCCTCGGCCGGTCTCGATCGCCATGTTTCATCTTCATGAATCGCGAGCGGCGGCCGTGCCACGCTGAGCCTGCGATCATCCCACGCCCGATCGCGTCGAACCACCGGCGCGGGCGTCGTCGTTCCGGACGTTGCAAGCCCGGCCATTGGGCGGGCGGCGTCCGGTCGTTACACTGGCCGGGTGACCGAAATCCCAGACGCGCGCGCCTATCGGGGTTATGCGGATCTGGCGCGTGCCCAGACACGCGGCCGGGACTATGAGATCGTTGTCGAGCGCAAGCCCGAATCGCGGATCGCCGTCATCGCACCGCATGGCGGCGGCATCGAGAACGGCACCTCCGAAATCGCGCGCGCCATCGCCGGCGTCGATTTCAGCCTGTACCTGTTCGAAGGGATGCGACCCTCGCGCAATTACCTGGCGCTGCATCTCACCAGCCACTGCTTCGACGAGCCGGAGTGTCTCGAGCTGATCGCCGGCTGCCCATATGTGGTTGCGATTCATGGCTGCGCGGGACCCGAACCGCGCGTGCTGCTGGGCGGTCTCGATGTGAAGCTGTGCGCCGAGCTCGGCGTAGCCATCGACGCCGCGGGCGTGCCGGCGTTTACCCGCGGCCACAGGTTTCCGGCCGTGCACCCGAACAACATCTGCAACCGCGGTGCGCGTGGCCGAGGCGTGCAGCTCGAGGTAACCGAATCGCTGCGCGTGGCTGACACGTCTGCGTTCGTCACGGCCGTGCGCTCGGTACTTCTCTCACTGGAAGACGACACAGACCCGGACGCCAGTCGATCGTAGATCCAGAAGGTGCAGCCATGCGATTAGTCATCCTCGCGCTCTGTAGTTTCGCCGTGGCGGCCTCGCCCGCCGGCGCCGCACCGCGCGCCCGGGACCTGGGTGTGCCGTTCGATGGCACGCCGGGCCCCTTGAACGCCATCACCGATGTGGCTGGCGTGCTCGTGGGTCAGACCACACTCATCTCCGGTGACGGTCCGCTGGTCGTCGGCAAGGGACCGGTGCGCACCGGCGTCACGGCCATCCTGCCGCGCGGCGCGGATTCGATCGCGCGATTCTCGTTCGCCGGCTGGTTCTCCGAGAACGGCAATGGCGAGATGACCGGCACGACCTGGATCGAGGAATCGGGATTCCTCGAAGGGCCGGTGATGATCACCAACACGCACAGCGTCGGCGTGGTGCGGGATGCAGTGGTCGCCTGGCGGGTCGCGCGCGGCCCTGCCGATGCCAGGGGTTCATTGTGGTCGCTGCCTGTGGTCGCCGAAACCTGGGACGGCGAGCTCAACGACATTAACGGCTTTCACGTCAAACAGGAGCACGTGTTCCAGGCGCTCGACAGCGCACGCGCCGGGCCGGTCGAGGAAGGCAACGTCGGTGGCGGGACCGGCATGATCTGTAACGGATATAAAGGCGGCATCGGCACCTCGTCGCGCAAACTTTCGGACAAGGATGGCGGGTACACGATCGGCGTACTCGTCCAGTGCAACTACGGCACGCGCCTCAATCTGCGCATTGCCGGGATTCCCGTCGGTCGCGAGATCCCGAACGACGATCTCCGCTCGTCCCTGCCCCAGGACATCGTCGAGCGCGGCTCGATCATCGTGGTGGTCGCGACGGACGCGCCGCTATTGCCGCATCAGCTCAAGCGCCTCGCGCGCCGCGTGTCACTCGGCCTGGGCAGAGCCGGCAGCATCGCCGGCAATGGCTCCGGCGACATCTTTGTAGCGTTCTCTACCGCGAACCCGGACGCGAATGCGCTCGACCACGTAGTTGAGCTGCGCATGGTGCCGAACGACAGCCTGAATCCGATTTTCGCTGCGACGGTTCAGGCGACCGAAGAGGCGGTCGTCAACGCCATGGTCGCAGCTCGCGACATGACCGGAATTGACGGACACCACATCAACGCGCTACCGCATGACCGGCTGCGCGAGGTGCTGCGCAAATACAATCGCCTCGCGACGTCGTAGCCCGGTCAGTGCGCGGACGGCACGCACACACCTGCGCCGTTAGGCTGAGTGACGCATACGGTCCCGTGCGGGCACGGCAGCTTGCGTACCGTGCCGTCCGCAGCGGTGACACTGACGCCACCTTCCTGACAGTGCTGGTTCGCGACCGGAGCAGTGTTCGAGGCGCTCACCGAGCTCGAGCCTGACCCGCTGACGGGCAGATCGCCGCCAAAGCCGGCACTGCCGGTAGCACCCGCAGCGGCGGTATTGACACCCCGGCAGCCGGCGCCTTCGACGCACACCTGGTTGACCGGGCAGGTAACGGGCGTGCCCGCCACACAGCCGCGCAGATCGGCGCCGCGCGTGCCGGGCGCGCAACGCTCCTGCCCATTGCACATGCGACCATCGTCGCAATCCGCGTCCGCCCGGCACATGCCGCTGCCGTCGCGATCGACTGTCGCGAGCTCATCGCCAGGGCGAATCGCGCCAGCGAGTGCCGTGCCGATCGGCTGCCAGGTACCACCGGGCAGGTACGCACTGACCTGCGCGTTCGCTATTTCCCAGGGTCCGCTCGCCGTCGCCGGCCGGTAATAGATGCCGAAGCGAGCGATCGCCCCGGTGTCCACGGGCTCGGACAATGTGATCGGGACCACGCGAGTTGAGCCGGGCGGCCAGGCCTCGCCGTGAGTCAGCGGATAGCGCCCCAGCGGGCGACCGTTCTCGTGAATTCTCAATTCCACCAGACTGCCGGCCGGCAGAATGAGATGGCCGGTCACGATGCGCACCTGGAGCTGAGTGGTGCTGGCGGCCACCGCGCTATGGGACGCCGCGCACAGCATGACCGCCACGATGGCGGCGGCTGATACAGTCATGCGTCGCATGAGGCACCTCGCAGGCAGTGATCGAATATCGATCATAGCGGAGCGCCGGTCAGCGCGCGGGCTGCGGATCAGGGGATTATCCGGGCAATTGCCGCTATTTTCGGAGCCGGACAGCGGACCATGACCGATCCGAATGCACCGCGGCGCGGCATCCGATCTTATGTTCAAAGAGGCGGTCGCATCACGTCCGGCCAGCGCCGGGCGCTCGACGAGCTGTGGCAGCGCTACGGTCTGGATGCCGGCGGTGGACCGCTCGACCTGGACCGCACATTCGGCCGCCGCGCGCCGCGCGTGCTGGAAATCGGCTACGGCGACGGCAGCGCGATCGTGGCGCTGGCATCGGCCCGGCCCGAATGCGATGTCCTTGGCATCGAAGTCCACGCACCCGGCATCGGCCATTGCCTCAAGCTCGCGGCCGCGGCCGGGCTTTCAAACCTGCGCCTGATCCGCGGCGATGCCACCGAAATTCTGCGCGAGCGAATTCCTGCGGGAACGCTCGCGCACGCGCTGCTGTGGTTTCCCGATCCGTGGCCCAAGAAGCGTCATCACAAACGCAGGCTGATCCAGCCGGAGTTCGCGACGCTCTTGGCCTCGCGGCTCGCGGTCGGCGGCAGGCTCAATGTCGCGAGTGACTGGGAGCCGTACGCGGAGCAGATCGTAACGGTGCTGAGCGGTACCACAGGACTCGTGAATGCTGCAGCAGACGGTCGCTATGTTGCGCGCGCGGCGCGTGTCGTGACCCGCTTCGAGACGCGCGGCGCGCGGCTCGGCCATCGAGTCCGGGACATCGAGTTCATCAAGCAATAACCGGCGCCGCGATCGACTATGGTCGGCCGAGCGCAGCGACAGGTGCGCTACTGTCGGCTGCTTCCGCTGCCAGCAGAACATAGCCGTCCCGGATCTCGATGGCGAGTGGCGTCAGGCTCTCGCCGGGGCATGGACCGTCCACGCAGTAGCCGGTCGTCAGCTCAAACAGCGCGCCGTGCGACGAGCAGACGATCAGTGAGCGATCGGGTGTCAGAAACCGGTGCGGCAGCAGATTCAGCGGGTGACCGGCGTGCGGGCAGCGGTTCACGTATGCGCGGATTGTGCCGCCGCGCCGGACCAGGAACCCCTGCAGTGGCCAATCGCCGTCGCCGACAGTGAAGCCACGCGCGCCAGGGTCGGCAAGCTCGTGGATCGCGCACAGCACGCGCGTCAGGTCCACCTCCATCAGGGGCTCGCCGGCCGGTCGAGAGCGCGCACCTGCGCGCGCAGCAGCCAGAGCAGCGCGATCGCCGGCAGACCGGCGAAGGTGGTGACGAAGAAGAAGCGCTGCCAGCCGAGCGCGGGCAGCGACAGGCTGAACAGCCAGTGACCGCCGATGTGAATCCCGACCTGCCCGCCCTCGACCAGTGCGCCGGCCAGCGGTCCCAGCACGCTGCGCGGAATGGCCGCGATCGAGGACAGCAGCGCAAACTGGAAGGCGCTGTAGCGCGTGTCGCACATCGCCATGATGAAGGCGCCGAGCGCGACCGCGCCGAGACCGGCAGCGAACTGATCGAAGCCGACGGCGACCACCATGGTCGGCAGGTCGCGCCCGACTGCAGCCAAGAGCGAGTACAGGAGGTTGGAAAACGATTGCAGCAGGCCAAAGACCAGCAGCGACCAGTAGAGCCCGAGACGCGCGAACAGCACGCCGCCCGTGACCGTACCCAGCATCAGCGCCACGATCATCGTCACCTTGCCGACTGCGCCGACCTGGGCGGCGGTGAATCCCACGCCCTTGATCAGAAACGCCGACCAGAGCGCGATCGCAAACGCATCGCCGAACTTGTAGAGGAAAGTGAACAACAGCAGCCAGCGCACGCCCGGGCGCGCGAGCAGTTCCTTGAGCGGCTCGCGCACTGCCTCGGCCAGCCGGCGCGGGCGTTCGACGTGCAGAGGCTCCGGGGCGATCACGGTGAATGCCGCGGTCGCCGCCATCAGCACCGCCATGAGCATGTAGGTCCCGCGCCAGCCCAGCACCGCCGACAGCACCAGCGCCAGCGCTCCGGTCACGTAGGTCGCCGCGCGGTAGCCGAGCTGCGTGGCCGTCGAGCCTAAGCCCCGCTCCGCAGGCAGCAGGACGTCGGTACGGTAGGCGTCAATCACGATGTCCTGGGACGCCGACAGGAACACAACCACCAGCCCGACCATCGCGATCGGCCACAGGGCGCCGCCCGGCGACTGCAAGCCGAGCACGGCGATGCTGAGCGCCAGCGCCACCTGAAAGATCAGGATCCAGCCGCGCCGCCGGCCGAGGAACGGCGGCGAGTAGCGATCCAGGAGCGGCGCCCACAGGAACTTGAGCCAGTACGGAATCGCGACCAGCGTGAACCAGCCGATCGCCTTCAGGCTGACGTTCGCTTCCGCGAGCCAGGCCTGCAGCGTGCCCTGCGGCAGATTGAATGGCAGTCCCGACGCGAACCCGAGCGTGAGCGCCGCCAGGACGCGACCGTTGGCCGACAGCTCGCGCAGCGTCAGGCGCGCCGGCGCCGGGCGGGCGCTAGAACTCATGCGTGTAGTCGATGATCAGGGGCGCGTGGTCGGAGAAGCGCGTCTTGGTCCAGATGGAGGCCGCCTGCACGTGCGGCTGGAGCCCGCGGCTCACGATTTGGTAGTCGATGCGCCAGCCCACGTTCTTCTTCCAGGCCTGGCCACGGTTCGACCACCACGTGTACTGGTCGGGCAGCGCGTTCACCACCCGGAAAGCATCCACGTAGCCGCGCCGCTCGAACAGCTCGTCCAGCCAGGCGCGTTCTTCCGGAAGGAAACCGGAGTTCTTCTGGTTCGCGCGCCAGTTCTTAAGGTCGATCGGCCGGTGGGCGATGTTGAAGTCGCCACACAGCACGTACTTCCGGCGCCGGCGTCGCAGGCGCTCGAGGTAATCGCCGAACTCGGCCAGGAAGCGGAACTTGGCGGCCTGGCGTTCCGGGCCCGAGGAGCCGGACGGAAGATAGATCGACACGACCGAGAGCGCGCCGAACTGCGCCTCGAGATAGCGACCTTCACGGTCGAACTCGCTCGAGCCGAACCCGCGCAGCATCCGGTCCGGTTGCCGGCGCGAATAGAGCGCGACACCGCTGTAGCCCGCGCGCTCGGCATGCAGGTAATCGCAGTGATAGCCGGCCGGCCGGAACTGCGCGTCGGCCACGTGCTCGTCCGCGGCCCGCGTCTCCTGCAGGCAGACCACGTCCGCGTCCTGTTTGCGCAGCCACTGAAACAGGCCCTTGCGCGAGGCGGAACGGATGCCGTTGCAGTTCAGCGTGACGATCCGCATTGCGGAATCATAGCAACACTCGTCTTGTCGTCCGTCGCGGTGGCGGCGACACTAGCGGCGCGAGAGCGGCGGGGAGCAGACGTTGGCCGACTACCGCAGCGAATTCATCGGCCTCGCGCTGCGCCATCAGGCGCTGCGCTTCGGCCAGTTCGCCCTCAAATCCGGGCGCCAGAGCCCGTATTTCTTCGATGCCGGCCGGTTCGCGAGCGGCGCCGCCATCGCGGGTCTGGGCTCCGCCTACGCGGCGGCGCTGGTCGCCTCGCGGCTCGAGCCCGAAGTGCTGTACGGGCCGGCGTACAAGGGCATTCCGCTCGTGACGGCCACCGCCGCGGCGCTGGCCCGCGACCACGGCCGCGATCTACCATTCGCGTTCAACCGCAAGGAAGCCAAGGACCACGGAGAGGGCGGGCAGATCATCGGCCACGCGGTTACCGGAAAGGTTCTGATCATCGACGACGTGATCACCGCAGGGACCGCCATCCGCGAATCCCTGTCCCTGATCCGCGCCCAAGGCGGTCAGCCGATCGGCGTGCTGCTCGCGCTCGACCGCCAGGAGCGGGCGCGCGAAGGCGAGCCCCGTTCCGCCGTGGACGAGGTCCGGGCGCTGGGACTCGCAGTGCACGCGATTCTGACGCTCGATTCACTGATCGCGGCCTTGGCGCACGGTGTGGCCGGGGTGCCGCGCGATGCGCTGCCGGCACTGACGGCCTACCGGGAGCGGTACGGCGTGCCGCCTGTCGCACCATGAGTTGCACGCTTCCGGCTCCGGCCGGGTCCGGTGCAGAATGCGCGCTCTAGCGGACCGTCTCGCCATGCACGCTGCGGCCAGTCATCCGATTCTTTCCCGGACAGGGCGTCATGCCCTGTGGCTGATTGCGCTGCTCGTCTCGGCAGCGGCCGCTGCGGACACGCGCCCCTCGAGCCCCAGGAGCGGCGACCACCCGATCACGGTTTACAAGTGGGTGGACGAGAACGGCGTCGTCCACTACGGCGACGTCGTCCCGCAGCAGTACCTGGACGCGGACAAGACCATCCTCAACAACCGTGGCATGGAGGTCGGCAAGATCGAGGGCAAGCGCACGCCGGAGCAGATGGCCACGGAGTCACAGCAGAAGGCCCTCGAAGCCAAGGCGCAGTCCGAACTGCAGCACGAGCGCGATCGCGACCGGCACCTGCTCATGACCTACGCATCGGTTGAGGAGATCGAATCGCTGCGCGATCGGCGCGTCGAGATCATCGATGCGCAGGCGCTGGTCACGAAGCAATACATCGAGCAGCTCAGAGTCCACGAGACGCAGCTGGTCGCGCAGGCCGAGCACTTCCGCCCCTACAACGCGAACGCTTCCACCATGATGCCGGAGCGCCTGGCTGAGGAGCTGGTGCGCCTCGAGACCGACCTGCACGCGCAGCAGCGCAACCTGGAGGTCAAGCAGAAGGAAGCCACCGACCTCAAGACGCAGTTTGCGTCTGACATCGCGCGCTACAAGGAGCTGTCGAAGAAGGACGACGCGCAGCGCGCGGGGCCGAACTGACCGTCAGGCGCGTCCCGAGCTGCCGAAGCCACCGGCGCCGCGTTCGCTGTCGCGAAAGCTCTCGACCACTTCCAGTTCGACCTGCACGACCGGCACCACCACCAGCTGCGCCAGGCGCTCGAGCGGCGCGATCGTGTACGGGTCGTGGCCGCGGTTCCAGGTCGAGACCATGATCTGGCCCTGGTAATCGGAGTCGATGAGCCCGACCAGGTTGCCGAGCACGATGCCGTAGCGGTGGCCGAGCCCGGAGCGTGGCAGCAGTACCGCCGCGAGTCCCGGGTCGGCGAGGTGAATCGCGAGCCCGCTCGGAACCAGTTCCGCCGCACCCGGAGCGAGCGTCAGCGGTGCGGCGATGCAGGCGCGCAGGTCCAGGCCCGCCGACCCCGCGGTCGCGTAGCTGGGCAGCGGACAGTCGCGCCCGAGCCGCGGATCGAGAATCCGCACCTGCAGCGCGCGGCGCGTCGTCATGCGTCCGGTCAGCCGGCCAACGGTGTGACCACGGCGCGCCGGCTCGCGCCATAGCGCTCCGCGATCAGCGCCATGAGCTCGGTGGCCAGGTCGGACTTGGATTTCTGCTGCAGCTCGCGCCGGCCGCCGGGCCACAGCACCAGCAGCGCATTGTCCTCGCGCTCGAACACCTGGCCGCCGCTGACATCGTTGGCGGCGATGAGATCGAGCTGCTTGCGGGCCAGTTTGTCGCGGGCGTTGCGCTCGATATCGTTGGTCTCGGCGGCAAAGCCCACCACGAACGGCCGTGCCGGCAGCTGGGCAACCGATACCAGGATGTCCGGGGCACGCGTCAGCGCCAGCTCGAGTTCGTCGCTGGTCTTCTTGATCTTGCGCTCGGCGCAGGTGGCCGGCCGGTAATCGGCGACCGCGGCAGCGCCAATGTAGATGTCGACGTCCGCAATCACCGCGTGCACTGCGTCGTACATTTGCGCCGCACTTTCCACGTCGATGCGCGTCACGCCGGGCGGTGCGGCCAGGCTCACCGGCCCGCTGATGAGCGTCACGCGTGCGCCCGCATCGCGGGCGGCCTCGGCGACCGCAAATCCCATCTTCCCGGAGCTGCGGTTGGAGATGAAGCGCACCGGATCCAGAGCCTCGCGGGTCGGGCCGGCGGTGACCAGCACGTGGCGACCGGAGAGCGGCCCGGCGAACTCGCTCGCGAACACGGCGCGCGTGAGCTCATCGGGCTCAAGCATGCGTCCCGGCCCGACTTCACCGCAGGCCTGGTCGCCCACGGCGGGACCCAGGACCCGGACCGAGCGGTCGGCGAGCAGCGCGACGTTGGCCTGCGTCGCCGCGTTGGCCCACATGAGCTGGTTCATGGCCGGCGCGACCCACACCGGCGCCGCGCTCGCGAGACAGAGCGTGCTCAACAAGTCATTGGCGTGTCCGCCCGCGAGTCGCGCCAGAAAGTCGGCACTCGCCGGCGCCACCAGCACGAGTTCCGCCCAGCGCGCGAGTTCGATGTGGCCCATGGCCGCTTCCGCGGCGGGGTCCCAGAGTTCCGAGCGCACCGGCCGGCCGGACAGCGCCTGGAAGGTCAGAGGCTGGACGAAGCGCTGCGCGCCTTCGGTCATGACCACCTGAACCGTGGCACCGCGCTCGGTGAGGCGGCGCACGAGTTCGGCCGCCTTGTAGGCGGCGATGCCGCCGGTCACGCCCAACAAAATGCGGCGCGGGGGGCGCGCGGGCGCGTGCCGGCTGGTGGACTCTGATGATCGGGCCACGAACGCATTATCGACATCCTGATCGGGTGTTCCAAGCAACCGATCGCGGGCCTGCCAGACCGCACGGTTATGGCCTGAGAAAGTGGTTAAGTCTATGATCCGAATAGATTTAACTCTCGCCCGAACTGCCGGGAAGCGCCACAGTCCTGACATGCGCGTGCGCGAATGGCCGATCGCGGAACGGCCGCGAGAGAAGCTCCTCACCCTGGGCGCGGCCGCTCTGTCGGACGCCGAACTCCTGGCCTTGTGGCTCGGCTCGGGAACCCCGGGCTCGGACGCGGTCGCTCTCGGGCGAACGTTGCTGCAGGCCTTCGGCTCGCTGCGCGGTGTGCTGGCGGCCGGTCGGGCCCAGCTGTGTCAGCACTCGGGCGTCGGGCCGGCGCGGTTCGCGAGTCTCAAGGCGGCCCTGGAACTCGCGCGCCGCCACCACCTCGAGACCCTCACCGCCGGTCCCGCTCTCACCAACCCCGGCGTCGCCCGCGACTATTTGCTATCCCAGCTCAGGGATCGCGATCACGAAGTGTTCTGCTGCCTGTTCCTCGATAACCGGCATCGCCTGCTCGGCTTCGAGGAGCTGTTTCGCGGCACCATTGACGGCGCGAGCGTCTACCCGCGGGAGGTCGTCAAGCGTGCGCTCGAGCGCCGCGCGGCGGCGCTGATCCTGGCCCACAACCACCCGTCCGGAGTGGCGGAGCCGAGCCAGGCCGATGAGCTCATCACCCGGCGCCTGCGCGATGCGCTGTCGCTCGTGGACATCCGGGTGATCGATCATCTGATCGTCGGCGATGGCACCTGCGTGAGCCTCGCGGAGCGGGGCCGATGGTGAATGGCGCGGCCGCTCGCAATACTTGCAAGTGCCTGTTACTGCTGGTCTAATACGCGGCCCTTCACGCCGCTCACCGGGATCTATCCATGTCGCGCGTCTGTCAGGTTACGGGAAAGCGGCCGGTCACCGGCAACACGGTCTCGCACGCCAACAACCGGCGGCGCCGGCGGTTTCTGCCCAATCTGCACGTGCAGCGCTTCTGGCTCGAATCCGAGAAACGCTGGGTGACACTCAAGCTCAGCACGCGCGGGCTCCGGACCATCGAGCGCCGCGGCATCGAGGCGGTGGTGGCGGAACTTCGCGCCAACGGCGTCAAGCTCTGAGGAGATCGCAGGCATGCGCGAGAAGATCAAGCTGGTGTCGAGCGCGGGGACCGGGCACTTCTATACGACCACCAAGAACAAGCGGCTGCACCCCGAGAAGATGGAACTGCTGAAGTTCGACCCGAAGGCGCGCAAGCACGTCGCCTACAAGGAATCGAAGATCAAGTAGCGCTACGGCGCCCGGCGCGTCGACCGGCCGTCGACGCCTTCCAGATATCCCTCGACATACGCGCGCCGCACCAGCGTGAGCAGCGCCGCGGCGAGCGGCGCCGCGAGCGCGGCACCCGCAAGGCCGAAGAGCGCCGCCATCACGACCAGCGCCACCAGCGCCAGCGCCGGCGGCAGCGCGATCGCCCGGCTCTGCACATAGGGCTCGACCGCGTAGCTCTCGACCACGTGCACGCCGAGGTACAGCGCCGCCACCTCGAGCGCGGTGCTCGGGCTCTGCGCGAATCCCAACAGCAGCGCGGGAATCACGGTGATGACGGCGCCGACCACGGGTACGAAGGTCAGCAGGCCGCTCAATATTCCGAGGCCGAGCGCGAGCGGCACACCTAAGAGCCACAGTCCCAGGCCGGTGACGACGCCCACGAACACCATGGCGATGAACTGGCCGAGGAGCCAGCCGCGCAGCACCCGGCCGACCTCCTCGAGCGCAGCGCGCACCCGCGGTCGCAGTTCCGGCGCGAACAACCGCGTCAGTCCCGAGACGTAGAGTGCCGGGTTGAGCGCGAGAAAGAGCCCGATCAGCAACAGCATGACCAGAGCCGTGAGCGCCCGGGTCACTGCCGATGCGGTCGAGCCGGCCGCGCCCAGCAGGCCGCGGCCGGAAGCGAGCACCTGATCGCTCGAGGCCTCGCCGCTCGTGAGCGCGCGCGCCCATTCGAACTGGCGGAGATAGGCGAGAAGCGCAGCGCTCGCGCGCTGTACCGCGCCCCAGATGGCGTCGATCTGCTGGCCGACGCCGGCAGCGCTGGTATGGATCGCGGTCACCACCGCGGCGACGGCCATGAGCGCGCAGATCGCGACACCGATCGCGGGCGAGATGCGCAGATGCCGCGCGAGTGCGGTCGCGCCCGCCCGCAGCAGGATCGCGACCAGAATCGCCGCGAACACGGTGAAGACGATCTCCGGTGCGCGCCACAAGAGCAGCGCCAGCGCGGCGCCCACGACCGTGAGCGACACGCCCGCCCGGTTCACGGGGTTTGGGTGGGCTAGCCGGCGGCGGGCGCGAGCTTGAGCTCGCGCAGCCGGCCTGCGAACTGCTGCAGCCGCTCGATACCGCTCTGCTCGGCCTCGCGGATCCAGGCGCCCAGGTGCGCGATCAGTCGCTCGTTGCTGCCGATCGAACCGCTCCACAGCACCGCCAGGCGCTCGCGGAACTCGTGCACGGTACGCAGGCTCGCGCACGAGCCGAGCGCTTCCTGCAACCGGCGACGGCCGCCGTCATCGAGCATGCAGGGGTGGCGGATGAGCGCGGTCTTGAGGCGCCGGTTGAGCGCGCCGGCACCGGCGCGCAGCTCCGATTTCAGGACCGGCAGAGTGACCTGGCGGGCGTAGCTGCGCAGCACGTGCATGCGCGCGGCGATGATGGTGCGCACCGTCTCCAGGTCCACCGGGCGACGCGCCGCGACCGGCGCGCGCGGCTCGACCAGGCGCGGCGCAACCTTGCGTACCCGCGCGAGCCCGAGCAACGAGAACAGCTTGAGCCACATCCAGCCGATGTCGACTTCCCAGCGGCGCACCGAGAAGCGCGCCGAAGACGGAAACGCGTGGTGGTTGTTGTGCAGCTCCTCGCCGCCCACCAGGATGCCCCACGGCACGATGTTGACCGCGGCGTTGTCGCACTCGAAATTCCGGTAGCCGCGCGCGTGGCCGAGTCCGTTGATCACGCCGGCCGCGAACACCGGCATGGCGAGCAGCTGCACCGCCATGATGGTGATGCCCGGCACACCGAACACGATCAGATCGAACGCGATCAGGACCATGATTCCGACATCGCGGTGGCGCGTGTAGATGTGGCGCTCCACCCAGTCGTTGGGCGTGCCACGCCCGTACTTCTCAACCAGCGCCGGATCGCGCGCGGCCTCGCGGTAAACCTCGGCGCCCTCCAGCAGGATCTTCTTCAGGCCCAGGATCACCGGGCTGTGCGGGTCTCCGGGCTGGTCGGAAAACGCGTGGTGCTTACGATGCACCGCCACCCACTCGGAGGTGAGCATCCCGGAGGTGGCCCAGATCCAGAACCGGAAGAAGTGGCGCAGCGCCGGGTGCAGGTCCACCGCCCGGTGCGCGGCGTCGCGATGCAGATAGCAGGTCACGGCCACCATGGTGATCTGCACCATGATGAAGCCGGCAAGGATGTTGCCCCACAGGCCCAGGTTGGCCAACCCGTACAGGAAGTCGAGGTTCACAGTTGCACGTGCTCCAAGGGCCGGCGGTAACGGAACCGCACTATAACCGCCCGGGCGGGCGGGGAGTGGGACCCGTCACAAACTACTTCGGGCGTGTTGCGGCCCCAATCGGCAAAATGCGCAGTGGCCGGCTCCGGCCCCGGGGTTTTGCCGCGGCGCAGTATGCCTGAATTGCCGGAAGTCGAAACCACCCGTCGCGGATTGGCCCCGGTAGCGACCGGCCGGACGGTCCGGGCGGTGCACGTCCGGGAGCGCCGGTTGCGCTGGGTGCTGCCCCCGGATTTTGAGCGAGAGCTCACCGGCCAGCGGATCCAGTCCATCGGCCGGCGCGGCAAATACCTGCTGTTCGTCATGGACCGGGGCACTCTGATTGTGCATCTGGGCATGTCCGGCAGCCTGCGGATAGTCGCCGCCGATACCCCGCCTGCAGCTCACGATCATGTTGACCTGGTACTCGATTCCGGTCGCGCGATGCGCTTCAACGATCCGCGGCGCTTCGGCAGCATGCATTACACGACCGAAAACCCGCAGCGCCACCCACTGCTGGCCTCGCTCGCGCCCGAGCCGCTGACCGAAGCATTCGACGGCGATTACCTGTACCGGCGCGCGCGCCGCCGGCGTGTGTCGCTCAAGCAGTTCCTGATGAACTCGCAGGTGGTGGTCGGGGTCGGCAACATCTACGCGAGCGAGGCGCTGTTTCGCGCCAGGCTCAGGCCGCGACGCGCGGCGGGGCGCCTGTCGCAACGCGAATGCGCACGACTCGCATTCGCAATCAAGCGGGTGCTGGCGCACGCGATCAAGGTCGGGGGCACGACGCTGCGCGACTACGTCAACGCCGAGGGCGAACCCGGCTATTTCCGGCAGAAGCTCTACGTCTACGAGCGCGCTGGGCGCGCCTGCCGGCGCTGCGGAACGAAAATCCGCCAGACGCGCCAGGGCGCGCGCTCGACCTACTGGTGCCCGAACTGCCAGCGCTAGCGCGGAAACTGCGCGCGGACCACCGGCCGCGTCAGCAGCAGCGCCAGACCAGCGGACAACAGCAAGACCAGGATCAGGATCTCCGTCGCGAGCATCGTCAGTGTCGCGGCGAACGCGACGCGCTCGGGAAATCGACGTGCGTAGTCGGCGAGCGCCGCGTGCACAATGACCCAGACTGCGCCACTCAAGGCCGCCCACACGGCCGCGAATCCCAGCGTCGAGCGCCGGGCCCAGCCGCGGCGCGCGTACAGACCGTAGCCCAGGCAGGCCACGATCAGATGGAAGACCAGTGCCAGGAATAACGCGAGCGGCAGAAATCGAAACAGTGCCAGCAGCAGCGCGCCGAAGCGCCCGGCGTTCTGCCACACGGGCGATGCGACCGGCCAGTGCCCGGACCACGACCTGAGCGCGAGCTGCGCCGCGCACAGCGCCGCACCCAGTCCGCCTAAACCCCAGAGGCAGGCACCGATGGCGGTCACCAGCAAGCCGGCCAAGGCCGTGCCGGGCCGGTTCATCGGACCCTCAGTAGACGAGCCCGGCGCCAACGCCGCGCGGGTCCGAGGCGGCTTCCACCTGACCGCTCGCGTAGTCCCAGGTGACGACCTGCATGTTGCCCCAGGTCCGCCCTTCGCTGAGGGTGTGGCCCATCGCCTTGAGGGCAGCCAGTTCCTCCGCGCTCAGCGCGCCCGGCTCGTAGCGCACCACGTCCGGCAGGTACTGATGGTGGATGCGCCCCTGACTCACGATCGCCTTCGCGTTCGCGCCGTCGAGCCAGGCGAGTGTGCCCTCGAGCACCATGCTGATGATGGTGCTGCCGCCCGGTGAGCCGATGATCAGCAGGCCGCGGCTGTTGTCGACGAACGTCGGCGTCATGGACGACAGCGGGCGCTTGCGCGGCGCGATGCTGTTGGCGCTGGCGCCGACCAGCTGGAACGCGTTGGGCACGCCGGCGGCTGCCGAAAAATCGTCCATGGTGTCGTTCAGGATGATCCCGCTTGACGGCGCCA
>Ga0187780_10000218_pt1 | contig 44480 bp, 37 predicted proteins | sample 1015_Q2_SP10_20__FD_132429 | JGI IMG/M metagenome (GOLD analysis project Ga0187780, IMG submission 132429) | Tropical peat soil microbial communities from peatlands in Department of Meta, Colombia - 1015_Q2_SP10_20_MG | ecosystem: Environmental > Terrestrial > Soil > Wetlands > Peat | place...
CTATGGAATACTTGGCGCGTTGCTCGGCCGCGCGCAATCCGGCGAGGGATGTCGCGTCGAAACCTCGCTGCTGCAAGCCACGCTTTCGTTTATTGGTGAGTCCGCCGCGGGCTATCTGCGCACAGGGAAGGTTCCGAGCCGTGCTTCACGAGTGAAGGATGCGCATGCGTTTGCATTTATTACCAAGGACAAGTTGCCGTTGGCGATTCACTGTTCCGTCCCGGAGAAGTTCTGGCTGGCGTTGCTGAAGGCGGCCGATTGCATGCAACTTGCCGAGGATCCGCGTTTCAAAACGCGGGATGCCCGGCGGCAGAACTATCCGGCGCTGGAACAAACGCTCGCGCCTATTTTCGCCAGTCGTCCACGAAGCGAATGGCTGGAACGGCTGGACGCGCAGGATGTTCCGGTGAGTCCGATTTATAGCATTGCGGAAGTCCTTGCCGATCCACAGGTAAGGCACCTGGATTTGATCGAAAAGACAAACCATCCCCAGGCCGGAGAGTTGAGCTTCATTGTAGGTCCTGTCCGATACGATGGACCGGACAGGAAGAAATCGGCGTCGCCACCGTTGCTCGGCGAGCACTCTGTCCAAATTCTAGGAGAGCTCGGCTATCAACTACCCGCCATCGAGCAACTGGTCCAAGCAGGAGTGACCAAAACGGCCGCAGGCGCAGGTGAGTTGTCTTCCACTGCCAAAGCTAAGCGGTAGAAACACTGAATCGTCTTTACCTCATTTGAACCCAATTCCAACTAGCCCTTTTGCCAGCCGTTAGATAGCGCAAATTTCAGTTTTCTGGGTTTTGGTGGTATTGGCGCAGTCTTCCCAAGCTTTTTGTAGCCATTTGGTGACTGTGTGTAACAGGATGCACCGATCTAGGACAGCACTGTCCCGCAAGCAGGCTGCAAGTTACAATGTTTCAACACCCTAGGTTCGGAGGGGTGGGTGAGCGGTTGAAACCGGCGGTCTTGAAAACCGTTAGGCCCGCAAGGGTCTCGTAGGTTCGAATCCTACCCCCTCCGCCATTTGGGCGCAGCCCAAATGCCCTGAGCGAGTCCGCCGTGGCGGACGAGTCGAAGGGCTGTGGTCACCAACCCGTAAACCTCGCACAGCACCCCCTGTCTTGCGTTCTCGGACGACATGTTAGACTCTTGGGCACTCTCGTGGACACACCCGCGATTTCGACTGAGCATCTTACGCGCCGCTTCGGCGAGCTACTCGCCGTGAACGACGTGAATCTGCGCGTGACAGCAGGCCAGTTTTTCGGTTTCCTCGGGCCGAACGGCGCGGGCAAATCCACCACGATCAAGATGCTCACCGGCCTGCTCGCCGCGTCGTCCGGGCGTATCGAAATCCTTGGCCTCGATCTCGCCTGCAATCCCGCGGAGGTTAAGCGTCAGATCGGCGTGGTGCCCGAAGGAATGGCTCTGTTTGGCCGGCTGACCGGAGCGGAGTATCTCAATTTTGTTGGCCGCATGTATGGTCTGGACCGCGAGACAGCGGCCAAGCGCACCACCGAACTGCTTGAGTTCATGGGGCTTACGGACCAGCCCAAGAGCCTGATCACCGACTACTCGCACGGTATGCAGAAGAAGCTGGCCCTCGCCGCAGCGGTGATTCACGGCCCGAAGATTCTGTTTCTCGACGAGCCGTTCGAAGGAGTGGACGCCATCGCCGCCGGCACGCTCAAGACCATGCTCCAGCGGATGATCGTGCGCGGCGCCACCATTTTCTTAACCTCGCATGTGCTCGAAATCGTCGAGCGTTTGTGCAGTCACGTGGCCATCATTCATCGCGGCCGGCTCGTTGCGCAGGGCTCGATCGAAGAATTGCGCGCGGGTGTCGAAGCGCAAGCAGCGTCCGCGGATCCCGCCAGCGCGCCCGATGCGACGGCCGTGCGTGCGGGAGAAAAGCTCACGCTCGAAGAAATTTTTCTTCGCATCGTGGGCGGCTCGCGGCTCGCTCAACAGGAGCTGTCATGGCTCGGATGAGTTCCGGTTCCGAGACGCGCGACCAAATTGCCGCCATTGTCCGGCTCCGCTGGAGAATTTTCGTCAATTCGCTGCGCACCCTGCGCGGCCGGCTGGAACTGGTCTCCTGGATTTTCATGGGGCTGGGGTTCGGCGTCCTTGGCGTGGCGGGGACGGCCGGCCTGGGCGTAGTGGGGTGGGCGCTGGTCTCTCGCAACGAGACCGAATGGCTTGCGATCCCGCTGTGGGCCCTGTTTCTCTTTTGGCAGCTTTTTCCTATCATGGCCACGGCGTTTTCCGAGAATTTCGACGCCTCGCAGTTCCTGCGATTCCCGCTGCCGTACCGGACCTACTTTCTGGTGCGGCTGGCGTACGGCACCTTCGACCCCGCGACGATCCTCTGCCTGCTGTGGCTCACGGGGATAGCAGCCGGGATCGGCATTGCTTCTCCGTCGCTTCTGCCGGTGGCCGCGCTTACGCTGGCGCTGTTCGCGGCCTTCAACGTGCTCCTGAGCCGAACCGTGTTTTCCTGGCTGGAGCGCTGGCTGGCGCAGCGAAAAACACGCGAGATCTTCGGCGTTGTTTTCGTTTTGTTTGTCGTCAGCTTTCAATTCATCGGCCCGCTTACGAATTACTACGTGCGTCACTACGGCAAGAACTCCCGGCCTGAAATGGTGAACATCCTTCCGGGATTTCTGCCGGCCGAGCGGCTGACACCGCCGGGCCTGGCGGCATCGGCTTTGGTGCGCGAGTCACATAGCGACCCCGCCGCGGCTCTCGCCGCCCTGGCGGTTTTGTGCGCGTACTCTGGACTATTTCTCTGGCTGCTCGACGTCCGCCTGCGAGCGCAGTACGGGGGAGAGAATCTGAGCGAGTCGCACGCGCCGGCGGTGGCGCAACGCGGCCAGATCGCGGTCCGCTCCGGCTGGAACCTTCCTGGCATTTCCGCGCCGGTGACAGCCATCCTTGAAAAGGAGTTCCGCTATCTCTCGCGCAGCGGCCCGATGCTGTTCCTTTTTCTCATGCCCATCGTGGTTCTCCTTCTTTTTCGCATGGGGCCCGCGGGAACGGGCCGAGGCCACGCACCCTTCGCTCCGGGCGTATTTGCCTTTCCCCTCGGTGCAGCCTATGCGGTGCTGATGCTAGGCGGCGTCGCGTACAACTGCTTTGGAATGGACGCCGAAGGCGTCCAATTTTTTTTCCTGGCGCCGCTGCGCTTCCGCGAGGTGATACTGGGAAAAAATCTGGCGCAAGCCTGTGTGCTGGCGGGGGAGATTACGATCGTTTGGGCCGCGGCGGCGCTGATATTTCATCCGCCGGCGATGGGCATGACGCTGCCCACACTGGCGGGCGTGGCGTTTGCGGCGATCGTGAACTTTACTGTGGGAAATCTGCTTTCGCTTTATGCTCCGAAAAAGATTGATCCTTCGATGTTCGGACGGCAACGCGCCTCCAACATCACCGCGTTCGTCTTGCTCGGCGTCCAGGTGGTGACGTTCGGGCTGGTTGGATTGGCGATATTTGCGGCGGCGCGCTTTGGCCGCGTCTGGTTGGCGACCATTTGTTTGCTAGCGCTCGCCGCAGCAGCGGCGGCGGGTTACGCCACTCTGTTTCAGCGTATTGACCGGATCGCCCTCGGTCGCCGGGAAGCCCTCTACGGCGAGCTCTGCCGGACTCACGCTTCCTGAGCTCTTTCCACACGCAAGCGTCTTCAGGACACCGCGCTCTTCAAGAAGGCGTCGCAGCGAGCATTCGCTGGGACGGCCAGCGGCATAGGAAAGAGATTAAAGGCGTGGGGCGCGCCCGGATAAATCGCCAACTCCGCTTCGTTGCCTGCCGCAATCCAGCGCGCGTACATGAAGAGCGTATCATCTAGCAAGGGATCAATGGTGCCGACCGTGAAGAGCGCTGGCGGTAGATTTTTCAAGTCCGCGTAAAGCGGCGAGATATCCGGATCGCGGCGCTTGTTGGCGTCCGGCGCGTACGCATCGGAGAATTTCATGATGCCTGTCCTTCCTACGAGCAATCCCTTGGGCGGCGCGCTCACCTGGCTGGGCGTCATGGAAGAATCGAAAATACCGTAGGAAAGGATGGCGCGGCGAAAGCCGGTGAATCCGTGGCGGTCGCGCATGCGGAGAAGCGTGGCCGCGGCCAGCGTGGCTCCGGCAGACTCGCCGCCGATCGCGACTAGCTCCCCGCCCAATTCAGCCCTGGCGTTCTTGGCGAGCCAAGCCGCCGCCGATTCGCAATCATCCCAAGCCGCAGGATACGGATTTTCGGGTGCGAGGCGATATTCGACGCTCGCGCAGGCCAGGCCGGTGTTCTGCACGATGCGTTCGAGTGCGGGGTCCTGCTGGTCGGCCGCGCCGAAGACGAGCCCGCCGCCGTGAATCTGGAGATAAACGCCGCGAGGGCGCTCCGGCGCGATGACGCGCAAGGCTACCTTGTGCCCGCCTTTGCCCTCCACCAGGATCGTGCGCGCTTTTTCGGACTTGACGATGGGTGGGAAGGGGCCGTCGCCTTTGGCGCGTAGCTCGCGGAAGGTCTGCGCGCCAACGACCCACCAGTCAGGCATGGCGGAGGTCATTTGCGCGAAAGCCTCGTTGGCGGCGCGGGTTTCCGGGGAGATGGCTTCCGGCCGGAACAGGGCCGGGTCAAGCGGATTGCTCTTCACTGCGATGGGCTGGCTCATGGTTACAGGCTCCGAATACCGCCGTACTGAATCGGGCACGCAGGTCAGGCGGCCGGTATGACGGCGGGAGGAATGTTGTCACGACGCTGCGGAGCGAGAGTATAGCACCGCAAAGCGGGTATGCGTGGGGGCGAAGATGTGAGCGAGGGGGCGTGAGAGGGGTCCGCGAGCCGCCTCCCGGCGGCTCGCGGCGCGAACCCCTACATACTAGCGCGCTTCTCCTGCCACGACGTACGGTTCACACCCATCGTCGGGGCGGTAGGTTGGATCGGAAGCTCGCCTCCCTGAGGTACGGCCGTGGGGAACCAGGGCGGCCCGAAGTTATTGGCGAAGCGGCGGTCGTAGTACGTATTTCCAACGCTGATGTTGACGCCATGCGCCTGGTCTTCGCTTCTGCCACCGACAATCGTCCAGGTATTGATGCTCCCACCCGGAGTCGCAAAGCCGCTAGTGCCAGTTCCAATCGCGGCCATGCTGGCGTCTACGGTCAGGTTGCCACTGGGATCCGGATAGAGGTTGATATTGCCGGTGGTGTAAAGCCCCAGGACACCAGCGTTCGTCGTAGTGACGAGGGTATCGGCCGGGATGCTAACCGGCGACTGCGCGTACGTCAGGTCGCCCGTGATGCTCAGGTTACCGGTGGCGGCGACAGTTACACCCGTGTTGTTCTGAATCGCGGGCAAAGCATTGTTGTGCGTGTCGTAAGGCCCGGTGAGTCCCGTGATTTGGCCGTTCACATAAATAAGCGTCGGATTCACCGGGTTACCGGACGGGTCGAGCTCGGTAACGACGTTGCCGGTGTTCGGGTCGAGCTGAGTAGGAGCACCTTGAAGCGTTAGAGTGGTGCTGCCTTGTTTTACGGTGGTTGTGGCGGGGGAGGTGGCGTTGTCTACAATGATTGTGGTGGTGGTGCTGCCCTGGGTGATGGCGTAGGTCTGGGTGGGGTTGGAAGTGCCATCGCCACCCGTGGTCGCCGTCAGTGTAATCGAAGCGTTCCCGTTCACATAGAACCCGCCTGCATAGCCAGTGCCTCCCGAAACAGACGTACTGCTGCCATAACAGGGATGCGCCGAGCTACACGTTCCACCCTGCGGGTTGGTTCCGGATGTGTAGTAAGGGATATAGACGCCCGTGGGTGCGCTACCCGAGGCAGGAAAGGCCGTGCCGCTGATCGTCTTCAGTTCCTGATTTTCCTGGGTCTGGCTGGGAGGGGGATCGGCGGGGCACGGCGTGGAAGTGCACGGAGGCAGCCCCTTCCCGTCCAGAATGGCTTGCGCCTGGTTGTAAGTATCCGTGGGCGGCACAATCTGATTTTGATTCAGGTTCAGACCAGCCTGAAAATTGGGCTGGTGGAATCCGTTGGGTGCACCGGGAGAATCCTGGCAGTTGCTGCCCGACCACCAGCTAACATTTGCGCCCACCTGACCGACGGAATCGGTGAAGGTATAGCCGGGGCTGCTGAAGTTCCCGAAGTTCCACTGACCATCGGTGAAAAATGGGCCGGTCATGGTTCCAGGCACTAGAGGCCCCAGGCAATCGGTAAAGTTAGTAATGAAGGCACCCCACCTGGAGAAATCCAAGTTGAGGCCGAGCCCGCCGGAGCCGGGGGCGCTGCTGTAGGTGATGACTCCGGTTTCCGTAATCTGCTCCGATTCACTTCCCTGCGCCGTGCCCTGTACGGTGATGCTGTAAGGATAAGCGAAGGTCCAGACGTAGTCGTGGTCGTTCGTCTTGCCGTTCGGGCAGGTAACCACGCCTTCAGGCAAGCAGGATCCGCTATCCAAGGGGTTGGGCGCCAGCTCGAATTGGGGAGGATTCGTAAGAGTGGCGGAAACCAGTTTGAATTGACCATTCCAGGAGCCGGGATCGCCCATCGAGTAGTAGCCCTGCTGGAACGGTGCATAGGAGGGTGCAAGTCCGGCGGGGAATGACCCAGCAGTAGTCTGGACCCACTGGGAAGGGTTAGTGGGAAGGGCTACGCCGCCCGTGGGAAGTGGAGGGTTAGGATAGGCCGCCAGAGGGCTGGCGCTGTTGACAACAGAATTCTTCATCGCTTCGACGACGACGTTAATGCCGGAGTCGGCCGCGTAGAAGGACCCGCGATAGTTACGGTAATAGCCGTTGATCATGGTGTCGGACGAAACCGAAAGGACCATGGCCAGGCTGGCAGCGCTGAGCAAGGCGAGCAAGAGGAGTGTCACCAGCAAGGCCACTCCGCGTTTGCGGCGGGCCGGGCCTTTGCGGAAGTACGGCGCGTCACCGGCGGCAAGGAAGTTATTGGGATGTAATCTCATATGCTCACCTCAAGACATAGAAGCTAGTTTCCAAAGTCGCTGATGCTCATATTGCGGATGTCCACGACGACGGACGCCTGCTGAATCAGGTAAGGCCCGTTGTCAAAGCCGTTCTGGAAGCGCCCGAGGACGGGGTCGCTAAGGGGCGCCGTGCGTGCCACAGCGGAAATCCTCACCGTGCGAACGAGCGTGAAATCATACGGGTCATTGGCGGGAGGGGGAGTGGTCGCATCGCAATCGGTGCCGCCGTTAATGAAGCCGTTGCAATATTTGGCGGCGTCGAAGAAATACGAGCCAACGTCCGTGATGGTGCCGGTGGTCCGGTCATCCCACAGGGCGGCGCCGACCTTGAAACCGACAATCTGGTCCGCCACGACTTGCTCATTCGCGGCGTTGCAAGACACCCCCAGGCAGCGCATCAACTGTGGGTCGTTTGCGTTGGCTGGGTTGAGCTGAACCGCGTAGGTGACGTCATTGGATCCATTGCCCAGGTCAATAATGTATGCGCCCTGGGCGAAAGCACTCTTGAGAGCGTTGTAGTAATTGGCTCCGTTGGTGTTGTTGGGATCCGGGTTCGGGTTATAGACGATGCCCAGAGGATCCGTGCAGGAGGCTCCAGGACAGCTGCTAGGCTTGCCGGAGGCCTGAATCAGGCTATGGGTGAGCTGGATGTTGGCGCCCACGACTGTTGCGTCAGCCGTGAGGGTGATGACCGCCATACAGTAGGCGGACTGGGCCGGGCCGCACGTGGGCGGATTGGCCGTGTTATTCGGCAGCAGCACCACGAGTTCGTCGCCGTTCTTGAAGAAGGCAGCATCAGTAGCAAGGACGTCAGCCGGATTGGCAGGGACGGCGTTGATCGTGGTGGACGAACTCAAATTGTCGGACGCGTCATTGATGGCCAAGACGGGTGGATTAGTGCCCGCGACCGTAGGGGGTTTGGCGTTGAGGATGGTCAAGGAGTCGAAGCAGGCGCTGGGAACGGGGTAGCCCCAGGTCGCATTAGCAGTGCAGGCCGTAGGGCTGCCCGGAGGATTGTTTTGAATCATGACGCCCAGGGTGAAGGAATAGGGCGGGGCGCCTCCCAGAGCAGGAATGCCGGCCAAGTACGTTTGACCCGCGGCGGACAAGTCCATTTCCAACTGAGACATGGCGTTGCGCATGGTGATATTGACGGCGGAAAGGTTTTGCTGCCGCGTGGAGAGAATCTGGTTCTGATTGAAGAGCGAGAAGGCAGCGCCCGCCACCACCAAAAACATGGCCATGGCGGTGGTGAGTTCCAAGAGCGAAAACCCGCGCATGGAGGAGCTACGCCCGGGCAATTTCAGGCCGGTGTGAGCCGTGCTGTGGACTTTTCTCATGGCCGCACCATGCTCATCTGGAATGAAACGGGGGTCTTGGTAAGTTGTGTGGTCAGGTTAACGAGCACAGTAATGCGTTTTGCCCCGGTGATCGTTTGTCCAGCGCCGCCGCCCACCGGGCTCACGGTCGGACTCAAAGTAATCAGCCAGCGGCGGGTGAAAGTAGAGGCACCGGCGGGGGGGTTGGCCACGCCGCAAACGGCTGGGGTATTTACGCAACCGGCGCTGGTGTGAACGATGGTGACGGAAGTAATCGTGTGGTCGTCGTTGTACTGGGTCTGGGTTTCGTAGTCGGCGCCGGAGGTTTCCGACACTGCTACTTGGTCGCAGTAGATGTCGCCAGCTGCGCAAACCGAAGGGCCGGTAAGGGAGCCGCCTGGTTGAACGTTCCAGCTGTTGGAAGGCCATTTGTTCAAGTTATCCAGCTTTTCAGAAGCCAAGACATTAGCCATGTTCATGTACTTGGCAGTCGAACCCATGGTCACCATGTTGGTGACCAACAGGGCGATGCCCAGCAGTCCGACCGAGAGAATGGCGACAGAGACCGCGACTTCCAGCATGGTGAAGCCGTTGCGGCGCGCTGCCCGGGCGTTAGTGGACGAAAGTCGTGGTGATCGTCCCAGCACTCGAAACATTGATATTCACCTGCCTTGTCTGATAGCCGACGCTCAGCGCCGGAAGGGCCGTGTTATTGGGACAGACGCCAGCGCTGCCGTTCACAGTACCGTCGGGACAGAGCGTAAAAGTGTAGGTCGTGGCAACTCCCCCATTGAGAATAAGAGCGCGGTTGCCGGGTAGAGGCACTGCGGGAGAAGCCGTGGCGGTGGTGACGTTCGTAACGACGTAGGTGTCGGCCGGTGCGGTCAACGCAACTGTGTAAATCTGGCTGGCCATAATGGCGCGGTAGCGGGTGGATTGGATGGCGCCGGTGATGGCGGACACTCCGTTGCGCACCTTGAAAACGGACATGCTGGAGGTAAGCGAGGGCACCGCGATGCCAGCCAGAATCATGCAGACACCGACGACCGTAGCCAATTCCGCGACAGTAAAACCCCGCGCGCGCGCCGCTCTGCGTTCTCCCTGTCCCACACGAGTGGCCCGTGATTGATCTCGCTCCACGATGAGTCTCCACAGGTCCACAAAAGCGTCTGGACCCTGCGAACTCGAAAATAGTGGCTCGATTTGAGCCTGGCAATGGTACGGAAGTACGGTCGGCGGACAGGTTCGCGAGACGCTAGTACTGCCGTTTGAAAATGTAGCGGTGAGAATCGGGCGAGGGCCGGGCACGAGCTTCGGTTGGGAGCGTGCGTGGGAACAAGTCGAGGCAGGACGGATCGTTTGAAGGCCGGCCACGGGGAGACGTCGAACCTCGGGAGGAGTTGCCCCGGCGTGGAGGCCTGCGTTCTTTTTCAGCATCGCGTCGGTGGAAGCAAGGCGCAGAAATTCGGAGTTCCCACAGTGCCCTGCCGACCGAGGCACAGTTCAGGCCGCGTGCTGCGGCCCGGAAATGCGGTGGCGCCATCTGCCGAGCGCTCGGTTGACGGGATGGCAGCGGTGCAGGAACGCAAGCACAGGCTGGCGCCGCACGCCAATCTTTTCGAGGGCCCGGCGAAGGCGAAAGTCGCGCCCCGCGGAGATGAGGCCCTTTTCGAGCGTGGCAATGGCGTCTTCCTTGCGGCCGGAAAGTTGAAAGACCTCGGCAAGATTCAGGTAGAGCTGCGCGTGATTGTGCCGGAGAGCGAGAGCGTCCTGGCAGAGCGCCTGGCCGTCAGCGAAACGCTGTTCGGCCATGGCCGCCAGCAGTCCCACGTAGGACATATAAAACGGATTCCGGGGCGATGCGCCCAGCGCGCTGCGCGCGTGCAAGAGCGCCTCCTCCGCATGACCGTCGCGTAATCTCTTGAGACATTCTTTGAATTCCGGCAGGCCCGCATCGGAGGGAGAAGTAGTGCCAATCCAGTGAGTCATGAGCGCCTTCCTTGGCCCGCAGCCGATCCGGCGGCCACGGTTCCGTGGCGCAGAAACTAACACGAGGCGATTCGGAGGGAAATAGAACGCCAGGTCAGATTTCGTTCAGTTTGCCGACCTGTACAACATGACAGGCGAGCCAGTCGCTAATGAACGAGGGCGGAGGCGAAGACCAAGCGGACGCCGCGGCCTTCGACACGCGGAGCGCCTTCGGCGAGGGCGGAAATGGTGGCGGGGTGCGGATGCCCGATGGCGATGGCTTCGCCGTCGTGGAGAGCGTCGCTGACGGCCAGATTGAGTTGCGCGAGGACGGCTTCGTGGGACGGCGTGTCGTCGAGAAACACCTTGCGCGAGGCGGCGCGCACGCCGAGGCGCTCGGCCGTGTCGTAGGCGACGGTGGCGGCGGTGGTGCGGCTGTCAATGAAGAAAAGCCTGCGCTCGCGCAGCGCCGGCATGAGCGCCTCCATGAGGGCGGGATCAGCGGTGGCGCGTGACCCTTGATGGTTGTTGACACCGGCGGCGTGCGGCACCGTTTCGAGCATGCCGGCCACAAGCGATTCCACTTGCGCGGCGTTCATACCCACACGAAGCTCGATGGCTTCAGTTTCAGCGCCGGGCGAAGCGGCCTCCATGGGTAGGTGCAGCAAGACTTCGTCACCACGGCGATGGGCCTCCTCGGCGATGGCCGAGGACAGCGAGAGATGCGGTAAGACGGAAATGGTGAGGGGAAAGGGCAGTGCGAGCAGGGAATCGGCCGCGGCGCCGTCGTTGCCAAGGTCGTCAATGATGATAGCCAACCGAGGATTCCCTTTGGCACGCCCAGCGGAGGGGTGCGAGCCGGCGCTTGGTTCCGTCTTCGACCGCGATTTCTTCCCGCAGCCGAGAAACAGAAGGACAACGACCGCGGCGCAGACAGCGAGAAGCCATGACGCTCGGGGAATGCTGCTACGGTATTTCTGAGGCGTGGCCAGCCTCCGCGGGGAAACAACCACGATCGCCTACGCGGCCTTCCGTGCTCCCTCGCTCTGTAAGACCTGAATGGCTTTCTTAATCACGGGATCGTCGCGAGAACTCGACGGCGGCGGTGGATAAGTTTTCATAGCGGCGACGTCTTCGGCGGAAGGCACGACTTCTTGCGTCGGCGCGACGCCTTCGGCGGGAATGGACTTGCCGCCCGGGGCGTAGTAATTCGCTACCGTGAGAATCAGGGCGGCGCCGTCATCGAGGGGAATGAGTTTCTGCTGCGAGGCGGCGCCGTAGGTGCGGGCGCCAACAGCCTCGCCGCGATGATTATCCGCCACGGCGCTGGCCACGATTTCCGCGGGGCCCGCAGTACCGGGGCCAATCAGCACAGTGAGCGGCTCGGTCCAGACCACCTTCGCGGCGTCGGAGGAGGAGACGACAGGCGTCAGGGTCTGCCCCTTCAGCGTGGCGATCGTGCCGGAAGACAGAAACAACTGCGCGGTGGAAATGCCTTCCTCGTTCTCGCCGAGCGCGCAATCGCGCAAGTCCAGAATGAGCTTGCGCGCGCCCTGACGCTGAAATTGCAGGAGTTCATCGCGAATCTGCTGGGTCACGCCGGACTGGAGTTCCGGGACGCGCAAATACGCGATGTCGCCTTCGAGCTTATCCTCCACCAGCCGGGGCGGCGCGAGCTTCACCAGGGTAATATCCAGGTCCTGCGGCTCAGCCTTGCCACGGCGGATCACGGAAAGTTTCACCACCGCGCCCGGGTCGCCCGTGAGCAGGAGTTGCGCCTGATCCAAAGCCATCTGCGAGGTGGTGAAGCCGGCGATCTTCTCGAGGACGTCTCCGAATTGCAGGCCCGCCTTCTGCGCCGGGCTATCGGGCAGAGTGGAAACGACGCTGATGTAACCGTAGCGTTTGGAAAGCGCGACGCCTGCGCTGGCCTTGGACTTCGCGCCGTTGGCGCTCTTTTCCTTGTAGTCGGCGAATTCGAGAGGGCTCAAGTAGCTGGATTGGGCGTCGAGGGAATCCACGAGGCCGTGAAGGGCGCCGTTAGTCACCAGATGGATATTGGGCTCGTCCACATAATCGCGCTGGATGTGGTCGAGCACTTCGCTATAGGCCGCGAGGGCGCGGTAGGACTTGTTATCCGGGGAGCGGCCGAGTACGTAGCCGGCGGTCACGTAGCCGAAGACCACCAGCGACAGCACAATGACGATTTTTCTCGTAGCTGAACCCATCACCAATCCCCTCGTGCGCCCGGCAAATGCCGCGACGACCCTGGTCACGCGCCAAAACAAATTATACCATCAGCGCGGCGCATTCGTCGGATTTCCGGACATCACCGAGTTTGCCGACGAGCTTTACTGAGGATTATGAACGGCTAGGCAACTCTCGAATTTCTGGCTAGAATGCACGCGGCTTCAATTATCTCTTGAGGGGCGGATGGAGGACCCGTGCGCGCAACGAACAGGCGGAGCGTCGCACTGCTTTGGCTGCTATTCTGCGGCGCTACCTCGGGCTTGGGCGCGAACCCGCGAACGCCCGGAGACGACGCGAAGCCTGCCGATTACTCTCAGGAAGCGTTTGTCGTGGAGCGGTTGAGTACTAGAGCCGCGTTTGAAAGCGATGGAACGTACTCGCTAGAAACGACGGCGCGCGTGCGCATCCAATCACAAGCAGGCGTGCAGGGGTTTGGACTGCTGAAATTCCCCTACGCGTCAGCGACTTCCACCATGGAAGTCGCTTACATGCGTGTCATCAAGCCGGATAACCGCACGGTCGAGACGCCTGCGGAGAACATTCTGGATATGCCGGCCCAAATCACGCAGGAAGCCCCCTTTTACAGCGACATCAAAGAATTACAAGTGGCCGTGAAGGGGTTGGAGGCCGGCGACACGATCGAATACCAAACCCACGCACAGGTGAAGAAGCCCCTGGCCCCGGGCCAGTTCTGGTTCTCCTACAACTTTTTCCAGAGCGGCATTATGCTACAGGAAGAACTGCAGATCAGCGTCCCGCGGGATCGTTACGTGAAGGTCGAAAGTCCCAAGGTCCAGCCCGCCGCCAGGGAAGAGGGCGCGTATCGGATCTACACGTGGAAAACCGCTAACCTGCAGCACACAGCCGACAGGAAGACCACTGGAACACAGTCAGCAGACGAATCTTCATGGCCCTCTGTTGAAGTCTCATCATTCAGGAGTTGGGACGAGGTTGGCCAGTGGTTCCGAAGTCTGGCGGCGCCGCGGGCCGTGCCCACGCCGGAGATCCAGGCCAAGGCCCAGCAGTTGACGGCGGGGGCGAAGATGGATTTGGAGAAGACCCGGGCCATTTACAATTTTGTGTCCACGAAATTCCGATATATCGGCGTTGCGTTGGGGATCGGGCGTTACCAGCCCCACGCGGCCGCCGATGTACTGACCAATGATTATGGCGATTGCAAGGACAAGCACACGCTGCTGGCAGCGCTGCTCGCGGCCGCCGGCGTGAAGGCGTATCCAGCCCTGATCAACTCGGGCGGGGAAATCGATGCGCAAGTTCCCTCACCCCTGCAGTTCGACCACGTAATCACAGCCGTGCCGCAAGACAAAGGGTATCTCTTTCTCGACAGCACGCCGGAAGTGGCCTCCTTCGGCCATTTGCTCCCCAATTTGCGGGACAAGAAGGCGTTGGTGATTCCCGACAACGGCCCTGCGGTGCTGGTCCAGACGCCGGAGGATCCACCGTTTCCGTCGCTGACCATATTTCAAGCCGATGCCACGCTGGACGACTCCGGAACGCTCGTGAGCAAGATGAAGATTACTCTCCATGGGGACGCCGAGCTGGCGTATCGCGCGGCATTTCGGCAGGCAGGCCAGAGCCAATGGAAAGAGGTGATGCAACAGATTTCGTCGAATTTGGGATTCGGGGGCACGGTTAGTGATGTCACTGCTACGCCGCCGGATGCACTCGACTCGCCCTTTCACATCGAATACAGCTACAACCGCCTCGATTATTCCGACTGGGCGAACAAGCGTATCTCGCCGCCTTTTTCTAACCTCTTTCTGCCGGACGCACCCGACGAAGCGAACAAGGTCCTCGAGCCGATCAAGCTCGGTTCTCCAGAAGAGATTGTGCAGGAAGCAACCCTGAAGTTGCCGGTGAGCTCGAACCCACAACTGCCTTCTTCCGCTCACCTCCAGGAAAGTTTTGCCGAGTATCGGTCCACGTACTCGTTTTCCGACGGCGTCCTGCACGTCGAGAGGCGCTTGACGACCAAGGCCCGCAAGATTCCGCCGGAACAGATCGAGGCTTATCGCAAATTTCACAAGGCGGTCAGCGACGACATGTTCGCGCTCATCCCAGTGTTCGCCGGGACCGCAGGAAGCTCAGAAGCTCAGGAGTTTCTCAAACAGGGCCAAGAAGCTTGGCAACAGCGAAACCTGACAGGGGCTGCGGAGGCGTTTCAGCGCGCGGTTGACAAGGATCCCAAGTTCATTCAGGGGTGGTTGTCGCTAGGCGCGCTGCATGTGGCCCTTGGTGATATTGAGCAAGGATTTGACGAAATGAAGAAGGCCATTGACCTGGACCCCACACAGGCGAGCACGTATAAGTACGCCGGTTCGGTGCTGGCGTCCGCCCGTAGGCCTGAGGAAGCGTTAGAGGTCTGGAAGGAGCTCGAGAAGGCACAGCCGGATGACCCGGACGCACCACGAAACATCGGGCTCATTTTGGGGCTGATGAAACGATACGCCGAAGCCGTGCCGGAAATGGAGAGAGCGGTCGCGCGCAAACCGGATGACCCGGCGATGTTGGCCCTGCTAGGTGGCGCATACCTTCGCTTGGGTGACAAAGAGAAAGCGTGGTCCCGCTTGCAGAAAGCGCTGGAGTCGAATCCCTCAGACGACGTGATGAACACCGTTGCCTACGACCTGGCTGAAAACGACTTTCACCTGGAAGAGGCGCTCCACTATGGGGAGCAGGCTGTCCGGACCCAGGAGACGAGAACGGCCAAGATCTCGCTTGATAACTTGCGCCCGGAGGACACGGCAACTCCGCCGAGGCTGGCCGCCTATTGGGACACCCTCGGGTGGGTGCACTTCCGGATGGGTCATGTCGATCAGGCCGAAAGATATTTGAACTCGGCCTGGTACATTACGCAGTCTCCCCTAATGGCGGACCATCTGGGCCAGCTCTATGAAAAGGAAGGCAAGACACATGAAGCAGCAGTGGCGTACGCACACGCCCTTTCTGCGGGACCGGCTCCGGAGGGAACCCGAGCGCGGCGGGACGCGCTTCGCCCGGACGGAAAGTTTCTTCCGGGCGAGGAAATCAATCCAACTTCGTTGCAGGATTTCCGCATGGCCAAGGTGCAGGTCGCACGGAAGCCCAGCCGAAACGTCAGTGCGGAGCTCTTCCTGCTGTTTGCGCCTGGGCCTAAGGTTGCAGGCGTGAAGTTTCTTAGCGGCGCCGAGGAATTGCGCGATGCGGAAAAAGCGGTCACAGCCGCCAAGTATGAGGTGCGGTTCCCCGATGACAACTCCGAGCAAATTCTTCGCCGAGCCGTACTCTCTTGCGAGCCTGAGATTCCTGGCTGCACGTTAGCCCTGTTTCCGGCGAATGCCGCCTATTCGGTGAAATGATCGGTATCAAGAAGCGTCGCGACCATCGTGCGCGAGCGGACTGCGTTCAGCTGCTCGCATGGCTGTGACAATCGCTGCACTGAGCCCCTTCAGCTAGCCTAGGAGCGAGTTCCGATTTTCGGTCTTCTCCACCCCGAGCTTCCGAGACCCCAAAGGGCATTCGACCAGTAGCGCCTTTAGTTTTCAGCAGCTTGCTGACCCAAACCGAAGAGAAGCACCAGGCGCCCATGTCGTAAGTCGGTCACACACGCGTGTGACACAAATCACCGAATCGGAATACCCGCCGTGTTAAATGTTCCACCGTGGGGGATTGGCCTACGGACAATCGGCCGATGACCCGTGATTAGACGAGATCCAAAGTAGCAATCAAAAGGAAAACGACGGAGTAAGGAGAATAAGATGAGTCACTTTGTGATGCGCTACGGTGGCACTGCTCTTCTGATGTTGGCTCTCATATTGCTTGCTGTCCCGCCGCTTCACGCTGCGGGGGATTCAGCCGCTCTCTATAAGTCGAAATGTGCTGTGTGTCACGGAGCCGATGGCAAGGGCGGGACGCCGACGGCCAAGGCGATGGGTGTGCCGGACCTTACATCTGCGGATACACAGAGCAAGACCGACGCTCAGCTCACCGATGTCACCGCAAAGGGCAAAGGCAAGATGCCCGGATACGAGAAAAGCCTGAGCGCTGACGACATCAAGGGGCTGGTCGCGTACATCCGCGATCTCGGCAAGAAGAAGTAGGTTGATCTCGGGCCAAAATCCCAGGTGGGACAGGGGTGATATGAACACGGGGAGGCGTATCCTTGCCCTGGTGCTGCTTGCTGTGCCCGCATCCCGAGCACAGAGCACCGCTTGCCTTTCGTGCCATGGCACCGAGGGCATGCAAGACAGTTCCGGCCACAGCGTGTATGTGGACGAAGCGCGACGAAAGGCCAGCGTCCACGGAATCCTGGCGTGCACGGACTGCCACGCGAGCATAAAGGGCTATCCGCATCCGGAACACGTACAGCGCGTCGAGTGCGCGAAATGCCACCCCGGCGAAGTGACGGATGTTGGGGCGGGTGTGCATGCGAACGCGAGCGCACAGCCATGCCTGGGGTGCCATGGCCAGGCCCATGAAATTCTCCGTGTGCACGATCCGAACTCACCGGTCTATCCGCTGAATGTGCCACGCACTTGTGGCGCCTGTCACGGGAACCCCGACCTGGCGAAGAAATATGGCCTGTCCAACGTGTTCTCGCTCTACCTCGATTCCATTCATGGATTCGCGCTTAGCCGGGACGGACTGCTGGTGGCGGCAACCTGCTCGAGCTGCCATGGAACGCACAAGATCCTGAGCCGCAAGAATCCGGAAAGCCGCACCTATAAGGCCAATATTCCCGGTACCTGCGGTTCCTGCCATGCGGGCCCGGAGGCGGCTTACTTTGGGGGCGTACACGGACAGAACCTGCGAGCCGGTAATTTGGCCGCACCAGTGTGCACCGATTGTCACACAGCCCACCAAATATCGAGGCCTCAGGACGCAGAGTGGCAGATGAAGACGTCCGCGACGTGCGGGAATTGTCACAAGGGGCGGTTTGCAACTTACCGGGACACATTCCATGCTCAGGTCTCGGCTTTGGGATATGTCGAGGCCGCGCACTGCTGGGACTGCCATGGGATCCACCAGATACTCCCCGCTTCGGATCCGCAGTCGCCGGTTGCACGGGCGAATCTGGTAGCGACCTGCGGGCGCTGCCACACGGGAGCGAATCCGAGCCTCGTGAGCTACCAGCCGCATGCGGATTACCGCAACAGACGATCGAATCCGACTCTGTACTTCAGCGCGCTTTTCATGAACCTACTGCTATGGAGCGTGCTGGGATTCTTCGCCCTGCACACTCTTCTGTGGGGGATTCGCGCGGGTTTCCACCAGCATAACAATAACGCTCACAGGGAAAACTGAGATGTCGAACCATACCTCAATACACGCAGTTGGGTCCCCGGAGGGCGGCGCCGAAGGCCGCCATTATCTCCGATTCACGCCGGGCCAACGGGTCCTGCACGCCATCCTGATGAGCACCTTTTTGGGCCTGGCCCTGACGGGCCTCCCTATGCGCTTTAGCAGCGCCGTCTGGTCGGTGCGCTTTGCCCACGCCGTGGGCGGTCTGGCCGCGATCCTGTTTTTCCACAAGTTTTGCGCCGTGATCTTAACCGTCGCTTTCCTGGTTCACGTCGGGGACGTTTTGTACCGCGGCCTGATCAGGAAAGAGAAAGGGATTTTCTGGGGGCCAACTTCGCTCATTCCACAGCCCAGGGATGTCATGGACTTCTACGCCCAGGTGAAGTGGTTCCTATGGCTGGGCCCGAAACCGAATTTCGACCATTTCGCCTATTGGGAGAAATTCGATTACTGGGCCGTATTTTGGGGCATGGTGGTGATTGGTCTGTCCGGCTACGCCATGTGGTTCGCGCCCACCTTCGCATTGCACATACCGGGAAGTTTGCTGAACGTCGCCCTGGTGATCCACAGCGACGAAGCGCTCCTGGCCGTCTGGTTCATTTTCGCTATTCATTTTTTCAATACCCACCTTCGTCCGGGCAGCTTCCCGATGGACCTGGTTGTTTTTACCGGTCAGGAGAGCGAAGCGGAGATGAAGGCAAAGCGCCAGTTGGAATATGAGCGTCTGATCGCTCAAGGCCAGCTTCAAACGAGGCAAACAGGGCCCACGGACCCATGGTTAATGAAGATCGGGCGGACCGTGGGCGCTGTGGCCCTCGCCGTGGGTTTCATTCTGCTTTGGCTTACGCTGACTGCGTACTTCAGGAAGTGAGCGGCGAAGCCGCCCCTGCCGGAACATCCCAAAGGACTGGTTCGCTAGTTTCGTTGCGCCTACTTCGCTAGCGGCGCAGCCCGCCCCCGCCTATCCTCCGCCGCTGTGACAATCGGTGCACTGCACCCCAGCGAGCGCGCTGACGTCAATGGGGTGCTTGAAGGGCTCCCCGGCCTTGCCTCCGTTTGTCGGCGTGGCGGATCTGCCCGTCAGGAAGGTGTGGCACGTATTGCATTCATTGGGCAGGACGCGGCCGTCGGGGCTGACGTGCTGGCCATCGTGACAGCGGAAACAGCCCGGATAATACAAGTGTCCGAGACTGTCGGGGTGGGTGCGCCAGTCGGCTTTCATGGTTGGGAAGATGTTGTTCCGATAGACGGATTGGACGGTGGCGATGGCCTGCTTGATCTGAGGTTGTTGTTGAGCATACAGAGTGGCGTAGCTGGCGTGATAGAAATTGTCCAGGCCGGTGGCGATTCCCTCCATAGCCGTCTCGGTCGAGGCGTAGGAGCCGGCGAGGACTTTGACCGCCTGCTGCTTGATGAAGGGAAGCTTCGGGTCGAGCCGGCCCGCGGCTAAGGCTTCGTCCACGGCTTGGTCGGGCGGCCGGAACATGTGCGAGGGGCGGCTGTGGCAGGTGATGCACTCGACGAGGTGTTTCTCCATGCCCTCGATCTGCTTGGGGTCAGGGGAGCTTCCCTTAACCGCATATTCGGTAACCCTGCCGTCGGCAGTCTCCACTCTTACCCAGGGGATGTTCTGCTGCTGCTTATCGGTGGCGACAAACAAGACCTTGTTGGAGATGGCCATGTGCCAATGGATGCCGGTGGCCCTGCCGTTTTCGGCGCTGCCGCCGCCGGTGTCTATCAACATCCGAATCTCTTGTGGCGTATTTTTCTCGTCGGAGGCGAAATGCGTGAAAACCTTGAACTGCGCACCGTAAAACTTCTCCGGCCAATGGCAGCGTTCGCAGGCTCCGCGGACTGGGACGAGTGCGCGAATGGGTGTTGCGATCGGTCTCGGGTAGGTATGCGACAACACGGCGTAGACCTGATAGGCGCCTGAAAACTTGGAGCGCACGTACCACGACGCGCCTGGGCCTACGTGGCAAGAGACGCACGGCACGCGGGCGTGGGGTGAATCTTCATAGGCTGCGAATTCGGGGTGCATGGGAGTGTGACAGAGCTCGCCGCAGAAAGAGATGGAGTCGGTGAAGTTATAGGCGCGGTAGGTTGCGGCGATGGTCAGCGTGAGGAAAACACCAGACAAGCCCAGCACGGCGAGGAAGGTACGCCGCGCAGAATGCAGGTTCAGGTCGATCCGCGGGTAGGCGGGAATCTCACCCCGGGCGAGTCTTCGGCGCCGGCGCCGTTCAAGCAGCGCACCGATAGGCACCAGGACCAAGCCCAGCAGGGCAATGGTCGGGAACAGGATGTAAACGAGAAGGCCGAAATATGGGTTGGGTTCCACTCCGAGGAGCGTGACCAGCACGGCAAACAGTGTGTAAGCCAGCGCGAGCCCAATGAGGACAAACCCGCTTAGGCTCATCCAATTGCGAAGCAGAGTAGGAAGTGAGGAAGCGGGTTGCTCGGGGGTAGCTGCTGAAGTAGGGCCCTGATCAGGAGGCGATTGCGGTGCTGCGTCGTTTGGGTCGGTCATTTCTAAAGACACCCGTCATTTGTTAACGAGACTTGAGATGTCTCGAAATTGGCATTTGGGCCCCCTAGAAACGGCATCGAGCTTACTTGATTTTCGGGCACATCACTAGAGGGGCTCCGAATCCAACCCATTTTCACCCAGAAGCCTGGGGCAGTGTGGTGACGGTTGTCACTAGATGGACGGAGCCCGCGTCACCGAGGTGAGCTACAGGGCCGAAGCCCAGTTGGTGCGCTCAATGATGGTGGGGGGTTCGTAGGTGACGCCGGAAGCGAGACGCCGCTCCTCGCGGCGCGCCGACCATAACATTACGGGACCCAGGAAGTTTGCTGCTAGACGCGCCATCACCGGAAATTCCCGCTCGATTTCGCGGCGCAAGCGCCGGATCTGGTCGCTGACGCCGCGGTTAATCTTCTTAAATTCCCGCTCCATGACCCAGAGCGCGGCGTTGTAGGCGGTGCTCACTTTTTTCATCTCGCGCGCGAAGCGCTCGCGGACACGAGGGTCGGGATAGTCCTTGTAGCGCTGCCAGCCCTGGTACAGGGTCTGGCACATGCGATAGAGGCTGGGGCCGTTGCGCTCGAAATCGCGCCAAAAAGCCCAGTCGAGGAATTTCTTGGACTCGTCGCGGGAAATGGCGGCATGGCGGAAGTTGAATTTGAATTGGCCGTGGATGTCGGCCAAGTCCACGTCCAACATGCGGCCCTGCTCGGCCATTTCTTTGTAGAGGGCTGTGCCGGGCACCGGTGTATAGAGCATGAACTGGTGGAAGTCCGTCTGGTGGCCGACGGCATGGTCAATCTCTTCGGGCATGTTCTGGGGCGTGTGGTGCTCGAGGCCGATGATAGTGGACCCCTGCACGCGGATGCCGTGCTGGCGCAATTCCCGGGTAAGCTGGCGGGTATCCGCGCCATTCAGCTTGGCATATTGGGAGCGCGGAGACTCGAGGCCCAGCCACAGCCAGGAGATACCCAGCTCGACGAGCTCTTGCATGGTGTATTTGCTGATGGCGTTGGCCGAGGCGAAGACGGAGAGCTCCCAGCTCTTGCCCGCGGCCTTCATGCGCTCGAGCAGCCGAAGGGCGCGCTTGCGATGGAGAAGGAAATTCTCGTCCATCATGAAGAAGGACTGCACCTTGAGATCCGACTCGAACCCGCACATGACTTCAAAGAGTTCGTCGCCGCTTTCGTAGAAGTTGACGAAATTGCCCTTGCCGCCGAAGAAAGCGGAGGTCGTGCAAAAGTTGCAACCCATGGGACATCCGACCGAGGGAATGACCGTCGCCGCCGTGCCGCCCTTGCGCTCCGGGAGGCGCATCCCCATCACGCGCGTATGCATACCGGAAACAATGGGAGGATGGCGGACCGGGGCACGGCTATCTTCTCCCAGGTACTGCCGCATCCAGGAGATGCCTTCGCCTCGCACGATGTGGTCGGCGTCCAGCATGTTTTCGATGCCGGGAATCGCGGCGACGTGCCCGCCCACGACGATCACCGAGTGCGGAGAAAGCTCGCGCACCATGCGGCACATCTCCCGGGCCTTGCCCACGTTGGGGATGATCGAAGAGATGCCTACGATGTCGTAACGATGCGCCTTCAATTCGCGGGCGAAATCCTGGCGCGTGGGGAAATCCAGCAGCGTGCAGGGCGCGGAGATATTGGCCTGAATCATCATGATGCCCCAGGAGCGATGAAACATGCGGATCGAAAAGCTGCCTTGCGCGCGGGTCACCTGGTTGTGGTAGAGCTCCATCGGGTTGATGGCCCGGCTCCCGAATTCGTCGTCCTGCGCGTACGGCCCGAAAACCGAGCTGAGCAGCACGCGGGCCCGGCTTCCCTTTGGATGAGTTTCCATCATTTCCCCCAGGGCAAGAATCATAGCATCCCGACGGTTGGTTAACGCGCTATGAAAGCAAGAATTGCCAAAGAACAAATGTGAAAGAGCGCGGGCTGGGCAAAACACAGGAGCGTGGGCCGGACGAATGGGAGTCAGGAGCGCGCGGAGAGGCGGCGGCCACGGGCGATGTCTAGCGACCCGGCCGCCGAGAGCGGCACGGCGGCCGTGACGTAGGTCTGCGAGATGCGGTCTTGCCAGGCGAAACGGTCTTCGTCCCAAAGCGCCCACAGGAACCCGAGCAGCAGCGCAGCACCGGACAGCACGTAACCGAAACTGCGCCAGAGAAGCTGGCGCGTGTCCGGCAGGCTGCCGTCGAGACGCACGACCGTCAGGCCACAAATCTGCATGCCCAGTGTGGCCCCGGCTAGTGTGGTGAACAGGGAGATGTACGCGGCGTAAAAAAGATAGACAACGAGGAGACATACCACGGCGTCAGCCTTCGCGAAAGTAATCTCGCCGCCCAGCGACCGGAACAGTTCCAGAAATCCAGCGCAGGTAAGTCCGAGGAAGAGCGAATCGAGCGCCCCCGCCCAGCCGCGCTGCGCCAAGCTGGCGACGGGCACCAGAGCCGTTTGCGGATGCGCGCGATGGTCCGCAAAGCTCGAGAAATCAAGTTCAGGCTGGACGCGAATCTCGACGCGCTCGGTTCTTGCACTGACTTGGCGTTGACGAACAGCGGACCGAGGACGCCCGTCGGTTTCGCGAAGGGCCTGCCCGTTCGGCAGGCGGGACTGTCGGAAGGGGAGACCCGCTTGGCCGACTTGAGAATCGGTCAGAGAGGGGCGGCTACGGCTTGCGCGGTATTGGTCGAGGCGCTGGGAGACTTCGCGACGCCAGGCCGGCTCCGGAGACTCCTGCGTGGCAGCAGCCGGAGGTTCGCCGTCCAGGCCGCTGTGAACGCCGGGGACATTGCAAAAGGAGCAATTCCGGGCGTCTTTGAGCAACAACGCACCACACTTCGGGCAGATGCCTGTCACGGGTCCGTTTTGCGCTGCGGAGGCGCCAGAGGCGGAGCGGAAAGAATAGCACAAGCTGGAGGGGAAGCAGGCGACGTCAAGGCGGGTGTCGCGGAACAGGCAACGCCGCCTGCGATGTGCGTCAAGAGCGAGCGGGTAACATTTCCTGCGGCGCAATCAGCGTAGGCTGTGGAGCGCGCTGCAGGGTGACGAACTTCCCGAGTGCGCCGCGGGCGAAGTCCACCCGCGCGACATCGCGCTCCATCTCCGGTATCCGCCGCAGATGCTCGAGCGCCACGCGCAGAATGGCGGCGGCCGCGGGGTCGTTCGGAACGACCAGCCGGTAGTGCATCCATTTCCCTTCGCGCCGGGCGGAGACGAGGCCGACGCGGCGGAGATAGGCCAGGTGGCGGGAAATCTTCGGCTGGCTAATGCGGAGCACGCCCACAAAGTAACAGACGCAGATTTCGCGGCCGGCAATCAGGTTGAGCAGGCGCAGGCGCGTGGAATCCGCGAGCGCGCGGAACAGGCGGGCCAGCGGGAAAGGCCGGGCGGATCGGGACATGGGCGGAGTATACATCACATTTGGATTGACATATATGAGTTCCAGAGTTAGCCTGTCCACATATGTGCGCATGCAGATATGATGCGCCGGGGAGGTCCACATGGCCCACGAGGACCTGAAAGAAGCGGTCAAGAACAAGTACGGTGAAGCCGCGCGGCGCGTCCGGCAGGGCGAGGCAGCCGGCTGCGGGTGCGACTCCAGCGCGACCCCCTGCTGTGATCCCATTTCCTCGAATCTTTACGGGGCCAGCGAAGCGGCCGGGCTGCCGCAAGAAGCCCTCGCGGCTTCGCTGGGCTGCGGCAATCCCACGGCGCTGGCCCAACTGCGCGCCGGGGAGCATGTGCTCGACCTCGGCTCGGGCGGAGGAATAGACGTGCTGCTTTCGGCCAAGAGGGTCGGGCCGAAAGGAAAGGCCTACGGCCTTGACATGACCGACGAAATGCTGGCGTTGGCGCGCGAGAACCAACGCAAGGCGGGTCTCGAGAATGTGGAGTTCCTCAAGGGAGAAATGGAAAACATTCCGCTGCCGGAAGACTCGGTGGACGTGGTCATCTCGAATTGCGTGATCAATCTTTCCGCCGACAAGCAACAGGTCTTGCGCGAGGCGTTCCGGGTGCTGCGTCCGGGTGGGCGGCTAGCTGTTTCCGACGTGGTGGTGCGCGGACCTGTGCCCGCTGAGATTCGCAGGAACGTGGAACTGTGGGTGGGGTGCATCGCCGGAGCCCTCGAGGAATCGGAGTACCGCGCCAAGCTGGCCGCCGCCGGATTCACGAACATCGAAATCGAGCCGACGCGCTGTTACAGTGTCGAAGACGCCCGGCCATATCTCGCCGTGCGGGGCGTGGACGTGGATGCTATCGCGCCACAAGTGAACGGAAAGTTCGCGAGCGCGTTCATCCGTGCGAGCAAGCCAGCTAGGGGCTGAAAGCCATGCCAGGACGGTACAACATACTTTTTCTCTGCACGGGCAATTCCGCGCGGTCCATCATGGCTGAGGCGATTCTGAACCATAAGGGCAGGCCCAATTTCACGGCGTACAGCGCCGGAAGCCAGCCAGCGGGATTCGTGCGTCCCGAAGCCCTGCGCCAGATCGAACGGGCGGGTCTTCCGACCACGGGTCTGCACAGCAAATCTTGGGACGAATTCGCCCAGCCGGGCGCTCCTCGGATGCAGTTCGTCTTCACCGTTTGCGACAACGCCGCCCGCGAAGTCTGCCCCGTCTGGCCCGGCCAGCCGATGACGGCCCATTGGGGCGTTCCTGACCCGGCGATTGTTCAAGGGACACCCGAGGAGATCGAGCGGGCGTTTCGCGATGCCTTCGTCATGCTGGATCGTCGAATCGGATTGTTTCTTTGCCTGCCGCTGGCCAGCCTCGACAAACTCGCCATTCAGCGGGAAATCAACCGCATCGGCCTGCAATGAAAGTCTCGCTGCCGTCCCGCCTTACCGCCGAGTTCATGGGAACAGCGCTTCTGGTGGCTGCGGTGGTTGGCTCAGGGATCATGGGCGAGCGGCTGGCTGGCGGCAATACGGGTCTCGCCCTACTCGCCAACACGATCGCGACGGGGGCGGCTCTGGCGGCCCTGATTCTGACTTTCGGACCGATCTCGGGTGCGCACTTCAATCCGGTCGTCAGCCTGGCGGATGCTTGGCATGGCGGATTGTCTTGGAACGAGGCTTCCGCCTACATTCTTGCGCAGACTTTGGGAGGCGTGACGGGCACGCTGGCGGCGCACGTCATGTTCCGTTTGCCCGTCGTCTTCTTATCGCATCATGCTCGGAGCGGACCGGCGCAGGCTTTCAGCGAATTTGTGGCCACCTTCGGCTTGGTCTCCGTCATTCATGGATGCTCCCGGCGCGGGTTCGGAGCCTCGGCCGCCGCTGTGGGGAGCTATATCGCTGCGGCGTACTGGTTCACGGCGTCCACATCGTTCGCAAATCCTGCAGTAACGGTTGCGCGCTCGCTGAGTGATACGTTTTCGGGAATTCGCCCGGCCGACGTTCCTGGATTCATAGTGGCTCAATTGATGGGCGGGCTGGCTGCCACGCTGCTGTTCGGTTGGCTAGGTCGCAACTCGCGATCAGCGGCGCAAAGCCCTTGAACGTGAGTTCGCGAGCCGCAGCAAGCAAGTCGCCCGGTACGGGTAGCTTTCCTGTTGCGGGCCGGGGTGATAAAATTCGTGCCGCAAGACGGAGAGAATTTGCGCTTGACAAACCGGAGATTTAGGTCTAGATTTCTGGTCAACATGAAGCTGCGGGCGCACCACCTCCATCGTCACCACGCGAACCCGTGCCCGCGGCGGTGTGGCTAGCTCGAACGACGAAGCTGGACTCATAAGCCCGCTGGCGCGGCAAGCGCCCGCGGGCTTATTTTTTTGTCCGGAGGCTTTTCCGGCAAGGTTTCTTGAGGAGAAGAAATGGAACTGGATTTCGAAAAGGAAAATGGGCTGATCCCCGCAATCGTGCAGGATCACACGAACGGGGAGGTCCTGATGCTGGGATTCATGAACCGCGAGGCCCTGGCGCGCACCCAGGAGACCGGCTTCGTGACGTTCTTCAGCCGCTCGCGACAGAAACTGTGGACCAAGGGCGAGACCAGCGGCCAGAAGCTGCTGCTCCGCGAGTTGCGCGTGGATTGCGACCGCGACGCCCTGCTGGTGCGCGCCGAACTCGAGGGCGGCGCCGTCTGCCACGAGGGATACCGCAGCTGCTTTTTCCGGCAGCTTGGGCGGGACGGCGAAGTGCGCGTGGTGGCCGAGCGCGTCGTCACGCCGGAAGAACTCTACGGGAAGGGACGGAAACCATGAGCCGCTTGAAACTCGGCATCCCCAAGGGGAGCCTGCAGGAATCCACGGTGGAGCTCTTCGGCAAGGCGGGCTGGCGCATCTCCGTCAGCTCACGCAGCTACTATCCAGGCGTGGACGACGGGGAGATTGAATGCATGATGGTGCGGGCGCAAGAGATGGCCCGGTACGTAGAAGGCGGTTCGCTCGACGCAGGGCTGACCGGCAAAGACTGGATACTCGAGACCGGCGCCGACGTTGTCGAAGTGGCGGAACTGGTCTATTCGAAGACCAGCCTGGGGCGGGTGCGCTGGGTGCTGGCCGTGGCCGAGGACTCGCCCATCCAGCACGTGCGCGACCTGGAAGGAAAAGTGATCGCCACCGAGGCCGTGCGCATGACCGAGAAGTATCTCGAGAAGAACGGCGTCAAGGCGCGCGTGGAATTTTCCTGGGGCGCGACGGAAGTGAAGGTGCCGGAGTTGGCCGACGGAATCGTGGAGGTGACGGAAACGGGCTCGTCGCTGCGCGCCAATCACCTGCGCGTAGTGGATACGCTGCTGGAATCCGCGCCCTGGTTCATCGCTAATCGCGCCGCGTGGCAGGACCCCTGGAAGCGGGAGAAGATCGAGAACATCGTCCTGCTGCTCGAAGGGGCCATTAAGGCGTACAACCGCGTGGGGCTGATGCTCAACGTGCGCCGCGCGGATCTGGAAAAGGTGCTGGTGACTCTGCCGGCGCTGCGCAATCCCACCATCGCGCAGTTGAGCGACCCTGGATGGGTGGCCATCAACACCATCGTGGAAGAAAAAACGGTCCGGCACCTGATTCCCAAGCTGAAGGCCGCCGGGGCGGAAGGGATTGTTGAGTACCCGCTCAACAAGATCGTGTACTAATGCGCATCCGGCGGCTCACCAAGGCTACGGAGGAGGAGGTGCTGGCGTCGCGCCGCGCGCTGAGCCGCGAAGCCGAGCGGGTGGCCGCGCGGATTGTCGAAGACGTGCAGCGCCGGGGAGATACGGCGCTGTTCTCGTGGACGCGGCGGCTGGACGGCGTGGCGCTGAACTCTCGGAACGTATGGGTCTCGCGGGCCGAGCTGGCGCAGGCGGCGAGGAGCGCGCCGAAGACCTTGCTGGCCGCCGTGGATCACGCCGCGCGCAACATCCGCGCTGTGGCGCAGCGCCAGAAGCCAGCGGAGTGGAACGTCGAGGTGGAGCCGGGAGTGCGCGCCGGACAGCGCGTGCGCCCGATTGAAAGCGTCGGGTGCTATTTGCCTGGCGGGCGGTTTTCCCTGGTGTCCACGCTGCTGATGACTGTGGTTCCGGCGCAGGTAGCGGGCGTGAGAAAGATCGTCGTCGCCAGCCCGCAGCCTGGCCCGGCGCTGCTGGCGGCTGCCGCGCGGTTGGGCGTGACCTCCGTGGCGCGCGTGGGAGGAGCGCAAGCCATTGCCGCGCTGGCCTACGGCACGCGTTCGATTCCACGCGTGGACAAGATTTTTGGGCCGGGCAATCGCTTCGTCGCCGCCGCGAAAAAGCTTGTCAGCGCTGACTGCGCCATTGATTTGCTGGCCGGGCCGACCGAGGCGATTGTTTTCGCCGCGAGCGGCGATGCGAGATTCATGGCCGCGGACCTGATTGCGCAAGCGGAGCACGATCCCGACGCGATTTCGCTGCTGGTGACCACGTCGGCGCGCCTGGCCCGCGAAGTCGCGCTTGAGACCGAGCGCCAGCTATCGAAGCTGCCCAAAAGCACTCTGGCGCGGCGGGCGCTCGAGAAAAACGGGGCGGCGCTGGTGGCGCCGAATCTTGCCGCGGCCCTAGGCTTTATCAACCGCTTTGCGCCGGAACATCTCACCCTGCCTTCCGGCGCGGCGAGCTTGCTCAAGCAGATTGATTCCGCGGGGAGCATTTTCCTGGGGCCGTGGAGCGCGCAATCGTTCGGCGACTACGCCAGCGGAACGAACCACGTCCTGCCCACAGGCGGCGTGGCGCGGACGCGGGGCGGCCTTTCGGTGGCCGATTTCGTGAAGTGCATCAGTGTGCAGGAAGTGTCACGCGCCGGAGCCGCGCGGCTCGCGCCCGTGGCCGAGGAATTCGCGCGCGCCGAGGGTCTCGAGGCGCACCGGCGATCCGTCGAGGTGCGGCGATGAAGACTGCGATTCCGGTGCGGCGCGCCGTGGAGCGCATGCGGCCCTATCATCCTCCGCTCGAGGGGCGCACGGATAAGGTGCGCCTGGATTTCAACGAAAACCCCATCGGTTGTTCGCCCGCGTTACGGCGGGCGCTGGCGCGGCTGAGCGCCGCGACGATTGCGTCGTATCCCGAGCAGGAAACAGTGCGGCGCCAGGCGGCGCGGCATTTTGGCGTCGCACCCGAGGAACTGCTACTCACCAACGGCACGGATGAAGCGCTGAGCCTGGTGGTGAATACGTTCGTCGGGTCGGGCGCAGGTGTGCTTTTCGTCGAGCCAACCTACGCGATGTATCGCTTTTACGCCGAACTGGCGGGGGCGCGCATTGTGGCGCCGCGCTATGATGCCGCGATGTGTTTCCCGTGGAACGGTGTGCTCGAGGCGCTCAGAGCCGGGCCGCGCGTCTTTTTCCTGCCGAACCCCAATAGCCCGACGGGCAACCTGCTCTCCCGGCAGGAGTTGCGGCGGATTCTCCGTACCGCCCGCCGAACCATGGTCGTGATTGACGAAGCTTATTTTGAATTTTCGGGCGTCACCGTGATTCCCTGGATCCGCCGCCACAAGAACCTGATTGTCACGCGGACGTTTTCGAAAACCGCCGGGATGGCCGGGCTGCGGCTGGGCTGCATTTTCGTGCAGCGCGAACTGGCGGCCAGCATGAGGAAGGCGCAATCGCCTTATCCGGTGAACGTTGCGGCGCTGGCGGCCGCGGAAGCCGCGATGCGCGACCGCGGCTTCATCACCCGGACGGTGCGCGAGGTGCGGCAGGGGCGGCGCGAACTGGAGCGCGGGCTCGACCGGTTAGGCGTCCGCTATTTTCCGAGCGCGGGGAATTTTCTGCTGGTGCGTCTCGGCGAGAAAACTAAGCGGGTCGTCGCGGCCCTGGCGCGCCAGGGAATCCTGGTCCGCGATCGCTCGAGCGACTTCGGCGGCGAAGGCTATGTCCGCATTACTGTCGGCACGCCGGGCCAAATGCGCCGCCTGTTGCGGGAACTGGGAAAGGCGTTATGAGAACAGCGAAGCTGGAGCGCACCACCAAGGAAACCGACATCCGCGTGCGGCTCAATCTCGACGGGCGCGGGAAATCGCAGATTCGCACGGGAATCCGCTTCTTCGACCACATGCTCGAGCAGGTGGCGCGCCATGGCGCCCTGGACCTGCGCATCGAGGCGCACGGCGATCTCGACGTGGACCAGCACCACACCGTCGAGGATGTAGGCATCGCGCTCGGCGAAGCAGTGAAACAGGCGCTGGGAACCAAGCGCGGAATACTGCGCGCGGGCTACTTCCTGATGCCCATGGACGATTGCCTGGCGGCCGCGGCGCTCGATTTTTCCGGGCGGGCCTACTGCGTTTGTACCTGGAAAATTTCGGCGGCGCGTGTCGGCGATTTTCAGACCGAGCTGATGGAGGATTTCTTCCGGGCGTTTGCCCAAGGTGCAGGCGCCAATGTGCATCTGCGCCTGGTGTACGGGCGGTCCTCGCATCACCAAGTAGAAGCGATCTTCAAGGCGTTTGCGAAGGCGCTGCGCTTCGCGGTGACGCGCGACCGCCAATTGCGGCGCGTCCTGCCTTCGACGAAAGGCGTGCTGTGAAACTGGCGATTGTGGATTACGGCGCGGGAAATTTGCCCTCGGTCGAGCGGGCGTTCGTGGCACTCGGCGCGGAAACTGAGCGGGCAGTTTCTCCCGAGCAACTTGCTTCAGCGCAGGCCATCGTGCTTCCGGGCGTGGGACATTTTTCCGCGTTTGTGAACGGGCTGCGCCAGCGGAATCTGACCGATGCGCTGCGGGCCGCGTTCGAGGCGGGCGTGCCCATTCTGGGGATTTGCCTCGGCTTGCAAGCGATGTTCGCGTCGAGCGAGGAGGCGCCGGGAGAGCCGGGCCTGGGATTCTTCCAGGAGAAAGTCACGGCGCTGCCGACCAATGTGAAGTCTCCGCACATCGGTTGGAACCAAGTGCGGCGCGTGAAGGAGAGCAAGCTGCTGCGCAACATTCCGGAAGACGCTTTCTTCTATTTCGCGCACTCCTACGCTGCGCCCGCCTCAGCACAAGCGACTGTGGCGGCTTGCGATCACGGCGTCTCGTTCGCGGCGGTGATCGAGCAGGGGCGCCTAGCCGCCGTGCAATTTCACCCGGAGAAATCCGGCGAGACCGGCGCGCGCGTGCTGCGCAATTTCCTGGAGTCGTTGGCATGACGCTGGCGCGAAGAATCATTCCCTGCCTCGACGTGGATGCCGGGCGTGTCGTCAAGGGCATCGAGTTCGAAGGGCTGCGCGACATGGGCGACCCCGCTGAACTGGCGGCCCGCTACAACCGCGAGGGCGCGGACGAACTGGTGGTGCTCGATATCAGCGCGTCGCGCCAAGGCCGCGCAACGTTTCTGGACACGATTCGCCGCGTCGCCGAGCAGATGAGCATCCCGCTGACAGCCGGCGGCGGCATTCGCACCATGGAAGAGGGCCGGGCGGTGCTGTTGGCCGGTGCCGACAAGGTCACGGTCAACACAGCCGCCGTCGAGCGCCCGGCGCTGCTTTCGGAGTTGGCGCAGCAGTTTGGCTCGCAGGCTGTGGTGCTTTCGCTCGATGTGAAGCGCAAGAACGGTTCGTGGGAAGCGTTTGTGCGCGGCGGGAAGGACGCGACGGGCCTCGACGCCGCGGAATGGGCGGCCGAGGCGGTGCTTCGCGGCGCGGGTGAAATCCTGCTCACTTCGATTGACCGCGACGGCACCTGCCTGGGATTCGATTGCGAGGTCACGGCGAAAATCGCCGCCACCGTACCGGTGCCCGTCATTGCGTCGGGCGGGGCGAGCACCTTCGACGATTTTCTGGCCGTCTTTACCAAGGGGCGGGCGGACGCGGCGCTAGCCGCCTCCATTTTTCATACGGCCACGCGCTCCATTGTCGAGCTCAAGAAGTTTCTGGCGAAGCACGGCGTGCCCGTACGGCTTTCGAAATGACGCGCTCAACAGCACGCACAGGGGCGGCCACATCGGGTGAGCCAAGCGCATGATCATTCCCTGCATTGACCTGCAAGGCGGAAAAGCCGTGCAACTGGTGCGCGGGCGGCGCCGGGCGCTGGCCATGGACGACGTGCTCGGCCTGCTCGAGCGTTTTCGCGGCTATCCCATCCTGCACGTGATTGACCTCGACGCGGCCATGCGCAAAGGGTCGAACGCCCGGTGGATCCAACGGCTCTGCCGCAAAGCTCAGCGCAAGGTGCGTGTCGGCGGTGGCATTCGCACGGTGGACCGCGCCGCGAAAATTCTCTCGTGGGGAGCGGAGAAAATCATCGTGGGTAGCGCGGCATTCCGAAACGGCCGAGTGGACCACGGATTTCTGCGCCGCCTGGCCCGCCGCGTGGGCCGCAGGCGGGTCATCGTGGCGCTGGACACGGAGGGCGGCCGCATCGTGGTGCGCGGCTGGCGAGAACGTCTGATGCTGCGCCCCGCCGAGGTGATTCCCGAGCTCGAGCCTTACTGCTCGGGGTTCCTCTCCACCTTCGTGGACAACGAAGGCACGATGAAGGGCACCGACCTCGCGTGGTTTCGGGGCTTGCGGCGGCTGACGGCGCTGCCTATTACCGCCGCGGGCGGGATTCGCAGCCAGCGGGAAGTGCGCGCCCTCGAAAAAATCGGCATGCACGCCGCCGTCGGCATGGCCATCTATACCGGCAAGCTCGCGGCCGACAAGACCGGCTTAGGCAAGACCTGAACAGCCCACCAATCAGCTTCTCCTCCGCTTACCATTTCGCCGCCTTGCCGCCAAACCCCGCTGCACCGGTGTGCCGCTCCTGGCCATGCCGGCTCGCCGAACTTTCGTACTAGCCGATTAAGAATCTCGCTCCATAGCCCTGGTACGGCCCCGCCAGTACCCTCATCGGGAACTCGAAAACAGACACTTGCCCGGGGAAATGCGGGGCGACACTGAGGGACACAATGCAAACGAAGCGGGTTAGCAATCTAGCACTCACGGGGCTGCTGCTGGCGACTGCCCTGCTTTTCTGCCAGCCGCTGGCAGCGCAACATGTCTTGACGGTACTGCCGCATTCCAGCGGCGACGATGCCGACAGGAATCCTATTACGTTCATGCGGCCGCACTACATCCTGCACGCGGCAGCCGGGGCTGGCGTAGCTGGCCCGCCCTCCACAGCGTATGGGCCGGGGCAGGTGCGGCACGCCTACGGTTTTGACCAGGTCACCAATCAGGGCAAAGGACAGACCATTGGGATCGTGGACGCCTACGACGACGCCAACGCCGAAGCAGATCTAGGCGTGTTTTCTGCGCAGTTCAACCTGCCTGCGTGCACCAGCTCGAATGGCTGCTTCCGGAAGGTCTATTCGAACGGTTCCAAGCCGGGTTCGAATGCCAACTGGGCCGTGGAAATCTCGCTCGACGTGCAATGGGCGCACGCCATCGCTCCGCAGGCCAACATTCTCCTGGTGGAGGCTCCGTCGAACAGTCTCAGCGCTTTGCTGAGCGCCGTAGACGTGGCCGTGCGCAACGGCGCGTCGGCGGTGGCGATGAGCTGGATGGTGGGAGAATTCACCGGCGAGAACAGCTACGATACGCACTTCGTTTCGAGCGGCGTGACGTTTCTGGCCGCCTCGGGTGATAACGGGACGGGCGCGGCCTACCCGGCCGCTTCTCCCGATGTCGTGGGAGTCGGGGGCACGACGCTCACTCTCAGCTCCACGGGGAATTATCAAAGCGAAACCGCCTGGAGCGGCAGCGGAGGAGGACTTAGCTCAAAGGAGCGCGAGCCCTCCTTTCAATCGCAATTCGGAATTCCTAACGACCCGTCCGGCTATCGCGGAGCCCCCGACGTGTCTTACGACGCGAACCCCGCAACGGGATACGCGGTTTACGATTCGGTCGGGATCGGCGGCTACTCCGGATGGTTCCAGGTAGGCGGCACCAGCGCCGGGACGCCCCAGTGGGCGGCGCTGGTTGCTATCGCCGATTCGCTGCGCGTCGCGGCACGCAAGTCCACATTGACCAATGCGAATCTGGCGCTCTACTCCATCGCGAAGGCATCGCTCAGCGCCGACTTCTATCCCGTTGTGCAGGGAACGAACGGCTCGTGCGGCACGCTCTGCACTGCAGGGTCGGGATACGACTACGTGACCGGCCTGGGCACCCCGAAAGCAGTGGCGATGGTCGCGGCGCTGGCTGCCAATTAGCCAGCCCTGGCCTGGCACCTTACTTGAAGCTTCATGAGTGGAGGCGCTGAGTCGGCGCCTCCGCTCAAGCTCTCTCCGACACCACCGACCGGCGCCTGCCATCGCGTAAGTTCCCTCTGATAGTGTATAGTTTTTGAAGGTGCGGCCGTCCTGAACACCGGGCTGCTTTTCGCCCCGGCCTGCTTCAAGTCACTGTGCGCCGGACCCTTTGAGAAAATGAATAAGCCCTTGCGAGTGATGAAGTTTGGCGGCACATCCGTCGGCGACGCCTCCTGTATTGCGCGCGTGACGCAAATTCTGAAGGAAGCGGCGCGAGACAACGCCGTGGTGGCCGTCGTTTCGGCGATGAGCGGCGTGACGAACCGCCTGATCGAAGCAGCGAAGCATTCGGAGGCCGGTGACCGGCAGCACGCCGAAACCATTTTCAAAGACCTGCGCAAGCAGCATGAGGCCGCGCTTGCCGCACTGATTCGCGACGGAGAGAAACGCCGGCAGGTGGCGGCGCATCTGGAAAAAACTTTTGGCGAGGGCGAACGGCTTTGTCAGGGGACCGCGCTGCTGCGTGAAATGACGCCGCGCGCGCTCGACGCCCTCTCGAGCCTCGGGGAGCGGCTTTTGGCGCCGATGGTGGCCGGGGCGCTCAGCGAACTGGGCACGCCGAGTGAAGCCGTGGACGCCACCGAACTCATCGTGACTGATTCCAACCACGGCGGCGCAGACCCGCTGATGGACCGGACCCGCGACCGCTCGGAGGCGCGTCTGAGGCCGCTTTTGCGGAATGACGTGGTTCCCGTAGTCACCGGCTTTATCGGCGCCACTCGGGACGGCGTTCTCACCACGCTCGGGCGTGGCGGATCGGATTACTCCGCCACGATTCTGGGCGCGGCGCTTGACGCCGACGAGGTCGTTATCTGGACCGACGTGGACGGCGTGCTCACCGCCGATCCGCGGCTCGTGCCGGACGCGCGCACCATCCCCGAAATCTCCTACCGCGAAGCGACGGAACTCGCCTACTTCGGCGCCAAGGTGTTGCATCCGAAGACACTGCGCGCTGTGGAGCAGGCCGGCATTCCCGTGTGGATACGCAATACGTTCGCTCCGGAACGCCAGGGCACGAAGATCACGCCCCACGGACGCAGCAACGGCGGCGGCGTGAAGGCGCTCACCGCGATCCGTGACGTGGCGCTCATCACCGTCGGAGGGCCGGGAATCGTGGGCGTGCCGGACGTGGTCGGCCGCACCTTTTCGACCACCGCGCAGGTGCGCGCCAACGTGCTGCTCATCTCGCAGTCTTCGTCGCAAAACGACATCTGCTTCATCGTGGCGGCTGCGGACGCCAAGCGCACGGTCGAGGCCCTGCGCAACGAGTTCGCGCAGGACGTGGCCCACGAAAAAGTCGAGCACATCACCATTGACCCGAACATTGCCATCGTGGCCGTGGTGGGAGAAAACATGCAGGGCACGCCGGGTGTAGCCGGGCGCACGTTCAGCGCGCTGGGCCGCGAAAACGTGAATATTATCGCCATCGCGCAGGGCTCCTCGGAATGCAACATTTCCTACGTCGTGGCGGAAAAGGACATGCAAACGGCCCTGGCCGCCACGCACCGGGAGTTCGGCCTGAGCGCGCGTGCCTCTGCGGAAACCGTCGCCGCCAGCTCCTGACATGGCCAAGAAACCGACAAGCGTGGCGGAATGGGCCGCCTCCGGGGCGGTGCAGCGCTGCATCGAACCGGGTTGCGCAGGGGCCTTCGACCTGAACGAGCGAATCTACGTTTGCCCGCGCTGCGGGGGCTCGATCGAAGTCGAATGCCGCCTGCCGGCGCCGCGGGCGGCGCGCTTGCTCCCCAAGCTCTGGGCGGCTCGCGCCGCTTCCCCCGACCCGTGCGACCTCAGCGGCGTGTGGCGCTTCCGGGAAATGCTTCCTTTCGGCGAAGAGCCCCCCTTCGTAACTTTGTTCGAGGGCAATACGCCGCTGTACCACGCTCCGCGCTCGGCGCAGTATTGCGGCTTGGCCGACCTGCGCCTGAAGCACCAGGGGATGAACCCCACGGGCTCTTTCAAGGACACGGGCATGTCGGCGGCCGTGACGCAAGCCGTCGTGCTTGGCGCGCGCACCATCGTCTGCGCCAGCACCGGCAACACGGCGGCCAGCCTCGCCGCCTACGCCGGGCGCGCCCGTCTGAACGCCGCCATTTTGCTGCCGCGCGGGCAAATTTCGGCGGCCAAATTGGCGCAGAGCCTGGACTACGGAGCAAGCGTCTGCGAAATTGACGGCAATTTCGACGATGCCATGCGTCTGATCCGGGAATTGGGAGAGGATCCCTCCATCTACGTCGCGAACTCCATCAATCCCTTTCGCATCGAGGGCCAGAAGACGGTCGCCTTCGAAATCATGGAGCAATGCCTGTGGCAAGCGCCCGACCACGTCGTAGTGCCGGGCGGCAATATGGGAAACAGCACGGCGCTCGGTAAGGGTTTCCAGGAACTTTTGGAACTGGGCCTCATTTCGCGCCTTCCGAAGCTGAGCGTCATTCAGGCGGAGGGCGCTGCGCCTGTCGCAAGCCTGTTTGCAAGCCTCGATAGGAGACGCCGCCCCGCGGAAACTCGTCTGCCGGAGCGCATGGCGCCGGTGGAGCATCCGCGCACGCTGGCCACGGCCATCAAGATCGGAGCGCCCGTCTCGTGGAAGAAGGCGCTGCGCTCCGTTTTGCGATCAGGCGGAAGAGTCATCGCCGTCAGCGAACAGGAAATCGCTGACGCCAAGGCCATGATCGGCCGGGACGGAATCGGATGCGAGCCGGCGTCGGCCACAACGGTCGCCGGGATGAAGAAGCTGGTCGCCGAGGGCTACATCAAGCGGAAGGAATCCGTGATCGGCGTGCTGACTGGACATATGCTGAAGGACCCGGATTACACCAGCCGCTACCACCAAGGAACGCTTTCTCTCGACGCCGGAGCGAACGGTAGCCCGGCGCAGGCGATTCAGGGCGCCTTCCGCAATGCGCCGGCGCGCGTGGCGGCTACGAAGGCAGCCGTCCTCGAGTTTCTGGAACGAAGACTATAAGGAGCGTGCGGCGGGACGCGGCGCACCGCAAATTCCGCCTCCCCAATCCATCACGTCCATGAGCGCTGCTCGTCCCAGTTCGTTCGAGGCGCGCGTTCCCGCCTCCACGGCCAATCTCGGTGCGGGCTTCGATTGTTTAGGCCTGGCCCTGGAAATGTACCTCAGCGTGCGGGCCACCGTGCTGGCCGCGCCCGGTGCGCGCACGTTGGCACGCAGCCGGGGCGTGCGGGGCACCTCCGAACTCCCCAGCACGCCGGACGAAAACCTGATCTTTCGCGCCATGCGCCACACCGCTGAACGCGAAGGCTTCTCCTTGCCGCGCGCGCGGCTGGCCGTGCAGAACGAAATCCCTGTTGCGGGCGGGCTGGGAAGCAGCGCGGCCGCGACGGTAGCCGGAATTGCCCTGGGTTTCGCGGTCGTCGGCCAGCCGATTCCGAAGGACCGGGTGCTGCGTTACGCCACGGAAATGGAGGGCCATCCCGATAACGTGGCCGCGGCGCTGCTGGGTGGGCTGGTCGTTACGCTCACGCGCGCCGACGGCAGTGTCGAGGCCATCCGCAAACGCTGGCCGAAAGTGATTCGCGCGGTTGTGGTCACGCCGGACGTAATGCTGGAGACCAAGAAGTCCCGCGCCGTTCTGCCGCAAAGCGTCTCCCGCGCCGATGCCATTTACAACTTGCAGCGCGCGGCCACTTTTGTGGCGGCTCTCGAAGAAAGGCGGTACGACCTGTTCTGGGACGCCATGCAGGATCGCTTGCATCAGACGGCGCGCCAATCGCTCATCCCGGGGCTCGCCGACGTCCTCTCGCTGCCGCGCCTGCCGGGATTGCTGGGAATCGCCTTGAGCGGCGCGGGCCCCAGCGTCGTGGCGCTAGCCACCGAGCGTTTCGACGAAATCGGAAAGGCCGTGGCGCGCTGCTTCGAGCGGCACGGCCTGGCTCCCACCATTCGGAATCTCGAAGCCGCGCAGGAAGGGCTCGTTTCCAGCCAGAAGTACGTTTCGCAGAAATAGCCGCGCCACAGGGCGTTGCGCCTGTCGGATGTGCCTGGCGGCATTGGGGTTTGTACTTTCGCGTGCGATAATGAATGTCTGCCTGGTATCCCCGCGCACCGGGGAGGTGTCACACAGGCAGGTTTCCGAAGGATTGCGGGAGCACCGTTCCGATGTGGCTTGTCCGGCTGGCGTTGCGGCGACCCTATACGTTTGTCGTCGTGGCCATTCTGATCCTGATTCTGGGCACGCTGGCGATTGTGCGGACACCCACCGACATCTTTCCCAATATCAACATTCCGGTCGTCAGCGTGATCTGGAACTACGGGGGGCTGTCGCCCGAGGAAATGGCGAACCGGGTCATTTTCAACTTCGAACGGACCCTGACCACCACCGTAGACAACATCGAGCACATCGAATCGCAGTCGCTGACGGGAATCGGCGTGATGAAGGTTTTCTTTCACCCGGGAACCCAGGTTCCCACCGCCATCGCGCAAATCACGGCCATCGGCCAGGGCGTCCTCCGGCAGATGCCGCCGGGGATGAGTCCGCCCTTCATCATCACCTACAATGCCTCGACCGTGCCGGTGCTGCAGCTGGGGCTTTCGGGGAATCACCTCACTGAGCAGCAGCTTTCCGACATGGGCGCGAATTTCATTCGAACCGCGCTGATCACCACCCCCGGCGTCGCCGTGCCAACCCCTTACGGAGGGAGGCAACGCGTCGTAGTGGTAGATCTGAATACGGCGGCGCTGCAGGCCAAGGGGCTGTCCCCGGTGGACGTGGTGGACGCCATCAACGCCCAGAACCTGATTCTTCCTGCGGGAACCGCCAAGGTGGGCCATTTCGAGTACCAGGTGGACATGAACGGATCCCCGCCTCTGGTCGGCGAGTTGAATGATTTGCCGATCAAGACCGTGGGCGGCTCGACCATCTACATCCGCGACGTGGCTTTTGTCCGGGACGGCTTTACCCCGCAAACCAATATTGTGCGCGTGAACGGGACGCGCTCAGCGCTCATCTCCGTTCTGAGATCGGGCGGCGCTTCGACCCTGGACATCATCTCCGATGTCCGAAGGCGGCTCCCCGCAATCGAAGCGTCGCTGCCTCTGCCCGTGCACATCAGCCTGACCTCCGATCAATCATTGTTCGTCAAGGCCTCCATCAACGGGCTGGTACGCGAGGCAGGGCTGGCCGCCTGCCTGACGGCGTTGATGATTTTCGTATTCCTGGGGAGTTGGCGCAGCACGACGATCATCGCGGTCTCGATTCCTCTCTCCGTGCTGGCGTCCTTGACCGTCCTCAGCGCCCTGGGACAAACCATCAACATCATGACCTTGGGCGGGCTGGCGCTGGCCGTCGGAATTCTCGTGGACGACGCGACCGTGGAAGTCGAAAACATCAACCGCAATCTCGACCAGGGCAAAGAAATCATGCAAGCCATCCTGGACGGCGCTTCGCAAATAGCCGTTCCCGCGCTGGTTTCGTGCCTCTCCATTTGTATCGTATTCGTGCCCATGTTCTTCCTGTCGGGTGTGGCCCGTCACCTGTTCGTGCCGCTGGCGGAGGCCGTGGTGTTTGCCATGCTCGCCTCGTATCTTTTGTCGCGCACGCTCGTCCCTACTATGGCCCGCTTCCTGCTGAGGGAACACACCGAGGAGGAACGCCGGGAGAAAACGGAAAGTTCGCGGAACCCTTTCGTGCGCATGCAAGGTCGGTTTGAAGCGGGCTTCGGGCGACTTCGCGGGCGTTATTACCGGCTTCTCCAATTAGCTCTCCGCCGCCGCAAGCCTTTCGTGGCCTGCTTTCTGGCTGCCTGCGTTCTTTCGGGTGCGGCGCTGCTGCCCTGGGTGGGTGAGGACTTTTTCCCGAGCGTAGACAGCGGCGAATTCAAACTGCACCTCCGCGCGCCGACCGGGACCCGCATCGAAGACGTGGCGGCACTCTGCGACGAGGTGGAGAAGGATATTCGCCGGGAAATTCCCGCTTCGGAACTGCGCACCATCATTGACAACATCGGCGTGCCCTACAGCGGCCTCAACCTTTCCTACAGCACCTCCGCTCCCACCGGCCCGGAGGACGCTGATATTCAGGTCGCGCTCGCTCCCAAGCATCGGCCCACTGCCCAGTATGTCCACGACCTGCGTTTCAGACTGAATCGGGATTTCCCTGGAGTCATGTTCTACGCGCTGCCCGCAGACATCGTCACGCAGATATTGAATTTCGGCCTGCCCGCTCCCATTGATATTCAGGTCGTGGGCCGCAATCTGGCCGCCAACCGCGTTTTTGCCGAGCAGTTGCTGCACCGGCTGAAGTTCGTTCCGGGGACGGTGGATCTCCGCGTCCAGCAGCCGTTCAACTATCCGAAGCTGCATATCGAGGTGGATCGCACGCGGACGAGCCAGGTCGGCTTCACGCAGCACGACGTGGCGCAAAACCTGCTGATTGCGCTCAGCGGGAGCTTTCAAACCTCGCCCACCTTCTGGCTCGATCCCCGGACCGGCGTGAGTTACAACATCACGACGGAGACGCCCCAGTACCGCATCGCCAGTCTCCAGGACCTCCAAAATATTCCCATCACAGGTAGCGGCAACGCCGCGCCGCAGATTCTTGGCGGACTTGCCACCTTCCGCCGCGGCGCGGAAATGGGTGTGGTGTCCCACTATGACCTGCAGCCTACGATTGACATCTACGGCGGGGTGGAGGGTCGCGACCTGGGAGGCGTGGCGCGCGAGCTGATGCCGATTGTTGAGCAGAACCGGAAAGACTTGCCGCAGGGATCGCAACTCGCCGTGCGCGGCCAGATCCAGACCATGAATTCATCGTTCGTCGGGTTGCTGGTGGGTCTGGGATTTTCGATCGTTCTCGTCTACCTGCTGATCGTGGTGAATTTTCAATCCTGGCTGGACCCGTTTATCATTTTGATGGCCTTGCCGGCGGCGCTGGCGGGAATCATCTGGTTTCTGTTCGTCACCAAAACGACCATCAGCGTGCCGGCGCTTACTGGCGCGATCATGTGCATGGGCGTGGCGACCGCCAACAGCATTCTGGTGGTAAGCTTTTCAAAGGAACGGCTCCAGGCCGGGAAGACGCCTGTGGAAGCGGCGCTCGAGGCCGGGTTTACGCGGTTCCGGCCGGTGCTGATGACGGCGCTGGCCATGATCATCGGAATGCTCCCGATCTCGTTGGGCTTGGGCGAGGGAGGCGAGCAGAATGCGCCGCTGGGCCGCGCCGTGATTGGCGGCCTGCTGTTCGCCACCGTGGCGACTCTGTTTTTCGTGCCCGTGGTATTCAGCATGCTGCACAGCCGGGGTCGAAGGGCTACAGCCGCGTCCAGCTCATTGTGAAACGAAGGGACGCCAAAGGCCGTCTATTATTTGGTCCCAAGAACGAGAAAACGCTATGACAGATCCACAAACGGGCGAGTCCTTACCTCCATCCGAGGGGAATGAGAACCTGGGAGTGCGCCCGGGCCGCAGGATGGTGGCCGCCCTGTCCGTGCTGGTGGTTACCGGCGGCATCGTCGGCGCCGGAATCGTGCCCCGACTGAGGGCCAAGGCGGCGCTGCGCAGCGAAACCAATGACCTGGCCGTCCCCACGGTTTCCGTTATCCGTGCGACGCCGGGAGCGCCGCAGACGGAGATCGTTCTGCCTGGCAATATCCAGGCCTTCAGCGATTCGCCTATCTACGCCCGCACCAGCGGATATCTCAAGAAATGGTATGTGGATATCGGGGCGCGCGTAGCAGCCGGCCAGTTGCTGGCGGAGATCGAAACGCCGGAAGTGGACCAGCAACTCGATCAGGCGCGCGCGGACCTGAAAACCGCGCAGGCCAATCTCCGGCTGGCGGAGATTACCGCGGAAAGATACGAAGGGCTTTTGAAGACCGAGGCGGTCTCCAAGGAGGACGTGGACAAAGCCGTGGGGGATTTCGATGCCCGGCGGGCCATGGTGGCCTCGGCCGAATCCAACGTGAGGCGCCTCGAGCAAATGCAGTCCTTTGAAAAAATCGAAGCGCCCTTCGACGGTGTAATCACCGCGCGCAACACGGACGTCGGCCACCTGATTGATTCCGGGGCTGGCGGTGGCGCGGCCACCGAACTCTTTCACATCGCCGCGACCAGCAAGCTCCGCGTGTTTATCCATGTGCCGGAACAGTATTCGCAGGCGGCGCGGCCCGGACTCATGGCCGATTTGACGCTGCTGGAATTCCCGGGACGCCGGTTCAAGGGCACGCTCGTTCGGACGGCCAGTTCGATTGATGTGGCCACGCGCACCCTGCTGGTGGAAGTGGACGTTGATAATTCGCGCGGCGAGCTTTTTCCGGGTGCCTACGCGGAGGTCCATCTCCAGGCTCCGGAGACCGTTCCGGTTTTGATTCTGCCGGTCAGCACCCTCATCTTCCGCTCCGAGGGCATGCAGGTCGCCACCGTCGAAACCGGCAATCGCGCCATACTCCGAAATGTCACACTCGGGCGGGACATGGGAAATGAGGTCGAGGTTGTCTCCGGCCTGAATGCCAACGCTTCGATTATCGTCAATCCGCCCGATTCCCTGGTCTCGGGAGAAACCGTGCGGGTCGCCACCGAAAACAGGGCGCCAGCCGAATCACCATGACGTGATTCGGGCGGCCATTACTCACCAAAGAAAAAGGGTAAGAGGAGGAAGCGTCAATGAAGCTTTGCGTGAAGGGTTCTGCGCGTCGTTTTTGGCAAGGCATGGCCATTGCGTTCTGTTTCATGCTTTTCCTTTTCGCGGCGTCTCATCGGGACTACGCCGCGCCACCCCAGCAGGCGGCCCCGGCCGCCGCCAGCGACACGGGACCCTTCACGGATTTTCGCGGCCAGCAGCCCGGCAAGGTGCATAAGATCACTCCCGCGGACCTCCCCGCTCCCTACGCCACAAAATCCAGCGCCGTTTTTTCAAGGCCGGCCGCCAGACCCGATGACGTCTGGCCGCAGGCCCCGGCTGGTTTCAAGGTCGAACTCTACGCTGAAAAGCTGCAGGATGCGGACAAGAGACCCCTCTCCCCGCGAACGATCATCACCGCTCCCAACGGCGACCTGTTTGTCGCGTCAACCAACTCAGGCAAGATTCTTGTCTTTCGAGGCATGACAAGCGACGGGAAGATGCAGCAGATGGAGGAATTCGCGACGGGCCTCCGGTTGCCGTTTGGTCTCGCGTTCTATCCTCTCGGTCCGAATCCCAGCTACCTCTATGTCGGAGACACGGATGCGATCCTACGCTTCCCCTATAAGAACGGGGATCTGAAGGCGACTGGGCCGGCGGAGACGGTGGTGCCTAATCTGCCTGCCGGTCCGAATCACTTCGCCAAGGGCGTTGCGTTCTCGGTGGATGGAAAGCGCATGTTCATCGCCGTGGGTTCCCATACCAATGTGACCGATGTCGACACGGATACCAGCGAGTTTCACCGCGCCGACATCCTGGTGGCGAATCCCGATGGTTCGAACCTCACCGTGTTTGCCACCGGCATTCGAAATGGTTGTGGACTGGCGGTCAATCCGGAGACAGGAGAGTTGTGGACCTCGGTCAACGAGCGCGATGAATTGGGCGACAATTTGCCACCGGACTACATCACCCACGTGCAGGAGGGTGGCTTCTACGGCTGGCCGTGGTATTACACGGGAGGCATTCCCGATCCGCGCTTCCCGGGCAAGCACCCCGAGTTGAAGGACAAGGCCATCGTTCCCGACGTCCTCCTCGAACCTCACAACGCCTCGTTGAACATCACTTTTTACAACGGCAAACAGTTTCCCAAGGAATTCAAGGGGCAAATGTTCGCTGCCGAGCACGGTTCCTGGAACCGTTCCGTCCGTACAGGGTACGAAGTGATACTCGTCCCGATGAAGAAAGGACATGCTACGGGTGAATACCAGGACTTTCTGACCGGCTTTGTGCTCCCGGATGGAAATGCTTGGGGACGCCCCGTTGGCGTTGCTGTGGCGCAGGACGGCTCGTTGATGGTGACGGATGACGGCTCGAACTCCATCTGGCGTGTCAGATACACCGGAAAATAGAAACCCGGCGCTCCGCAAGACTGGGCGGGCGTATCCGCGCCGTGGCAGCCTCGGAGCGGTCGTGTGCAGCGCGCTGGCGCTGCTGTTCGTGGGGTGTGCGGTCGGACCAAACTATGTGCGTCCTACGGCGGAAACCCCCGCGAGCTACAAGGAAGCTGGCGATTTTAGACCTGCGCAGCCAGCTGACCAGTTCGCCAAAGGCAAGTGGTGGGAGATTTATGACGACGCGTTGCTCAACACCCTGGAAGAACAGGTCGGCGTCTCGAACCAGAACTTGAAAGCGGCCCAGGCCCGCTTTGCCGAAGCCCGCGCGGCGATCCGCACCTCTCGGGCAGGATTTTTTCCCACCGTGACCGGCGGCGTCGCTCTCTCGCGCACCCGCCTCTCCGAACACCACCCGCCGTCTTCTTTTCCAACGTTCAACGACTTTCAGTTGCCGGTGGATGTTTCCTACGAGCCGGATGTCTGGGGTCGCGTGC
>Ga0187780_10000219_pt1 | contig 44427 bp, 34 predicted proteins | sample 1015_Q2_SP10_20__FD_132429 | JGI IMG/M metagenome (GOLD analysis project Ga0187780, IMG submission 132429) | Tropical peat soil microbial communities from peatlands in Department of Meta, Colombia - 1015_Q2_SP10_20_MG | ecosystem: Environmental > Terrestrial > Soil > Wetlands > Peat | place...
CGATTCTATGCGGACCCGCGGGGCGCCATGCCGGCGCTCGTGGCGACCGCGATCGCGACCTGGGAAGCCCAATTCCTGTATGGAGAGTTTCGCGGCGTGAGCGTGAGCGACTCGAGCCAGGCCGACGTCCTCGTGCAGTGGAACGGCGTGGTGCCCCCCGACGTCGCGCCGGACACGGGACCTCCTGTGTCGGCGTGCGCCGGCTTGACCACGGATTCCCTCGGCGCCTCGCGGGCGGCGCTCCAGAGCAAGTTCCATGTGACGGTGAGCGCGTATCCCGGGTTCTCAAACGCCCAGGTCGCGGCCTGCGTGCAACGCGTCGCGATCCACGAGCTCGGACACGTCCTCGGACTGCTGGACGAGAGTCCCTCACCGCTCGACATCATGTACCATGATCCCGCGGTCAACACGCCGAGCGCCGCCGATCGCGCGACCATCGAGATTCTCTACCACACACCGCCCACGATCCAGCCGCCGCCACCCTAGTCACGCGGCTCCGCTTGACACGGTTCTCGCCGCGCTCTACTTGTACCCTCCATGCCGATCCGCCGTGAAGAAGCCCTCGAGTACCACGCCGCGGGCCGGCCCGGCAAGATTCAGGTCTCTCCCACCAAGCCGTTCAAGAATCAGCGCGACCTGTCCCTCGCGTACACGCCGGGCGTGGCCGAGCCATGCCAGGAGATCGTCCGCGACCCGGCCAGCGTCTACACCTACACCGCGCGGGGGAACCTCGTCGCGGTGGTGAGCAACGGGACCGCGGTCCTCGGCCTCGGCAACATCGGGCCGGCCGCGGCGAAGCCCGTCATGGAGGGCAAGGCGATCCTCTTCAAGGCGTTCGCCGACATCGACGTGTTCGATCTCGAGGTGCGCGCCGAGACGCCGGACGACCTGATCAAGTTCTGCCAGCTGCTCGAGCCGACGGTCGGCGGCATCAACCTCGAAGACATCCGGTCTCCCGATTGCTTCTACGTCGAAGAACGACTCCGCGCCACGCTCAGCATTCCCGTCTTCCACGACGATCAGCACGGCACCGCGATCATCTCGGGCGCCGCGCTGCTCAACGCCTTGGAGATCGTCGGCAAGGAGATCGGCGCGGTGCATGTCGTGTTTGTGGGCGCCGGCGCGGCCGCGATCGCCACGGCGGAGCACTACCTGCGGCTCGGCGTCGCGCGCGAGCATATCACGATGTGTGACCATCGTGGCGTGCTCCACACGGGACGGCAGGACCTCGACGCATACAAGCGCCGCTTCGCCCGGGACACAAAGAGCCGGACCCTCGCCGAGGCCCTGCGCGGCGCGGACGTGCTCGTCGGCCTGTCGGTCGGCGGGATCGTGACCGGCGAGATGCTCGCGGCGATGGCGCCCCGCCCCGTCGTATTCGCGCTCGCGAATCCCGATCCCGAGATCATGCCCGACGACGCCCGCCGGGCCCGCCCGGATGCCATCGTCGCCACCGGGCGCTCCGACTACCCGAACCAAGTGAACAACGTCCTCGGATTCCCGTTCATCTTCCGCGGGGCGCTCGATGCCCGCGCGCGCGCCATCAACGAGGAAATGGAGATGGCCGCCACGCGAGCCCTCGCCGCCCTCGCGAAGGAGGAGGTGCCCGAAGCGGTGACGAACGCCTACGGCATCGAGCGGCTGCGCTTCGGCCCCGACTATCTCATTCCCAAGCCGTTCGACCCGCGTGTGCTGCTGCGCGTGGCCCCGGCGGTGGCGTGGGCGGCCGTGGCGTCGGGCGTCGCGGGGCGCGTGATCGACGTCGAGCAGTATCAAGCCGAGCTGGAGTCGCGGTTCGGCCGCGTCAGAGAGATCATGCGCGGCCTCGCGACCCGTGCCCAGCGGGCCCCCCAGCGGATCGCCTTCCCCGAGGGCGAAAACCCGCGGGTGCTCCGCGCCGCCCGGGTGCTGGCCGACGACGGCACCGCGCAACCGATCCTGCTCGGCGACCGGGATCGCATCGCGGCTCGCGCCGCGGAGAACAACGTCCCGCTCGACGACATTCAGCTGCTCGACCCCCGGACCGTCCCGGACCGCGAATCGCTGGCGCGCGGGCTCTGGGAGCGCCGCCGCCGCAAGGGCATCACGCTGCGCGAGGCGGCGGCGCGCGTCGGGGACCCGCTGCACTGCGCGCTGTTGCTGCTCCGCTCGGGCGGGGCCGACGCGGTCGTGGCGGGCGCGGACGCGCACTATCCCGACGCCATCCGGCCGGCGCTTGAAGTGATCGGGGCCGAGCCGGGCCGCCGCCACGTGAGTGGCATCTACATGCTCGTCTTTCCACACCAGACGTTCTTTCTCGCCGACTGTACGGTGAATATCGACCCGGACGCCGAGACGCTCGCTGAGATCGCGTCCGCCACCGCCCAATTCGTCTCGCGGCTCGCGATCGAGCCGCGCGTGGCGATGCTGTCATTCTCGAACTTCGGCTCGGTGAAACATCCGGCGGCGGAAAAGGTGCGGCACGCCGTCGCCCTGCTGCACCAGCGGGAGCCCGAGCTCCAGGTGGACGGCGAGATGCAGGCCGACACAGCGGTCGTCGAACGGATACTCACCCAGACCTACCCGTTCGCCAAGCTCAAGGGCGCGGCGAATGTGCTGATCTTCCCGAACCTCGACGCGGCGAACATCGGCTACAAGCTGCTCGATCGCCTCGGCGGCGCCCAGGCGATCGGTCCGATCCTCGTCGGCATGGCGCGACCCGTGCACATCCTGCAGCGCGGCTCCGACGTCGACGCGATCGTCAACATGGCCGTGATCGCGGCGGTCGACGCGCAGGAGCACGCGCGCCAAACGGCCGCCGGAGCGTGAGGCCGGACGCGGGCGGCGCGCCGGACGTCGTCCGCGACCCGCTGTGGAACAACATCCGCCTCGAGGCGGACGCCCTCGCAGTGCTCGACACGCCGGCCGTGCAGCGGCTGCGCTACGTGCGACAGCTCGGCCACGCGTTCCTCGTCTACCCGGGCGCCACCCACACGCGGTTCGAGCACGCCCTCGGCGCCTACCATCTGGCGCGCCGCGCGCTCGCACACCTCGAGGAAACCGTGGGCCGGCCGATCGATGCAGCGGCCGCGCGGCGGGTCAAGCTCGCGGCCCTGCTCCATGACATCGGGCACTATCCCTTTTCCCATGCGTTGGAGGAAGCGGGCCTCCCCAAGCACGAAGGTCTCGCGGCGCGGCAGCTCGGATCGGGCGAGCTCGCCGGACTGCTCCAGCGGCTCGACGTACCGGCCGACGCGCTCCTCGCCCTGATCCAGGGGCGCGGAGATGCCCCGCTCGCCGGACTCGTCTCCGGATCGGCCGACGTCGACAAGCTCGACTACTTGTCGCGCGACGCGTGGATGTGCGGCGTGCCCTACGGCGTGATCGACGTGGATCGCCTGCTCACATCACTCGTCGTGGTTCCCGGCGCGGGCGGCGGGCCGATCGCCGCGCTGCACGAGAAGGGGCTCGCGTCGCTCGAATCGCTGTTGTTCGCGAAGTATCAGATGTACCGGACGGTGTACTGGCACCACGCCGTACGCAGCGCGACCGCCATGTTCAAGCGGCTGGTGCGGGCCGCGATCGCCGCGGAGCGGCTGCGAGTAGAGGACGTCGCCCTGGCGACCGACGACGTCCTGATTCACGACCTCCAGCGCCATGACGCGACCGGCCTGGCGCACGCGCTGCGCGAGCGGCGCCTCGCCAAACGCGCGCTCGACGTGCCCGCCACCGAGCTTCCTTCCGACGTCGCCTCATGGCCGTCCGACGAACCCGATCTCTGCGCCCGCGTGGAAGACCGGCTGGCGCGCGAGCTCGGCCTCGAGCCCGGAGAGCTGTTCCTCGACTTCCCCGTGAAGCCGGCGATGCTCGACGTCGACCTTCCACTCGTCCATCGCGACGGCAGCGTGACCCGGCTCGCCGGCGCCGACGCCGCGCGCCACGTCGGGCTCGCGCGCGTGGCGGCGGAGCTGTACCGGGCGGCCCGGCGGCTCCGGGTGTTCGTGCTGCGCCCGGTGCTGGTGCCGAAAGAACGTGTGGTGGAGCTGGTGACGATGCCGCGCGAGGTCGTGGCGGATCGTGTTGCGGCGGAGCGGTCCCTGCTCAGCCCCGCACGGGGATAGGCTGCGTCTTCATCGCGTCGCCGCCGGGTGCGTCGACGGAATCGACCCGCACCACGATGGCCGTGATGTTGTCGAGCCCGCCGTGCCGGTTGGCCTCCGCGATCATCGCGTCGACCTGCTCTTGAGGCGTCCGGTGTGCCGTGAGCACCTGCGCCAGCTCCGGATCCTCGAGCATCCCGGTGAGTCCGTCGGACGCGAGCAAGAAGAGGTCCGCCGCCTTCACGACGCCGACATAGACGTCGGGCATGACGTCCGCGTTCGCACCCACGCAGCGCGTGATCACGTTGCTGTAGGGATGGGTCCGCGCCTGTTCCGGCGTGAGGTAGCCGGCGTCCACCTGCTCCTGAACGTAGGAGTGGTCCTTCGTGAGCTGGGAGAGCTTCCCGTCGCGCAGCAGGTACGCCCGGCTGTCGCCCACCTGCCCGATGAGGAAACGGACGTCGTAGAGCACGAGCGCCGTGACCGTGGTTCCCATGCCGCGCTTCTCCGGCTCGGCCAGGGTGCGCTGGAAAATCGCCCCGTTCGCCGAGCGGATCGCGCTGCGCATGCGCTCCGCCACCTGGTCGTCGACGAGCCCGCGCAGCGAGCCGAGCTCCCGCACGACGACCTGCACCGCCATCTCGCTCGCCACTTCACCCGCGGCGTGGCCCCCCATCCCGTCCGCGACCACGAAAATCCCGTGATCCGGCACGGCGACATAGTTGTCCTCGTTCCCCGATCGAATGACGCCGACGTCGGTGCGGCCCGCGTAGGTGATGTGCACGACGCGATGGGCTAGGCGAGAATCCAGTGCAGGATCGCGGCAACACTCGCGACGCCAAGAGCGAGGATCACCACGCCGGCGCCGCACCCCTTGCCCTTCTTCTTCTCAGCTCCGGCGGTGGCCGGCGCGCGCCTGGCAGTGGTCTTGGGCGCGGCCTTGGGGGCGGCCCTCGGAGGTGCCGCCGGCCGGGGCGCCGGGGGTGGAGGAGGGGGTGTCGGAGCCGGAGCAGTGGATGGAGGCGGCACCGTCGAGAGTACCACCGTCCCGCCCCCCTTCTCGACGCCCATGGCGTCATCCGTCGGCTCGAACACGAGGCCCACGTCTCCGAACCGCAGGCTCGCTCCAGGCGCGATCGGTGCCTCGCCTTTGATCCGCTCTCCGTCGACGAATGTGCCGTTGGTCGAATCGAGATCCACGACGACCCACACGCCCTCACGTCGCTGCAGCTTGGCGTGCGTCGTCGAGACCGACGGGTCCGGAAGGACCAAGTCGTTGTAATCCGCCCGACCCACGTTGACGACCGGGGTCTTGATGGGATACCGCTGCCCTTTGAGGGACCCGCTCTTCACGAGCAGTGTCGCGAGCGGACCGACCTGCGAAGGGCGGCTTCCTGCCGTGCTGCTCCTGGCGCCTCCCGCGGACTGGGGCGCGGCCTGCGGCGCGCTAGCGGCCGGCCCCGGAGGAGGGCCCGGGGGAGCCGGAGGTGCGGGAGGAGCTGGCGCCGGCGCGGCGGCGGCCGGTCGCCCGGCCGCGAGGTCGGCGTAGAAGCGGAAACTCTCGTCCCCGATCCGGACCACGTCCGCCCGCGCGAGGATGCGCTGACCCTGCACGCGCTCTTCATTCACGAACGTCCCGTTCGTGCTCGAATCCACCAGCAGGTAGCCCTTCGGCGTCTGGACGATCTCCGCGTGTCGACGCGAAACATCCTTCCCCGCCACGACCACGTCGCACCCTGCCTCGCGCCCGAACACGAGCGACGACCCGGCGACCACGTACTCACGCCCGTCGGTCAGGCTCACGAGCCGGCCGCCGGTGTTGGCCGTCGCTGCGGCCGGCTTGGCGGGAGCACCACCCTTCGCTTCGGCGCCCACGTCCGGCGCGCGCATGGCTGGGATGTACTGCGTACTGCCGCTCCGCCGCTCGTCGACGAAGGTCAACTCCTGACCGCCGATGTCGACCTTATCGCCGTGGAGCAACGGGGTAGGCTCGGCGCCGAGGCGCACGCCGTTGATCAGCACTTCAGCCGTGGGAGCGGCCTTTCGGATCACCACCTGGCCATCCGGCTGCGCCTGCAGGAGCGCATGCCTCGGAAGCACGCCGGGGGCCGCGATCACGACTCCGCTGCCTGCATCGCTGCCCAGGGCGAAGTCGCCGGACGGAATGGGGTACCGTTTGCCGTTCAGCTCGAGAAGCGCCATCGGTGATCGGACCTACCGGGGAAGGGCGAGTTCAGAAATTATGGTCAGGGCTGTAACCGCGCAAGGAAACACGGGTTAGCCCGCATCCGCGGACACCGCTTCCTCGTGTCCGACGAGCCCCGTCCGGATCCAGCGCCAGAACAAGAACGACCCGAACGCCACAGTCGCGTAACTGTTGATGAACCGCCAAAGGAGCGTGTAGCTCCCCACCAGCTCTCGTGGCACGTAGATCGACATCACGACCGCCGAGAGCAGCTCGGCGAGGCCGGAGGCCCCGGGGGTCGGCGCGAAGTAGAGCAAAAAGGTGATGAACGTCTGCAGCAGGAGGATGTCGACGAAATTCGCCGGAATCCCGATCGCCCGCAGCGCCGCGTAGCCAGCGAGGAGTTTGTTGGCGTGCGACGGCGCGGACAGCAGGATCGCCCAGAACAGCGCCAGCCACCCGCGCGGCGTCCCGAAGGCGACCATGCACTCGTGGGCACGGTCGATGCCGCCCCGGAGGCTCTCGATCCGCGCGGCCACGCGCCGGCTGCGGCGCTCCAGCCTCCCCGCCAGCCAGTGCACCCAGTCGCGTAGCCGCGCGGGGAACACCATGGCCACGAACATCAGCACACCGAGGATGCCGAAGATCGTGAGACTGGTGCGGAACAGATCGTAGTACGAGATCCCCAACACGACGTTGTGCGCCGCGAGCGAGTGACCGGCGCCGAGCGAGATCGCGAGCGGCCCAGCGATCGCGAAGAACGCGACGGTCGCGACGAAGGTCATGAAGGTCGACGTCATCGCCTCGGGCAGCTTTACGCCCGCGCGCCGCATCGCCCACATCATCATCGGACCGGCGCCCGTTTGGAACGGCGTCAGGTAGGCACCCCAGGCGCTCATGCCGCCGGCGACCACCATGTCGCGCCACCGCACACCCGGGTGTACGTGGCGCGCGACGACCCAGAGCCGCGTCCCTCCTCCCACCCAATCCATTGACGCGAGCACCAGTCCGAGCAGCAGCCAGCGCCATTGCAACGTGACGAGCGTCTTGAGGAAGGCGCCCAGATTGTTCGCGTACAGGATAAGAACGAAGGCCACCCCCGCCAGCGAGATCACGGCGAACAGCTCGAGGCCGCGACGGAGCAGGCGCGGTGTCAGGGCGAGGGGCATTGGGGGGCAAAGTACGGGTGCCAGGTGTCGGGGGCCAGGTGTCCGGAAGGCGGGTGTCAGGTGTCAGGGCGCACCCCCTGACACCTGACACCTGAAACCCGGCACCTATTATTTTCCCGGGTTATGCCTCCCTCCCCCGACCGCGTGATCATCCGCAATGCCCGGCAGCACAACCTGAAGGGCATTACGGTCGAGCTGCCGCGGCGGGCGTTGACCGTGATCACCGGGCCGTCGGGGGCCGGAAAGAGCTCGCTCGCCTTCGACACCCTGTATGCGGAAGGGCAGCGGCGCTACATCGAGTCGCTCTCGACCTACGCCAAGCAGTTCCTCGAGCGCATGCCCAAGCCCCTCGTCGACAGCCTCGAGGGAATCTCACCGGCCGTGGCCATCGAGCAGAAGAATCCCACCACCACGAGCCGCTCGACCGTCGGCACCGCGACGGAGATCTACGACTTCCTGCGCCTGCTCTGGGCCCGGGTTGGGACGCCGCATTGCGTGACGTGCGGACAGGTCGTGAAATCGGACACGGTGCAGGAGGTGGTCGACGCCCTGCTCCAGGAGCGCGCGCGGGACGCCGTGCTCATCACCTTTCCCCTCCCGCCGAGCGCTCACCGGCCCGACGTGGACGTCGCGGCTCAGCTGCGCGCCGCCGGTTTCGTCCGCGCCCAGCTCGACGGAGTGCCGGCGCGCCTCGACGAGCCGGATGGAGAGCGCCGCATTCGGGAAGCGGCCGATGTGCTCATCGTCGTGGACCGGATCGCCCCCACCGACGCGAATCGCGGCCGCCTGGCCGACGCGGTCGCCACGGCGTTCAACGAGGGCGAGGGTGCGTTGCTCGCCCTCCTGGGAGAAACACGCCGGCGCTTCTCGGAGCACCCGACGTGCTCGAATTGCGGCTCGCCCGGGCCCGTCCTTACGCCGACGTTGTTCTCGTTCAACAACCCGCGAGGGGCATGTCCCGCGTGCAAAGGATTCGGCGCGGTGCTCGAGTACGACGAATCGCTCATCGTCCCCGATCCCGGGCGCTCCCTTTCCCAGGGGGCGATCGATCCGTGGACCAAGCCGCGCTATGAAGGCCGCCGCCGACTGCTCCGCGAAACCGCACGGGCACGGCGCATCTCGTTCGACGCCCCCTGGAGCGCGCTGGCCGCGCGCGATCGGACCTTTCTCCTCCAGGGAGCGTCGGGCAGGTACCTCGGAATCGTTCCGTTCCTGCAGCGCCTCGAGGCCAAGCGCTACAAGCAATACATCCGCGTCTTCCTGCGTCAGTATCAGCTGCCGCGCACCTGTCCAGCCTGTGCCGGCGCGCGCCTCAAGTCCGAAGCGTTGGCCGTGCGCGTGGCGGGACGTTCGATCGCGGAGATCGCCGCCCTGAGCGCCGGCGCGCTGCGCGACTGGATTGAGACCCTCGATCTCGGGGCGTTCCATCAGGCCGTCGCCGTCCACATCCTCGGCGAGCTGAACGCGCGCCTCTCGTTCGTCAACGACGTCGGGCTCGGGTATCTCACCCTCGACCGGCAAACGCGCACGCTCTCGGGCGGCGAAGCGCAGCGCATCGCGCTCTCCAACGCCCTCGGCTCCCACCTGGTCGACACGCTGTACGTACTCGACGAGCCGTCCATCGGGCTGCACCCCGCCGACATGGACAGGTTGCTCACGCTGCTGCGCCGCCTCGCCGCGGCAGGGAACACCGTCGTCGTCGTCGAGCACGACCTCGCGACGATCCGGTCCGCGGACTACATGGTGGAGCTCGGACCCGGCAGCGGAACAGGAGGCGGACAGCTCGTCTACCAAGGACCCGCCGAGAACGCCGCGCGAACGCGGACCCTGACCGGACAATACCTCCGCGGGGAAAAGCGCATCGCCATCCCGTCGGCGCGGCGCCCCGCGGCCCGCTGGCTCGCCGTGCGTGGCGCGCGGCTCCACAACTTGAAAGGCGTGGACGCGCGCATCCCTCTTGGCACCCTCACGACCGTCACCGGCGTCTCGGGCTCAGGGAAATCAACGCTCGTGCACGACATCCTCTACCGCCACCTCGAGGGCCATCTCCGAGGCACGCACACGGCAAAGCAGCACCTGGGCGAGGTGGTCGGGGAGGTGCAGTCCGTCACGGGCTGGGAGGCGTTGGCCGACGTCGCCCTGATCGATCAGCAGCCGATCGGCAGAACACCCCGGTCGAATCCCATTACCTACGTGAAGGGATTCGACGAGCTCCGTGCCCTGTTCGCCGCCGAGCCCCTTTCCCGCTCCCGGCGCTACACCCCGAGCACGTTCTCCTTCAACGTCGCGGGCGGGCGTTGCGACGCATGCGAGGGCGCCGGTTACGTGCAGATCGACATGGTCTTTCTCGCGGACGTGTTCGTGCCGTGCGAGATCTGCGCCGGCGCGCGCTTCAAGCGGGCGGTCCTCGATGTGAAAGTCGGCGGCACGGCGATGCACGAGGTGCTCGACTTGACCGTCGACCAGGCGCTCGAGCGGTTCCATCGCCAGCCGCGGCTCGGTCGTACCCTGTGGCACCTGCAACAGGTGGGACTCGGCTACCTGCGGCTCGGCCAGCCCGCGACGACCCTCTCCGGCGGGGAGGCCCAGCGGCTCAAGATCGCGCGCGAGCTGGCGCACGCGAGCGGCAGCCGCAAGGCCGGCCGCAAGCTCTACATCCTCGATGAGCCGACGACCGGGCTGCACCTCGAGGACATTCGCGTCCTGTGCCGGGTCCTCGATCGGCTCGTGGACGCGGGCCATACGGTGCTCGTCATCGAGCACCAGCTCGACCTGATCGCGCGGGCCGATTGGGTCATCGACCTGGGGCCGGGCGCGGGAGACGCGGGGGGCCGGGTCGTCGCGCAGGGCACACCGGAGGAGGTGGCGCGCGTCGCCGAATCGCCGACCGGGATCCATTTGAAGCGGCTGCTGTCGGGGGACCGGTGACGCGGCGTCAGGCGGACGTCACCCTGGCCCTGGCCACGCTGATCTGGGGCGTCAGCTTCGTCGTGGTGAAGGGAGCGCTCACCTCGAGCACGCCTCTCGCGTTTACCGCCGTCCGCTTCGCGATCGCCGGTCTTGTGCTCGGACCCTTCGCCCACCTTCGCACGCCGTTCACCCGCGCCGAGCTTCGCGCGGGCGCGCTGCTCGGTACGCTGCTCGCGATCGGCTTCGCCGCTCAGGCCGTGGGGCTCGTGTACACGACGGCGTCGCGCTCCGCGTTCATCGTGTCGAGCTCCTCGGTGCTGGCGCCGCTCGTGGCACTGGTCGCCCTGGGCGAGCGGGTGCGCCGCTGGGTGATTCCGGCCTTCGCGCTGGCCGCCGCCGGGATGTACCTCGTGACGGCGCCGGCGGCGGGCGGCCTCAATCGGGGCGACCTCTGGACGCTCGCGACCGCAATCACGTTCGGCGCGCAGATCGCCGCCGTGACCTCGCTTGCACCCCGCTTCGACCCCGTCCGTCTCGTCTGGATGGAGACCATCGTCACGGCAGGCGGCGTCGCGCTCGCGGCCGTGGTCCTCGAGCCCGTGTCGCTCCGCTGGACACCGGCGCTCGGCGCCGCCCTCCTGTACAGCGCCGTGCTCGCGACGGCGCTCGCGCTCGTCTGGCAGACCCGGGCCCAGCGACACATGTCGTCCGCGCGCGCCGCGCTGATCTTTTGCCTCGAGCCCATCTTCGCCGCCGGTGCGGCGTGGGTCTGGCTCGGGGAGCGGCTGTCGGGACCACAGTATGTGGGAGGGGCCCTGATCATCGCGGGGATGCTCGTCGCCGAGCTCCCGTCGGGCGAGCGGGCGTCAAGTTGAACTCTCCACACCCCCCGGCGATATTAGCTCCGGCGCCGGCGGTCATGTCACCTCGCCGCCGCGCTCTTTCCCGAGTAGCTCAGTTGGTAGAGCAGCCGGCTGTTAACCGGCGGGTCGCAGGTTCGAGTCCTGCCTCGGGAGCTCGCCGCATTCCCGATCCCGGAGACCGCACGTCGTGACCGGCCGCGACACTGCCGAGGCGCGGTTTCGCGCCCTCGTCGAGCACTCCTCCACCGCCATCGTCCTGCTCGATCGAGCGGGGACAGTGCTGTACACGAGCCAGCCCACGCCCTCGATTCTCGGATACGCGGCGGGCGACAACGTCGGCCAGGTCGTGTTCGATCTTATCCACCCGGACGACCGGCCCGCGCTCGAGACGCGGTTCGCCGAGGTCGCCGCGGCCGCGGGGCGCGTGGAGGCGATCGAATTCCGCGCGCGGCACAAGGACGGCTCCTGGCGCGACATCGAGGGGATTTTCGCGAACCGGCTGGACGACCCGGCGGTCGGCGCCGTCGTTCTCAACTACCACGACAACACCGACCGGCGGCGCGGCGAGGCTGACCTCAAGGCCGCCCTGTCGCTCCTCACCGCCACCCTCGAGTCGACCGCCGACGGCATCCTGGTCGTCGACCGGGACGGGCGCGTCGCGAGTCACAACAGCAAGTTCGCCCGCATGTGGCGGGTCCCCGACGAGGTGCTGGAATCGCGGGACGCCGCACGACTGCACGCGTACGTGTCGGAGCAGCTCGAGGATCCGGAGAGTTATCTGGCCAAGCTGCGGCGCCTCGTGGACCGGCCGGAGGCCGAAAGCTTCGACGTCCTGCCATTCCGGGACGGCCGGGTCTTCGAGCGGTTCTCGCAGCCGCAGCGCATCGGCGGCACGGTCGTCGGTCGCGTCTGGTCGTTCCGCGACGTCACCGACCAGACGCGCGGTGAGCGCGTGCAGCGGGCCACCTATCGGATCGCGGAAGCGGCGAACACCGCGCGCGACCTCCCCGCCCTGCTGGCGCGCATTCACGAGATCGTCAACGAGCTCATGCCCGCGCGCAATTTCTACATCGCGGTCTACGACTCCGCGTCGGAGCAGCTGAGCTTCCCGTATTTCGTGGACGAATTCGACACCGCCGACGCACCGCGAAAGCGGCGCAAAGGGCTCACGGAGTACGTGCTCCGCACGGGACAGCCCCTCCTCGTCACGCCCGAAGTCCACCAGATGCTCGAGCGGCGCGGGGACGTCGAGCTGATCGGGGCTCCGTCGCTCGATTGGCTGGGTGTCCCCCTCAAGGCCAACCAGCGCACGATCGGCGTCCTCGTCGTGCAGACCTACACGGCCGGCGTGCGGTTCGGGGAGACCGAGCAGCACATCCTGCAGTTCGTGTCGACCCAGGTGGCGCGCGCCATCGAGCGCAAGCGCGCCGACGAGCAGCTGCAGGCGAGCGAGCGCAAGTATCGGCTCCTGTTCGACTCGAACCCGGAGCCGATGTGGGTGAGCGATCGCGAGACGCTCCGCTTCCTGGCCGTGAACCAGGCGGCGGTGAACCGCTACGGGTACTCCCAGGAGGAGTTCCTGACGATGACCACCGCGGACATTCGCGCGCCGGCGGAACCGGGCCGTGCCGCGGCAGGCGTCGTGCCTCCGACCACCTTGCCCTCCTATGCGCGCGAAGCGCACCGCCGCAAAGACGGGAGCGTCCTCGATGTCGAGGTCGCGGCGGACGAGATCGAGTTCGGAGGACGCCCCGCCTATCTGACCCTCGCGCGTGACCTGACGGAGCGCCGCCACCTCGAGGATCAGCTGCGGCAGTCGCAGAAAATGGAGGCGGTCGGCCGACTGGCGGGCGGGATCGCCCACGACTTCAACAACCTCCTCACGGCCATCCTCGGCAATTGCCAGTTGCTTGAGCGCCAGCTCACGGCGCCCGAGCAGGAAATGCTGCGGCAGGACGTGGTTGAAGTGCGCCGCGCGGGAGAGCGCGCGGCGTCACTCACGCAGCAGCTCCTCGCGTTCAGCCGGAAGCAGGTCCTGCGGGCGATCGCCGTCGACGTCAACGTGGTCGTGGCGGATATCGACAAGATGCTGCGGCGCATGATCGGCGAGGACATCGACCTGGTCACGGTGCTCCGCAGCGGCGTCGCGCCGGTGAAGGCGGACCCGAATCAGCTCGAGCAAGTGGTCCTGAACCTCGCGATCAATGCGCGGGATGCGATGCCTCACGGCGGCCGGTTGACCATCGAAACCGCCAACGTCGAGCTCGACGACTCGTACGCCCGACAGCACCTGCCCGCCACGCCCGGACACTACGTGCTGCTCGCCGTCAGCGACACGGGCCACGGCATGGACGAGGAGACGAAGGCGCACCTCTTCGAGCCGTTCTTCACGACGAAGGGCGTCGGCAAGGGGACCGGGCTCGGGCTCGCCACCGTTTACGGCATCGTGAAGCAGTTCGCGGGCTACATCTGGGTCTACAGCGAGCGGGGGCACGGCACGACGTTCAAGATCTACTTGCCCCAGGCCGAAGGCGCGCGCGAACCGGCCGCGCCCCCGGCCCCGGCTCCGCGCGGGGGCTCCGAAACCGTGCTCCTGGTGGAAGATGAGGAAGCGGTACGGACACTCGCGCAAAAAGTGCTGCGGGCGAGGGGCTATACCGTGCTGGAAGCGGGGACGGGACACGAGGCCCTCGCGTTCCGCGAGCGTCACAAAGGGCCGATCGACTTGTTGCTCACCGATGTCATCATGCCCGGAATGAACGGGCGGGAGCTGGCCGAGGAGCTGGCACCGTCCTACCGCGGGATACGCGTGCTCTATATGTCCGGCTACACCGACGACGCCGTGCTGCGGCACGGTGTCCTCGAAGAAGGCACCGCCTATATCCAAAAGCCGTTCACCCCGGACGCGCTCGCGCAGCGCGTCCGTGATGTTCTGGACGAGTAGCAGCCACATCAAGCATTCCGTATACCGAAAGAAAGCCGAAAAATATCGCAAAAATCAGCAATATCTGGCGAGTGTGTACTCGCTTATTCGCGTAACAAGTTATCTATAATAGATTTACGTCGGCGCAAGGCCGCTTTGAAATCGCTATTCGATGTTCTCACAATGACTTACAACATGCGACCCAAGACCTCGGCTCGCCCGCCGCTAGATTCCCGCCATGTCTCTGCCCCCTGTCTACGGCCACACGGACCTCCGCGCACGCCTGAGCGCCGCCGTGGGGGCGGGACGCCTGCCCCAAGCCCTGCTCTTCGACGGGCCTCGCGGCGTCGGCAAACAGCGCCTGGCGCTCTGGCTGGCGCAGGCAATCGTGTGCGAGGATCGAGGATCAGACGGCCCCTGCGGGGCCTGCCGCCACTGCAGGCTCGTCCTCAACCTCAATCACCCTGACGTCCACTGGCTCATCCCGATCGAGATCACGAAGAAGGGGGCGGACGCGGACAAGCAGGTGGATCTGGCCCAGCAGGCGCTTGAGGAAGAGCTGGAGTCGCGCCGGAAACAGCCCCTCTATCAGCCCCCAACCGGCCTGGCGAGCCATGGGATCGCCTCGGTCCGGCTCTTGGCTCGGCAGCTTTACCTCACCCCGGCCCTCGCGCGCCACAAGGTCTTCATCATCGGAGACGCGGAGCGCCTGGTTCCCCAACGGGCGAACCCGGAAGCTGCGAACGCGATGCTCAAGGCGCTCGAGGAGCCACCGGCCAGCACAACCTTCCTCCTGACGACGTCGCAGCCGGACGCTCTGTTGCCTACGATCCTCAGTCGCGTGGTGCGTGTTCGTGTGGCGCGCCTCAACGACAGTGTTGTGACAGAATTCGTTCAGCAACAGCTCCAGCAAGCATCGCAACGCAATGTCTCTCAACTGGTTGCAAATGCGGAGGGGTGCATTGGCAGGGTCCTTGCTGCCATAACGGGATCGAGCGAAAGCGACGATCGCGCCGTCGACGCGTTTCTCGCGGCGAGCCGCGGGCCCGCGGCGGACCGCTACGCCGCCGCCCTCGGGCAACCCCCGTTTCAGGCCCGCGGGGGGTTCACCCGGGTGCTCGATGGGTTGCTCGAACGCCTGCGCTCGGAGGCCCGCTCCGGCAAAGACACACGCGCCGTGGTTGACGCTATCTCTCGCGTGCTCGACGCCCGGGACCTGGCCCAGGGGAACGTGAACCCCCAGCTCGTCGCGGCGGTGCTGACGGACGAGCTCTGGTCGCGCCCGTGAAGCTCTCGCACGTCGACGGGGCGGGTCGCGCAAGGATGGTGGACGTGGCCGAGAAGCCCGTCACTACCCGCACCGCGGTCGCTGAGGGAGCGGTTCGGATGTCGCAGGACGCGTTCGGGCTGGTCGCGGCGGGCGCGGTGGCCAAGGGCGACGTCCTGGCGGTCGCGGAAGTCGCGGGGACCCTCGCCGCGAAACGGACGGCCGAGCTGATCCCGCTGTGCCACCCGCTCGGGCTGGACCAGGTCGAGGTCGAGGCGAGCCTCGACGAGAGTCTGCCGGGGGTACGGGTTCGCGCGGCCGCAAAAGTGGTCGGCCGGACCGGCGTGGAGATGGAGGCGCTGACGGCCGTGTCGGTTGCCCTCCTCACCGTCTACGACATGGTGAAGTCCGCGGACCGGAGCATGGAAATCCAGAGTGTCCACCTGGTCGAGAAGACGGGCGGCACCCGAGGGGACTGGCGGCGCACCGATGCTTGACGGGGCGTTGATGCAGGCGACTCACGTTGCGGGCGACCAACGCCCGCGACGCCTTCTACCAGGAGACGAGATGCAATCGAAGACCCGGCGACTCATGCTGCAGGGAGGATTCATCCTCCTCGGCCTATTGGTGGCCAGCAGCGTCGGGGGTTGGGCCCACCGGGCGACGGCCGACGATCAGCCGCAGCCGGTCACCGCGCCCGCGCTGCTCGGCGAGCTGCGCGCGCTGTCGCAATCGCTCGAGGCGACGCGCGGCGAGCTTGCGGTCGCGCGCCTGCAGCTCGAGCGCGCCAACGCAATCATCGATTACTCCACCCACTACAGCATCGCGGCCGATCTTGCCGCCGCGATCTACGATATCGCCCTGTCCGAAGGGGTCGAGCCCGGTCTCGCGTTCCGGCTGGTCCGCACGGAGTCCGCGTTCAATCCCAATGCGAAGAGCAAGGCCGGAGCCGTCGGATACACGCAGGTCCTGCCGAGCACCGCGCGGCTGTACGAGCCCGGGCTCACGAATAAGCAGCTCTTCGATCGCTCGACGAATTTGCGGCTGGGATTTCGCTACCTGCGGGACCTGCTGGAGCGCTACGACGGAAATCTCCGCCTCGCCCTCCTCGCCTACAATCGCGGTCCTGGGAAGGTGCAGGAGCTGCTCGACGCCGGACGCGACCCACAGAACGGGTACTCGGCGGCGATCATGCGAGGCTACAAGCGATAGCGGTCAGCGCGCGGGAATCTTGACGATCTCGCCGACCTTGAGCACGGAGCTGCTGGTGAGATCGTTGTAGTCGAGCAGCTCGGCGAGCGTAACTCCATACCGCCGCGCGATTTGCGTCAGGGTTTCCCCACGGGCCACCCGGTGCGTGATCTCCCCCCCCTCCCCGCCGGCGCTCCGCGTCCGCACACGGCTCACGTCGCTCACCTGTCGGTACCGCGGTTCGGGTGGCGCCGACCAGGCGGCCGCCGGCACGATCCGCCCGCTCATCGGCACGATGATGCGTTGACCGACTTTGAGTGCGTGCGGCCGCAGGCTCGGGTTCGCGCTCTGGAGCATCGCCACGGTGACCTTGTAGCGGTGCGCAATGTCGGTCAGGGTTTGGCCGGCCGACACGTAGTGGTCCACGAACGTGATCCGCTCGTTGACCGGGAGGGAATCATAGCGCGCGGCGACGAGCGTGCCCCGGCCGCGCGGCACGCGCACCGTCACCGGGCGGTCGGGCGGCGTGATCCCGCGGACGAACTGCGGATTCAGCTCGAGCAGCGCATCGACCGTCGTGTCGGCCAGCCGGGCGACGACGTCGAGTCCAGTGGCGTCCGGGATCGTGACCTCGTCGAACACGAGCGGCTCGAGAGGCTGGACGTCGGAGAAGCCGTAGCGCGACGGCTGCTTCGCGATGAACGAGGCGGCGATCAGTTTCGGGACGTAGTCTCGCGTCTCGCGCCGCAGGAACCGCCGGTCGGCGAGCTGGAAGAACGTATTGTCCGTCACCGAATCGGTTTCGCCGGGCAACCGGCCGAGGCCCCGCTCGACGCGACCCACGCCCGCGTTGTACGCAGCCGCCGCGAGGTAGACGCTGCCCCCCAACCGCTCGCGCAGGTCGGCGAGGTAGTTCACCGCGGCCTCGGTGGCCCGGAACGGATCGCGCCGCTCATCGACCCAGGGGTCGACCGTGAGACCGTACAGCCGGGCCGTCCCGGCGATGAACTGCCACATCCCCACCGCACGGGCACGGCTGACCGCCGTGTTCGAGAGACCGCTCTCCACGAGCGTCAGGTAGACGAGATCTTCCGGGAGACCCTTCGAGCGAAGCCGCTCACGAATCATCCCCTCGTAGCGGCCCAGCCGCGCGAGCCAGATCTCGAACCGGTCGCGGGCATCCACCTGAAAGAACTCGAGGTACTCGAGCACCCGCCGGTTGGCGGCGAATGTCGTGACGTCGATGTCGAAGGTCGGCTCCGCGAGGGGAGCGGCGCCCACGACAGCCCTGCCCTCCGCCGGACCGAACAGCCGCACCGCTTCGCGCTCGACCTCTTCGCCCTTGACGGGAAGCGTCGACGGAACCGCTCCCGTGCTGTCCCGCGTGACGGAGCCGGACCGGTGGAGGCTGTCGAGGACGACCTGGTCGGCCGCCGAGTCGCGCGCGACTCGCGCGACAGCGGCGCCAAGGGAGTCGACGGTGGCGGCGGGAGCCGCCGAGGGATCCGCCTTGGCCGGCGATACGCCCGAGACAAGGGGAGCGCGAGCCCCGCCGCAGCCGGCGGCGAGCAGCCCCGCACAGGCGACGCCGAAAATGACCGGGAGTCTCATCGAGCGAACACGTAGTTGCCGAGGAGGCGGTTCGTCGCGTTGAGCACGGCCAACGCCGCACCCCGCGCCGGGTCCTTTTCCGTCAGGTACGACCCGACGAGCCGCGACAGCGTCTCGTCCATGCGCGCCGCCAGCGAGACGATCACGACGGTCGCGTCGAAGGCGCGGACCGCCTTCACGCCCAGGATCTCGAACCCGACCTTGGGCTGCGCCACGCGCTCTAACGCCCGCACCGTCGCGCTCGCCGAGCACCGGAGCTCCCCGGCTTGCGAGACGACGCCCTCCGACTCGCCGATGAACTGCCGTCCGTCGACCCACGAGAGCACCACGCGGGCGCGGCACCGCCCGTTCGGGAGGCGCTCGAAACTGAATTCCTGAAAGCGCAGGCGTTCGGCATGCTGACCATCTCCGGGTGCCGTCATTCCGGCCTCGTCAGTCGAACCGCACTTCGATTTGCGGACGGGCAGCCGTGTCGTGCGGGGCTTCCACCACGTCCACCTCGAGCCGGGGCCGCCCTTGCTCGTCCCGTTCGGCGGACACCACCAAGATCAGGCCGCTCTCGAGCTCGACCTTCAGGTGCCGGACGTCCGAGCGCACGGTCACATCCCGCACGGCCTCTCCCCGCAGACGCGCCACCGCCGCCACGATGCGGCGCAGGTCCTGCAACGCGATGGAGGTCACGCCAGCCGCTCGGCAAGGAGTTGCGACAGGGCGGCGTTGGAGATTCGCTCCGCCTGTATGAACAGCGATGACTTCGAGGTGGCCTCCAAGGGATACAGCGTCCAGAACGCCCGCCCGCGGGGCCGCTCCGACGCCGCCCGAAACGCCAGGACGAGCTGCCAGGCCTCCGTGTTCGCCGGCCGTTCAGCGACGGCGTCCACATGCCAGACCTGATCGCCGTGCGCGATCACCCTCCATGGCATGGCTCCCACCCCCGGGCGCGGTTTCGGGCCACGCAATATTGCCCTAACCGTAAGTCCGGTCAATAGTTGGCTTGGATTGTCTGGGAGCGCGCCTAGTCGCCGCGAGTCGCCAGCGCCTTGAACCGCCGGGCCAGCTCCTTGGTGATGGGCCCAGGAGTGCCCGTCCCGATCGTGCGCGCGTCGAGCTTGGTGAGGCCGATGATCTCCGCCGCGGTCCCGGTCAGGAAGACCTCGTCGGCTGTGTACAGATCGTACCGGTTGAGCGGGACCTCTTCGACCGTGTAGGTCGCTTCGCGCGCCAGCTCCAGCACGGCGTCGCGGGTGACGCCGCGCAGAATGCCGCTGTAGGCGGGCGGAGTCTTAAGCCCGCCGTTGCTCACCACGAACACGTTCTCACCGCTCGCCTCGGCGACGAAGCCCGACGGATCGAGCATGATGATCTCGTCGACGCCCGCCGCGATCCCCTCGACCTTGGCGAGGATGTGGGAGAGATAGTTGAGGGACTTCACCCTCGGCGAGAGACCCTCGCGGTGGTGGATCGGCGTGGCGGCGGAAATGGCCGTCAGGCCCTTCTCATAGCGGTCGACCGGCCACAGCGCGATATGGTCCACGATGCAGATGATCGTCGGGCGGGGGCACTTCCGCGGGTCGAGCCCGAGGTCGCCGATCCCGCGCGTGACGATGAGCCGGATGTAGGCGTCGGCGATGCCGCTCTTCGCCACCGCCTCTTCCAGAATCTGCGCCAGCGCCTTGCGGGTCTGCGGAATCTCGAGCCACACCGCCTTCGCGGACGCGTACAAGCGGTCGAGGTGCTGCTCGACACGGAAGATGCGGTGGTTATAGACGCGGATCCCCTCGAAGACGCCGTCGCCGTACAGCAGTCCGTGATCGAACACGGAGATCTTCGCGGCGTCCTTCTCGCAGTACTTGCCGTCGATCCAGATGACAGGTGCCATGAAACCCCGGTGGCTGAGCGGTGGCGTCGTGTTCCTGAAGCTAACCGGACATCCCTCAGCCAGAAAGGCGCGTGCGCCGAGCCGCGTTTATGTCGTGTGCCGCATCCGGGCGGCGGCTTTGTCGAAGTCGGTTCGGGACTCCGGGCTGAGGCGGTACTGGCCCAGGCCGCTCACGTCATCGAAGAAGAGCGTGAGATGGTGCTTCGTGTTGTATTCCCAGCGGATCCCGGGATTCATCGCGCCCGCGAGCTCGGACGTCTGGTCGGGCTCCCCGAGCGTGATGTAGACCTCACCGCGGTCCGACAGCCACCCGGGGCCGGACGGGTCCGCATAGCGGCGGTTCGCCTGGTCGACGCGTTGGAAGTACTCGTCGAGCGCTTCGTTCTCCGGTGTGGACGGGAGCGTGTCGGAGGCCGTGTAGAAGTCGTGCCACGCGCCGGCGCGCTGCGTCCGGGTCGCCGTCTTGAGCTTCTCGACCAAGTCCTGCCGATCGAAGTAGCGCAACAGGCTCACCATCTGGTCGAACTGCGTGACCGCCCACCGCTCGGAGAACCCGACGAGGAACGGCACGCGCATCTCGGGCGCGTTCGCAACGCCGACCGGGCTGACGCGCAGGTCTCCACGACCCAGGGGCACCCCGCCAGGCGGGATCACGAACTCGGCGGTGGCGAGCGCACTGTCCCCGGCGAGCGCCAGGGTATCGTGCCACAGCTCGACGGTATCCATATCTACGACGCGGGCGGCGACCCGGGTCCCGGGCTTGAACCCGTACCCTTCGACGTAGAACCGCAGCGAGTCGGTGGCATGCACGAGCATGCCGCGGGGATTGACGATGAACTTCGGCACGTCGGCGAGCCGGCTGCGGCGTCCCGACTCGTACAACGGCACCGGCTGACCGAGCGCGGGCGATCGGAAGCGGGGTACAGTGTCGAGAATGTCCCGCTGGCCGTGCGAGGAGCTGTTCAGGTCGCGCACCGCGACGCTGACCGTGTAGACCCCCGGTCGCAGGGGCAGGAACTGTTGGAAGATGATGCTCTCGTCGGCGCGCTGGGTTTCACGGATCGTGTGCACGCGCACATTCTCGTCACGGGTGAACTGGCGCGGCCCGCCGCTGTCGGTCTTCACGGTGACGTCCACGTGGTAGGCCGCCACGAAATCGCTGCCCTCGGACCGGAAGCTCAGCGACCGGCTCGGGAACGACATCGCGAACACGCCCAGGGTCGTATCGGGGGACGCCGTCGCCAGGAACCGCAGCGACGCCACGAAGCCGAAACGCGTCGAATCGACGGCGAGGCCCATCATGCTGAACACGTCCCGGGCGTCGAATGGCATCGTGTGCATGGTGCGCTTCGGCATCTGCGTGGCGGTCCACCACGGCCGGGGCCCGCATGCCGCAGCCAGGGCAACGAGGGATGCCACCACGGTGACGCGTCTACTCACGAGCGAATCCTCGCATCTCAAGGGGGGACGCGGGCTTCCCGATCCGGGAGCCCAGCCGACTGCTACACCATATCGGGTCTCCGGCTCCGCGACCAGCCCCGTTCCGGGCGATCAGGGAACCGGCAGGGACCCGATGTTGATGTGAGCCCAGATCACGCGGGCATACCGGAACAAGGCGGGGACCAACGGGAAATACACGGCCGCGGCAAGGGCGAGCGCGGGGGCAAGCCCGATGCGCGGCGCGAGGAGGAGATCGGCGCAGACCGCGAGCGCGGCAAAAAGCCCGACGCCGAGGGCCCAGCTCATGTACATGGCCCCTTGAAAGAACCCGGTCTCGCGCTCGAACGCATGACCGCACTGCGGGCAGCGCTGGTACATGGCGAACATGCCGGAGAACATCGGTCCCTCGAGGCACACCGGACAGCGCTGCCGGAGGATCGCCTCGAATCGTTGTGCAGTCTCCAGGGGAGTCCCTCCACGCGTGCGCATGCACGCTCCTGCACGATACCGCCTCTCCCCCTAATCCGGAACCGTGTCGGTCAGAGCGCCGAGGAAGGCGAGAATCTCACGCTGCTCAAGGGCGGTGAGGTGCAGTTCTCGTGACGGGAGGGTTTGCCCCGGGACGCGCGCGCCGACGCCGGCGCCGCCGCCGCGATTGTAGAAGTCGATGACTTGCGAGAGGCGCGCATACGCACCGTTGTGCATGTACGGCGCGGTGAGCGCCACGTTGCGAAGGGTCGGCACGCGGAACGCGTAGCGGTGCGTGGCTTCGTGATCGACCCCCGCGCGCCCCACATCCTGGTCCAGCAGCGCGCCTCGGACGACCGGGCGGCGAGGCACGCCGATGATCTCCGGCTCGCTCACGACGAAATCGGGGGGCATCGTGCCGTTGAAGAGGGGCACGAAGTGACAGGTGGCGCACCGGCCTTTCCCCATGAAGAGCGTGAACCCGCGGCGCGCATCGGGCGTCAAGGCCGACGTGTCACCGCGCGCGGCGCGGTCGAACGGAGAGTTCACGGCACGGAGCGAGCGCACGTAGGCCGCGAGCGCGACACGGAGGGCGCGGGGCGTCACCGCGCTGTCGGGGGATCCGCCGAAGACGCCGGCGAATCGTCTCCTCCATGACGTGTCCTCCGCGAGGCGGCGCGCGGCGAGCGTTTCGTTCCCGCCCATCTCGGCAGGACTCGCGAGGACCATCTCGGCCTGGAGCTCGAGCGATCCCGCGCGGAGGTCGTCAAACAGCGCGGGCTGGTAAGCGGCATTCCAGAGGGTCGGGGTGTTGCGGGGCACCGTGGCGTGTGCGAGGACCGGGCTCGAGGGACGCCCGTCGGTGAACGCATGCGCGGGGTCATGGCAGAAGGCGCACGAGCGCGTCCCGGGACCGGAGAGTCGGGGCTCGCGAAACAGCGCGGCGCCGAGCGCAATGAGGGCCGGTGACGACCGGGGCGCGAAATCGGGAGCGAAGGCCGTGGGATCGAACGCGTCGCGCTCGAACAGCGTCGTCGCCTCCGTGCGCCACAACCGGCGTAACGGCCGGCTCGGGCGCAACCGGGCGCGCGCGTCCGCAACCGCGCGCCAGGCGGGATTCGCGTAGGCCACGATGAACGTGAGACGGTCCAGCCCGTCGAACGACGGGTTGGCGCGGAGGTGCGCCGCGGCCGCGGCGAGCGTCGAGTCGATACGCGCTCCGTAGCCGATACCTCCGGCGAGTACCCGGCACCCATCGAGCGCGTCGGCCGACTCGACGACCGCGTCCCCGGAACGGTCCGCGTCGAAGCCCGCCAACCCGAGCGTCACCACGCGAGCGATTTCGAGCCTGAGCGCCTCGAGCACGGCACTGTCGGTCACGGCGAGTCGCGAGGTGAACGTCCGGAATTGCGCCGCCGCGCTCCGCATCGACCCGATGGTCGCGCGCAGGGAGTCGGGACCGGGAGAGTCCCCGGAGAACAGGGCGGCCTCGATGATCTGGAAGCCGGCAGGGGCGCCCAGGGGCCCCGCGGGGCGATCCTCGGACTCTTCCGGGAGCGGCCCGTTCAGCTCGGCGACGACGGTCGGTCCGTACAGCGCGAGCGGGGCTTCCACGCGTTTGTAGGCCCGTCGCGCGGCGCGAAACGCCGCTCGGCGCGACCCGGACGTCCCCCGCCGCAGCGCCGTCGCCAGCGCGTCCAGAGTGCCGACCAGCGTATCGAGACCTTGCTCGAAGGCCACGCGCGCCGCGGACGACGGGAGCGGCCTGAAGTGCTCCGCGGCGGTCTCCTCCGAGCGGGAGCCGAGCCATGCACGCGCCGCGAGCCCGGCGACGATGGCCGCCAGCGCCACGCCGGCGAGGAGCCGGCCGCGAGAACCGATCACGGGACGTGCCATGCATCGCAAAGCACGAAATGCAGATTGACGCCCGATGCACGACTGCGTAACGATCGGGTCACGCACGACCGGCCGACGCGACGCGAACTGTTACGCGCCCGCGCGGTCGCCGTCGAAGAACCGTGACCGGTAGGGCGGACGATTCCTCCGTCCCAAAACGTTCCCCTACCGGAGGAGACATGAGACATCGACCAGCGAACGCCATGCCGTTCCTGACCGTCTGCCACGCCGCGCTGGCCGCCCTGTTCTTGGGCGCGTGCGGCGACGAGGCGACCCCCGTGGCATCGACCGCCCCGGCGATCGCGGCATCACGCGTTGCGTCCGACCACGGGCCTGCGCACCTGGGCGACGTGCAGCACATCGTCGTCATCTACCTCGAGAACCACAGCTTCGATAACACGTACGGCGAGTTTCCGGGCGCCGACGGCCGGCCGCGCAACCCTCGGGAGTATACGCAGGTCGATTCGAGCGGCAGCCCGTATGACACCCTGCCTGAGGTCGCCGGCTCTCCCTTCCCCACCGACCTGAAGAACGCGCCGTTCGCTATCGAGCGATACGTCGCCGCGACGCAGCCGACGATCGACCTCGTACACCGCTTCTATCAGGAGCAGATGCAGATCGATCACGGGCGCATGGACAAGTTCGTCCTCGTCAGCGACGCGAAGGGCCTGTCGATGGGCTACTATCACACCGCCGATCTGCCGCTCGCGGCGGAAGCGAGCGAGTACACGCTGTGCGACAATTTCTTCCACGCGGCGTTCGGCGGGTCGTTCTTGAATCACATATGGCTCATCGCCGCGCGGACGCCGGTGTTCCCGAACGCGCCGGCCAGCGTCGTCGCCAAGCTCGACGCCCACGGCAATCTGATCACCGATGGCTTCGTTACCCCCGACGGGTATGACGTCAACACGTCATACTCGGTCAACACGCCCCACCCCGCCTCGACGCCCACCGCCAACCTCGTGCCGGACCAGACGTTCGCCACGATCGGCGACCGCCTGTCCGACAAGGGGATCACGTGGGCTTGGTACTCCGGCGGTTGGAACGACGCGCTCGCCGGCCATCCCGGGTCGCTGTTCCAGTTCCACCACCAGCCCTTCATCTACTTCGCGAAGTACGCGGACGGCACCGCCGCCAAGGCGCAGCACTTGAAGGACGAGACCGACTTCATGGACGCCGCCAAGAACGGCACCCTGCCCGCGGTCTCGTTTGTGAAGCCCTACGGGTTGAACAATGAACACCCCGGATACACCGACATCATTACCGGTGAGAACCACACTGAGGAGTTGATCAACGCGGTGCGGTCCGGGCCGCAGTGGCAGCACACGGTGATCATCATTACGTACGACGAGCACGGCGGCTTTTGGGACCACGTCGCGCCGCCCACGGTCGACCGCTGGGGCCCGGGCAGCCGCGTTCCCACGCTCGTGATCTCTCCGTTTGCGCGTCGCCACCAGGTGGATCACAAGCGCTACGACACCACGTCCATTCTCGCGTTGATCGAGTCGCGCTGGCACCTCCAGCCGCTCACGAGCCGCGACGCCGCAGCCGATCCATTGAGCGGTGCACTCGATTTTGAGGCTCAGTCAAACCACGACCGATAAGTCGTTTCCGTTTTTCCACATATCCCCGGAGCGCCCTCGTTGCTCCGGGGATATGTCTTTCCCCGCATGTGTGCACCGCGCGCACAGTCGTCGGGGTTTTCAACATATGATGTTCATAGCTCACACCTCGAGTCGATCTCCGTCCCGCGCGACGAGGGCGTAGAGCACGGGCATCAGGAAGACGCTGATCAGGAGCCGGGAGAACAGTCCGCCGACGATCACCATGGCGAAGGGCCGCTGCGACTCCGTGCCCACCCCGTGGGCCACGGCTGCGGGCAGGAGGCCGAGGGCCGCCACGAGCGCGGTCATCATGATCGGCCGCAGCCGCAAGAGGGCGGCCTGCCGCGTCGCCTGCGGGATCCCCATCCCTTCACGGCGCAGCTCGTTCGCATACGAGATGTAGACCACCGCGGTCTGCACCGACACCCCGAACAACGCGAGGAAACCGATCCCCGATGACGCGGAGAAGGTCGTGCCCGTGAGCGCCAGCGTCAGCAGGCCGCCGACCGGTGCCGACAGGAGCACGCCGAGGACCGTGATCACGGGAAACTTGATGTTGCTGTACAGCACGAAGAGGATCAGGAAGATGATGAACAGCGTCAGGGGAAGCACGATCCGCAGCTCGCGCCGCGACGCGGTGTACTCTTCGTATTCGCCGCCCCACACAATGCGATATCCCGCGGGCAGGCTCACCTGACTGCCTACCTGCCGCTGCGCGTCGCGCACCGCGCTCGCCAGATCCCGTCCCTCGACCGAGTACTGCACGCCGATGAAGCGCGAGTTGTCCTGCCGGTAGATGAACGACGCGCCATTCGCGACCTCGATCGTCGCGAGCTCCTTCAAGGGAATGTGCTGGCCGTCAGGCGTCGTCACGGGAATGTCGCCGATCGCCTCGGGCGTCTCGCGGTACTGCGGCTCGAGCCGCACGACGAGGTCGAAGAGCCGCTCCCCCTGCACCACCTGCGTCGCCGCCGTCCCGCCGACGGCGGCTTCGATCAGGCCGTTGATGTCCGCGATGTTCAACCCGTAGCGGGCAATCTTCGCGCGGTCGGGCGTCACCGTTAAGCTCGGCTGCCCCAGCTCCTGGACGAGCGTCAGCTCGGTCAGTCCCCGCACGCCCTCCATCACGTGCTTGATCTGCTTCCCGATCGTCTCGAGCGTGTTCAAGTCGGATCCGAACACCTTCACGTCGAGCGCGCTCTTGAGCCCCGTTTCCGCCTCGTCGACCGCGTCTTCCGCGGGCTGCGTGTAGTTGAACGTGATCCCCGGGAACGTGCTGAGCCGTTTGTCGATCGCGGCGATCAGCTGTTGTTTGGTCCTGATCGGTCCCGTCCAGTCCCCGTACGGCTTCAGCCCGACGTAGAACTCGACATTGAAGAATCCCGTCGGGTCGGTGCCGTCATCGGGCCGGCCGTGCTCGTCCGCGACATCGGTCACCATGGGAAAGGTCTTCAAGATGGCGCGCACCTGCGGCGGAATCTTGGCCGACTCCTCGAGGGAAATGGTGTACGGCATCGTCGCGCGGATCCAGATGGCGCCTTCGTCGAGATGCGGCATGAACTCCGCGCCGATCCCGGGAATGAGCAGCAGCGACGCGGCGAAGATCGCCGTGGCGCCCGCGACCGTCGCCCGGGGGCGCGCGAGACACCAGTCGAGGCCACGCTCGTACCAGGCTTTGAGCCACTCGAAACCGGGGTTGCGCCGCTCGACCACGCCGCGGCGCAGCACCCAGCGACAGAACACGGGCAGGACGCTCAGGGTGATGAGCAAGGCGCCGATCAACGCGAAGATCATCGTGTCGGCCATCGGCTTGAACAGCTTCCCCGACGGGCCGGACAGCACGTAGATCGGGAGGAAGCCCGCGACGATCACCGACACGGCGTACACGATCGGCCGGGCGACTTCCGCTCCGGCCGCCACGATCACGTCCTGAATCCGGTAGTCGGTCCCGTGCCGCAACCCGAGCTGGCGGTGGATGTTCTCGACCATGACGACCGCGCCATCCACGAGGATGCCGAAATCGATCGCGCCGATGGACAGGAGATTGGCCGGGATGTGGCGGAGGTCGAGGCAGATGGCGGCAAAGAGGAGCGACAGCGGAATCGTCGCGGCGACGATCAAGCCCGAGCGGACGTCATAGAGGAAGAACACGAGCACGACGACGACCAGCACGATGCCGCGCAGCAGGTTCTCTTCGACGATGCGCGTCGTCAGGTCGACGAGGTCGCTCCGGTCGTAGAAGGGACGGATCTTCACGTCCTTCGGCAGGATCGACGCGTTCAGCTCGCGCGTCTTCGCTTCGACGCGCTGAAGCACGAACTGCGCCTGCTCTCCCTTGCGCATCAGGATGACGCCTTCGACGGCGTCGTCCTGATCGTTGAAGCCGAACTGTCCGAGCCGCGGGGCCTGGCCGACGACCACCTGTCCCACATCCTTGACGAGCAGGGGCACGCCGTTGCGGGTCGCGAGGACCACGTTGCCGATGTCCTCCAGGGTCTGCAGCCGGCCGAGGCCGCGCACGTAGTAGAATTGGCCGCCCTCGGAGTAGAAGCCGCCGCCGGCGTTGCTGTTGGCCGACGACAGCGCGTTCTCGACGTCGGACACGGACAGCTTCGCGCCCGTGAGCCGCACCGGATCGAGCAGCACCTGATACTGGAAGGTCGCGCCGCCGAGTGGCGAGTCATCGGCGACGCCGGGCACCGACTTGTACTCGCGGTCGATCACCCAGTCATCGAGGATCTTCAGATCCATCGCCGAGCGGTCGGGGCTCTGGACGACGTAGCGGTACACGAGCCCGGACGGCGAGAAGAGGGGCGAGACGGACGGCGTGACGCCGTCCGGCAGTGAGAGGTCGGGAATGCGCTCGAAGACCTGCTGGCGCGCGAAGTAGTCGTCGGTGTTGTCTTCGAACGTCATCCGCACGTCCGAGAGCGCGTACAGGGAGATCGACCGACTGATCCGCAACTTCGGCAGCCCGTTCATCTCCACTTCGATCGGGACCGTGATCAGCCGCTCCACTTCCTCCGCGGCGTGACCGGGCCACTGGGTGATGATCTCGACCATCGGCGGCGAGAGGTCGGGATAGGCGTCCACCGGCAGCCGGCTGAAGGACCAGAGGCCGGCGCCGATCAGCACGACGGCCATCAGGCCCACGAGAAACGGCTGGCGCTGCGACGACCCGATGATCCGGTGAATCAGGGACGCCTTGCGCCGCTCCTCGCTCACTGATTCTCCGCGAACTGCAGGTACAGCCCGCCCTCCGTGATGACGCCGTCGCCGGCCGCGAGGCCGCTCGTGATCTCGTACTCGTCACCGACACGCGTGCCGAGGCGCACGGGACGGCGGGCGAACGTGCTGTCCGCCTGCGCCACGAACACAAAGGGCAGATTCTCGGCGTCACGCAGCACCGCCGAGACGGGCACGAGCAGTCCCTGGCGCGCCGCCTGCGAGTGGATGTCCACGCGCACGTACATGTCCTTCTTCAACCCTTCGCCGTGGTTGTCGGTGACGATCCGGACCGCGGTAGCGCGCGTGTCGGGATCGACCAACGCGCCGATGTAGCCCACGCGGCCATAGAACGTCCGGCCGCCCGCCGTCTCGACGACCGTGGCGAGGTCGCCGACTCGCACATCCGGGAGGTCCGACTCGAAGACGTTCGCCATCACCCACACCGTGTCGAGCCGCGCGATCGTGAAGCACGGCGTGGTGCCCGCCTGCACGAGTTGGCCCTGGGTGATCAGCCGCTCGACGAGCGTGCCGGGGATCGTGGCGCGGATCACGCCTTGTTGCAGCTGAAACGGCCGGTTGTCTCGAATCGCTCCGATGGTGGCGGAGTCGACGCCGATGGCGCGGAGCTGATCGAGCGCCGCATCGCGGTCCGCCACGGCGGAGGCGGCGTCCGTCTGCGCCTGCTCCAGGTCCTGGCGCGCGAGCGCGTCCTGGGCGAAGAGCGCCGAGTCGCGCGTCGCGACGCGCAGCGCGTTGGTGGCGGTCGCCTGGGCTTTGCGGTACGCCGCGAGATCGGCGGCGAAGTCGGGAGAGGAGACGTAGGCCAGCGGCTGGCCCGCCTCGACCTGCGCCCCGAACTCGACCGCGATGCGCGTCACCGGTCCGGAGATCGGAGCGAGCAATTGCGCGCTATGGTCGCCGTCGAAGGCCACGGTGCCGCTCACCTCGATGGTGGGACGAAACGACGTGAGGCGGACCGGCGTCACGTGAATCTTGGCGCGCTGAGTCTCGGTGAGGCCGAAGGTCGCGGACTTGTCGCCCAGGGCCTTCGCGTCGGGGCCGTGGTGGCATGCCGTCGCCGCGAGGAGCAACCAGCCGACGGTCGGGAACAGGTGCTTAGTGCGCATGAGGACCTCCCGCGAGACCATCCGAGCCAACGGCGCGCTCAAGGTCCGCCTGGGCGTCGTTCGCGGCGCCAAGGGCGTCGGTGAATTGGCTCTCCGCGTCGAGCAGGGTGCGGCGCGCGTCGAGCACGTCGAGCGCCGACGACCCGCCGAGACCGTAGCTCGTCAGGGCGATGTCGAACGCGCGGCGGGCCTCGGGGATGAGGGCGTCGCGGATGTAGACCGCCTGCTGCAGCGCGGTCGTCGCGGACGCGTAGGCCGTGCGGACGTCCTGGTCGACTTGCGCCTGGAGATCGGCGTAGTCGGCGTCGAGCTCACGCTCGCGATGGTGCGCTTCCGCGACCTGGCCGCGCTGGTGATTCCAGAAGAACAGCGGGAACGAGAAGCCCACCGCCGTGGTGTAGGTGCTCGGGCTGCCCTGCGACTGGTTCTTGGCGACCGACAGGCCGAGATCGGGGAGCCAGTACTGCTGGGCCAACGCCGCCGCGGCGCCCGCGCTCGCACGCTGGCTTTCGAGGCCGCGCAGCTCCGGTCGCTGCGCCTGCGCCGCGGACTCGAGGGCGTCGAGATCTCCCGGGGGGAGGGGCACGCTCAGCGTCTCGGCGGGCGCGAGGGCCGCGCCGAGCGGACGTCCGAGGAAGCGGTTCAACGCGGCGCGCGCGTTCGCGATGTCGCGAGCGTTGGAGAGCAGCACGTTGGCCGCCTGCGCCACGTCGACCTGCGCCTTGATGACGTCGAGCTTCGGCGCGGAGCCCGCCTCGAAGCGCGCCTGCGTCTTCCGCAAGAAATCGCGCGCCAGCGAGTCCGAAGCTTGCAGGTCCACCCGATGGCGCTCGGTGACGAGGAGCGCGTCGTACGCTTGCGCCGTCTGCGATCCGATCTGTTGGCGCAGCTGGACGACGTTGAACTCCGCGGTACGCGTGTCGGCCCCGCTCTGCTTATGGAGCAGGATGTATTTCGTCGGGAACGGGACGCTCAGTCCGACGCCGAGGTCGCTGCCGGTATTGCTGCGCGGCTGCGTGAGACTCGACTCCCCGGTGACGTCACCGGACAGGCTGGGATCAGGGAACGCCGTATTCTCGACGCCGCGGGCGCGGGCCTGCGCGACCTGCTCGACGGCAGCACGAAGCTGCGGGTTGTGCGCGAGCGCGGAATCGATCGCCGCGCGCCGCGTCAGCAGGAGCGTCGCGGGTGGCGGCGCCTCCTGCGCGTCCGCGCGCGGGGGCGCGAACGCCGCGACGAGCGCGGCCAGCGCCAGGGCGAGCCGGTGGTGAGCCAACATCTCCACATGCCTCCGGAGGCCCCGATGGTCGGGACCTCGCAGTCAGAAGAAGCACCCGATCCGTGGACCGGGGCGAGTTATCGTGTTCTGAGCTAGGCGGAGATGCGGGGAGGCGCGCGCGACGGCGCGGTGGCAAAGGAGCGGCGGGTGGGGGCGACGAGCGCCAGACGCGGCGTCTGCGCTTCGACGATGACGGTCGGTGCTGTGGCGACGCGCTCGGGCTCGGGCGCGGCGCGCGACGCGGCGAACTGGCAGAGCACACAGCTCATCGCATCGTGGATCACGACGCAGTGCGCGTCGTGATGGGCCTCGATGCCGATGGGCGCGGTGTTGGGCTCCCGCGCGTGCACGAGTGGCTCCACCCCGCCTGCGAACACCTGCAGGATGAGGAGGAGAGCAGCACTCGGCGCTGTGGACCAGCTACGCTGCGTTCGGATCGCGAATGCTCCGGTCAGAGCCCCATGGGGCCGTGAGACCCCGGGCTAATGTAAGACCCGGACCGCGCTCCGGGGTCCAGAGGACCAAACGCTGAACGGGATGCCGTGCCCGCTCTGGGCACGTATCCCATTGACCCTGGAGGAGATGGATGGCTTCGAGTCAAGCACGGCGGCCTGGTAGCCAGGCCGCCTGAGGGTCAGCGATTCGAAACGCTCAGGCAGATTGCAACACCCGCGGCCTTGGTATCACAGGCCGGGCGACGGGCCGCGCCCGACGGGGCCGGCGGCTCCGTGGCGCGCATGTACATGCCCGGCGTCCCCATCATGCCCGTGTTGGGGTCGGTCGCCGGGCCACTTCCGTGGCAAGCGGCGGCGAAGGCAACGGCTGCGAGCATTCCATAGATACGGTTCGACATTTCACGCTCCTGTACTGCGGATGCTTGGGTTGGCCTGCGGGTGCAACCTATGGTGGCGCGGCCGATTGTTCAACCTTCATGTACCCGGACGGGTGGTGCAAGTTCTAGCGTGCGGCGCCGTTTGCGAGCCAGACTTCGGCCTCCGCGCGGGAGCGGAAGACACCCACGGTGTGATCCTGTCGATCCCCCATCATCTGGTACATGCGCGCCATCCCGAAGGCTTCGTCGGCAGGGACAACGAGCGCGAGTCGAAACCCGGAGCGGCGCGCTGCGTTCTGGGAATCGTGGGCGACCATCGCCCGAACCCCTGCGGCGGTCACCTCGAGCTGCTCGATTGCGCTCACATCGGAGAGCTCGGGCATATCGGGATCGAATTCGGGGTCGCTGAGCAACTTGGCCTTCAGGGAGAGGATGTCCCCATCGGTGAGCGTTCCCCAGGCGCGCGTGAGAATCAGGCGCCGCGCCCGGTCGATCTGATAGTCGATCGGCATTGTTTCGACGATTCTCCTTCTCAGCCCTAGGTGGATGCCGGTTGCCGCGCGTGCTATCTCCTGGCGTTCAACAACTTATGCGAGTCACCGGTAATTGCCACGTCCGTCGGCCGCGACCCGTGAACTCTTCGACTGCCAGCTTTGTTCCTGTTGGCTGTAGGCACGGGCTCCGTGATTGCCTTAGTGTTCTGCGCGCGCGAGAGAGGGATGGTCCTGCTCGCCCCACGAGTGTGAATCCGTACGGAGGATGGGCATGACCCCGGAGCGAGCGCCGCTGCGAGTTCGACGCGAGACGGGCGTGGGCAGCTTGGCCGTGGCCGCGCTCGCCGCCCTGGTTGCCGCCTGCGCCGCCGGCCCCGGGTTTCATTCCCCCGCCGCGCCGACTCCGGTCGACAGCACTCGCCCCTACACATCGGCGCCCCTGCCAAGTCGGACAGACAGCGCCCCCGTCGCGGGCGGTGGCGCGCAGGTGTTCGTGACGGGGAAGGACATCCCGGCGGACTGGTGGACGATGCTTCACTCGGACCCGCTCGATCAACTGATCCAGTCCGCCTTCGATCGCAGCCCGACACTCGAAGCCGCGAAAGCGGCTCTCAGGGAAGCCCAGGCAGCCTATTCAGCTCGTTGGGGCAGCACCCTGCTCCCCGGCGTTGACGCGCAGGGTGCTGTCATCCGCCAAAAGGCCTCCTCCGCGGCGTTCGGCATCCCCGGTGGAACCCTGTTCACTCTGTATGACGCGTCGGTGCAAGTGTCCTACAACCTCGACGTCTTCGGGGGGACCCGCCGCGGGGTGGAAGGCGCCGCGGCTGCGAGAGACGTCCAGCGCTACCAGGTGGAAGCCGCATACCTGAGCCTCAGCGCCAACCTCGTGACCACGGCGATTCTCGAGGCGTCACTGCGGGCCCAGGTTCAGGTGACGCGCGATCTCGTCTCCGCCGACTCCCAATCTCTGAAGATCACCGAGGAACAGGCGCGACTTGGCGTCGTGGATCAATCGACAGTGCTGGCCGAGGAGACGGAGCTGGCACAGGCGAAGGCCGCGCTCCCTGGAGTCGAAGCCGCTCTCGCGCAGACACGCCACCTGCTCGCGGTGTACGCGGGGCGGTTGCCGAGCGACACCGGACTCCCCGAGTTCAGCCTCGAGTCATTTCAGCTGCCGCAGGACCTGCCGGTGAGCGTCCCATCGTCCCTCGTGCGGCAGCGCCCTGACATCTTGGCAAGTGAAGCGGTCCTTCATGAGGCAAGTGCCCAAGTTGGCGTCGCAACCGCGAATTTGTTCCCCCAGATCCAATTGTCGGGCAGCGGGGGCTGGGAGGGCCTGACGCTGAGCAACTTGTTCTCGGCACCGAATGAGGTGTGGAGCCTCAGCGCCGGTCTCTTGGCGCCGATCTTCCACGGCGGCGCACTCCGGGCGAAACGGCGCGAGGCGGTCGCGGCGTTCGACGCGGCGCGCGCGCAGTACGAGCAGGTGGTGTTGTATGCGTTCCTGAACGTCGCCAACACGTTGCGCGCCCTGGACGCCGATGCCCAGACCCTGCAAGCCCAGGCGGCGGCGGAATCACTCGCCCACCAGTCGGTCGACCTCGTGGCCGAGCAGTATCGACTGGGCGCGGTGAGCTATCTCTCGCTGCTCGATGCGCAACGCAGCTACCAGCAAACCCGGATCGGCCTGATCGTGGCGCGCGCGACGCGCTACGCGGACACAGCCGCGCTCTTCACGGCACTCGGCGGCGGTTGGTGGAATCGTCCGGCTGGCGAGTCCACCAAGTAACCACTTTCGACGAACGACCATGACCAAACGAATGCTGATTATGCTCGGCGGCGTCCTGGTGCTCGTGGTGCTCCTCGCGGGCGGATTCTATCTGCACATCCGCAAGCTGATCGCCTCCTCGCCCAAGCCGGGCCCCCAGACGGTGTCCGCGATCACGGTGAAGGCGCTCGAGTGGCAGCCGCAGTTCAGCGCAGTCGGGACGCTGCGCGCGGTTCACGGGGTCGATGTGACGACGGAGGTCGCGGGGCTCGTGCGTGCGGTCAACTTCCAGTCCGGGGAAGACGTGGAGCCCGGGACCGAGCTCGTGACCCTGAATACCGACGCCGATGAGGCCCAGCTCCAGGCGCTCAAGGCCGCCGCAAGCCTCGCCGACAGCGTCCTCATGCGCGCGCGGGCCCAGCTTGCGCTCCGCGCCGTGAGCCAGGCGCAATTCGACGCCGACTACGCCGATGCGACGAGCAAGCGTGCGCTGGCGGACCAGGAGGCGGCGCTGATCGCGAAGAAGCACATCCGCGCGCCGTTCGGCGGCAAGCTCGGGATCACGACCATCAACGTCGGCCAGTACTTGAACCCCGGCGACAAGATCGCGACGCTGCAGCAGCTCGACCCCATTTTCCTCGACTTCTACCTGCCCCAGCGCGACGTCGCAGCGCTCGCGCCTGGCCAGCACGTCGATGTGACCACGGACGGGTTCCCGGGGATGACCTTCGCCGGTTCGATCACCGCGATCAGCCCCAAGGTCGACCCGACCACGCGGAACGTGCAGCTGCTCGCTACCCTGCCCAACCGCGGTCGCCGCTTGCTGCCGGGGATGTTCGCGAACGCGGCGGTCTCGGTCGGCGCGAAGCAGTCGTACCTCACGCTGCCGCAGACCGCGATCACCTACAACCCGTATGGCTCGACGGTCTTCATCGTGGCAGCTCCCGCCACGGCCGGCGGGCCGCAGGTAGCGCAGCAGGTGTTCGTCACGACGGGTGACACGCGCGGCGATCAGGTCGCGGTGCTGACAGGCCTGAAGGAAGGGCAGACGGTCGTCACGAGCGGCCAGGTCAAGTTGAAGAGCGGCACGCCCGTGGTGATCGATAACACCGTGCAGCCCTCCGACAGCGCGAACCCGTCGCCTCAGGAACGCTGAGCCATGAGCTTCACCGACATCTTCATCCGGCGGCCGGTGCTCGCCATCGTGATCAGCCTCCTGATCGTGGTGCTCGGCATCAGGTCCGTGTTCAACCTGCCGGTCAGCCAGTATCCGCGCACCGAGAATTCCGTCGTCACGATCTCGACCTTCTACTACGGCGCCGACGCGCAGACGGTGGCCGGATTCATCACGCAGCCCCTCGAAGCCTCGATCGCGCAGGCCCAGGGGATCGATTACCTCTCGTCGTCGAGCGCGACCGGGGTGTCGACGATCATCGCGACGCTGCGGTTGAACTACGACGCGAATCGCGCCCTCACCGAGATCAGCACGCAGGTGAGCGCGGTGAAGAACCAGCTGCCCCCGCAGGCGCAGACCCCGATCCTCACCGTCGCGACGGGTCAGACGACGGACGCGATGTACATGGGGTTCTACTCAGACGTCCTGCCCAACAACAACGTCACGGACTTTCTCACCCGCGTCGTCGCGCCGAAGCTCAACGCGATCCAGGGCGTGCAGACGGCCGAGCTGCTCGGCGCGCGCCAGTTCGCCCTGCGGGCCTGGCTCGATGCCGACAAACTGGCGGCGTACGGGCTGACCCCGGCCGACGTGAGCAATGCGCTGGGAAGCAACAACTATCTGACGGCCCTCGGCGCGAGCAAGGGCGCGATGGTGACGATGCCGATGACCGCGGGCACGAGCCTGCATTCGGTGGATGAGTTCAAGAAGCTCGTCGTGTCGCGCAGCGGGGACCAGCTGGTGCGACTCGAGGACGTGGCGACCGTCACGCTGGGCTCGGAGAACTACGACTTCAACGTCGCGTTCAGCGGCGTGCGGTCGGTGTTCATCGGGATCAAGGTGGCGCCCGAAGCGAACGTGCTCGACGTCGCGAAGCGGGTGCGGACGACCTTCCCGGACATTCAGAGTCAGCTGCCGACCGGGCTGACCGGCAAGATCGTCTACGACGCGACCGACTTCATTCGGGCGTCGGTGACGGAAGTGGTACGAACGCTCGTCGAAGCACTCGTGATCGTGACCGTCGTGATCTTCCTGTTCCTGGGCAGCCTCCGCGCCGTGGCCATCCCGGTCATCGCGATGCCGCTCTCACTCGTCGGCACGTTTTTCGTGATGCAGCTGCTCGGCTACTCGATCAACCTGCTCACGCTGCTCGCGCTGGTCCTCGCGATCGGGCTCGTCGTCGACGACGCCATCATTGTGGTGGAAAACGTGGACCGGCACATGATCGAGGGAAAACAGTCGCCCTGGGACGCGGCCTTGGCGGCCGCTCGCGAGCTGGCGACTCCGATCCTTGCGATGACGGTCGTGCTCATCGCCGTGTACGTCCCGATCGGCTTCCAGGGCGGACTCACGGGTGCCCTGTTCACCCAGTTCGCGATGGCGCTCGCCGGCTCCGTGACCGTGTCTGCGGTGGTCGCGCTCACGCTCTCGCCCATGATGTGCTCCCGCACCTTCCGGGCAAGCCAGGACGAAGGCCGGTTGGCCAAGGCAATCAGCCGCGTGTTCGGGGCGATCCAGGAGGGCTACGGCCGGATCGTAAGTTCGCTGCTCGACACCTGGCCGGTGCTCATCGTCATGGGCGCGGTGTTGAGCCTGCTCCTCGTCATGATGTTCAAGATGTCGCAATCGGAGCTTGCCCCGGAGGAGGACCAGGGCATCGTGCTCGCGCAGTATGTCGGCTCGCCCACCGCGACGTCCGACCAGATGCTGACCTATGCCGGGCAGGTGTTCGGAGTCGCCAAGAGCCTACCCGAGTACAGCCAGATGTTTCAGATCACGGGTGTTCCGACGGTCCACCAGGGGATCGGCGGCGTGTTGCTCACGCCGTGGAGTGACCGCCATCGGAGCGCCCACGAGCTTCAACTTTACCTCCAGGCGCAGTGGAACAAGATCGCGGGCGCGCGCGTCGCGGCCTTCCAGTTCCCGCCCCTGCCGGGCGCCCAGGGCCTTCCCGTGCAGTTCGTGATCACGACGACTGAGCCGTTCCAAAATCTCTACAACGTCGCATTGCAGGTGCTCAGCAAGGCGCAGGCATCGGGCAAGTTCTATTTCCTGGACACCGATCTGAAGATCGACCAACCGCAGGCTACGTTGGTGGTCGAGCGGGACAAGATCGCGGCGCTTGGGATGACGCAGGAGGACGTGGGCAATGCCCTCGGCGCAGGGCTCGGCGGCGGCTACGTCAACTACTTCTCCATCGCCGGCCGCTCCTACAAAGTGATCCCGCAGGTGCTTCAGGTGGATCGCCTCAATCCGGCGAGCGTCCTCGACTACTACATCAAGACTCCGCGGGCCGGCATGATCCCGGTGAGCACGTTCGCGCACCTCGAGTACGAGGTCGTGCCCGAAGCGATCACCCGGTTCCAGCAGCTGAACTCGGTCACGATCGGAGGCGTCGCCGGCACGTCGCAGGGCGACGCGCTCGCCATTCTCCGCGACGCGGTGAAGGGGGCCGCGCCGAGCGGTTATTACGTGGATTACTCGGGTCCGTCGCGCCAGTTCGTCCAGGAATCCGGCGGGTTCATCGTGACCCTGCTGTTCGCCGTGGTCATCGTGTTTCTGGCGCTCGCGGCGCAGTTCGAGAGCTTCCGCGACCCCGTGGTGATCCTGGTCTCAGTGCCGCTCGCCCTGTTTGGCGCGGTGGTCTTCATCTTCCTGGGTTTCACCTCCCTGAACATCTATACCGAAGTCGGGATGGTGACCCTCATGGGACTGATCAGTAAACATGGAATTCTGATTGTCGATGTCGCGAACCACGCCCAGCTCGCCGGAAAGACCAAGCGCCAAGCGATCGAGGAGGCGGTCCGTGTTCGGTTACGGCCCATTCTCATGACCACGGCGGCCATGGTCTTCGGCGTTGTCCCGCTGGTTATCGCGGCGGGGGCCGGAGCCGCAGGCCGGCGCGCGATGGGGTTGGTGATCTTCACCGGTTTGTCGATCGGCACGCTGTTCACGCTGTTCGTGGTGCCGGCGATGTACATGTTTATCGGAGCGGATCATCACAAGGGCGGAGAGGGTGGAGAGTTCCAGGGAGCTCCCGCGTCACATTAGCTCGTTGTCCAGTAGTGACCTGGCCGGAGGACGAGTGAACTTCCAGAGTAAGTTGCCGTACGATCCCATTCTTCCAGTATTGGCGATCAACGAACAGGGAGGGATTCAGCAACTTCTCGGGACCGGGGCATTTGTGGAGCCGGGCCCGGTGTTCATAACGGCCGACCACGTTATCCGTGACTGGCCCGGCTCGTTTGCCGTGGTGCATCACACGACCACGAAGCCCAGGGCGACGCCGACCATGAGGTTCCGCCTTCGATTCAGGGCTTATGTCTCCGATGAAACAATGTCACGCGGTCGGCTGGGCTCAGGGGTGCAGCGCGTACACCCAGGCGCCCGGTGCGGCGTGCGAGAAATACCACAGGAGTAGAGCGGCCCCCGCGAGGGAGATGTTCTTCATGAAGTGGGCTCGCTGCGTCGCGGCCTGCATCGGATCAGTGACACCCCAGTAGGGATGCATGTAGATCGCGACGGGAACGAGGAAGAGCACGAGCAGCAGTGTGCCGGCCTCAACGTAGACACCGAGCAGCACGCTCAGGCCACCCGCGAGCACAATGACCCCGCTCAACACCACCGCGAGCCTCGGCTGCGGCACCTTGAACGCCGCCGCGTATTGAGCCATAGACTCTGACTTCGTGAGGTGGCCGATTCCTGAGAGAATGAAGATCCACGAAAACGCCAAACGCCCGACAAGCCACGCGATCGCGGCTGTCCCAGCCGACGTGCCTTCCTGAAGTGGCAACATGAGCGAGCCTCCCTTGTTAACTGCATGACCCGGCCGGGGATCGAACCCGAGACCTACGCATTAAAAGTTGGCGCCGGCGGAGAACCTGCGAGCGCCGCTGAGACCCACAAAGCTAAGTCACACTCCGCGTCACACCCTTCGTCAAGCATTGATCACCACCGGACCGAGGGCGTCCCGAGCACGATTCAGCAGGCACGCACACGCCAGCGGAAGGTCGCGTCACGCAACCATGCGCGGCAGGCGCTCCAGGATCTGCTGCACGTGCCGTTTGGGGTGGCGGCGGCCGAGTACGTGGCCCCACAAGCGCGCGCCCACCGATGTAGGCGCCCAGACCTCACAGACCGTGATGGTTGTTTCCATCCCCTCGGCGTCCAGCCGGAACCAGACTCTCCAACCTCTGCGCGCGCCGTGCTCCGTCCAACCGAATCGATAGGGTGGGGAGAAATCGATAACGACAAACTCCGTGACGCGCGCACCAAACCGGGCCCGAACGTGAACGCCGTTGGCCAACGGGGTATCGCTCACCGCACCACCGCAGCCGGGAAGCCACTCTTCCATGCGCTCGGGCGTGGTGAGGAGCGTGAACACCGCGGCGATTGGGGCGGGGACCCTGCCCATCGCGCAGAAGGTGATCGGGCGCGTTGCCAAGGTCGCTACCGCTGGCTGGAAGCGGGGCCGTGCGATGTCACTTGAGATAACTCCGCACCACATCCACCAGCTGTTCCGCCGCCAGTGCCTGCGGGGATTCGGGTTCAACCTCCGGCGAGACGACGTGAAAGCGGATGTGATCCTCGAGTACCTCTGCCATCAGACCATTCATCGCCCCACGACAGGCCGCGAGCGTCTGAATCACCTGTTCGCAATCGGCCTCCTGCTCCAAGAGGCCCTCAATCGCGGCGACCTGTCCCCGTATGCGGCGGATTCGGTTGAGCAGTTTGATCCGATCCCGAACAGTGTGCACCATGCCTCCCCAGGCGGAGTATATTGACAAGATACTATGGGGTGGTATCATATGCCATATTAGATACCCCACTACGGTATCTGAGAGGGTTCCAAGACCAGCTGTCGAGCCGCCCTACAACCCCAGAGGAACGAGCTCGCATGTCGAAGGCGCAAATCCCGCCGACCATGCTGGCGTTCGCGCTGCTCCTGCCAGGACCCCGCCCCGCGAAAGGGCAAGCGGACTCCCAGCGATGGGTGCCCCACCTCCTCGGTGCGCAGGTCACCCTTACCGCTCAGCACGTCGCGCCTTTTGCCTCTCCTTATGCGGGCCCCAACAGCCTGACCGGTCTCGGCGACACGCAAGCCACACACACCTACGGCGTCTATGTGGGATCCCGTCTGACGGGCCGACTCCAAGCGTACCTCGACGCCGAGATGGCGCTTGGCGCGGGCGTTGGTCACGCTGTCGGTCTGGGCGGCATCACGAACGGCGATGTCATTCGTCAAGGAACAGCCAACCTCGGTCGCGGTCCGTACGCCGCGCGTGTCTTCCTGCGATTCTTCGTTCCGGTCGGCGAGGGACGCGACACAGTCGCGCGAGGCATGGATCAACTCCCCGGCGTGGAGCCGACCACACGACTCGAGGTGAAGGCTGGGAAGTTCGCGGCCTCGGACGAGTTCGATCAGAACCGCTACGCCAACTCGACGCGCGCGCAGTTTCTCAACTGGGGTCTCTTCCAAGACACGGCCTGGGATTTCGCCGCCGACACACGTGGCTACACCTGGGGAGGTATGCTGGCCTGGGTCCGGCCGCACTGGACCCTGCGTGTGGGCAGCTTCTTGATGCCGACGATGGCGAACGGCAATGTGTTCGATCTGAGCTATGGGCACGCCCGCGGCGACAACATCGAGTTGACGCTGCGACCCGGCGCGAGTGGCACCGCCCTGCGCTTCCTCGGCTACGTGAATCACGCACGGATGGGCAACTACGCCGAAGCCATCGCCCACGGAGCCGCCGTGGACAGCGTCCCAAACATCGTGGCGGACGATCGGCCCGGGCGGACGAAAGACGGATTCGGGCTGAACGTCGAGCAGCCGACCGGGGACGCCCAGGAAACGGGCCTCTTCTTGCGCGTGGGGTGGAACGACGGGCGCAATGAGGACTTCGCGTTCACCGAAGTCGATCGGCACCTGAGCCTCGGCCTGCAGATTGCCGGGCGGCACTGGCGTCGCACGGTGGATCACCTGGCCCTCGCATACGTGCTCCACGGGCTTTCTGCAGACCACCGGGCGTACTTGGCGGCGGGGGGCTCCGGGTTCTTGCTGGGAGATGGACGGTTGAATTACGGCGGCGAGGGAATCTTCGAAGCGTACTATCGAGCACAAATCGGGGCGTTTCTCGAAATGAGCCCAGATGTGCAATGGATCCACAACCCTGGGTACAATCGCGACCGCGGCCCGGCGACGGTGGTCTCGATTCGTATCAACCTCCGATACTGAGGGCGGCCGAGCCATGACCGTGATCCCTCGGTTCCTCCGCCCGGTCGCGCCTGGCTCCGCGATGGCTTGGGACCCGAGCCGATTGCGCGCGGCCGCGGCCGGCGATCGCGACACGGCGCTTCGTGCCTGTGAAGCCACGGCGGCCGGCCTGGCGCAGACAGAGGCGGAGCGGCGCCTCGAGATCCACGGCCCGAATGAGATCGCCGCCCACCGCCCCGACAACGCGTTCCTCCGCCTCTTCCACGCGCTGAGAAATCCGCTCGTCATCCTCCTGGCGGCGCTCGCGATCATCTCGCTCGCCACCGGAGACATGCGGGCGGCCACGGTCATGGGGCTGATGATCGTGCTCGGCGTGACCCTGCGGTTCGTCCAGGAGACGCGCGCGAACAATGCCGCCGCGGCATTGCGTGCCATGATCCGGGTCACGGTCACCGTCCTGCGGGACGGTGCGCCCCGCGAGGTGCCGCTTCGCGAGGTCGTTCCGGGCGACGTCGTCGTGCTGACCGCGGGTGACATGATTCCGGGGGATGTTCGGTTGCTCACCGCCAAGGACCTGTTCGTCGCCCAATCCGCGCTGACGGGCGAGTCGCTCCCAGCCGAGAAGAACGAGCTGGCTGAGGGCATCGCCGACCGCGAGCCGCTCGAGTGCCCGAACCTATGTTTTCTCGGAACGAGCGTCCAAAGCGGCTCGGCCCAGGCTGTGGTGGTGGAGACCGGCTCGCGGACGCTGTTCGGTGCCATGGCACGCGGCATTGCGCAGGCACCGCCGGAGACCGCGTTTGACCGAGGCATCAACCGGTACACCTGGCTGATGATTCAATTCATGGCCGTGATGGTCCCGGTCGTATTTCTGGTCAACGGATTCACCAAGCATGATTGGCATGAAGCGTTCTTCTTCGCACTCGCGGTTGCGGTGGGCCTCACCCCCGAGATGCTGCCCATGATCGTCTCCGTGTGTCTGTCCAAGGGTGCGATGGCGATGTCGCGGAAGCGCGTGATCGTGAAGCGGCTGAACTCGATTCAGAATTTTGGGGCCATGGACGTCTTGTGTACGGACAAGACGGGAACGCTGACGATGGACAGCGTCATCCTCGAGCGACACTGCGACGTGCAGGGAGAAGAGAACGAGGAGGTGCTGGTCGCGGCCCTCCTGATCAGCCAAGTCCAGACCGGCCTGAAGAGCGCGCTCGATCACGCGATCCTCAAGCATCGCGAAAGTCACCCGGAGGTGGACACCGCGGGTTATCGCAAGGTCGATGAAATGCCGTTCGACTTCAGTCGCCGCGTGATGTCCGTCGTGGTGGATCAGCCCGACGGGAGGCGCCGCCTGTTGGCCAAAGGCGCCCCGGAAGAGATCCTGCGCCGGTGCACGGCCTTCTGGGCCGACGGCGAGGAGCTGCCGGCTCCCCCGGGCTTCGCCGCAGACCTGCGGGAGCGATGCGACCACCTGAGCACGGAAGGGTTCCGCGTTCTCGGCGTGGCCTATCGGGAGGTTCCGATTCGCGAACGCTACGACAAGGATGACGAGTGCAACCTGGTGCTCCTCGGATACGTGGCGTTCCTCGACCCCCCAAAGGACACGGCGCGTGCGGCGATCGCGGCGCTCCGCGAGCACGGGGTCATGGTCAAGGTGCTGACCGGGGACAACGAGCTCGTGACGCGCACGATCTGCAAGCACGTGAAGCTGCGCACCCGACACACCCTGCTCGGCGCCGACCTCGCGCGACTCAGCGACGACAAGCTCGCCGAAAAGGCTGAGCAAGCGACCGTGTTTGCCCGGCTTTCGCCGGCGGACAAGGAGCGGGTGATCCGCTGCCTCCAGGCGCGAGGGCACGTCGTGGGGTTCCTGGGCGATGGCATCAACGATGCTGCCGCCTTGCGGACCGCGGACGTCGGGATCTCCGTCGACTCAGCCGTCGACGTCGCGAAGGAGTCAGCCGACATCATTCTGCTGGAGAAGAGCTTGCTCGTGCTCGAGGAAGGTGTGCTCGAGGGAAGAAAAGTGTTCTCCAACGTCGTCAAGTACATCCGGATGGGGGCGAGCTCGAATTTCGGTAACATGTTCAGCGTCATCGGCGCGAGTGCTCTGCTCCCGTTCGTCCCGATGGCTCCGCTCCAGGTCCTCACGAACAATCTGCTCTACGACTTCTCCCAGGTGCCGATCCCAGCGGACAACGTAGATGCAGAACAAATCGCGCGCCCACGCCCCTGGGACATCAATGCGATCGCGCGGTTCATTCTGGCGATCGGTCCGATCAGCTCGATATTCGACTACACGACGTACGGCATGATGTACTTCCTGTTCGGCGCTCGGACGCCGGACCATGCGGCCTTGTTTCAAACGGGTTGGTTCGTGGAATCGCTCATGACGCAGACGTTGATCATTCACGTCATCCGCACCAGCAACGTGCCGTTCATCCAGAGCCGCGCGAGCTGGCCCCTGGTCCTCACGACGGCGGCAATCATGGCGTTTGGGGTGTGGCTGCCCGTCTCACCCCTTGGGCCGGCCCTCGGCTTTGTCACGCTGCCGCCGCTCTACTGGCCCTTGCTCGGCATCACGCTCCTTTGCTACTTGGCGCTCACCCAGCTGGTGAAGCACGTGCTGCAGCGGAAGGGGTGGATCTGAGAGGACTGCTGATCCACCAGAATGGACCGAGTACGACGAAGTCTGATGCATCGGAATGACCCGGCCGGGGATCGAACCCGGGACCTACGGATTAAAAGTCCGTTGCTCTACCAACTGAGCTACCGGGTCAGACTATGAAGCGCTTGAACTTACGCGATTGGCTGGTGGGATGACAC